>Ga0233425_10008809_pt1 | contig 13141 bp, 5 predicted proteins | sample Watercolumn_Towu_2_FD_181712 | JGI IMG/M metagenome (GOLD analysis project Ga0233425, IMG submission 181712) | Freshwater microbial communities from Lake Towuti, South Sulawesi, Indonesia - Watercolumn_Towuti2014_140_MG | ecosystem: Environmental > Aquatic > Freshwater > Lake | place: Indonesia...
AGAAATAAAAGAAACACCCGAAGAAAGCCCAGGCACTCCGTCCAAAAAATTCATAGTATTTGTAACCAAAACAACCCAGAAAATCGTAAAAAGCGCGCCAAGAAACGGAACTCCATACACACTAACAGTATTCAAATCGATAACACCGCCAAACGGATTCGTGATCGAAAGAATTCCCAGGCCGAAAACAGCGATAATAAGTCCCGAAACAATCTGAACAAAAAGCCTGACCCACGGACTTATATTAAATTTGTCATCCAAAAGCCCGGTCATTGCAATCAAAGAAGCCGCAACCAAAAATCCTAAAATCTCATTAGAAATACCGCAAAAAACCAGAACAAGAATTACAAAAGGAACAAAAAACAAAATACCGCCAAAATAAGGGATAGGAGCTCTTTTTAATCCATATTTCTCCGGCCTATCAAGCATTTTCAATTTCGGGAAAAACTTAACGCCGAGAAGCGTCAAAACGAAAACAGAAACAAAAGTAATGAGCGCCGCAAGCCCGTAAAAATTTAACTGTTCCATAAGCTAGAGGATTCTAATACTACTCGCAACATCTTTCAAGGACGCATCATCAGCTTTTATGGCATCGTCAACAGAATAATCGGCAATAGCAGTCCTTCTCAAAGAGTCCATATAAGCCCCAACACCAAGTTTTTGTCCAAGATCATGCACCAAAGACCTTATATACGTCCCGCTGCTACATTTCACAGAAAACTCCATATAAGGCCACTTAAAAGACGAAATTTCAAAAGAATAAACCTCCACTTCTTTCGCCTCCAATATGAATTCTTTCCCTTCTCTTGCCAAATCATACGCCCTAACCCCATTAACTTTTTTCGCGGAAAATTTCGGAGGCATTTGTTTAATTTTCCCAGTGAAATTCTCTTGAACAATTTTTTTGATCGCGTCTAGAGAAATAGGGGCAATGTCAGACATCTCCGTAATCTTGCCATCAGAGTCATACGTATCTGAAACAGCTCCAAATTTCGCGGTACCGATATATGTTTTGTCCGCTCCCAAAAACTTCCCCAACATCTTCGTAGCTTTACCAACCGCGATAATCATCAAACCCGTTGCAACAGGATCGAGGGTCCCCGAATGCCCTATCTTCAATTTTTTAATATTAAACCTTCTTTTTAATACACGAATAACATCAAAAGACGTCATCCCTTTCTCCTTATCTATAAGCAAAAATCCATCCATCTGAACAAATTATTTATTCAATATGTCCGACAGGAATTTTTCTTCGCAAAAGTTCAACTATGACCTTTTTGTCATTCCAAGGAATAGTCTGCCCGCGAACTTTCATAATTTCCTCCGCGCCCTTGCCGGCGACAACCACCGTATCCCCTTTTTTAGCAAGAGTAAGAACCAGCCTCAAAGCCTCCCGTCTATCAATTATTTTCCAAAATCTATCACCCTCTTTCCTTTTTATACCGCTGGAAACTTGATCAATAATTTCCAGTTCGTCATCAGAATAAGGATCATCGTCAGTCACAATAATATAATCAGCATATTTATCGGCAACCTCCCCCATCGCCGGACGTTTCCCTTTGTCTCTCCCCCCGCCAGTCGCGCCAAAAACAGCAAAAAGCTTTCCAAGCGGAGTCAAATCCCTGTACATAGAAAAAAGTTTTTCCAGCGCGGAAGGCATGTGCGCATAATCAACAATCACAGAGAAATCCTGGCCGGCATCAACATGGTCATAACGCCCAGGAATCGTTTTGGCCGCCTCAAGCCCACGTTTTATATCCTCGACAGAAACTCCATAGGCCATAGCTATAGCTGCCGCACACAAAGCGTTTTGAATATTAAAATCGCCGGGCAAATCAAAATCGACAGGAACAGCGTTGTTTGGAACCGTTAATGTGAATTCGCTTCCATCAGGCTTTAATTTAACGTTAGACGCAGAAATAGTACCGCCTTTCAAACCATAAGTAATTTTCCTGTCAGCGATAAATTGATCAAAATAACTGTAATATTGATCGTCCTGATTCAAAATCATAACTTTAGGAACATTTGTCTTTTTTCCACTTTTCGAAACTTTTTTAAAAAGGAGCCCCTTTGCGTGGAGATAATTCGCGAAGCCGCCATGATATTCAATATGATCCTGCGAAATACTCGTGAAAGCCGCACAGTCAAAATTGATCCCCCACACGCGCGACTGTGTAAGCGCATGAGAAGAAACTTCAACCACAGCATACTTGCAGCCAGCGTCAGCCATCTCTTTTAACAGCCTCTGCAAACCAAATCTGCCAAGTGTCGTTTGCTTTGTTGTATTGTTCCATTTCTTCTCACCAACTTGAAAATTAATGGTAGAAGTCATACCGACTTTGTAGCCGGCAGTCTCAAAAATTTTCGCAATTAAATTAACAGTCGTAGTTTTTCCATTGGTGCCGGTAACACCAATAACAATCATTTTTCTTGCAGGGAATCTGTAATAAATCGCCGCAATCATTGCGACAATTTTGTGATACAAAAGCCTCAAAGGATTTGTGTCCGAAATTATTTTTCTAAAAAAATCTATCATGTATGTATTTAACGTCAGAGCGAATCAGCGTTTTTAATTCTTCCAAATTTTTTGTCTTTTGTACATCCCGAATTTTTTCCAAGAATTCAATTTCCGCAAATTCGCCAGTCAAATCGCCAAAATTATCGCCAAGCAAATGGATTTCACAAATAAATTTATCACTTGGCAAACCTTTTTTTTCACCAAAATATCCAGCACCAAAAGCATCAACTTTGGCATCAATTTTAACCTTGCAGACATAAACTCCTTTCATTGATTCATCTTTTGGGACAGCCACGTTTATAGTGGGAAAAGAAATCTTTGTCCCAAGCCCAAAACCTCTTTCTATAACGCCAGAAATTTTATACATACATATTTTTAAATCACACTCGCAACAACCATCCACCAAATCAGCGCCAAGTCATTTTTCCAAAAAGGCTGGTCAACAATTCCATGAATAAAAATCACTAAAAACATAGCGATAAAAACCACCGCCATCCGATCCTTTTTTCTCAAAGCCAAAAGAACAGAAACCACCAGCCAACAGATTGAAATCAGCCCAAGAATTCCTGCATTCAGCCAACTTGAAAACAGCAAATTATGCGGATGAAGCATCGTTTTTTCATAAGGCTCTGCGCCCAAAATTTCAACCGCCTTTTTTTCATAAACATTTTCAAAACCGCCAAGCCCAATACCCAAAACAGGATTTTCTTTTATTTCATCCAAAGCAACTGTCCAAACTTGAATTCTTACAGACGACGAACTTTGCCTATCAAAAACCAAAAAGTCTTTAAATTTTGCAGTACCAACCTGCGAAATAACGGAAGTAAAAGCTGCAAGGACAACAACTACCAAAATAATAATTTTCCTCAGAAAACTGCCATATTTTCCACTAAAATTTGAAAAGAAAATTTCATAAATCGCATATAAAAAAAGTGCGGAAAATACCCCCAAAATCCCCCCGTACGAACGTGAAAAAATCAGCGCCAAGGAGCAAACAACGAAAGCCAGAATTTCGAAATAAACATCCCCCCTCCCCTCACGCAAACCCTCCTCAATCCTCTGCCGCAAAAACACAAAAGAAGCGATGACCGCCGGAGCAATATAAAGTGCCAAATAATTAGCAGACTCAAAAGGCCCCGAAGCACGCCCGTCAATAGTCGCATAATCGCCAGTCCCAACCTGATAAAGCCCCCATCCAGCCAAAATAATAGAAGATAAAAAATACGAATAAAGCAGAGATTTTTTTTCGCCGGCAGAATTAACAAAAAACATAACCAAAAACGCAAAAATCATCGGCATAATCACCCACCCTTTCAAAATCCCAAGCGCTTTCATCAACTCCCCATTTTGCGAAGACACATAAAGTCCGCCCAAACACCCAAGCAAAAGCAAAGCCATCGGAAGCAAAAATTTGAAAAATTTGCCCCTCAAAATTTCAAAATCCCACTTCCGCCCAAAAATACTCGCCAAAAACACCGCATAAACCACAGTTTCCATCACATTAAAAGGCACCCCAAACACCTGGAATTTAACCATATAGAGGGGGAAAAACACTGGAAGGATGATTATGATCTTATCCACGGGTTGATAATATCACGTTTTTTTGATATAATTAAAAGATTATTTTTACATAAAAAATAAAAACAAAAAAATATGAAAAACGTACACTCCATTTTACATCTCTTTGGAGAACAAAGGATGGTATTTAAAAATCCTGAAACTTCCACATCAGAAATCGAAAGACATTTCGCAGAATCGGGATCAGAATCGATAAAAGACAGAATCGAAAAGCTGCAAGCTGTTGAAAAACTTCTGACAGACAAGACCATAGACAGCACAGAACTAGACACAACAGTAGATCTCGAAGAATGGGGTGACGGCTCAAAAAATTCTCACTTCTCAAGAGCAACACTGGACAAAGCATGCACCGCCCTATCCCAACAAGTATTCCCAGGAGAAAACGGCCCACAAAGACTTCAAAAATTAGACCTAATTAAATCATTCGAAGAAAAAGATAAAAACGGAATAGGAACAATCGAAGAAAAACTAGGAAAAAATAAAGACCTCGGAATTGTAAGATTCAAGAAGAACGGAGACAAAATCGAAATTACAGGGGCAGAAGACGAGGATGACGAAGAGGAAGTAACCCTTCTAGAAGGAGGCTTTGACCTAAAATCATCAGTAAGAAAAAATGCGGAAAACAACAGAGACAATCTATTAAAAAATCTAGCAGAAAAACGCGCACAGCTGGAAAAAGACCAGGCAAACATCGAGAAAATGCAGACAGCAACTCTAAGATTTGCAGAACGCCAGCAAAACATTGATGATTTTAAATTCAATCTAAGAATAGAAAACAACCCCGAAACAAACGGGACAACAATAGTTTATACCCCAAAAGACAATCCAAAATGGCCAGTGATTAGAATCGACGTTAATTATGCCGGAGACGACAAATTTGAAACATCAATCGTCAGAGTAAATCAGCAAGGAGAAGTTGTAGAAACAGTAAAACTCCCGAAAAGCACCAACGTTTTCCCAGAGGGAGGATCTAAAGAAGAAACCGAACTAAACAAACTCATCGGAATTGCCTTAGAACAAACCTCAAATGCCGGAGCATATGTCGGACCAAAAGCGGAAATACAAAAACCAGAAGAACCAGAGACAAAAACAGACCCAAAACAAGAAGAAAAACCAGCAGAAAAAATCGAAGAAGTTCCGGCTATCAAAGTCGAACCACACTCAAAAGGCAAAGTAAAAACAGCGGAAGTTAAAGATGACATCCTCACGGTAACAACAAAAAGAGGAACAAAATACGAATACAGACAAACTCGCGCAGCAGATGGAACCCCAATCTGGGAATACCTCGGGAAAGACGCCGACAAAGGAGGAGAATATTACCTCGACGACGGAACACGTGTAGAAAAAGACGGGAGCAAATTCATTGCAGACAATGAAACCAGAAAAGAACATTTAAAAAGCGGCCTAATTGGAGAAAGTAATCTCGGAATAACAAGAAATAAAGCCTTCGAAGAGAAACAAGCTTCAAAAGCAAAAACAGGAGTAGATTTCACTGTAGACACAGAAGCAGGAACAACAAAAGAAGATGCCGAAGGAGCAATGAAAACGGCAAACGAAATGGTTCAAAAAGCATTTGAATCATCAACAAATGAATACGAACTTGCAGACAATTTAAGAAGGATTGAAGGAGGATTAAGAACAGTAAAACAAGTTAAAAAAGCTACATTCAACGTCGGCGGCGGATCAATCGAATGGTCAAGCAAGGACGGCTTTGGAAACAAGAACGACAGAATAGAAAAATTAGCAAACACAGAGGTCTCGGACAAAGCAAAAAGCATGGAAGAATTGAATTCCCTAGGAATAAAAATCCTTTCTCCAGAAAAAATGGAGAAACTAACAATCATCGAATTCAACGCACTAAAACTTCTAAATTCTGAAATTAAAAATGCACTAGAAACAGGAGAAAATGCATACGCAATCCTTTCGAAAATTGAAGACATCGGAGATCGTTTAGACAACACATTTGTGAATTCAGGAATTTCAAAAGTAGAATTCGGCAAACTAAATTGGGAAAAGGGGAAAGGGTTCGAAAACAACCTCAAAGAAAAAATCTACGAATTTAAAAAACAACAGCTCGGCGAAGGCTCAGAAGAATACGCAGTCTTCATGGCAAAATCAAAAACAGAAATGATAAAAACACGCGGAGCCGAAAACAAAGAAAAATCAAAAGATTATTACACCCGCGCATTGGATAAATTGACAACGCAAACATACAACATCGACAAAAGCATTATAGACATGTCAAAAGAAGACTTTGTAGCAAACTGGGTCGATTTCAGCGGAAGAAAATCAGCAATAGAACAAGCGATGTCAAAACCTCCATTCGGATACGAAAAAGAAAAAGTCCCAGGAGTTTCATGCGACATTATCTTCGGATCAAACATGTTCAATCTCAACAGCAGAGTAAACTTCGAGGACATATTTGATCACGAAAAAGCAAAATTGATAGAAACTTACTCAAAATCAATCCCAAAAAAAGCCTTCAAAGACAGTGAAACATTTATAAAAACATTTAAAAAACTTTCAACAAGCAATGATCCGGAAAATGAAGAACTGGCAAAAGCCATGTTCAATGAAGTAATAATGCCTTGTTTGGATATCCTAAAATCATATTCAACACTTACCTATTCAGAAAGAGACAAGAAAAAAATTAAAGAAACAGACCCAGAACAAATAAAAATCAACAAAGACCTGGAAAAACTTTGTAATTTCGAAGAAAACGGAGCAACAAAGTGGGAAGGATTCCTAAATGCAATAACAGGAGGAGAAACAAAAGAAACTCTCACGATTCAAACAATAGACGGCCAAACATCATTCATGGACGAAGGAATTTTCTTGAGACACAACAGCCCAGAGGCTGCGCTAGCAATTTTAAGAAACAGGAAAGGACTATACACACTAGATGAAAACGGCAGAAAAAAACTAGACAAAAACAAAGTTTTGGAAGAAGTGAACAAACTCATGAAACTAGGATACGCAAACATGGAACTAGCGGGAAAAAAAGTTTCCCCAGCACCAGTCACAACCCTAGACAACCTCACAAAAGAACAAAAATTAGCTTTCCAATTCGGATTTATTGTCGACCAAGCTTCACGCTCAAACGCACAAATGCAGGAAAGTTTGGACATAATCGCGAAAACTGACCAACCAGTAGTAGTAGAAGTTTTGAAAGTGATGATGCAAAAAGGAATCGCTCCAAAATACCTAGCCGAAATCAGAGACAAATTAGTGGCAGGAGCGGTAGTAGGACTGGAAGTCAAAGATGGAGCAGTCTCTTTCACAGGAGCAGGAATCGGAGTTCCAATACAATTATCAGACAATCTAACTCTTGTATTGGGAGCTGGAGGATCAAGTGAAGGATTCGCCGGAGGAGCAGCTCTAAATATTACAGTGTACAGAGGCAAAAAAGTAGAAGTATCAGTCCCAATCGGAGTAAGCACTGGGGGCGTCGGGACAGGAGTAAACACGAAAATTGATCTCTTCGGAAGAGACTTGGTAATCTCTGCAGGATTCGGAACGTTCGGAGTAGGCGGAAACATCATGATAGAGCTCGAAAACATGACAAAAAAAGCAGAAAACAAAATCCAAAAAAATCTGGATGCATCTCAATACGCAGACCTCTGGAAAGAGTGGAAAGAACTCCCAGCCACAGCAAGCGTAGAAGAAAAATATGAAGCTCTAAAACAAATTAAACCGGTTTATGATTTCGTGAGTGAAATCCAAAAATCCTATGACTCAACAAACGCCGACATAGTATTCATGCTTGAACTTGTGAAAGAGCAGATCGTAGCAGAGTCACTCAACGACCTAAAAAGATTTTTCATTACACACCTAGGATTTGGGGTTTCAGTCGGAGAAACAGGAGCCACATTCCTCCCAACAATTGGGTTCAATTTAGGAGGAGTAGAAGTCTTCATCCCAAACAGGAGAGAAATTGCAAGAATAATGTCTCAACTATCAGACACAAGAGTAAGAAACGATCTTGAACAATCTTTAAAAAATCTTGAAGAATCATTAAAAAATGGAACTCCAGTCGAAGAACAATTCATGGAAAAAACTCCAGATCTTACATACGATCCTCGCACAGGGAAAATCCTGTCGCTTGTGGAAAGCCAAGAAATAGACTTAAGCAACTGGCAGACAGATCTCGAGGCAAAGAATAGAGACTTGGCAGAAGCAGAAATCAAACTGACACAGGTAAACGATAAAGTTGAACTCTCCGTTCAAAACACCGAAGACAAAGACGTCGAAATTATAGTTGATCCAGCACTTTCGACAATCGCAGTTATAAAAGACAAAAACCACTTATACCTCGAAGGAAATATCAACGATTTAATAATCACAAGAGAAAGATTTACAACTCCATACCAAATAAGAGATGGCGGCCCAGCAATCGTAGACAGAATAGTGATCAGACAAAAAGCGTCAGTTCAGGCCAACAGAGACATCGATTTCATGACTTCACACTCAACGCGAACATTGAGACAAAATATGGGCGACCAAGAATTCACAGTTGAAGAAGGAGCATTAAACGCAGGCGGAGACTTGAATATCTTCGAAGTAGCCGGATATTCAAACTCAACTACAGAAACACTGCCGCCGGAACTACAGAGTATAACCGCCTTCTATCAAGAACAAACCCCAGACCTCTCAGCAACATACGACTCAAATGAAGTTAAGCAAATGTCAGAAAACGTAAAAGCACGCAGAGAAGCAATGGGAACAATTACAAAAAAAGAATATGAAGAAGCTACTATGAAATTAGAAGGAAATTTCGATACGGAATTAGACAAACTATTGGACAAAAACAAAAAATTCAAATCAGAATTTGAAAAAGCTGAAAATGCAGGCGGAGATCCGACAGAGGTAGCAAAATTAATCGTAAAATATTGGCCAAAAGAACTCGGAGAACTAACAAGCGATAGTCTTGGATATGCAGTCACGTACATCGAAAACAAGTGGTATAGCCAATTAGCAAAAACAAAGGATGGAAGAGAAAAAATCTTAGCCCGCCTGAAGAGTAGAATTGAATGGGTAAAAACCAATATAATTCTTCCAGAATTCATAAGAATCCACGACAAACTAGGATTAAAGAGCTCGCCTCAAGACATGTCAAACACGTTGGCGAAAAACATGTATGAAAAACTTCAAAAACAGCTAGAAAATGATGACTTTGACTTCTCAAAACTAGGCGTAACTTATATCCCAGAAGGATCTACCTTCCTATCAGGCTCAAGAGCGAAAGGAGCAAAAGGAAAAGAAGGAATTTATACAAAAAACATAGACTATCACAATCTCCCAAAAGCCGAAGAACTCTTACAAGATTTCGGATTCCTTGACGGGACAGAAACAAAATATTCACTAACGTCAACAGACCAAACAGAAAGAGATATTGCAAGAACATTGCTAGAAATCGGAAGTCCAATTCCAGAAGCAACCGAAACAGTTGAACTATTAAGTTCACCATTAGCTAGAAAAATTGCGGCACTTCAAGCATTCGAATTGCTTGGAACAACAGATCAAAATGGAGACCAAAAATACATGGAAGATCCAGCGAGAATTACTAAAATGTACAAAAATATCGATAACTTGACCAGTTTCCTCGCTGATCCAAAAAACGCAGGAATGAAAGAGACACTTTCAAGATTCCGTGAACTCCTTTCAAGCATCCGCGCATCTCAAATTTCCGGAGAAACATTTGTAAGAAAAATCGGACAAACAGGGTTAACAGTAAAAATTCTGATGAACACAAATATCGTCGCCGGCGCTTACTCGAAATGCGCTAACCCAAGCCATTACATCGAAGAAATCGGCACGATCCAAGTCCTTCGCGGAACAGACTCTCTTTACGAAGAATCAACCGAAGTGACCGACGCAACAATGTCAAAAACATTCGCGACAGTAACACTAACCGGCGCAGTACAAAAAGTAGAGACAAGCAAACCAGAAAGCGGCAAAGACACAACAAAAACAACTCAAGCCGAAAAACCAAAACCAGCAGGGGAAGAACCCAAAGGAACACCGGCACATGGAGAAGATGTCCAAAATTATCAAGGAGAAGGAGCCGGACTAAAAAACGCATTCGAAAACCCACCTACAAAATAATTTAAATATTTAAACCAAAATAAAAATGAAAAAAATATTCTCTCTCATTCTGTCGGTTTGCCTCATAGCAGGACTGATGCCAAACATTGTCACTGCGGCACCGACAGAGCCTGCAAGCCACTTCACGCCACAACGCGGAATTCAAGAAATCGCACAAAAAGGAACTCCTGGCTACACGTATACATCGTACAACAATTTTGGATACGATCTAAAAATATGGGACTACGACAGCCAATCATACCTCGACGGGATAACCCAACACATAGACGAACGAAAATTCACATATGCCACAATCCTAAATAATTACAGCGAGATAACAAGCTCGAATTTTGCGAATTATTGGTACGAGGATCCAGCTCAAGGAAAAGTATTCAAAAATGATCAGTTGGTAGTATTCAGAGTATTTTTCCATAACAATGGAGAAGATCCATACGATGGAGTAAATCCGGTATTAGGACCTTCAGACGCACGCGACACATATGTTGGTGTAGATATAGCAAGCCCATACAATCCAAAAGGATTTATATATTCTGTAGACAATGAATATAAAGTAAAAGGCCCTTCCGGCGGATACTCATCAATAAAATACCAAAGTGGAGACTATATGTACGAATCAGCAAAAGTTGGAGATGTGGCAAGAACAGCATCCGATGATGTAACATTTGCGTTCGACCCCCAAAACACGATACAGCTCGACTATGACATAAAAAACCTCATCCCAAATATGCAAGTACTCGGGGCAATAGTTTCAATGGAATACGATACGGACGGAGATGGCACGATAGAAAACTCAGAAAAATTTGCAGACTACGACTGGGTTACAAAAGGCTCACCACTATCTGTCAACATTCCTGTCCCAAACACAAATGTAAACGGCACAGGGTCAAAATCAGGAACAAAAACACTAAACCTAACATTCGACCAAGTTGGAACGAGAGAATGGATCAAAATAAACAAACACCCCGCATGTTTCAGATACGCAGGACGCGCGTACTTTTTGGCAAAAATCAAAAGAACTCCAACAACCCCAAACTTTTGCACTTCCCTCTCTCTTACAAAATCATCAACAGGAACATGCTCTCCAGACAACAAAATATTCGCTTTCAATATTGACGTAAAATTCAATCAGACACCAACTCCAACAGGAGGATATGTAAAACTTTACTCAACAGATCTAAAAGGAAAAGTGTACATAGACCCTGACGCCAACACAGAGATACAACTCCCCTACACAACACCAATAGTAAACGGTCACGTCTCTGGATATTACAAAGGGCTCGGCGAACTCAAAGCAATTTTTACAGACAAAGATGGAAACACAGCTGTATACGTCGACGAAAACGGCAATAAAATTCCAGTAGAAGAAATTCAAGCATATTCAAAATCTGCTCCTTCTTCTTGCGAGGCTCCTCTCACAGCCTGCACCGACGACTGCGTAAACATCTGCGTTGAAAGACCAACAGACATTCCAGCTGGAAGTCTTTCCCAATTCTCCGCAGAAGCGACAGGATACTACGGAGACACTTGGGATGGAGACATTCAATACTTCGCAGAAAAAGGTAAAGGAAAATTCTATAAAGGCAAAAAATCGGACGTAATCGCTCAAATCAAAGAAGATTTCCCAGGAGCAAATCCGTATGACAATCCAAACTTAACACTAGGTTGTGACAACTTAATAAACATTGTCATCACCCCAAACAACATTCTTAATTTAATTAAAAACACATTTACACCAACAGAAACCGTAGATCTAACCAAAACTGGAACCCAAACTGAAGAAACACAAGACAACACCTCCAAACTCCCTCAATACAATTTCATAAAAACAACGACTCAAGAACAATTCTATGAGCTTCCAGAGAACTACCAAATGCAAGAAATCCCAACTGGAGGCGACCCAAATCCAGCCAACACCGGCACAAAGAAATTCATGAACAGCGTGTTGATGGCTCTCGATCTCAAAACATACCAACCAAAAACACAAGACATTAACCTCAAAACAAACCTCGACATATCAACAAGCACGGGAAGTCAAAACCTCAAAACGATAGACCAAGGAGATATAAACAACTCACTAGACTTAAACGATCTAAACATTGACACTTCTACAGGCTACACTCAACCAGACATAGTAGACGTTCCAAAAGGAACATTCACTCTCCCGTCAAACAACGACGAGCCTTTGAATCCATTCGCAGACTATGAATCAGCGGTAACAGCAAAAGAAAATGAACAAGTCTGGTTCTACGCCGCAGAGGAAGGAGACGATTCGATTGTAGTCCAAGCGACAAAAACATTAAACCCAGACTGCTCTCAAAAATTCTCGATCTCCACCGCCCCAGTTTGTGACTCAATGACTGTATCCGCATATGATACAAAATCGGCAGTAAACAAAGGAAATCTAAAATGTATCAACGAAGGCCAAGCAGTCAAATTCACTATCGACAATATTACAATGTCTAATGGCCAAAAATTAGACTTATCAAAAGATAAAGTCTCAACAATTTGGACAACAACAGACACAGTTGGGAAATTCTCAAACGGAGCAAAAACTTTTCAATCAACAAGCAACGAAATCACCTACACCGGCAAAGGCCAAGTCTCATGCGAAGTTACAGCAATCAATGGACTAACAGAAGAAAATTCACTTTGTTCATATTCGATTGCAGCCTGTCCAAAAGTCATCGAAAAATGCGGGACATTAGACCTAAAATTCGACAAAATCGTAAAACCGATCGCTTCAAACAAAATCACAACAGTAGATCAAACAAAAACCGTAGAAGGAGCCACCGTAACAATGACAGTTACATCTGATAAAAGCGCAGACTACCCATCATACATAATTTGGGAAGACACAACCGGCGGAGAATTAGTATTCAAAAATTCTCAATACGTACAAAAACTGCCAGACTCATTTATGACAAAAGTTGTAAACGAGTC
>Ga0233425_10008810_pt1 | contig 13141 bp, 9 predicted proteins | sample Watercolumn_Towu_2_FD_181712 | JGI IMG/M metagenome (GOLD analysis project Ga0233425, IMG submission 181712) | Freshwater microbial communities from Lake Towuti, South Sulawesi, Indonesia - Watercolumn_Towuti2014_140_MG | ecosystem: Environmental > Aquatic > Freshwater > Lake | place: Indonesia...
CTGAAAACGGCCCCAAGACGTTGAAAATGGGCCGTAGACAGCGTCCCAGAAACCACGATCCGGTTTCTGGCGGCTGCCACTTGCGCCAGACCCGCACTGGCCAGCGCAGGTTTACCGGAAACTAAAGATAAGTGGTGTTGAGTCTACTTAAATCGTACCTTACTCCTGACCCCTGATACCATGCGCATCCCAATCCTCCACCAAGACCCTGACCTCATCGTCGTAGACAAACCGGCCGGCATCCCGACGCACGCGACGGATCCCCGCGATCCGTATGCGGGCGATGCGCTGCGCATCCTTCAGGCGCAGACCGGGCAGCCGTATCTGGGGATGCATCAGCGCCTCGATGCCGAGACGTCGGGGGTGCTGCTGTTCGCCGCCCGCCGCGCGGCCAACGCGGCGCTGGCGCGCGCGTTCGAAGGGCGGGCGGTGCAAAAGACCTATCTGGCCCTCGTTCATGGCGCGCCGCCCCGGCCCGAAGGGGTGATCGAGCTGCCCCTCGTGCGCGACCACGGCGAGCGGTATCGGGTGGCCGCGGCGAGCGATCCGCGCGGCCTGGCTGCCCGGACGCGCTATCGGGTGCTGGCGACCGCCGGCGACGGGGAGCAGACCGCGCTCGAAGTCATCCCGGAAACCGGCCGGCCGCACCAAATCCGGGTGCACCTGGCGGCCATCGGCTGCCCGGTCGTGGGCGATCCGCTCTACGATCCGCGCCGGCGGCCCGCGCCGCGGCTGTGCCTGCACGCCTACCGCCTGACGATCCCCCACCCGGCGACCGGCGAAGCGATCACCTTCACCGCGCCGGCGCCGGTCTGGTGCGCACCTACCCCCCCGGCCCACGAACACGTCATTGCGAAGCCCGTCGTTTGGGCCGAAGCAATCTCCCCCATCGGAGAAGATTGCTTCGCCCCACAGGGATGCTGCGCAACCGCAAAAGACACGCCTCACAATAACGGCAAGAGGGCGGGTTCTGCGCGGGAGGAGGGAGCCACGCTCCCCGCCTCAGGCAGGGGAGCCCCGCACGCGGGAGGCTTCGCGCCGGCTGGGAGTGCGGCCCGCCACCTCGCCCGCCATGCGCCGGGCGCGCTACGCGATCTCCTGCGCCTGGCGATTGACCGCCGCGCGCCATTGGCCGCCGACCCGGCGATCAGCATCTACCGGCTGGTGAACGCAGCGGCCGATGGTTTGCCCGGCCTGACCGTGGATCGCTACAGCCCGACCCTGGTGCTGAGCCTCTACGACGAGGCCGAGCCGGTCGCGCCATGCCCGCCCGCCCTGATCGCGGCGCTGGCCGAGATCACCGGCTGCCGCAGCATCTACGTCAAATATCGGCCCAAGGCGGCCAGCCGGCTGACCGAGGCGCAGATGGCCGCGCGCGCGCCGGCCCGGCCGATCTATGGCCCGGCGCAAGATGAATTTGTCGCCCACGAAGATAGCCTGGCCTATCTGATCCGCCCCGGCGCGGGGCTGAGCGTCGGCCTCTTCCCCGACATGCGCGAGACGCGCGGCCGGGTGCGGGTGTGGGCGAGCGGCAAGCGCGTGCTCAACTGCTTCGCCTATACCTGTGGCTTCGGTGTCGCTGCGATGGCCGGCGGCGCGGATCGAGTGCTGAATCTTGATCTCTCCACGCCGGTCCTGGAGTGGGGGAAGGCGAATTACCGCATCAATAGGTTTGTGGCCGATGACCACGATTTCGTCTTCGGCGATGTCTTCGATTGGCTCGGCCGGTTGGCGAAGCGAAATGAACGCTTCGACCTGGTGATCCTCGACCCGCCCGGTTTTTCACGCACCAAGACGCGACATTTCGCGGCGACGGACGACTATGCCGACTTGGCGGCCCTGGCGGCGCGCGTCACGGCGGCCGATGGGCTGCTGCTGGCGTGCTGCAACGTCGCCGAGCTGCCGTGGCGCGCGTTCCGCGAGCGCGTGCTGGCGGGGGTCGCGGCAGCCGGCCGGCGCGCGACGGTGGCGGGCGTATATCACGAGCCGGCGCTCGACTTCCCTGCGGCGCCGGGCGCGGCCAACTATCTCAAGATCCTGGCGGCCCGGCTCGGTTGACGCGAGGGGTGTGTCTTAATTAGAGCTTGTCAAAAATAACTTTCCGAACGACGGAGCATCCTGAGCGGAGTCCGGCGGTGTGGGCCGGACGGAGTCGAAGGATGCGGTCCTCTGAGAATGGCTCAAGGGCTGGCATGGCGCATCCTTCGACTCCGCAGCGAACCCCGCGCCGCTCCGCTCAGGATGCCTGGCACAGCCAGAACGGGAACTTATTCTTTGACGAGTCCATAGGGGCAGTCATTGCGAGGAGCGGGGTGTGCCCCGGAGCAATCTCATGCTTTGCGTAGGAGATTGCTTCGCAAAAACTGCTCGCAATGACAACCTGCCCCAGAATCAACACACACCCGATGCGAGCGTCGGTTTGACAGACCGCGCCATGACGCGTATCATCGAGTAGTTCGATCACATTTCGCCAGCCGAGGACATCGCATGGCTTTCTCATTCATCCAAATCACCGACCATCACCTGCGCGAATCGGAAATGGATCCCGTGCACGGGATGATGACGACGCACACGTTGCGCGCCGTGCTGCGGCATATCGGCCGGCACGCCGCCGCGCAGGCCGATTTCATAGTCTCGATGGGCGATTTCGTGGACCCGCCGTCCGAGGCCGCATATCGCGCCGTGATGGGCCGGCTGGGCATCCGCAGCGGTGGCGCGCCCGCGCCCGGCCCGCTGACGATCACAGTCGAAGGGCTGCGCGACTTCCCGATCTATTTCATGCCGGGCAACCACGATGATCGGGACGCGTTTTTCCGCTGTCTCTTTCCCGCCACCGCGGCCATGCCGCTGATGAACATCCGGTTTGAGGTGCAGGGGGTGCAGTTCATCTGCCTGGATTGGGGCGTGGATGCGGCGTCGGTCGCGTATGACGAGACCTTCGCCTTTTTGACCGATGCGCTCCAGACCGATCTAGCGTCCGTGATCTTGACGCACCACCAGGTCGCGCCGGTCGGGGTCCGCTGGCTGGACGCCTTTATCGCCCCCGGACTGGCGCGTTTCTGGGAGATCGTCCGCGGCAAACAGGTCATCGGCGTCCTGGCGGGCCACGTGCATCTGTCGCACGAGCAGTTGGTGCAGGGCATCCCGGTGCTCACCCTGCGCTCGACTGCGTTTCAGTTCGCCCGAAGCGACGAGCCGGCCATCACGATCCAGCCGCCGCACTATCGCTTCGTAACGATCCACAACGGTGTGTTGACCAGTCGGGTATTTGAGGTCCCGTTATAAATGAGCGATTCGCACGATTGGGAACCGGGCTATCTGGCGCTGCATCGCACCGGCGAATTGGCCGCGCGCGGCCGCGCGGCGCTGGCGAGCCTGACCGCGTGCCGGCTGTGTCCGCGTGGCTGTAAGGCGGATCGGACGGCCGGGGAGCGCGGCGTCTGCCGCATGGGCAACAACCCGGTGGTGGCTTCGTGGAATGCCCATCACTGGGAGGAGCCGCCGATCAGCGGCATCGGCGGCTCCGGCACGATCTTCTTCTCCGGTTGCACGGGCCAGTGCTGCTTTTGCCAGAATTACCCGATCAGCCAGTACCGTTACGGCAGCGAAGTAAGCTGCGAGCGCCTGGGCGAGATGATGCTGGAATTGCAGCGCCGCGGCTGTCACAACATCAACTTTGTCACGCCCACCCATTTTGCCGCGCAGATCCTGGCCGCGACCGACCACGCGGCGGGCCGCGGGCTGCGTATTCCGTTGGTCTACAACACCAGCGGCTATGAGACGCTCGAGACGTTGCGGCTGCTGGAAGGGGTGGTGGATATCTGGCTGCCGGATGCCAAGTACGCCGATGACGCGGTCGCCCGACGCCTCTCCGGTTTCCCCGACTACGTGGCGCATAACCGGGCCGCGCTGAAGGAGATTTTTCGCCAGGTGGACGATGCGCTGATCCTCGATGCTGCGGGCATCGCGCGGCGCGGCATGATCATCCGCCACCTGGTGCTGCCGGATGGCCTGGCGGGCACCGCCGAGGTCCTGCGCTGGATCGCGACCGAGCTTTCCCCGCGCGTCCACATCAGCCTGATGGATCAATACTTCCCGGCCTACAAGGTCGTGGGCGATCCTGTCTTGGGCCGCAAGATCACGCCGGAAGAATACGACGCCGCGCTGACAGCCTTCGAGGCGGCGGGACTGGAAAACGGGTGGCTGCAGGATCACGAGGAGTGCCTGTAGGCGCGCCGGGTGATTTGCGCGTCGCCGGCGCGAGCGCGAACCGGTGAACGAGGGTTGGCAAACATCCGGTAGTCGTGGTAGAATATGCCGTAGAACGCGCTCCTTTTCCTTTACTGTTCAACCCCAACCGGCAGTGGCTGAGAAAGCGGCCGACGACATGCGGGTGCATTAAGCGTTGTTCTCGTAATCCGATTTGAGGCGCATTCGTGATGAACCATCTTTTGACCCGTCCTCTGCGCAACCGCTATCTCCTTCTCAGTGACTGTTCCCTACTGGTCGTCGCCGCTTACGTCAGCTACATACTACGGTTGGAGCAGTTCGACCTGGGCGTGTACTGGTCGGGCTTTTTCCTGTTTTCGGCCCTGGCAGTGGTCATCACACCGCTGGTATTTCAACGCACCGGGGTCTATTCTCGTTACTGGCGCTATGCTTCGGTCGAAGAGTTGCTCTTGTTGGCTGGCGCAGTGATGACTGCCGTGGTACTGGTCGGCGTCATCAGTCTAACAATCGTTCAGATCTTACCCAAGAATCCACCTCTCCCATACTCCATTCCCCTCATTTTCCTGCCCCTGGCGTTGGCTGCCACGGCCGGCCCGCGTTTTATGTTGCGGCTGTCTGCATACTCAACTTTACGGGGGCGGTCTTCCGGCAGAGAGCGCGGTGCACGACCACAGACCGTACTCATCATGGGCGCGGGCGACGCTGGCGTCATGATCGTCCGCGAGCTGCAAAACAATCCGCACCTGGGTCTGGAGCCGGTCGGCTTCCTGGATGATGACTTAGGCAAGCACGATGTGAAGATCCATGGCGTGCCGGTGCTGGGCGGCCGACAGGCCATTCCCAAGATGGCTGCTAATTACAAGGCCAAGCTGGTCATCATTGCCATGCCCACGGCCAGCGGCAAGGCGATTCGCGAGATTGTGGACATCTGCGACGGGGCGGGCTTGCAGACCAAGATCGTCCCCGGATTGTATGAGTTGCTGGGTGACATGGTCACCATCAGCCAATTACGCCCGGTGCAGATCGAGGACCTGCTGCGCCGTGAGCCGGTGCAAACCGACACCGCCGCCGTAGGGGAGTTGCTGCGCGGCAAGCGCGTCCTGGTGACGGGCGGCGGCGGCTCCATCGGCGCCGAGCTTTGCCGCCAGATCTTGCGCTGTGACCCGGCCCGACTGATCATCCTGGGGCACGGCGAGAACTCGGTGTTCGAGATCGTTGAGGAGTTGCGCACGACGCATCCGCAGATCGGGACCACCCTCGTGCCGGTCATCGCCGGCACTCGCTTCCCGGCGCGCATCCGGGCTGTTTTTGAAGAGCAGCGGCCCGAGATCGTCTTCCATGCCGCGGCGCACAAACACGTGCCTCTGATGGAGGCCAACCCCAGCGAGGCGATCACCAACAACGTTATGGGCACGCGCATCGTGCTAGATGCTGCGCTGGCGACTGGCGTCGAACGTTTCGTGATGATCTCCACCGACAAGGCCGTCAATCCTACCAACATCATGGGCGCCTCCAAACGCGCCGCCGAGTTGCTGGTCTATCAGGCCGCGCAACGCTCGAGCAAGCCCTATGTCACTGTGCGCTTCGGCAACGTGCTGGGATCGCGCGGTAGCGTGGTGCACACCTTCCGCCGCCAGATCGCCGCGGGCGGGCCGGTCACAGTGACCCACCCCGATATGCGGCGCTACTTTATGACCATCCCCGAAGCCGTGCAGTTAGTGCTGCAGGCCGCGGTGCTGGGCCAGGGCGGCGAAGTGTTTGTCTTGGATATGGGCGAGCCGATTAAAATCGCCGACCTGGCACGCGATCTGATCGAGTTGTCGGGTCTGGAAGTGGGGCGCGACATTGATATCAAATTTGTCGGCCTGCGACCAGGGGAGAAGCTGTTTGAGGAGTTGTTTATCCCCGGCGAGTCCTACGTGCGCACCGCGTACCAAAAAATTTTTGTGGCCACAAACGGCGCCGCCAATGCAGCGTGCTGCGTAGAGTTGAATGAAGGGATAGACCGCATGATCGCGGCCGCCGAATACGGCGACCGCGCCACTATCGTGCAGGCCATCCAGGTGTTGGTGCCGGAATATCAGCCGGCGAATGAGGGGCAAGAGGGTACATGAGGGGATTGCTTCGCAAAAACCGCTCGCAATGACATGCAACTGCGTGATTCCTGTCAACCGGCGCTCGCCTCTAACCCCATCGTTTGGGCCATCTCTAGCAATTCAGCCAGGCGGGCCGCGCTTTGCGGCTCGCCGCTAAGCTCATAGGGCCGACCGATCCACGCGTACTTGGCCCCGGCCGATGGGTTGTAGGGGAGCAGCGCGACGGAGCGCAGCCCGGCCTCCCGCATGAACCCGAAGAGGCCCGCCAGGTTCGCCGCGGCGTCGGTGACGCCGGGGATGAGCGGCACGCGCACCTGGACGGGATAGCCCCTCAGCCGGGCCGCGTTGGCGAGGATCTGCCGGTTCGATGCGCCCGTCCAGCGCCGGTGCTCGGCGTCGTCAAGCAGCTTGAGGTCGTAGAGCGTCAGGTCGGCGTGGGCGAGCAGCCGTTCCAGATTCGCCCAACTGGCCGCGCCGCACGTCTCGATCGCGGTGTGGATCCCGGCGGCCTGGCAGCCCCGCAACACGGCCTCGGCGAACTCTGGCTGGCGGGTGACCTCGCCCCCGGACAACGTGATCCCGCCGCCGGAGTGATCGAAGAACGGCTTCATGCGCATCGCCTTGGCGATGACCTCCGCCGCCGAGACCCAAACCCCTTTGAGCGCCAGCCCGCCCTGGGGGCAGTTGTCGGCGCATTGCCCGCACGCCTGACACAGGTCGCGGGCGATGGTGTGCTCCCCATCCACGCGATGCGCCGACTGGGGACAGACGGCCGCGCACGCGCCGCACAGGATGCACCGATCTGCCATGAAGATCAGCTCGGGCGCGTGGCTCTGCGATTCCGGGCTGTGACACCAGCGACAGGCCAGCGGACACCCCTTGAGATAGACCGCCAGCCGGATGCCGGGGCCATCGTGCACGGCAAAGGTGTCCATGTCGAAGACGAGACCCTGTGGGCTGCCCTGCGTTTGCGTCATGAACGCGCCTCCTGGCGGCGGATGTGGTGCTCCTGCTGCTGGGGGCTGAGCATCGTGAAGTAGGCGCACCAGCCGCCCATGCGCACCCGCAGCGATTTGTAGTTCTCCGGCGCGCGCTGCGCCGCGCGCAGCTCCTCGGTGTCCACGACCGTCAGCGTCAGCATCGCGCCGCCGGCATCCACGAAGCCGCGCACCAATCCGGCCATCCGCTGCGTCCCCGCCGGCCCCGGCACCAGCCGCCGCGCCAGGCGGAGGTCGAGCGGGCCGCCCGCGGGCAGGTTGCCGTTTTGCATCTTAGCATAGGAGAGGATCGCGGCCGGCAGCCCGTCGGCGTCGCGACCCAGGCCGGGCGAGAAGTTCGACGCCACCGGCTCGCCCGCGCGCCGGCCATCGGCCGAGGCGCCCAATCCCTCACCGATGCCGACATACCAGGAGAAAGTGCCCACCCCCGCGGGGAACTTGATCAGCCCGCGGTGCGCCTCGGCATGGCGAGCCACGCTCTCGGTGAAGGCTGCGATCACCTGCCGGCCCACGCTGTCGGCCCGCTCGTCGTCGTTGCCGTACTTGGGCGCGGCCAGCAATCGCTGCCGCAGCAGCTCGTGGCCCGCGTAGTCCGCGTCGAGCGCGGCGCACAACTCGGCCATGGTCGCGCGCCCCTGCTCGAACACCACGGTCTTGATCGCGACCAACGAGTCAATCGTGTAGGCCGCGCTTTCGGCCAACATGCCGTAGGTGCGATAGCGCGCGCCCCCCGCGGTCAGATCGCGCCGCGCCGGGAGCGCGCCGTCAATCAGCGCGCTCAACAGCGGCACGGGGGCAATCGTGCTGCGGTCGTTGATCCGCTCAACCACCCGTGCGACCGTGCGGCCGATCATCGCGTCCATCTGGGCGGTGAAGGCTTGCCAGACATCCCCGAAGGAGGTAAAGGCCCGCGGGTCGCCGGTGTCCAGGCCATCCTGCCGGCCATCAATGCGCGACCGCCCGCGGTTCAACGCCCACTCCAGGCAGAGCATCAGGCTGAGTCGTTGGAAGCGGAAGTCGGTGCGGCCAGGGATGATCACCTCCCAGCAGCCGTCGTTGGTGTAATCGCGCGCGTCAGGCGTGGGGATGCCAATGCGTTCCAGCGCGGGGATCAGCGCCTCGTCGTTGAAGAGGGCCGGCATCCCGCCGCCGGCCTTCAGCACCTCGCAGGCGCGTTCGACCAGGCTGTCGGGCGATCCGCGGTGCAGCCGGACGGTGACGAGCGGGTTGGTCATCTGCATCCGCTCGTAGCTGTTAAGGATGAGGAAGCTCAGCGGGTTCGTGCCATCCGCGCCCGCCAGCGTCAGGCCGCCGACGATGATGTTTTGCAGCCAGTGGTTGGTGGCGTCCAGCCGGTCGCGCGCCGTGCCGATCTGCGAGGAGGTGCTGTGGCGCGTGCGCTGAGACGGATCCGCGTGCTCCGGCTGCCGCGCTTCGGGCCGCTGCTCGTCGGTGGTCTTGGCCCGCTCGTTGAACTTGAGGCAGAAGCAATCCAGCAACTCGGCCGCGGCGGCCATGCTGATCCGGCCCGCGGCAAGATCGGCTTCCAGGAGGGGCCAGGCGTACTGGTCGAGCCGGCCGAGCGCGTTGCCATCCATGGTCGCGTGGAAGATCATGTGCAGCAGCCAGACCGACTGGAGCGCCTGCCAGAAGGTCTGGCTGGGGCCCCCCGGCGCCTGGCGCAGGTTGGCGGCCATCTGGCGCAGCTCGGCCGCGCGAGTTGGCGCAGCCCGGCCGGCGTCCGCCTCGCAGCGATCGGCCAGTCGGGCCGCATAGTCAACGACCGCGTCGAGGGCGATGCCCACCGAATCCAGGAAGGCGACCTCGTCGGCCGAGCGGGCAAGCGGGCGCTGCGCTTCGGCGTCGGCACGGAGGCCGGCCAACCCCTGGGCGAGCAGCCGGGGGTAGTCGGGCACGATGTGGCCGAAGACGGAGCGGATGCTGAGGCCCTGCGCGGCGGCGGTCGCGCGCTCGGCGTCGGTGACGTAATCGGGGAAGCCCCATTCGGCGTGGACGCGCGGCGTCTCCAGCGTCATCGAGCCGGCGATCAATTGGTCGTCCCAAAGATCGAGCGGCATGTGCGCCAGCTTCAATGCCATGGCGCGCGCCTTGCGCACCGCCAGCGGCTCGGCCATGAACTCATCGGCGATGCGGGCGGGGCAGTCCCAGGCGACGGGCGACGTCTCCATCGCGGCGCGGACGCGGCCGCGCAAGTCGGCGACGCGGGAGGTTTCGGGGAAGAGCCAGGTGTCTGTGGTCATGGGTGGCGCTCCTGCGCCCTTTATACCACTCCTGCCCATTTCGCGCAACCGGATCGGCCAACAACAAATTGACGCTCTCGCGAGCGCGGTGTATACTCGAGCCACGCCAAGTCTCTATCTCACATCAGAATATCCGCCGAACGTTCGCCTGGCGGGCGAGCGCCTGGCCGCGGCCGGCGCATCCCTCGTGGTCGCCCGCATGGGCGATGACGAGCCGCTGCCGTTGGCCACGGCCAGCTTCGATTTGATCCTCAACCGTCACGGCGCCTTCAACCCGGCCGAGATCGCCCGAGTGCTGACGCCCGGCGGCGCGTTCCTGACGCAGCAAGTGCATGGCATATGGGCGTGGGATCTGCTGGCCGCGTTCGACGCCCGGCCGCAGTGGCCGGATGCGACGCCGGAGAAGTACGCGCCGCGGCTCGAACGGGCAGGCCTGGAGATCGTCCAGGTGCCAACGTGGGAGGGGAAGCTGCGCTTCACTGATGTCGGCGCGATCGTCTATTACCTGTTGTCTCGGCACTCCGGAGTCCTCGACTTGTCGAGGCGCTTTCACCCGTAGGGGTCGTGGCAAACCGACCTGACTGGCAACCGGCCAGAGCGGGCGGGGGAAGCGGCGTTATGCGCGGCGGCGCGGCCGTCGGGCGCGCTGCGCCTGTTCGATCAAGACGTTGAAGCTCAAGATCTTATCATCGAGCGCCTTCCTGAGCTTCGCACGTTCGGCATCGTCCGGCGCGGCCGTAAGCTGGGCCTTGAGCACGGCGATCTCCTTCAACGCCTGGGCTTCTTCGGGCATGTAGCCGGCGCTTTTCAGCATGGACCAGGCCATCCGCAGGTCTTCGGGCGCGGCGAAGTAGCTATCCAGGTCGAGCGGCTTGCCGATCCCAGCCAGGTTGTCGAAGTCGCCGCGCGCCATCGCCTCCTGGATCTTCTCCTCAACCAGTTTGTCGAAGGACATATCATCTACCCTTTCAGCGCCGCGACCAGCAGTTCCTTCACCACGGCCGGGTTGCCCTTGCCGCGCGTCTCGCGCATCACCTGGCCCAGGAACCAATTGAAGAGGCTTTCCTTGCCGCCCCGATACTTTGCCGCCTCGTCGGGGAAGCGCGCCACGACGGACGCGACCGCCGCGGCCAGCGCGTCGGCGTCGCTGACTTGCGCCAACCCCAATTCCTGGACGATCTCCGGCGCGGCGCGGCCCGTCTCGAACATCACGCCGAAGACCCGTTTGGCGCTGTTCAGGTTGATCTGGCCGGCGCGCACCAGGCGCAACAGCCCGGCGAAGGCGGCCGGCGTGATCTTGACCGCCGCGAACCCCGCGCCTGCCGCGTTCATCAGCCGGAATAGCTCGCCCGTCACCCAGTTGGCGACCGTCTTGGCGTCGCCGGCCTCGGCCACGACCGCCTCGAAATATTCGGCGATCCTACGCTCTTCGACCAGTATGCCGGCCTCTTTCGGGCTGAGACCCAGCGCGGCGACGAAGCGCGCGGCCTTCGCATCGGGCAGCTCCGGCAATTGGGCCGTCAGCGCAGCCACCCAGGCCGGCTCGATCACCAGCGGGGGCAAGTCCGGTTCGGGGAAATAGCGATAGTCGTCGGCCGATTCCTTCGTGCGCTGCACCACCGTCCGGCCGTGCGCCTCATCCCAGCCCATCGTCACCTGGACGACCCGGCCGCCCGCCTCCAGCAGCGCGATCTGCCGGCCGACTTCGTACTCCAGCGATTGCGACACGGCGCGGAAGGAGTTGAGATTCTTGACCTCGACCTTTGTGCCGAACGCCGTCTGGCCGGCGGGCCGCACGCTGACATTGGCTTCGCAGCGCATCGCGCCCTTCTCCATGTCGGCCGTGCTGACGCCCAGGTAGCGCAGGATGCGTTGGAGTTGGGTCAAGTAGGCGTGGGCCTCGGCCGGCGAGCGCAAATCCGGCTCGGTGACGATCTCCAGCAGCGGCACGCCCGCCCGATTGAGATCCACCAGGCTGGCCCCGCCGGTGTGGGTTAGCTTGCCGGTGTCCTCCTCCAGGTGCGCCCGCGTGATGCCGATCCGCTTAACCTCAGCCTTATCCTGAGCCTCAACCTCGACGTCAATCCATCCGCCGTGACACAGCGGCAGCTCATACTGGCTGATCTGATACCCCTTGGGCAGGTCGGCGTAGTGATAGTTCTTGCGGGCAAAGATCGCTTCGGGGCCGATCGTGCAATGGAGCGCCAGGCCGGCCAGGATCGTCTTCTCCACAGCCGCGCGATTGATGACCGGCAGGACGCCGGGCAGCGCCATGCACACGGGGCACACATGCGTGTTCGGCGGCGCGGCCGCGTAATCCGCGCTGCACGCGCAGAACATCTTGGAGCGGGTGAGGATTTGGGCGTGAACCTCCAGCCCGATGATGGTTTCGTAGGTGGTCATGGGTTGTCTCTCGCCTGCAGGCTTTTGTATCCTGAAACGGTGATCTGTGTGAGCATAATCCGCAACCTCCATCCTGGCGCTCATTATATGCGCCAGCCGCCGCGCGTCAAGCGCAGTTCGGCCATTGAGCGAGATGCCTCATGTTCAGGGCGCGCGCTGGAGGCCGTCTGTCAACCGGGCGGCCGCGACCCGATCAGGAGCAGCGGCAGGTAGGCGCGGATGGTGTTGGAGGGGGCTGTTGGGGTAACCGTGGGTGTGGCGGTCGGCGTCTCGGTGCGCGTCAGCGTGAACGTTGCCGTCGGCGTGGCGGTTGGCGTCGCCGTCTCAGTTGGCGTCGGCGTGAACGTCGGCGTGGCGGTCGGCGCCAGGGTGAACGTCAGTGTCGCTGTGGGCGTATTGGTTGGTGTGGCCGTGGGTGTGTGAGTCGGGGTGAACGTCGGCGTGGCCGTCGGTGTATCAGTCGGCGTCGGCGTGTTAGTGCGCGTTGGCGTAGATGTTGGTGTAACGGTCGGCGCATTGGTGCGCGTCGGCGTGAATGTCGGCGTGGCCGTAGAGGTGTTGGTTGGAGTCGGCGTGAACGTCGGCGTGGCGGTCGGTGTGTGAGTCAGCGTTGCCGTCGGCGTATTGGTGCGCGTCGGCGTCGCCGTCGCGGTTTGCGTCGGCGTGGCTGTGGGCGTGCTGGTTGGCGTCGCCGTGGCAGTCGGTGTCGGCGTGAAAGTCGGTGTGGCCGTCGGCGTATGAGTGCGCGTTGGCGTAGATGTCGGGATGGCGGTCGGCGTATGAGTCGCCGTCGGCGTGTGAGTCGGCGTCGGCGTGAATGTTGGCGTGTTGGTCAGCGTGTTGGTCAGCGTCGGTGTATGAGTCGGCGTGGCCGTGGGCATATTGGTGCGCGTTGGCGTGAATGTCGGGGTATTGGTCGGCGTGTTAGTGCGCGTTGGCGTAGATGTCGGCGTGGCGGTCGGCGTATGAGTCGCCGTCGGCGTGTGAGTCGGCGTTGGCGTGAATGTTGGGGTGTTGGTCAGCGTCGGTGTATGAGTCGGCGTGGCCGTGGGCGTATTGGTGCGCGTTGGCGTGAATGTCGGGGTATTGGTCGGCGTGTTAGTGCGCGTTGGCGTAGATGTCGGCGTGGCGGTCGGCGTATGAGTCGCCGTCG
>Ga0233425_10008811_pt1 | contig 13139 bp, 11 predicted proteins | sample Watercolumn_Towu_2_FD_181712 | JGI IMG/M metagenome (GOLD analysis project Ga0233425, IMG submission 181712) | Freshwater microbial communities from Lake Towuti, South Sulawesi, Indonesia - Watercolumn_Towuti2014_140_MG | ecosystem: Environmental > Aquatic > Freshwater > Lake | place...
CTGGCCGTAGTGGCCGTGGGGGATATCATGATGGGTTCAACCGGTGCCCGGACGGTATTGCCGCCCAATGATGGCCAGGATCTGTTTAAAGAGATCGGCCCTCATCTGGAAGGGGGCGATATCCTTTTCGGGAACCTGGAAGGCCCTTTGCTGGATGAGGGCGAATCGACCAAATGCCGGGATGAAAAAAGCCGGTTCTGCTTCGAATTCAAGACCCCGACCCGTTATGGCCGTTATCTGCAGCAAGCCGGTTTTAAGGCCTTGAACCTGGCCAATAATCATACCTGGGATTATGGAAACGAAGGGTTGCGAAGCACCCTGGAAACCTTGGACGCCCTGGGTATTCAGCCTCTGGGAGGCAAGGCCGTTGCCAGGTTGGAAATCAAGGGGAAGAAGGTTGCGCTGGCGGGTTTTTCCTATGCCCCTTCCAGCTTTTCATATTCTATCCTGGATGTTGAAAAGGCCAAAGAAATCATCCGGGATCTGAAAAAGGACCATGATCTGGTGGTGGTCTCCTTTCATGGTGGGGCCGAAGGGAGAAATGCCCAGGAGGTCACCAACGAACCGGAGATCTTTCTCAATGAGAACAGGGGGAACGTTCGACACTTTTCCTGCTCGGTGATTGATGCCGGGGCCGATCTGGTCTTAGGACACGGGCCCCACGTCTTGAGGGCCCTGGAACTGTATAAAGGGAAATTAATCGCCTATAGCCTGGGGAATTTTTTGACCTATGGGCTGTTTAATCTGAAAGGCCCCAATGGGATCAGCGTGATTTTAAAAATCAACCTCGACCTGGAGAACGGGGACTTTCTGGACGGCCGTTTGATCCCGGTCAAATTACTCAATGGGGGTATCCCTCACTATGATTCGACCCAGGAGGGAATTGGGTTAATAAAACAGCTGACCGAAAAAAGCCGCTTGAATTTCAATATCCGCATTAACGGGGACGGGGACGTGAGCCCTAACCCATGACCGGGGGTTCTATGAGCGAGTCCGAATTATTTGAAGATTTGCTGAATCAACTGGCCGAGCAAAAAGGGATAGAGCCGGACTATCAGGATATTTGGGGTCAAAGCCATCCTGTCCCCTTGGAAACCACACTTAAAATACTCAGGGCGATGGGCTGCCGGGTGGAGGAATTGGAAGACCTGCGTCGGGAAATCCAAAAAGAGTTAGAAAGCGATTGGAAATGGTTGGTCGATCCACTCCTGATCCTTTCCGAAAAGGATCCGCCCAAAGAAATGAATTTTCGGTTCCCGGCAAGCCCCCTTTCCCGAGAAGACCGGTTGCCTGACGATAGCCTGATCCAATTAAAGATTAAGGAAGAATCCGGCCGAGAGACACGTTACCAGTTTACGGGTGATCAGCTCTTTTTTAAAGAGGCGTTTCGGATAGAAGGGGATCTATATCTCAGAGGGGCCCTGTTTTTCCCTCAGGATCTCCCCTTGGGGTATCATGACGGCTGGCTGGCCGTCCAAGTGGAGGGCCAGGGGTTTGAACAAGGTTTTAAGGTGATTGTCTGCCCGGAGCGGACCTATCTCCCCTCGGTGTTACAAGACCAGGGGAAGAGGGCCGGCATCATGATTGCCTTGGCCGGTCTTCGTTCCAAACAAAATTGGGGGATCGGAGATCTGGGTGACTTGAAAAAGCTGGTCCGCTGGGCCGTAGAGGAATTGCAGGTGGATGTGATCGGTCTTTTGCCTCTCCATGCCTTGACGAATCGGGAACCTTACAACATCAGCCCTTATTATCCCTCCAGCCGGTTGTACCGAAATCCCATTTATTTGTCCGTCCCGGAAATCGATGAATATCGTTATTCCCTGGAGGCCTGGTCATTTATTATGACCGCCGATGCCCAGGCACTCCTCGGGGAAGTGCGAGGCTCGGAAACTGTTTCCTTTGAAAAAGCAGACCGCTTGAAGATGAAGGTTTTGAAGATTCTTTTTCAAACCTTCCTGGAACGGCATTGGAAAGGGCCGGGAGAAGAAAGCGAACGACAAAAACAATTTCAGATCTATTTAGACCAGGAAGGGGAGCTGCTGAACACCTTTGCGGTCTATTGCGCCCTGGAGGCTCATTTTCGGGAAACCTCTTCGGGCATCCATACCTGGGGGCAATGGCCCGCTCCTTTCCAGGATCCCGGTTCTCCGGAAGTCAAAAAATTCAGTCAGGAGCACTGGCCGGAGGTCTTGTTTTTCAAATATCTGCAGTGGCAAATCGAGGAGCAGCTTTCCGCCACCCAGGCCCTGGCCCGGGAATTGGGAGCTGAAATCGGTCTCTATCAGGATCTGGCCCTGGGCTCCGATCCCTGGGGTGCCGATTCCTGGGCCTGGCGGGAGTACACCGTCCCAGGCATGCGCGCAGGCTGCCCTCCGGATGATTTTGCCCCCCAGGGGCAGGAATGGGGGTTTTGTCCGCCCAATAGCCAGGCCTATCGTCGGGACGGGTATCAATTCTTTGCCCAGGAGATCCGCAAAAACTGCCACCCGGGTGGAGCCCTGCGGCTCGACCATGTGCTGAAACTCAGCCGCCTTTTTTGGATACCGGAAGGCCGAACGCCGAAGGAGGGGGCCTATGTCAATTATCCGCTCCCGGAACTGCTTCAGGTTTTGGCCCTGGAGAGTGTGCGTAACAAAACCCTTATTATCGGCGAAGACCTGGGAACGCTCCCGGACGGCTTGAGGGAGATGCTTCAGGCTAAAGGCATTTTTTCGTACCGTCTGTTTTATTTCGAAAAAGATCAGGGGGGTTATCTGAACAGGCCTCAGGCCTATCCGGAGTCGGCCCTGGCCTCGATCAGCACCCATGACCTGCCGCCTTTGGCCGGATTCTGGGCCATGGAGGATATCCATTTGCGAAAGTCCTTGGGGCTTTTCGCGGAGGAGGATCAATTTTCCCAAGCCATTGCCGGGCGGATTGTGGAAAAGCGCCGGATCGTCGATCGGCTTCAGGAACTGGGATATCTCTCGGACGAAGAGGGGCAGGACCTTCAGGCTCAGGAAGAACCGGTGTTGACCGACGGCCTGGTCCGGGCCGTTTTCTCCTTTCTCCTATCCACCCGGGCCAAATTGACGGTCCTGAGCCAGGAGGATCTTTTTTTGGAAAAAAAGCAATTTAACCTTCCGAGCACGACCAACGAGTATCCTAATTGGTCTCGAAAGATGCGTTATAGTCTTGAGGAAGTGCGGGAGCACCCTGAGGCCCGGAAACTGGCAAGCCGATTTCGAGATCTGATCATCGAATCGGGGAGGGGAGTGATCTAATCTTGATGTGACACCTTTCTGTTATCTTAACGCTTCCAGTCCGTTATGGTCCGGAAGGCTTAATAATTTTAGGGATGGTCCTGACGGATGTTTATCCCCAATTTCCACTTCTGAATAGTCAATCAACACGCAAATCCCCTGAGATTACTTCGATTCAAAGTTGCCCTGTAATGAAGACATCTTTACCGATCCGGATATTTTCCCGGATTATTTCATAATGATGATAGACCCCTAAATATCAGATTGATCAAATTGATCAATATTAGTTCCATGGAAAAAAAGGCGGCCCATTATAAACTTTCTGACGTTCAATTGATCGTTGCCGATTCCCAGAGCCGCCCCTTTACAGTAACAGCCTTGCAGGGAGGTTTGGCCTTGGGGCTAACGGAATCCGAGAGGCGCGAAGTGGTGCTTTCACTTGACCTCTCGAATTTTTTTAAATCCATGACCATTCTTGCTGATCAAAAGTTATGGCAAGATGTCTCGCATGGGTTTACGCCGGCGGGTGTGGCTGTTTATATCAAAATTACTTTTTTCTAAAGTTTTAGTGTTTAATTCCGATAAAAAAAGTAAGGGCAGAATAATCTCAAACCCAAGGGTGATCTCATCAGTCATGACCCCCCTATCCTCCATACCTTTACACTGCTTTTTCTTTTTGCCTGGAGAACATTTTTTTTAACCATCCCTGGTAATCGTTTGTTCGAAGAGGACTGTCTGAAGAGCGGAAAAAATGTCGAATTCTGAATTTCAAAAACAGGAAAATTTTGACAAGTCGGTTCGCCTGCTCAGAAGTCTCCAAATCACCGGCACTCTTCTCATCAGTCAGGATCAAGCCGAGGCTATCGAAAGCCTTCTTCAGGAAAGTTCCTTCCTGCTTGGAGCAGAAGCCAGCTCTCTATTATTGCTTGATGAAGAATCCAAGGAGCTTTTTTTTGCAGCCGCCACGGGTCCGGTGTCCAATGAAATTAAGAAAGTCCGGCTAAAATCGGGGGAAGGACTTGCCGGCTGTGTGCTGATGACCGGGCAACCTTTAGCAATCAGTGACGTCTCTTCCGACCCGAGATGGAAAAGAGATCTGCCCAGCATGGATTTTGCCCCCAAATCCATGCTCGTTGAACCGGTGACGTATGGTGATCGAATAATCGGGATAATCCAATTCATCAACAAGACCGATGGAGGCAATTTCACTGAGAGAGATATGGCTTATGCCGGGAAAATCGCTCATGTTATTGGCTATCCGCTTTTCTATGGACGGGTTTTTCTGTCTTTACGCTACTTTTTTTTCTCCCTGATCGAACACATTCATAAATCAGAAAATGAAAAAGCAGGGAAAGATGACTTTACCAAGGTCAACGGCCTTGAAGCCTCCCTGGAAATGCGCCAAGAGAAAATTCCACCACAGGTGTTGGACGCTCTATATGACCTCGCCAAGGCCCTCGATAAAAGAGGTGCTATTGATCACTCCATCCCTCTGACCCTGGAAATTGCCAATCAAGTTACCCGTATCGCCAGCGCCTCGGAACAGGGGTTATTCTTATGCCGGCATATTTTGACCGGGATTGAACAATTTCTGGTTAGTCCGGCAGGTGGGGCGGGGGGCCGCCAGCGAAGCGTCCCTGGAAATAGGTCAATGATGGCCATGGACAATGTTCTCGATTGACAGGTCCGCTAATTATGTCTTCTTATTCCGTATTTTTGACAGATAACTGTAATTTAAGCTGCAGCTACTGTGCTCTGGGAAACAAGAAAGTTGGCCGCATGAGCCTCGAAACCGGCATTGCCGCCATCGACTATGCCCTTCGTAACGGCGGCAGACAGCCGGAAATTTGTTTTTTTGGTACGGAAGTGCTTCTCGAATGGAGTCTTGCCCAGAAATTGATCGTATATGCACGCCGCCGTTTTGATGAACTCACCGGGCAAAACAATGGCCCTGAAAAACTCCACCTTTCCCTCACAACCAATGGCCTGCTCCTCGACGAAGGGAAGATGGCTTTTCTTGAAGAAAACGGCGTGGACCTGTCCGTCTCGATCGATGGTAATGAGCAAACCCATAACACCCATCGTCTTCTGCCGAACGGAAAGCCGACCTATCAACGGCTGGCAAGCCTTTTCCCCTTGCTGCTCAAATATCGGCCCCTCGTAACAATCGCTTCGACCTTTACTCCGCACACTGTGGCCAACCTTTATGTCGGTCTACGCGATCTTTACAGCCAGGGTTTTAGGCGTATGACTTTTAGTCTGAATCGTGACGATCCTGGCTGGCACGTGGAACATTTTGATATCTATGCCTCCCAGGTGGAACAGGTGGCCCTTTGGTATGCTCGCCTGCTGATGGCCGGCGATAGTGAGTTGCGTTTAGGGTATCTCGATCTGGTTATGGAAGGGTCCCTCAACGCCACGACAGGCCATTGTGGCTTTGGGGAGTATCAGTTGGCTGTCGGCACGGATGGTTCATTTTATCCCTGCTGGAGGCTATACGGGTGGCCGGACCTGCGCCTGGGGGATGTCCGGCGCGGCCCTGATCAATCTCAATTATCCAAACTGCGCCTATTTGACTTCAAAGATCTCAAAGAGTGCGCTGATTGCAGTGTGTCGCCCTATTGCCTCCGTTGCCCCTGGCTTAATCTGATCGAGGGAGGAAGCGTGCATAATCTGGCCAAACGCAATTGCCAGGAGAAAAAAGCGACCGTCCGTGCCGCCTTGATGGCCCGCGATATGTTGCTTGAAGCCCGTTCTCCTGTTTATATGGCCCGAATAAATACGGAGGGATGGGAATCCCTGGGTGACGACGGTGCGTCCGGCTATGTCTATGTCCGTCAGGGGGACCGATTATTTAGATTGCCTGACGAGATAGCGGAGCAGTACCTGATTAGGCATTAGAAGTGTTTCTTCTAAAAATAAAAATAAAGAAAAGGAGGAAAAGTTTATGGCAAATGTACTCTGTAAAAACAAATTTTATGATATCCCCCAGGACGTATTGGATAAGTATGAGTTAACCGGAGAAAGGGCCCGTCAGGCCGAGGAAGAGTTTCAGCAAGACCTGAGCATGCAGCCCACCGGAGACACGGAGGCCTATGGAACCACATGGTCGGACGGCAGACGTTGCTCTTACAAGTATAACTAGTTCTCATCCGGGAAATCGAATTTCCGGATGCAAACTTACTAATCAGCCATGCCCCGCCAGGGGCGTGGCACCACCAAAGATGAAAATAGATATGAAACCACGAGAGGCCTCGAACTCTATTTTCGTTTTAAGACCAGCGAACCTGGGATTTGAGCCGACGAAGCCGGTCTCGCCAGTCAAGGCCGGCTTTTGTCTTTTGCTTGGGAAAACTCTGGACCCCGGCTTTCGAGGCTGGGTCGTAATTATGTTTTCGTCATTCCGGGCAAGCGAAGCGCGACACGGAATCCAGGATTTTCAATAGGTTCTGGATACCGGCTTTCGTCGGTATGACAGACCGACAGGAAATTTCTCTATTGCAACACAGCCTCTTCGCCGGGGTGACGGCTATTAGGGGCTTAGCTTTTTGTGAGCCCCTTTGAGCGGCTACTATTTCCAAGCCTCCGGCTTTGCCGGAGGTACTGTGACGGGCATGGGGTAAAAAAATGAATCCGGAAACCGGGGCCACGCAGATGACAGATGAAAATCAGGCCAGACAGGCCATGGAGCAGTTGAAATCGTTCCTCAAGCCCTACTGGAAAAAAGGGATGTTCATCCTGTTTCTGACCATTTTTTCCATTAGTGCCGATATCAGCCTGATTCATATTCTGAAACGCGTTTTAGATGATGCCGTCACCCCCAAGAAAGTGGAACTCCTTGTAATTTTTTGCATTGTCTATTTGCTTGTGGTTTTGACCCGGACATTTTTTGAGTACGCTTTGCGTCTGGTTTTTCATGGAACCGCCGAACAAATCCTTATGGATATGCGGCAGCGGATGTTCGAAAAAATGATGCATCAATCCCAGTCCTTTTTCCGGAATCGGGATGTGGGTGAAATTGCCTCGAGGATCTTAAACGATGTGGAGGCGATGCACCGTTTTCTCTCCATTTCCCTCCTGTCGCCGATTTCAAACGGCATTTTCATCGTGGGGATGACCATCTACTTATTCGTCATAAGCTGGAAATTGGCCCTCATCGTTTTGATTATACTGCCTCTTTATGCGCTTATTCAGCGGCCTCTGATGACCAGAATCCGGTACACGGAGATAGCCCAGAGAGAAAACATCGACGAAGTCAGTTCGGAAATTGTGGAAAGCCTCAGTGCCGTCGAAGAAATTCAATCAAACGCTGCCGAACGGTATCAAATAAAAAGATTTACCGATAGACTCGATCTGCTCAGGATTGCCGGGTTTCGCCGCAATATGTCCGATACGACTATTCGCATCGTCAGCGGCATGGGAACAGGGTTGACACAACTTCTGGTCCTGGCCTTTGGCGGGTATCTGGCCCTTAATGGATATGTTCAAGCCGGTGTCCTGGTGGCTTTTATGGTAGCGGTTACCCAGCTCTTGGCTCCCGTGGAAGACGTCACGAACCTTTACGGCCAATTTATCGGCGCTCGCGTGCTGGCTGAGCGGATAGCCGAGTATCTGTTGGCCGAGCCGACCGTACAGGAAAAACCGGATGCCCCCGCTTTGCCGGCCGTGCAGGGGCAGATTACTTTGGAGAAAATATCTTTTGCCTATGATGGGGACAAAAAAATCCTGGACGATGTTTCCCTTACGATTGAACAGGGGCAAATGATCGCGATTGCCGGACCCAGCGGTTCAGGCAAGAGCACTATTCTTCATCTCATCCGCCGTTTCTACGATCCGGATGCGGGCCGGGTGCTTTTAGATGGATTAGATATCAAGGAATATTCCCTTCTTTCGCTTCGAAATCAAATTGCCACAGTCAATCAGCGGCCTTCCCTATTTAATACATCCATCCGCGACAATATCCGTTATGCCAAGATCGGCGCAACGGATGAAGAAGTGGAAGAAGCCGCTAAAACGGCAAACCTCTATGAAGAAATAATGAAACTGCCCGGCGGTTTTGAATTTATTGTCGGTCCCGACGGCTCACGCCTTTCCGGGGGACAGCGCCAGAGAGTGGCCATTGCCCGGGCCATCCTGCGGGATGCGCCAATCCTGCTTCTCGATGAGGCAACCTCGGCCCTGGATGCAGAGAGTCAGGCCGTCGTCCAGAAGGCCCTGGACAAGCTCCTCCAGCGCACGCCCAAAAAGACCTGCATTGTCATCGCCCACCGGTTAAGCACTATAAAGGCGGCGGATAACATCATCGTCCTTTCCGACGGCCAAATACAAGAGTCGGGAACCCATGGGGATTTATTGCAAAAAAACGGCCTTTATTCTAAACTCCATAACCATGATTTTATTGAATAAAAAAGGCAGACAGCCCTATCGGGAACAGCAGGATCAATAGGGGTCAAATCAGAAAAGAGGCCGGCTTGGATATACCCGCTAACACAATCAACCATTCGCTCAGAAGACCGGTACAGTTGGATGGGCCGGCTAAAATGACACCGGAATGGGCCTGGGGCGGCAGCACGGGCAAGGGGGTCAAAGTTGCCGTCGTCGACAGCGGCATCGACAATGACCACCCGGCCATTATTGGAGGCGTCAGCGGCTGGGTAACGGTCGAGGTGGATGAACAGGGCAATCCCGTTTATCGGGAAAACAGACATGCGGACCGGGCCGGACATGGCACGGCCTGCGGTGGAATCATCAAGTCCATGGCCCCTGATGTCGAACTGTTCAGTGTTCAGGTGCTTGGTGAACAAGGGCACGGTACGGGAGATCATTTTGTCGGTGGAATACGTTGGGCATTGGATCACGGAATGGATATCGTGAATATGAGTTTAGGGACGACCCGGGCAAAATATTTCGGTATGCTCCACGATCTTGCCGATGAGGCCTATTTCAAGGGGGCCGTTCTGGTGGTTGCAGCCTCCAACCGTCCCGTCATGAGCTTCCCGGCCTTGTATGCCAGTCTGATCGGCGTGGCCGCGATTCCGGAAGATGATCCCTTCAGGTTCTATTACAATCTTACCCCCCCGTCCGAGTTCCTGGCAGCCGGAATCGATGTCCGCGTGGCTCAGCCCGGCGGGCGTTATGCGACCGTTACGGGAAACTCCTTCGCCTGTCCCCGGATCAGTGCCATTTGCGCGCTGATCCGCTCCAAGCATCCCGGCCTTGATACCCCACAGCTTAAGGTTATTTTGCGTGAACTATCGACTCCCAAAATAAAACGGAACCCGGCAATCGGTTACGACTAAATAACAATTGATCAAACCCTTGACTTGGCCAGACCCGGTTCTCTCTTCTCACTACATGAAAGCATGGTTGCGGCTGGGGCCGGAAGAGAGATGACTTAGCCGTCGGCCGGTGCTTTAGGGCCGAGAATGGGCGTGCCGGCTTTTCGCAAACGGATCATCTCCGGCGCATCGCCAATGTGTTTTCCAGAAACATGTTTTTCCCGGCCACTTTTTCCAGGACCTTCATCCGGTACTGACCGCCGGCCTTGAAGGGGCCGCTGAGCCTCAATTCAATCACGTTTTCGGATAAGCCATAGGGGATGACCACGACCTCGTCGCGCACCTCCGGGGGGCCGATGCTGATGGAGAACAGCCAGGCGGCCTTATGCCCCAGAAAGATGCAGGCCACCCCATAGTGATCGAAATCAAGCCGAGGGGCCGGTTTGCCAAAGGCGCGCTGCCAGAGCGTCGTCCATTCCTGCTCGGTGTCAACCACCTTGATAAAAGCCTCTTTCTGCTGAGAGACATTGCCTGACCATTCCACCCCGATATAAACCGCTTTGGCCCCTTTTTGCTCCAATTGGGCCATGAGCTGGGCATTGCTTTGTTCAAAGGCATAGCTCCAGGCGGTTTTGCCGGAGGCATCGACAAGGGTTACCGAACAGCCTTTATCCAGCAGGAAGCGCACGCTTTCGGCATCATACCGTTTGATGGCCTGGATCAAGGCTGTTTCGCCCTTGTTATCGGCGGCATTCAGGTCGGCCCGGTGTTCCCACAAGTAACGGGCGCAGTCCAGCTTGGCTGACCCGTAATATTCCAGGGCCGCCATGAGCGCAGTTCTGCCGTCGTTGTCTTTGAGATTGACATCGGCACCTTTGGCGATAAGATAACGCAGGACGGAACTCTCGCCCTGGGCGGCAACCATAACCGGCGTCTTCCCAGAGAGACCGCGCCCGTTCACGCCGGCACCTTTTTCGACGAAGATTTTGGTAAGCCGCTCGCTCCCGCTGGCAACGGCTCGAAAGAGCAGGTCAGGGGATGAGGTGTCGGCCCCGCTCTTAATCAGGAAAAGGGCCACATCATAATGCTTTTCGCTTATGGCCTCGGCGAGCGCAGTTTCCTCGTTCTTGGTCTGGAGATTTAACTTGGCCCCTTTGGCAACCAGGACCTTGACGGACGCCAGGTGGCCTTTCCCGGCGGCATGGAAGAGAGCGGTCTTGCCGGTCTCATCCTGGATATTCAGATCTGCACCTTTGGCGAGAAGAAATACAGCGGTTGCAGCCCGGTTCTTGCCGGCGGCCACCATCAAAGGGGTCAAGCCGCCGGCTAACCGGGCATTGACATCCGCGCCCTTGGCCAGCAAGGCCTGTACTCTAACGACTTTGCCCTCACTGACCGCCACGACAAGAGACTCGGATAATCCGGCCACCGATCGGCCTGCCGGACCTTCCTGGCCCCCGGCTTTTTTGAGCAGGCGGGCAATAGGGCCTAGATCTTTCTTATTTGCCAAATCCAAGGCCGTTTCACCCCTGCTGTTCTGGATATTCGGGTTGGCTCCTTTGCCCAGCATGGCCCGAACCAACTGGGGATCCCCCGTGAGGACGGTGAACATGAGCGGGGTCGTTCCCGTCTTCAGCCAGGATTCGTCCTGCACATTTACCTCCGCACCCTTATCCAGCAGGATCTGAATGGTCTTTTTCCGGTCGCCCTCCGGCCTAGTGGCGACCGAAATAATATCGCAGGCCGCCAGCAAGGCGGTCACTCCCTTATGCCGACCATTGATATCCGCTCCCTTGGCCAGGAGATATTCCACGACCTGGGCATGGCCTCGACCGGCGGCTGCAATCAGGGCGGTCCGGTCATCTTTGCCGGCAGGGCCATCGATGGCTGCACCATGCTCGACCAGCAGGGTAACGATGGCCAGGTTTCCATTGCCGGCGGCGAGGATCAAAGGGGTGTCGCCGAAATTTCCTCTTCTGTTGATCTCATCCTTGAAGCCTCCTTTCTGGGAACTCAGGATGAACGTCAGATAGTCAGCATCGTTTTTCTTGACGGCTTCCATTAGGATGGAATCCAGCGGTGGCGCCAATTCCGCACCTCCCGGATAGGGCCAGGCCAAGGCAGCAAGCAGCCAGAGGAGGATCGGGAGAATCGTTAGGGACAGGCGCTTCATTGACCCTGCTCCTTGCTCCCGCAGGTTTTTCGGCAATCCTCTTCGGTTTCAAACGGCACCACCCCCTGGCAGCCGCCCCAGAAGAATCTTTTGCAGGTTTGAGTCTGCGGGTCGAAATAGTATCTCTCAAACAATCCTTTGCAGGGGCCTTGGCCGGGTTTCTGCAGGCATTTCTTTTCGCTGGTCTGTTCCGGGAAGATCGGGTTCCCAATTCGCCCATCGTTTTCTTCCCTCAGGTTTTGCTTAATACCGGCTTTGGGGGCCTCCTCGCTCACGGTCATTACTTCCTGGTTGACATAGCCCCTGCCTAGATCTGCCTGAACGGTGCCCTTCAGCCCCAAGGCAAACAACAGCGCGGCAACAGTCGTTATCCAACCCGGACTACAGATGATTCGTTTCATATTTTTTCTTATTCGCTCCTTAACTGCATATGAAAGAAGAAAAGGTGTCGAAAACAGTGGTAATGAGACGGACTTCTTTCTCCTTTTCCTTTGCCATCTTATAGAAAAAAAACCAGCAAAACCGATTTTCCTAAAGAGTTAAAGGCCACTTGATAACGATCCGGGAGGAGAGGAAACACTCAACTGGCGTTGGTATGGGCAATTCCTCTGCCCACCATTGCCGCCAGTGGATTTGAGCGTCAGGGCTCTCGCACCGGAATTGTAGTATTTTTTGGGGCTGCTTTAATCAGACTATTATCAAATGTTACAAAGGCTTCTGCTTCTCCCGACAGAGCCAAATGAAGGGCCTCGGCAAAATCCATTCCATATTTTCGCTCCCAAGTCCCTTTTTTTTATTGCCTTGTTCATTTGGTCAATCAATACCGGTTTTCCTAACTATTTCAATAGGCCAGCAACTTGATCAATTTCGGTATTTTTGAAAGGGCGAGAAGGTTTCAAAAGAATGCCGTCACCTGTGTCAATAACTTTTAGTTTCTGGTCTATGTTCCAAAGTGAACGGTGATGGTGCCTCCTAAAAGTATGGTCCACTGGTCGAGAAAGACGAAACTAGGACGTGGGGAAATGCTTTCGGCCTGACTCTTCAAAGCTGATCCGGAAAATGAAAAAAAGATAAGAAAGCACCCGGCCGTTTTGTGGAAGGTCATTAGGCGGGAAGGCCATCTGAGGACGGCCTTCCCGCTTCTAAATCGTTTTCAGGAATGAAGGAAGAAAGAAACCTTCGGTTATTTAGATCCTTCAGCCTCTTGTTTGATTTTTTTGAATCGAGGCGTTTCGGAAAGCTTTTTTTTCTTGGCGTGTTCGGCCTCTTCCGCTGTCAGATGAATTTCACCGCACTCCGGGCAGGCGAGATTGACTTCCTTGCCGATGAGACGGCTGAGGATCTCCTCCACGTTCATATGGGGGAAAGACCCGCATTTGGTATCCAAGCGTTCTGCCTTGACTTCCGCCCTCTTTTTGGGTGTCTTCATGAGGCCCCTTTCTCTCT
>Ga0233425_10008812_pt1 | contig 13139 bp, 11 predicted proteins | sample Watercolumn_Towu_2_FD_181712 | JGI IMG/M metagenome (GOLD analysis project Ga0233425, IMG submission 181712) | Freshwater microbial communities from Lake Towuti, South Sulawesi, Indonesia - Watercolumn_Towuti2014_140_MG | ecosystem: Environmental > Aquatic > Freshwater > Lake | place...
CCACCGATGGCTGCCGGGCGACCGGTAGGGCGAGCTCTCCGAGCGAGCCGGCGTGCACCGCCCATGTCGCGCACGAACCGACCTCCACGGCCACCACTCGCCGATGCGCCCGACGGAAAGAGGAGGCTCCCGCCGAGGCGCGGGCGCGGAGCGCCACGGGAGGGGGTTCTGCGGCCTCCGCCGCCTCCTGTTTAGACCGGATCGGAACAGGAGGGAACAGGGAACGGAGACGGGAGGATACATGGCAGCGCCGCGCGCCCGATGACTCGAGGCCCGGCGCGCCCGCGCTCCTACGGCGCGGCGTCCCCGGCGCGGCGGAGCCAGCGCGTCGCCTCCGGGTCTCCCGGCCATCGCACCAATAGGCGCCGATACACCTCGGCCGCGCCCGCGCGGTCGCCCCGGCTCCAGAGCAGCGCGGCCAGGTTCAGGCCGGGGTCGCGCTCCGCGGCGGGGTGCGCCTGCGCGCGGCGGAACGCCTCCTCCGCCTCGGCCGTCCGGCCCGCCTCCCGCAACGCGACGCCCAGGTTGTTGAGGACCTTGGGGTCATCCGGCCGCGCCTCGCGCGCGCGCTGGAGATGGACGAGGGCCTGCGCCGTGTCGCCGCGCCGGCCGAAGTAGATGCCCAGCAGCATGTGGGGCCACCCGGTGTCGCCGTAGTCGCGCACCAGTTCCTCGATCACGGCCCGCGCTTCTTCGTCGCGGCCGGTCGCGAGGAGGACGGACGCGCTGTTCGCGCCGTCCTCCGCCCGCTTCTCCCGCGGCACGTCGGGGCGGCCCCGGGACAGGCGCCACGTCTCGCGCGCCACGGGGAGCGCGTCGGCCGGCCGCCCCGCCCGCATGAGCGCCGCCGCGAGGTTCCGGCGCGGCCGCAGCACGCCGGGCGCGTCCTCCACCGTCACCGAGAAGAGCGAGACGTTGTCGCGCCACACGCTCCGCCGGGCGATGTCCAGTCCGGTCCAGACGGCGAGGACGCACGCCAGGAGCGCCGGCACGGCCGGTCCCGCCCGGTCGCGCGCGCGGGCGGCCGCGGCGCCGGCGGCCAGCGCGAGGCCGGCCAGCGGCAGGTAGAAGAAGCGCTCCGCGAGGTACTGCATCATCGGGACCAGGTTCGAGACGGGCAGCAGCGCCAGCAGCGCCCACGCCAGGCCCGGGCGGGCGCAGGGGACGCGCCTCGCCAGCCAGCCGCCGAGCGCCGCCGCGAGCAGCAGCACGACGCCTCCGCGCCGCAGGGCCGGGTCCGTCCAGCCCGACACCGGCGCGAAGCCGTCGTAGTCGGCCAGCAGCGGATACGGCACGACGACGAGCCTCGCGTACTCGGCGAACGCCGGGATCATTGTCAACCGCGTCCGCCCGGCCGACCCCGCGATCCATCCGCACTGCGCGGTCCCGCCCAGCACGGCATGCCGCCAGACGAGGAACGCGGCGGCCGCGGCCAGCGGCAGCGCCGCGCGGCGCACCGCGTCGCGCAGGCCCGCGCGCGAGAGGCGGCCCGCGCCGAGGTCCAGGGCGACGAGCAGCGCGGGCGCGACGACCGCGCTCTCCTTCGCCAGGCAGGCCAGGAACACCATCGCGCCGAGCGCCGCGCCGCGCGCCGGCGAAAACGGACCGCCCCGCCAGCGGACCCACAGGACCGCCGCCGCCAGCACGAGCGACGCGGAGAGCAGGTCATCGCGGCACTTCACCCAGCACACGGTCTCGCTGACGATCGGGTGCAGCAGCAGCACCAGCGCCGCGACGAGGCCGGCATCGCGCCGCCCCGTCAGCCGCCGGCCCAGCAGGCCGGCGAGCCAGGCGTTCAGCAGGTGCAGCAGCACATTGTGGAGGTGCCACCAGCCCGGCCGGAGACCCGCCACCGCGAAGTCGAACTGCCACGACAGGTTCCGGAGCGGGCGAAACAGCGGGAAGAGGTCGGCCATGTCGGCCGCCGCCGCCGTGGACGCACCCGCGAAGTGCGCGGGGATGAACCGGACGCTTCTGAGCGACTCGTTGTTCTGGATGAAGAACTCGTCGTCCCAGACGAAGCCATGGCGCCAGGTCGGGCCCCACACCGCCAGCCCGAGGGCCGCGATGACGAGCGCCAGCGCGACCTCGAAACGAACCCGCGGCGCGGCGCGCGCGCCGTCCGGACGGGTTCCCGCGTCGGTGGCCTTCACGCCGCGGAGCCTAGCAGCCGGCCCCGTCCGCCCGCAATCCCGCGAGGGCCCCGCTCACTCCCGGCCCCACATCACGTGGCGGGCCTCCATGCGGCGCAGGAACACCTCCATGATGCGCCGGTACAGCTCGCCGCGGAGCACGTCGTCCTCGACCCCCGACTCGATGCTGGGGTTGTCGTTGACCTCGATGACGTAGCACCGCCGCCCGAGCTGTTTCAGGTCCACGCCGTAGAGGCCGTCGCCGATCAGGTTGGCGGCGCGGAGGGCGGTCGCCACGACGGCGTGCGGGGCGAGCTCGACGGGCAGCGTTTCCGACCGGCCTTCGGTGGGGTGGCCGTTGGAGCGGTCGATGATCTGCCAGTGACGGCGGGCCATGTAGTACTTGCAGGCGTAGAGGGGCCGGCGGTCGAGGATGCCGATGCGCCAGTCGAAGGGCGTCGCGAGGAATTCCTGGGCGAGGATCAGGTCCGACTTCTCGAACAGCCGCTGCGCCTCGGCGCGGAGCGACGCCTCGTCGTCGGCTTTGACCACGCCCTGTGAGAACGAGCTGTCGGGCTGCTTGAGCACGACGGGCAGGCCGAGCTCGGTGATGACGCGGTCGAGGTTGTCCTCGTGGACGATCATCGTCTTGGGCGTGCGGATCTCGTGGCGCTGGAGCAGCTCGTGCAGGTAGACCTTGTTCGTGCAGCGCAGGATGGAGAGCGAGTCGTCGATGACGACCAGCCCCTCGGCCTCGGCGCGCCGCGCGAAGCGGAACGTGTGATGCGTGACGCGCGTCGTCTCCCGCAGGAAGAGCGCGTCGAACTCCGCGATCCGGCCGAAATCGTCGCGCCCGATCACCTCCGCCTCGATGCCCAGGTGCGCGGCCGACCGCACGAAGCGCTCGATCGCGGCGGCGTCGGAGGGCGTGTCGGCCTCGTCGGGGTTGTAGAGGATCGCCATGTTGTAGCGCGGCGGGCGGCGCTTGCGGGTCTGGAAGCTGCCGCGCGAGAAGAACCGCTCGCCCATGGCGACGACGAACGGCCGGTGCGCCACGGGGATTTCGCTGGCCGCGACGGGGCGGATGCCCTGCAGGCGCCAGCCGTCCTCCTCGTCCCACGCGAACCGCGCGCGCAGGAACGGGGCCTGGAACAGGTTGAAGAGCTCGAGGCACAGCCGTTCGTGGCGCCGCGCCATGGTCCGGCCGAAGTAGATGTTCAGCGTGAACCGGCGCGAGCGGATGGCGGCGAGGCTCTCCTGGATGTGTTCCTCGAGGTCCTCGGAGGCGAGCCGGACCATGCTGGGCGACTTCATGTCCTGGATGGTCGACACGCTGGGGATGGGCTTGTGCCCGCGCGCCGCCGCCAGCAGGGAGACGTAGTAGCCGAGGCTCTGGTAGGAGTAGTCGCGGCAGAGGTTGAACACGCGCGTGTGGCTGAGCTCGACGTAACGGGAATCCGTCAGGTAGTCGTCGGCCGTGACCACGTTGACGCCCTTGATCTCGAACAGCCAGTCGCGCGGGTTATTGACGACGATGATGATGTTCAACGGTCACGTCCAACGCTTCCGCCGCAGCCACCCATAGATCCAGGCCGTCAACAGCGCGCTGACGCCGAAGACCCAGACGTACGCCCACCACCAGGGCCAGGTGCGCGCCTCGTCGTTCACGATCGGGGGGTAGTGGCTGAGGTTCATGCCATAGAAGCTCGTGATCACGATCAGCGGCATCGAGAGCGTCGCCAGCAGGGTGAGCGCCTTGATCACGTGGTTCGCCTGCATCTGCTGGATGCCGAGATGGACCTGCAGGAGGCTGTTGAGCGAGTCGCGGTAGCCGTCCGCCCGTTCGTTGATGCGCGTGAGCCGGTCCTGGAGATCGCGGAAGTAGGGCAGCAGGTGCGCCCGGACGATCCGGAACTCGCCGTGGGCGACGCGCGCGATCACGGCGCGCTGCGGCGCGATGATCTGGCGCAGGCGCTGGACCTCCGCCTGCAGGCCCATGACGCGGTTGAGGAACTCCGGCGTCTGCTGGGTCATCACGTCGCGGTCGAGCGCGGCGAAGTCCTTCGAGAGATCCGCCAGCGCCGGGTCGTAGTTCTCGAGGATCATCTGGAGGATCGTGTAGGCCAGGCGGTCGGGCGCGCGCGCCGCGGCGGCGGGACTCTTCGTGACGCGGTCGATGACGGCGGCCATGCTCTTGAGCGGCACGTGGTGGTAGGACACGAGGAAGTTCTTGCCGATGAACAGGTCGCACTCCGTCGTCTGGAACACGTGCGCCGAGTAGTCCACGGCGTGGATGACGAGGAAGATGTAGCCCTCGTACTCGTCGACCTTCGGCAGCTCCGAGACCGTGAGGCAGTCCTCGATGGCCAGCGGATGGAAGTTGAAGACCACCTCCAGGATCGACTTGGCCTCCTCCGGCGTGCTCGAGTCGAGGTCCACCCAGATCTGGACGTCTTCGTCGTAGAGCACGAGCCGCAGCATCTCCGGCTGCAGATCCTGGCTGACCAGCTTGCCGTTCTTGAATACGAACGACCGGATCATCGGCTCTCACCCGCTCCCGCGCGCGACCGATTCCGCGCGACGGGTCGGATATTGCCAGAATGCCGCCGCCGATAAAGACATTTCACCCGGGTCGGCCCGTCGAGAGGAGCCGCGACAGGATCCGGTCGCGGCGCCGCCGCGCCGACCTCACCGATTTCGCGCGCAGCGAGCGCCGGACGCGCCGCTTCGTGTAGTCCGGCAGGTGGACGGTGTAGTGGATGAACCACGTGCCGTTGTTGTTCCAGATGTGGTGATCCGGGTTCGAGGGGTTCTCCCGGATGGCCGGGACCGCGCCGTTCATGATGCATAACCTTTCCGTTACGCATCAGGGAGTGGGTCGCCCGGGGCGCCCGCCGCGTCCAGCGCCGGCCACGTCCCGCGGAGAGCAGTTTTCGGCCGTTTCCTCGCGCCGCACATCGATCCCCCGTCTCGGGGAATCCCGCCACCGTGGCTCTCCGTCCCGGTTGGCAGGCCCGGCCTTCGCCGGGCCACTCCTGATGCTGCGGGCGACTATACCACGGGTTCCCGGGCGCGCAAGCGCGCGCCGTGTCATAGGCCGCGGCTCTTCACTCCCGGCTTGCGTCCGCGCCGCGCGCGCCGATGATGGGGACATGGACGACGCGATCGGACCGGGACTCCTCGGGCGCACGCTGGACGAACTTCGCGCCATTGCGGCGGAGGCCGCGCTGCCGCCCTTCGCGGCGGACCAGCTCGCGGGCTGGCTCTACCGCCAGCACGCGACCGGCTTCGAGGAGATGACCAACCTGCCGAAGGCCGCGCGCGCCGCCCTGGCCGCGCGGTACGACGTCGGCCGTTGCCCGCCCGCGGCCGAGGCGGTCTCCTCCGACGGGACGAAGAAGTACCTCTTCCCGACCGCCGCGGGCGGACCCGTCGAGACCGCCTTCATCCCCGACGCCGGCCGCGCCACGCTCTGCGTGTCGACGCAGTCGGGTTGCCGGCGCGCCTGCCGCTTCTGCCACACCGGCCGCATCGGCTTCTACGGCAACCTGACCGCCGGCGAGATCCTGAACCAGTATGCGAGCCTGCCCGAGCGCGACGCCGTCACGAACCTCGTCTTCATGGGCATGGGCGAACCGCTGGACAACCTCGATGCGACGCTGCGGAGCGTCGGCGCCCTGACCGCGGCCTGGGGCTACGCCATGAGCCCGACGCGCATCACCGTCTCGACGATCGGCCTCCTGCCCGCGCTGCAGCGGCTGATCGACGAGACCCGCGTCCACATCGCCCTCAGCCTCCACTCCCCGTTCCCCGACGAGCGCCGCCGCTTCCTGCCGGCCGAGGGGCAGCACCCCGCGGCCGCCGCCATCGACGCCCTTCGCCGCGGGCGCATCGGCGGGCAGCGGCGGGTCATGATCGAGTACATCGGCTTCGCCGGCGTCAACGACACGCCGCGCCACGCCGAGGCGCTCGCCCGGCTCCTGCGCGGCCTCCGCTGCCGCGTCAACCTCATCCCCTTCAACCCCTGGCCCGGCGCGCCGCTCGCGCCTTCCCCCCGCGCCGCGCTCGAGGCCTTCCAGCACGTCCTGAAGGCGCGGGACATCATGACCACCATCCGGCGGTCCCGCGGCGCCGACATCGCCGCCGCCTGCGGGATGCTGCGGGGGGAGCGCGAGGCCTGATGCGGGATGCGGGATGAACTCCCTGTCCGTTGGGACGCCACAAGTTCACTGTCCCCACCCGCCTCCGCTGGTTAGTCCTTCTTATCGTCGTCAGAGTCGCTATCGTCCTCATCCCCATCATCGTCGTCTTCATCATCGCCGTCTTCATCATCGCCGTCGCCGTCGTCCTGCTCGCCGTCGTCCTCGTCTCCTTCTTCTTCGACTTCAAGGACTGTGCCCTCGGCGGTTACTTCGATCTCGTACTCCTTACCATCAACGGTCCCTTCGATTTCGTAGACCACGCCCTTTCGGGTAGTCTCGACCTCGGCCTCGGTCAGCGTGATGCCGGGAACGGCCTTCTGCGCTGCCTCCAGCACTTTCTTGGGAACCTCGTTGAGAGGAACCTCTTTCTCTTCCTGCGCGTTGGCGACGGTCATTTCGACTGTCAACGTCAGAATCACGGCCACCAGTAATCTGCTCATCCAGTTCATGCTGCTTTCTCCTATGATGCTCGTCTACTCTACGTCCTTTGGTCTCTCTCCCATAACCCAACTCTACGCATCCTCCTTTCGTCTCGGTGCCAACGGCGAGGGTCAGGCGCGAGCTACTGCGAGTCGCCTGCGCCCTCTGGTTGGCCTGATTGCTTTTCGTTCCCGTTCCCGTGCACGTACCCGTACACGACGTCACCCTCACGAACTTGGCTTCCTCGCTCGATCATTCGGGTGACTCGGCGATGTTCAGCGCAATGGACTGGGATGCCCGAATGAGTTGGTCTCGCGTCGGCCTGTCCATTCCCTTCAGGGTTCGGCACGTCGCATACACCCAGGCCGCGAAGTCCAGCGCCACGCGGTAGACATCCAGTTTCTCGTGGTCAAGTTCCATCGCTTCCTCGTGTACGTGAACGTGTGCCGCTTCGCTGTGAACGCGTACGGTCTCCCGGCCAACAGTGTTATTGAGCTGACTTCTGGATTGCTCAACACCCACTGGTCATCAGCGCCAGTGTGCGTTGATTCCGCCTCAGTTGTCAACTTGCAGAACCCATTCCAGAAAATTAACTTATGACCGTGCAGAAGGACTGAAATCGAGGCTGAAGTCGGCCTTCTGCATCTTCCGAAGAAGGCTTCATGCGGCAACTGACGGAGCAGGGGGATTGCGGCCGCGCGAGTTGGAGTCCCTACTCCACCGCGGGCGGGGCAGCTATCTTCTTCACCTTGCCGTAGACCACGTCGGCCAGGCCCTGCGCCCCGCCGGTGCCGGTGGGCTCGAACGTGTAGACCGTCTCCCAGGTCTTCCCGTCGGCGCTCCGCAGAATCGAGTTGCGGCTGCGGTTGACATTGATCATGGCGCCCGTGTCGGATACGGCGATGCGGCCGGAGGGCGTCTCTTTCGGCAGATCCTCCCACACGATGCCGTCGACGCTGGACTTGGCCGTGTCTCCCGCGATCACGAAACGGTCGCCGATCACGGACAGACTGAACATGCGGCCCTGCGGGCGCTTCACACCGAGCGGGTGCGCCTGCCACGTCAGGCCGCCGTCGACTGAACGCAGCACGATGCTGCCGTCGCCCTTGAGGAGGAGGAACACGTCGCCCTTGCCGATGATCCCCTTGGCGCCGCCCTCGCCCCACGGCTCGGCCTTCACGCCCTCGAACGGTTTCCACGTCTTGCCGAGGTCGTCGCTGTAGATCGACGGTCCGGAATCGCCGACCACGATCACGCGGCCGCCGTTCCAGTCCGCGTAGGCCGCCGACGGGTGCGCGAGGTCCACCTTGAGGCGCTCGCCGGCCGCGTTCGTGAAGCCATAGGCCGAGGCGCGGTACCAGGTCTTCCCGAAGTCCGGCGTCGCCTCGAGCGGCAGGATGAACGAGCCCTTCACGCCGAGCAGTTCCATCGTGTTGGGCATGTCGTAGGGTTTGCCGTCCTTGCGGGACGTCGTGCGGCCGGCGTCGGCCAGGTGCCGCCAGTTCGCGCCGTCATCGCTCGCGATGATCGTGCCCGGCCCGCCCCACCCCGCGGCGATCGCGATGACGCCCTCGGTGTAGGCGACGGTGTTCCAGACCGCCCAGTAGCCATGGTCGCCGCCGGGCCGCCCCATGAAGACCTGCGTCCACGTCTTCCCGTCGTCGCGCGACGCGACGACGTTCAGTCCGTGGCCGGCCGCGACGAAGATCCCCTCCTCGGGCTTCGGGTCGAAATTGCCGCCGCAGGGCAGTGCCGCCCGGACCTCATCGTTCAGCACCGTCTCTTCCGGGCTGTCGGCGGCGAGCAGCGGAAGCGCGGCCGCGACGCACAGGGCCAGCGACGCGCCGGCCCGGATCCATCGTGTGAAGGTGTTCATGGCGGGGACGATGCCCCAGACCGGTCCGGATGGCAAGCGCGTCCGGCCCCACCCTCACGGCTCCCCCGCCCCGGACACGGACGACGGCGCGGACGGCACATCGGCCGGCCTCGGCGAGGCTGGCTCCAGACTGTCCAAGGGTTGGCGCCGCCGACAGAAGTCCGAAGGAAGACCGATGGGTCCCATTCGAGTTGCGATGGTCGCTGTGGCCGGCCGCGATGAGCCCGGCCGGCCGGGGTCATCGACCCCGTCTACAGGTCCGAACGACTTCTGTCGGCGGCGTCAAGGATGGCACAACTCGCGGCGGTCTGTGGGCGGCGCCTCTTTCCCGTTGCGCCCGGGCGCTCGATCTGGCATGAGAGCGGCGGAGACCGGCCATGATCCGCGACGCCATCGCGAAGCTCGTCGAGAACCGCCCCCTCACGCGCGAGGAGGCCCGCGGGGTCCTGCTGACGATCATGTCCGGCGAGGCGACGCCCGCCCAGATCGCCGCCTTCATCACGGCCCTGCGGATCCGCGGCGAGACGCCCGAGGTCATCGCCGGCTGCGCGCAGGCCATGCGCGAATGCCTCACGCCCGTCCGCGCCTCCGGCGACGTCGTCGACACCTGCGGGACCGGCGGCGATGCCTCGAACACGTTCAATATCTCCACGGCGGCGGCGCTGGTCGCGGCGGGCGCCGGCGTGAAGGTCGCCAAGCACGGCAACCGCAGCGTGTCGAGCCGCTGTGGCAGCGCCGACGTGCTCGCGGCCCTCGGCGTCGACACCGCGTGCCCCCCGGCCGTCATGGAGCGGTGCCTCGAGCGGATCGGAGTGGCCTTCCTCTTCGCCCCGACCCTGCACCCGGCGATGAAGCACGCCATCGGACCCCGCCGCGAGATCGGCATCCGCACCGTGTTCAACATCCTCGGCCCCCTCTCGAACCCCGCCGGCGCGCGCCGCGGCGTGCTCGGCGTCTTCAGCGCCGCGATGGTCCCCGTCATCGCCCGCGCCGCCGCCGAACTCGGCGCGGAGCGGATGTTCGTCGTCCACGGCTCCGACGGTCTCGACGAGATCACGCTGACCGGCCCCACCGAGGTCGGCGAGGCGGCCGCGGGCGGCGTGCGGCTGTGGACGCTGGATCCGGCGCGGCTGGGGTTCGCGCGGTGCGCCGCGTCGGACCTCAAAGGCGGCGATCCGCAGGAGAACGCGGCGATCCTCCGCCGCGTCCTCGACGGCGAACGCGGCCCGCGCCGCGACATCGTCGTGCTGAACGCCGCCGCCGCCATCCTCGCGGGCGGAGCGGCCGACGACTGGCCGCCCGCGGTCGCGGCGGCGGCCCGCGCCATCGACTCCGGCGCGGCCCGCGGGAAGCTCGAGGCCTTGGTCCGCGAGACGCGCGCCGGCGCCTGATCGTCGCGCCGCCGCGGAGAGGCAGTCCCCGCGCGGACGCCGCTCTCGCGAAGCCGCGAAGACCGCGGGGATCCGGAGGGAGGGCCGCGAAGACAGGCCGATGCCTCGCGGCCTTCGTGCGCTTCGCGGTTTCTCCCCGGTCCGGTCTATTCCCCGTGATGCGAGCGCGGCCGGCGGCGCGCCGTCCATCCGGCGGCCGCATGCTTCTCCGCGATGGTGGCCGCGAGAGCCGCGAGGGACGAGGCGGCCTCCGCGCGCGGTGCGCCCTTGACGAGCACCGGCGGCAGGAACTCGGCCTCCGTATCGCCCAGCAGGGCGCCGAGCTTCTCCGCCGCCTTGCCGCCCCAGCCGTAGGAGCCGACGACGGCCACGAAGCCGGCCTTCGGCTTGAGGCCGTTGATGACGTAGGCCGCGGCCGCGGCGTGCGGATGGGGTCCGCCCCAGACGGTCGGCGCGCAGATCGCGATCGTGCCGGCGTCGACCAGCGCCGAGGCCAGCCGGTCGAGGCGGCCGGCCGTGAGGTCGAACGGCTCGACGGCGACGCCCCGCGCCATCAGTTCCGCCGTCAGGATCGACGCCATCTCCTCGGTGCTGCCGTGCATGGAGACCGTCCCGAGGACGACCTTGTTGAGCGGCGGGTCGCGCAGCCAGGATTCGTAGGCCCGCAGGATGCCGACCGGCTCGTCGTGGACGGGACCGTGACTGGGCGCGATGATGGAGGGGCCCAGCTCGAGCGCGCGGTCCAGGTGCTTCGTCAGCGCGGCCGCGTAGGGCATCATGATCTGCGCGTAGTACAGGCGCGCCGCCTCGATCACGCGCGGGTCGTCGCCGGCGAAGAGCTCCGACGCGGCCCGGTGCGAGCCGAAGAGGTCGCAGGGAAAGAGGATGCGCTCGTCGTCCAGCCAGGTGCCCATCGTCTCCGGCCAGTGCGCCCACGGCAGGTGCACGAACCGCAGCGCCCGACCGCCGAGGTCCAGCGTCTCGCCGTCGGCGACGGCCCGAACCCGCGCGGGATCGATCTCCAGCAGGTCCGGCAGCATCCGCGCGGCCTTGGGCGAGCAGACCAGCTCGGCGCGCGGATACCGCGCCAGGACCGCCGGCAGCGCGCCGGAGTGGTCCTGCTCGGCGTGATGCGACACGACCACGTCCACCGGCGGCAGGGCGTCCAGTTGCCGCATCAGGGCGTCCTGCTGCGACGCGTCCACGGTGTCCAGCAGCGCGCAGCGCGTCCCGCCGCGCACGAAGTAGGCGTTGTAGCTCGTGCCTTCCGGCAGCGGGATCAGGGCGTCGAACAGCGTGCGGTGCCAGTCGATGGCGCCGAGCCATTCCACGCCCGGGCGGATCGTTCGGGGTCCGATGCTCATGGTGGAATCCCTCCCGCGAGGCTCATCGCAAAATCGTCTAGTCCGGTATCAGGGGCTCCGCCGGACGATCCGGCGCGACCGGCTGGCGCCGGCCCCCGCGGATGCGTTCGTTCGCCAGCACCGCGGCCAGGGTCAGGGCGAGCAGGACGAGCGAGCCCCAGAAGAACGCCCGCTTCAGCCGGCGGCGCCGGCTCGACCGCACCTTGCCGCGGTGGCCGGACGTGGAGAGGGCCGCCCGCGACCGCAGGCTCACGCGCCGCGTCCGCCGCTGCCGCTCCGCGGGCCGCTCATCCGCCCCGGCCGCGCGAACGTATATGTTGGAATCCGACTCCTGCACTGTTGCGCGCCTGTTCGCCGGCCCGTAGTATAAGCGGTCTCCCGCCGCACTTCCAGCGGCATCGGGGACGGACGACGCATGAACGACGCGCGACACGCAGCCGCCCCGGCGGCGGGCCGATGGCTCGCGGCGGCGGCGTTCGCCTTTCCCGTGCTCTACCTCCTGCTCTGGGGCTGGATGTCCCACCCGGCCGACGTGCCGGCCTTCGAGCGCCGGCCGGTGCGCGACCCCGGCGAGGCGCTCGCGCCCGCGACCGACCTGCGCGGCTTCTTCGTCCCCGGCGACGGGCGGCCCTCCGCTTCGATTTCCGCCTCGTGGCCCCGGTTCCGCGGACCGGACGGCGACAACCGATCGAAGGAGTCCGTCCCCCTCGCCGACGCCTGGCCGGAATCCGGGCCCCGCGAGCTGTGGCGCGTGACGCTCGGCGTGGGGCACGCCGGCCCGGCCGTCCGCAACGGGCGCGTCTACGTGCTGGACCACGACGAGGCCGCCTCGGCCGACGTGCTGAAGTGCCTGTCGCTCGACGACGGCCGGGAAATCTGGCGGCGCGGCTACGCCGTGCAGGCCAGCCCGAACCACGGCATCTCGCGGACCGTCCCCGCCGTGACCGACGAACACGTCGTGACCGTCGGCCCGCGCTGCCACGTCCTGTGCGCCGACGCCGCGTCCGGCGACTTCCGCTGGGGCCTGGACCTCGTCCGCGACTTCGGCGCGACGGAGCCGCTCTGGTACACGGCCCAATGCCCGCTCATCGAGGATGGCCTCGCCCTCCTCGCGCCCGCCGGCCGCGTGCTGATGATGGCCGTCGACGGCGCCACGGGCCAGACGGTCTGGGAGACGCCCAACCCGCGCGGATGGACCATGTCGCACTCGTCGATCGTGCCGATGACGTTCGACGGCGTCCGGATGTACGTCTACTGCGCGATCGGCGGCGTGGCGGCGGTCGCCGCGGACGGCGCGGACCGCGGCCGCGTCCTGTGGGAAACGGACGAGTGGAAGGGCACCGTCATCGCCCCCTCCCCGGTCCCCCTCCCCGGCGGCCGCATCCTCTTCACGGCCGGCTACGGTCTCGGCAGCGCGGTGTTCGAGGTCCGCCGCGAGGACGGCGTCTTCCGCGCGCGCCCGCTCTTCCGCATGGACAAGTCCGTCTTCGCCTGCGAACAGCACACGCCCATCGTCTATCAGGACCACCTCTTCACCGTGATGCCCAGCGACGCCGGCGCGCTGAAGAAGCAGCTTGTCTGCCTGTCGCCGGCGGGGCAGATTGTGTGGAGCAGCGGGCGCGAGCACCGCTTCGGCCTCGGCCCGTACGTCGAGGCCGGCGGCCGGTTCCTGGTCCTCAGCGACGAGGGCGTCCTGACGATGGCGAGGGCCTCCGCGGCCGCCTACGAACCGCTGGCGCAGGCCCGCATCCTGA
>Ga0233425_10008813_pt1 | contig 13137 bp, 10 predicted proteins | sample Watercolumn_Towu_2_FD_181712 | JGI IMG/M metagenome (GOLD analysis project Ga0233425, IMG submission 181712) | Freshwater microbial communities from Lake Towuti, South Sulawesi, Indonesia - Watercolumn_Towuti2014_140_MG | ecosystem: Environmental > Aquatic > Freshwater > Lake | place...
CGGACCGCCGCCGCCGCGGACCCTGCGAACACCGGCGTCGAGACGGCCGTGAAGGGCTGCACGACGGTGGGCGGTGAGCCGGTCGTTTCCCCCTTCATCAATCCGGAAAGCACCGTAACCATATAGGCATCGACGGCGAACAGTTCACGCCGTTCGAGCGATTCGATGGACAGGTTTGGGTAAAGCAACATCTCGTCTGTAAATCGCGGATTTCAGAGGTGGGTCATCTGGCTTCCATGGTGAGGTAGGCTCGTTCGGTTTCCCAGTCGTCGCTGATCTCGGAGAGGACGGCGGAGGCGAGTCGGAGGAGCGACGCCTCGTTCGGGAAGAGCGTGGCGACCCTTGTCCTTCGTTTGATTTCTTTGTTCAGCCGCTCGAGGCTGTTGGTTGTCCGCAGCCGCCGCCGGTGAGCGGCAGGGATCGTGAGGACGGTGATCGCCTCGGGGACGTTCTCCTCGAGCCAAGCGGCGAGCTGGGGAGCGGTCTTCTGGTAGCGAGCGACGATGTCTTTCAGGCGGCGTTCGGCTTCGGCGGTCTCGTCGGCGTCGAAGACGCGCCGCAGGTCCCTGGCGACCTCCGAACGCATCGAGACCTTCGGTGCTTGTGTGATCGCGTTGCGGATCGTGTGGAACTGGCACCGCTGCCACGGCACGCCGGCCATGACGGCCTGACGGGCGGCCCGGAGCCCGGCGTGATCGTCGCTGACGATAAGCTTCACGCCATGCATGCCGCGTTTCTGCAGGCTCTCCAAGAACTTTCGCCAGTGCGGCTCGGCCTCGGAGAGCTGCACGCTGCAGCCGAGCACGCTCCGCTTGCCGTCGGTGTCGATCCCGATCGCCGTGAGCAGGGCGCACGACCGAATCGCACCATCGTGACGGACCTTCTCGTAGCGGGCATCGAGGATGAGGTAGGTGATCTCGCCGATCGGCCGGTTTCGCCAGGCATCAAGCTGTTCATCGATCTCGGCGGCGGCGCGGCTCACCTGGGTCGAAGTGACTTCGAGCCCGCAGAGCTCCTCGACGATGGCCGTGACCTTCCTGGTGCTGACGCCCTGCACGTACATCTCGGCCATGGCGAGGATCATGGCCCGCTCGCTGCGGACGCCCCGGTCGAGGGCCTTGGGGTAGAAGGGCCTCCCGCTGGAGTCGCGGTAGCCCCGGGTCTGCGGGATCCGCAGGTCGATCTGGCCGACGCGGGTGTTGAGTGTCTTCGGCTTGAAGCCGTTGGCGTAGCCTTGACGGTCGGCAGTTCGCTGATGAGACTCGGCGTTGAGCACCTGCTCCCGCTCGATCTGCATGGCATGGTTCATGAGGGTCGCGAAGGCGGCGGCCATGGCATCAGGGCCATGCTCCATCGCCAGGTCCACGAGGTCGCGGATCGCCGAACGTTCGTCTTGGTGGGTCATCGCAGGTTCCTTGGAGGAGTTGAAGTACTTCCAAGAAAGCCTCGATGACCCACCTCTTCAAATCGCACCGCCGGTAGGTGGCTTCCCTCGGCTCGCTTGCGCTCGCCTCGGTCAGCCACCTACCGGCGATTTACAGAAAGAATGTTGCACTAACATTCAGCGGGCGTGGATGTCGATCACAGGAAGCTCTTCAGACGCGGCCTGCATGACATCACGGTCGTCATGGGTCTGCACCAGCTCAGGCCCGTCGGGCAAGCACCGCCTGATTCACGCGTCGCTTGGACCGCGGACTTCCCGGCATTGCCAATCGCAAGGGCCGTCACGAGTGGCCGCAGAGGATGATTCGGCGCGAACACCCCGTGATACCGATGACGGTGTTTTCGGAGCCCTCGACAGGCAAAACATGGAGATCGTCGCGAGATGCGCGTGACCTGACCTCGCCTCATGCCAGCGGCTCGGGCAGCACGGCGCCACGACGACCTGCCTCACGGCGGTCCTGGACTGGTGGCTCGTGACCGAGCCCGTCATCATCTCGGCCGTGTGCCCCCCGCGTCCGAGTGCCCTGATGACCTCCGCTCCTGACACGCCCGCCCCGCCGCCGCCCGGGCGAACGCCGCCATGGCCGCTGCTCGCCTATGCTGCGTGCGTGCTCGCCGGCACCGTCGCCGGCTGGGGCGGCCGCTGGCACTGGCTCCTCGACCTCGCGAGCCACTTCCGTTCGATCTGGCTGCTTCTGGCGATCGCCGGCCTCGTCGCCTGCGCCCGCTGGCCGAGCCGGTTCGCCGCCGTGTGCCTCGCGCTGGCCGCGGCGGGCAACGCCGCCGAGATGCTCCCCTACTGGCTGCCTGCGCGAGGCGTGGAGGATGCGTCGGCCGCGACGGGGCCGCGCGTGACCGTCGTCGTCGCGAACGTGCACCGGCTCAACGACGACGCGACGGCCGCTGTGGCCTACCTCCGCGACCGCCGCCCCGACGTCGCCGCGATCCTCGAGGTCGATGCCGCATGGGCCAACGCCGTCGCGGGCCTCGCCGACATCTTCCCGTATCGCGTCGTGCGACCGCGCACCGACAACTTCGGCATCGCGCTCCTGTCACGCTGGCCGCTCGACGATGTGACCGTGGTCGACTTCGGCGTGCCTGGCCGGCCGTCGATCGTGGCGACGGTCCTGGCTGCAAGCCACTTCCGATTCATCGCGACGCATCCGTATCCCCCCTTCCATGGCCGCGCCACCGCGGTGCTCAACGCGCATCTGGAGGCCGTCGCCGCGGCGGCCGCAGCCTCCCCACTGCCGTGCATCGTGGCCGGCGACTTCAACGCCACGCCCTGGTCGCACCCGTTCCGCACGCTGGTGGCCAAGGGGGGCCTCCGCGACACGGCGGTCGGCCGCGGCGTGCAGGCCACATGGAACGCCCGCTACCCCGTGCCGCGAATCCCGATCGACCACATCCTCGTGCCGCCAAGCGTCACGGTCGTGCGGCGCGTCGTCGGCCCCGACATCGGCTCCGATCACTTCCCGATCGAAGCCGAGCTCATTCTTCGCGCCACCGAGTGACGGTCGCGGCGCGCAGGGGACATCCCGCAGCGAGCAGCCGTCGGTGAACGCCGGCGGAGGATGTCCGGACGCCCCCGACGTCGCGCGGAACGCCACGCGACCGCCACGCACGCGGCGACTGATGGTGAGCCGCCGCCTCACGGGTTGTGTATGCTTGAGCGAAGGAGGCGGTGATGCCGAGGGCCAGCCGAGGCGAACGGAAAAAAGCCACGGTCAGCGAGATCGCATCCGAGCTGGGGATCTCGAAGATGACGGTCTCCCGCGCGCTGCGCGGCGAGCCGGTGGTGGCGCCGGACACGCTCGCCCGTGTCCAGCAGGTTGCACGGCGGCTCAAGTATCGACCCAACCGGCTGATGCGGGCGGTGCACACGGGCCGCAGCCGCACGGTGGGCGTGATGATCGATCCGTGGAACTCGTTCCACAACGGGGTCTTGAGCGGCATCCATCGGGCCCTCGCCGCCCGCGACTACGTTCCGATCCTCCACTATCCCCACCAGGCCCCCGCCTTCGCGCTCGGGGCGCGGGACGACAGCGAACTGAGTTACCTCCACCGCCTGCTCGACCTGCGCGTGGATGGCATCATCTTCTGGCCGTCGGACGAGACCGTCCCCGATCTCTACCTCAAGGAGGTCTGGGACCGCGGCGTGCCGCTCGTCGCCGTCGATCGTCCGATGCCCTCGACGCACGCCGATTTCAGCGGCACCGACGACGCGGCCGGCGCGAGGCTCGTCGCCGAGCACCTGCTCGACCTCGGCCATCGCCGGATGGCGTTCATCGGGGCCGAAACGATCTCGACGTACACGGACCGTCGCCGGGCGTTCCAGGAGCGTGTGGCCGCGTGCGACGGGGCGACGTGCTGCGAGGCGATCTGCCGCCCCCCGGCGCCAGCCGCCGGCGGCGATCGACGGTGGCACGACGGGGAACGGGTGCCGGCCCACTCGGACAGCCTGTCCGTGGCCCGCGAACTTCTGGGCTCGAGCCGTCGGCCGACGGCGATCCTCTGTGCGAACGACTGGATGGCGTTGGGCGTTTATCTGGCGGCGGCCGAGGCGGGGCTGACGATCGCTCGCGACCTGTCGGTGGTCGGCTTCGCCGACCTCCGCGAGGCATCGATGCTCATGCCCGCGCTCTCCACCGTGCGGCAGAACGCGGAGGCGATCGGCTCGACCGCGGTCGATCTGCTGCTCGACCGGATCGAAGGGCGGACCACGTCCGCGGCGCCGCGCGAGGTCCGGCAGTCGCCCCAGTTCATCAGTCACGAATCGACGGGCCCCGTCCCGTCAGCGGGCTGAGTCGCCCTGTCGCGATCGTCCGCGCCTCGTGCTCCGGCCGCCGGCTAGTCGATCCGCGCGCCCACGCCGTCGTTCATCACGCCCAGGAGTTGATACACGCCCATCGAGGCTTTCCTGGTCTCGAACGTGGCGAGGGCGGCCGTCGCCGCGGTATCGACGCTCGCCGGGGTCATGCTTCCGACCGAGGGGCTGACGCCCTGTGTGTTCGACTCGATCGTTTCGGACAAGGGTTGCACGGAACCGTCCGCCATCACGAACAGGCAGACGCCCCGATGCATGCTGCTGAACGCGAACTCGACGTTGCTGGTCGGATCGTTGACCCGAAAGCCCACCGATCGGGCGATCGGCCTGGCGTTCCACGGCAGGTTCTCGGTGCAGCACCAGCTCCCCGGCACGTTGTTGTCGGTCCTGCCCGAGATCGGGCTGGCGACGCCGCTCATCTCACCGAGCAGAATCGTCTTCGAGAGACCGTCGGTGATGTCCTTGAATCGCGTCTGGGAGTCGCCGTGAAACGGTCCGTTCTCCCGGGCCATCACCGCCGAATCACCCCAGAACTGGAAGAATCCCCGATTGGCGGCATAGGTCGAGAGCCCCGCCCTCCCGTTGCCCGTCGTCGCGTCGAAAAACACCTGCGCCGTCTGGTCATACTGCCGAAGCGGCGTGCTCGGGCAGACGAAGAACGGCAGCGGCATCTCCATGGCGGCCTTCGGTGCGGCACCGAAGTAGTTGCGCGACACGTTCCACACACCCTGTGACCTGGGACGGAGCGCGTCGAAGACGCTCGCGTGGTCGACGTAGGGAAGCAGGCTGACCGCCCAGCTCCAGCGCTGCCCTTCGTTGCTCGTAGACGTGAAGAAGGCCCGCGGCAGGCTGTTTCGGGCGTTGTGGTGGCCATGGAGCCCGAGGGCGAGTTGCCTGAGATTGTTCCCGCACGCATTGGTCCGGGCCGCCTCCCGCGCCGTCTGCACCGCCGACAGCAGCAGTGCCACCAGGAGGCCGATGATCGCGATGACCACCAGGAGCTCCACCAGCGTGAAGCCGCGGGACGCGGGAAAGCGCGGTTGTCGTCGGGTCATGAGTTCGGCCTCCACGTCTCGGCGATGCATCACAGCGCGATGTCGATGTCGATCGTCTGCCGACCCGGCGCGATGTCGTACGACAACGTGGACGCCGTGCCATACCGCTCCGGTATCGAGAGCTTCTCCAGTTCCGGCGGAAGCGTGGGGGGCCCCCGGTCGGAGGAGGCGGGAGCCACGCTGATCCGTACGACGCAGGGCCCCGGGGCGATACCCTGCTCCCGGCCCGTCTTCCAGAGTTCGTATCGCCCGGTGCCGTCTGTTCGGCCGAGGCTCGGAGTCGAGCCTGCCGCCAGCGGCTGAAACTCGAGCAGCAGTCCCGCCGGGGCAGGCTGGCCGTTGATCCTGACGCTGCCGTTCACGAGGGACGCGCTTGGTCCGCACCCCGACGTTCCAGTCACTGCCGCGACGACCGCCATCAGACAGACGGCCTCCCACCACGCCGGTCGCGCGCATGCGGCATTCCTGGATGGTGCTGGATGTGCGCAGCGGTTCATGTGCAGCCTGCTGCTCGGGAACGGCTCCACCCCTCCTCCACGAAAAGTGTATTGTTACTGGAATCATTATGCAAGACAGGTGATTTTCGGCCACCGGCGCACGGTGCCGGCGACGCTCGCGCGGCATGGGCCAGACCTTCGTCCACCGGCATCTCTGGTGACCGGTCGGCCGAGGGCGGAGCACGTCGTTCGCGGACGGTTCGCCTTGAAGCCTTGGGGACCGACACGTTCGCGAGAGCGACTGCTTGGATCCGGTTGCCGCGAGCCTTACATTTCGCCGAGCCTGGGAGGGACCCGCGATGTTGATCGCTGCGATGGTGGCTCACTCCAGGAACCGGGGCCGTTGGTCACCGCTCCCCCTCGCCGCGTTCGTCGTCGCCCTCTGCGTGCCCGCATCGGCAGCGGACACACCGATCCCCGACGGTCTTGTGTTCTGGATCGACGCCTCGCGGCAGGACTCCCTGCGGCGGAACGACGCGGGGAACGTCGTCCAGTGGTCGGACCTCTCGGGCCACGGCCACCATCTCCACGCCGAGGGAGACCGGTGCCCCATGGTCGTGGAGGACGGGATGAACGGCCGTCCGGTGGTCCGCTTCTCGGGGACGCAGAAGATGGCGATCCGGGGACGCGTCCGCGAAGCGACCGGCGGAGGCGTCGCGCTCGTCGTCTGGCAACGGGTCGCGAAGCAGGCGAGCGACGTCGGCTGGCAGCGTGTCCTGGCGTCGATGGCTGGCCCGGGATCCGACATCGAGCGGCCGAACTTCTGCGTGGTGGCCGACCGCAACGGCAGCGGTGCGGCGGTCGATCCCGTGGTCTACGACCTGGAGATCACGGATGCCCCGATCGGCAGCCTGATCGTCGGGGGAAATGACGGGAACGACTGGCAGTGTCTCCGTGGCGACGTCGCCGAAATCCTGATCTACGACAGGATGTTCCTGTCGGAAGGCGAGATGCAGCAGGCGATGGGCTACCTGCAGGCCAAATGGAAGGCGAAAAGCGGACGTGACGAGCGCGGGTGGACGCGCATCGGCGGCCTGGGGCCGGTGCCCGACCACGTCCGGCAGGATCGCCCGCTGTCGGATCAGGACAACAAGGGGGGCTGGACGCTGGATTCCCGGCTTTCGGACGAGTTTGACGGCACGGAACTCGCCCCCGACCGCTGGAAGATCTACCCGACCGATCCGCCGGAATGGAAAGGCCGGCAACCCGCCCTCTTCGACAGGGCCAACGTCTCGGTGAAGGACGGCATGCTGCATCTGGTGTTTCGCAAGGGCGACACGCCGGAGCTTCGCAAGTACAGGCACGAGGGCTACGCCGACTACACATCAGCGCTCGTGCGTACCCGCGATCGCAGCGGCTACGGCTACTACGAGGCCCGCTGCCGCCCCATGAACTCGGCCGCATCGAGCGCCTTCTGGCTGATCGGCACGGGGCTGCCGGAGCACGACGTCGAAATCGACATCTTCGAGATCGGCGGCAACGCCGTGGGGCACGATCGGAAATACAACATGAACACGCACGTCATGAGGACGCCGACGGAGAAGCGGCACTGGTCGGTCGGGGGCGTGTGGAACGCGCCGTGGCGGCTGGCCGACGCGTTTCACGTGTACGGGTTCGAGTGGAACGCCGACGAGATGACGTGGTACGTCGATGGCGTGGCGGTACGACGCATGAAGAACACGAACTGGCACCTCCCGCTCAACATCCTGTTCGACAGTGAGTCGATGTTTTCATGGCTGGGGATCCCCAAGGACGAGGACCTCCCCTCCACCTTCAGCATCGACTACCTCCGGGTGTGGCGCGGTCCGCCACGATGAGCGATTCCCCGCCTCGATCCACCAGCGGTGCTCACGGAGACTCGGGGCCCGGCGCGATTCAGCGAGCCGGCTCGAGCGCCGCCACGTCGAGCCCGAGCCGCTTGAGCTTCTTGTAGAGCGTGGTGCGGTTGATGCCGAGCGCCCGGGCCGCGACGTCGCGCCGCCAGCCAGCCTGCTCGAGCGCCCGCACGATGAGCTGCCGCTCCGGCGCGGCAAGCGCCGTCTTCAGGGCGGCGGGGCCGTCGGAGCGATCGCTCGGCAACGGTCCGTGGACGATCGCGGCGGGCAGGTCGGCCGGCTCGATGAAGGGTCCGCGGCCGAGGAACACGGCCCGCTCCACCGCATGCTCGAGCTCGCGCACGTTCCCGGGCCATGCGTGGGCCACGAGCGCATCCATCGCGGCGCTGGAAAAGCCCTCGACGGGCCGGCCGGCCCGGGGGATCGCCCGGCGGAGGAACTCGGTCGCGAGCAACGGCACGTCGCTCGACCGGGCGCGGAGCGGCGGCACCTCGATCGAGACCACGTTGATCCGCCAGAACAGGTCGGCACGAAACTTCCCTGCGGCCACGAGGGCGGCGAGGTCTTCGTTGGTCGCCAGGATCACGCGAACGTCCACGGCGTGCGTGCGGCCGCCGCCGACGGCCTCGAACTCCATGCTCTGCAGCACGCGCAGGAGCTTCACCTGCATCGCCGGCGACGCCGTGGCGATCTCGTCGAGGAAGATCGTGCCCCCGTCGGCCTGGAGGAAGCGGCCTTCGCGATCGGCGCTGGCACCCGTGAACGCGCCGGCGACGTGGCCGAAGAGTTCGCTCTCGAGGAGCGACTCGGCGAGGCTTCCGCAGGCGACCTCGACGAAGCGGCCCGGGCGGCCGCTCTGGCGGTGGATCTCGCGGGCGAGCAGCGACTTGCCGGTGCCGCTCTCGCCGGTGATGAGCACGGTGGCCGGTGTGTGCGCGATGCGATCGACGACGTCGAGCACCCGCTCGAGCGCGGGATGACGGCCGATCACGCCGGCGCGCTGGGCGGTGCCACGCTCGGCGGCCGCGGCCCGCGCGGTATCGATGGCGGCGAGCAGCGCGTCGTCGCGAAATGGAAGGGGCACGACCGCGTCGGACCATGTCGGCAGGGCGACCGCCCCGGCCGGCACGAGCGCGACCACACCCGCCGGCCGCACGCACGCGGCCACGCCGGCCGCATCGCCACCGGAGAGTGCGGCATCGACGAGGCACACGTCGAACGGGCCCCGCGCCGCCGCCCGCGCCGCTTCGGCCGGCGTGGCCGCGGCGGCGGCATGCCAGCCGAGGCCGCACAGCCACTGCGCGAGCGCCGACGCGGCCCGACGATCATCGTCGACGACGAGGATCCGCGGGGGCTGGGGTGACGCCGACTCGGAACGGACTGCCATGAGAGGCTCCTCGCGGAATCACGGCGGCCGCATGCCGCAGGACTCCACAAGGTTCCTAGGTCGCGTTCCGGCGACGGCAAAGTCGCCCCAGGGCGACGATCTTCGCCCGCCGGCACGATCGGGCCGTCACCACCCGCGCATCCGGCACGACCGTCGCGCCGGTCAGCGATTCGCGGCCGGCGGGTCCTCGTCGTCGTGGTTCACGTCGCCGAGGGCCACGGCATCGGCGATCCGGTCGGCCGCCGGTCCGAGCAGGATCTCGCGCCGTTCGAAGAGGGCCTCGGGATCCTGGTCGAGCATGCGGATGCGGCGCTTCCGGAACGAGAAGAACGCCACCACGGCCAACGCGATCAGGGCCACGGCGATCACGCCCGCCGTGAATCCCCGCTCGACCGACAGAATGAGCCCCTTGATCCGGTCGCCGAACAGGTACGCCAGCCCGAAGAACCCGCTGATCACGACCGCGGCACAGATGAAGTCGGCCAGCAGGAACCAGCGGTACTTCACCTTGAGCATGCCCGCCGTGAGGTAGAAGGGGCTGCGAAGGCCCACGAGAAACCGGGCCACGAAGAACGCCCAGATGCCGTGCTTCTTGAGGAGGGCCTCGATCGTCTTCTCGCGCTCGGGCGTGAGGAAGCCCGACCACCAGGGATGCTCGCGGAGGATGCGGGCCCCGAAGAACCGGCCGATGGCGTACATCAGGCTGTCGCCGAGCAGCGCCCCCACGAGGCACGCCGGGAGGGCGTAGTACCAGTGAAGGCCGCCCGCCCGGCTCGCCACGCCCGCGGCGATGATCGGCACCTCCTCCGGAATGGGCAGCCCGATCCCGGTGAGCGTGAGGAACAGGATGATCCCCAGATACGAACCCCGCTCGATCCATTCGAACATAGGGAAGATGGTCGGCGGAGGAGCGCGGAGGGCCGCGCGGACGGGATTTCCGGAACGGGCGAACCTTGAAGTGTAACCTCTTCGCGGACCAAGCCATCCATGGCCTTGGTCCACTCGGCCGCCGGTCAGCGGGATGGTTCAGCGGCCGGCCCGCCGATCCACTCGATCTCGAGCCCCGCCTCGGGCTCGATCGTGACCGAGTCGGGGGCGAGATTCGCGACCACCACGCGAGCGCCGGCGGCTGTCGGCAGCACCAGGATCGCCGCGTTGGGGCCGCGGGGCGGCGCCACGAGCGGCAGCCCGGCGGGACCGAGCACGTAGAGCGCGGTGGCCAGCGCGTCGGCCTCCGCGGCCGAGGGCGCGAGCACCGTGGCCGAGATCACCCCTTCGGCCGGCCGGCCGGAGCGAGGGTCGAGGATGTGGCCGAGCCGGCGACCGCGGTCGATGAAGAACTGCGTCCCCGACCCGCTCGTGCCGAGGGCGCGGTTCTCGAGCGTGATCGCGGCCAGCCGCCGTCCGGGGCGCAGCGGATGCCGCAGTCCCACGCGCCAGCCGCGGCGGCCGGGCACGTCAGGCCCCTGCACGCCCCGGGCCCGCACGCTGCTCTGCCCGCCATGCACGAGCACGCTGGGAACGCCGGCCGCGTCGAGCCGTGCGCAGGCCAGGTCGATCGCCCAGCCCTTGCCGATGGCACCGGGATTCACCTCCACGCCCGGCCGCAGGAACCGCAGCCGGCGCCCCGGCTCGTCGAACTCGACGAACCGGCTGCCGCACGCCGCCAGCGCCGCATCGAGCTCGGCGTCGTCGGGCGTGCGCCCCTGCCGCCGCAGAAACCCCCACACGCGCACCAGCGAGCCCGCGGCGATGTCGAAGGCGCCGTTCGTAATGCGATGCAGATCCCGCGCTCGGGCGAGGAGGTCCGTGAGTTCGGGCGAGAGATCGACCCAGCCGGCCGCGGCGCAGGCGTTCACCCGCGACAGCTCGCTCGTCGGCCGGTAGATGCTGATGCGCTCCTCGACGTCGTCGACGAGGTCGAGCGCCGAGATCGCCAGTTCGGTGTCGCCTGCCACCTCGCCGGCGTTGAAGGCCACCTCGAACCGACAGGCCATCGCATCGCGACCGACCACGAGCGTGTTGAGATCGGCCGCGTCAGTCACCGTGGTCGTGCCCCTCGTGGCGACCGTGGACTCAGCGAGGCGCCAGGCCGCGGTCGAACGCGTCCTGGTCGCGGCGGAACACCGCCAGCTCGCGCTCGAACCGCTCGAGCGGGATCCGGTACACGGGGTTCTCGCCGGTGTGGGCGTGGCAGTGGGCCACGAGCAGGCGGTAGAGAAACTTGAACAGCTGCCGCGGCACGCGCAGCGACCGCAGGCCGTCGATGAGCCGCCGCTGATCGACCGCCGGGTCGAAGAGCTGCGCGAGCGTGGCGGGGGGCGTGCCGACGCTCGCCGACCTCACGCGCTCCGACGCGATGTCGTAGAGCGTCTCGCCGGTCCACTCGAGCGACGGCACGAGGTTCTGCTTGTCGAGCCGGGCCCGCTGATGGAAGGCCTCGCTCTCGCGCTCGATGAAGCGATACAGCTCGAGCGGCAGCAGGAGCTTGAGCCCGAGGCCGGGAACCTTCAGGAACTTGTTGTCGAGCATCGGCCAGATCACCTGCCGCATGCGGTCGGCCGACCCGTTGACGACGTCGGGCTCGTCGAGCCGATCCACGATCACGACGAACCCCGTCCAGCCGAGCGCGTCAAGCACCCCCTGGAACTTGGCGAGGAGTTCGTAGCGGTCGTCGCTGCGGGCCGACGCGGGAAGCGGCTGGCCGGCGAGATCGGTCTCGGGCATCGTCGCGAGCGCCGCCGCGAGTTGCCCCACGGTGCGGTTGCCGCTGCGCATGCTGCGCGCGATCCGCCAGGCCTTCCAGGTGCTCCGCGCCCGACGCCATGCGAACGGCGCCCACGCGGCCGCGAGGCCGAGCCACGGCCACACGCTGGCGGCCCATCCAAGCCGGCCCTGCACGGCGCCGAGCACGACCGCCGCCACCGCGATCGCGGTCGCCGCCAGCCCGAGCACCCACGGCCAGAGCCCGATCCAGGCGTGGTAGCCGACGCGCCGCCGCAGCCTCCGCCAGCGAACCGGAAATGACTCCGCGGTGGACTGGTCGTAGCACGCCGCGAGCAACGCGAGGTCACGGGCCTGGGGCGGCGTGAGCCGCGACGGTTTCTCGGCAGTCTCCGTCACGGCCGTCACGAACTGCGTGACGGCGAGCGCGAGGATCGCATCCATATGGTCCCAGAGTTTCCACTGGGCGAGCGCCTTCTCGACCGACCTGCCCTTCCCGACGCGGCTCACGAAGCGGTCGAGGAACGGGTTGAAGTCGTCGTAGGCGACGACGAACGTGCGGGCGTCGGGATGCGCCGCGGCGTGCCGGTCGAACTGCCGGAGCATCTGCAGCTTGAGCGCGGTCTTTCCCGAGCCCTTCTCACCGAACACGATCGACGTGGCGGGATCGGCGGGGTCGCCGTAGATCTTGTCCCAGGCCGGATGGAACGTCGTCTCCAGGCAGGTCCGCTTGAAGACCGTGTCGTTCTGGGCGTCCTCCTCGGCGAAGGGATTGCCCGCGATCCCGTGGTGCTCGAGGAACTCCTGGACCTTCATCGTGGGCTGGGCCTCCGGGCCGCGGGGATGCCGTTCACTTCGTCGCCGGCACCATCCCCTCGACCATCTTCCGGAAGCCCTCGGCGTTGGCATCGACCGTCGCGGCCGGGCCGTAGAACTTGAGGAAGTAGTTGCCGTCGGGGCCCTCGATGATCGCGGCGAGCATCCGATACCCGGGACGCTCGATCGTCTTGCCGCCGGCGAACGGCCCGCCGGGCGAGTCCTTGTAGGTGCCCGGCACGTCCACGATGGTCACGTCTCGCCCCGCGATCTTGAGCTTCTTCGTGGAGGCCTTGTCCTTCGTGCTGCCGCCGTCGGGCTGGGAGAACTGGCCATACCAGCGCTCGATGTTCTGCTCGACGCTGCCGCCGGCGCCCATCACCGTCATCCGCCCAGGGGGCAGCGGCATGCCGTCGGCTCCCGCGCCCTCCGAGGGAATCGCAAACTCGGTCTCGACGATCCCCGACTTCGGCTGCACCCGCTTCCACCCGGCCGGGGCCTCGAGCGACAGCGCTCCCTCGCCGATCGTGAACACCGCTTCGCCGGCGACGGC
>Ga0233425_10008814_pt1 | contig 13135 bp, 11 predicted proteins | sample Watercolumn_Towu_2_FD_181712 | JGI IMG/M metagenome (GOLD analysis project Ga0233425, IMG submission 181712) | Freshwater microbial communities from Lake Towuti, South Sulawesi, Indonesia - Watercolumn_Towuti2014_140_MG | ecosystem: Environmental > Aquatic > Freshwater > Lake | place...
CATAATGGTACCCCTCCTCTTTTGATCGGCAAATCAATTGGAGGTTTATACCTGCTTGGCGACGACTTCTTCAACTTAATCCTTAGCCTACGTTATTCTTATGCCTTGGCATTTGCCGGATGAACCATATTACTCTCTTTTTTCAGATACCAATTCCTTTTTAGTCTTTCTTCAGCAAAAAAGGATTCAAGCGAAAGGCGGGGAAGTAAAATCATCCCGTTCCCTTAAAGGGAACCTTTATTCCAACTCGACAAAGTCGAGCGCCTGAATCCTTTATTCCTTTAACCCTATTCTTATATCATATCTACCGGATCCACATCCAGGACAATCTGAACACCCAGACCTTGAGTCAGCGACTTTTCAGCCTGTTGAATTAGCCCTGCGGCTTGATGTAAGATCCGGCTGTCTTCCCCTTTTAGCAGCAACTGCCAGCGGTATCGGCCCTTAATCCTGGTCATCGGCGCCGGAACCGGTCCCAATAGTTCCAGAGAAGAGGTCCATTGATTTTTCTTCATGGCCTGTTTCAACAGTCCAGAAGTCTTTTCAGCCACAGCTTTCACCTTGGTCTCTTGGTTTCCCTGGAAAAGAATATTGATTAACCTGGAAAAGGGGGGATATTTCAAATCGCGGCGTAAATGAATTTCCCGCTGGTAAAAACCCAGATAATCATGCCGGCAGACGTGGTCAAAAACATAATGTTCAGGATTGAAAGTCTGAATAAAAACGTGGCCGGCATGACTTCCCCGACCGGCCCTTCCAGCCACCTGAGCCAGGAGCTGAAAGGTCCTTTCTCCTCCCCGGAAATCGGGCCAGTTCAGGGAAAGATCGGCACAGAGTACCCCGATCAAGGTCACCTGGGGAAAGTCATGGCCTTTGGTGATCATCTGGGTCCCGATTAAGATATCCGTTTTTCGCTCCTGAAGTTTTTTCAGGATTTCAAAATGAGCCCTTTTCCGGCTGACCGTGTCCCGGTCCATCCGGTCGATGGCGGCCTGGGGAAAAAGAACGGCCAATTCCTTTTCAACCTTTTCCGTACCCATGCCCAAGGTTTTAATTCCCGCCTGATGACATTCCGGGCACAGTTCCGGTATGGGAAGATGATACCCGCAGATATGACAAAGGAGCCGCCCTTCTTTGGCATGATAGGTTAGGGTCAAAGAACAGTTACGGCACTTGAGAACCGTCCCGCAAAGCGTGCAGAGAATCAGGGTATCAAATCCTCGACGATTCAGAAAAAGGAGGGTCTGCCGTCCCTCTTGCAGGTTCCTTCCTATGGCCTCCTCGAGGGGTGGAGCCAGGAGCGGAAAGCGATGCCCCCGCCGAAACTGCTTCAAGTCGACCAGATGGATGTCCGGCAGGGGCTGTTCCTGAACCCGTTTTTCAATGGCCAGGTAACCTATTTTTTTTTGCCGACGCAGATAAAGGGTTGAGACGGCCGGGGTAGCCGATCCCAAGACCACCATCGCCGAAGACTGCTGCCCCCGCACCAGAGCCAGGTCCCGGGCATTGTAACGCAAAGAGTCGGCCTGTTTATAGGAAGGGTCATGTTCTTCATCCACGACAATCAATCCCAAGTTGGGTAAAGGGGCAAAGATAGCCGAACGGGTTCCGATGACCAGGGGGGTCAAACCGGACTGGACTCTGCTCCATTGATCAAACCGCTCAGTTGGTCTTAGTCCGCTGTGCAGCAAGGCCAGCTTATCTCCGAAACGCCAGCGGAATCGTGCTTCCATCTGAGGAACCAGACCGATTTCCGGGACCAACACCAGGGCTTGGCGACCTTGTTGTAGAACTTCCTCAACCGCCCGCAAATAAACCTCCGTCTTCCCTGATCCGGTAATCCCGTGAAGAAGCAGAGTTTGATATCGGCCGGAGTCCAGTCCTTCTCTTATGCGGATCAAGGCCTGTTCCTGTTCCCCGGTCAATTCAAAAGGGCCTTTTTCGTGGAACAAGGTTTCCCCAAGTGAATCCCGCCAGCAGACCTGCTCCCGGATTTCAATCAACCCTTTTCGTTTTAAGGTGGCCAGACGCTGGTTTGATAGGGGGCAATGCTTTCGTAAATCTTTTAAGGGCAGGCCTGATGAGTTAGAGAGGAATTCAAAAAGAAACCGGTCTTTTTTGGAGAACAATTCTTCTCGGAAGCTTCCTCCCTGATAAACCCATTTTTCCCTTTTGGGACGGACGGTTTCTTTTTTTAAAAACGTTTCTTGTCGGACCCAGTCCTTTGATTCCAACTGATGGAGAACCTTTTTCTCCTCCTCCGACAAGCGAGCAAAGGCCCGGCCCTTGACGACTAACTTTTGGACCAGTGCTTTGCCTTTTTCATCCCAACACTCATCCTCTAACGCCTGACGGCCCAAAGGCGTCAGCCTTACCTTCCGATCACTGGAGACCGTCAAACCCGGGGGCAAAGCTGTTTTCAGGACCTGTCCCAGAGAGTTCAGGTAATAATGAGCGATCCATTTAAAAAAGGGCTTCTGGGCTTCGGTAAATAGAGGTGTCGAATCCAAAATCTGAGAGACTGATTTGATCTCAGGTCCGGCTTCCGGGGCCGACACCTCCTCCCAAAGATAGCCGGTGACCAGCTTTTTCTTCAAAGGCACCAGAACTCTCTGGCCGATCAAAGGAACCTCCGGAAAGTCCGCCGGAACTTTATAAAGGAGAGGATGGGTCAGTGGTGGAACGATTACCTGGAAAAAAGGCATGGTCAAATCTAGCCAAATAATTTTGAAATTTATGAATCAGGGGGGTCTTATTTTTGATATTGTCCACCATTTCTCCGGAGCTTCTTTGCCGGGCCAATATTTAGCGTTACTTCAAAAGCAGGCCTACACCCCAGCTGGAAACTGGCTCAGGGGAATGCCCTGCCCCGAATTAACTTAGCGATTGGGGCCGGATTACCCCTTTGGGTAACCTTTGGACAATATCAAAAATAAGACCCCCCTGATTCCGGGTATAAAGTTAGAGATAAATTCTCTGATGCTCTAATGGGCATTCTTATAGATGACCTTTAAGCAAATCATAAACCTCATCTACCGAGATGGCCTGCAGACACTTATTATCCGTACAGGGAGTATTGCGGTGGTTGTAGGCCGTCAGACAGGGGGAACAGGGAAAATCGGAATACAAAATATGCGTATTAGGTCCCAAGGGGCCATAGAGCCGCGGGGTTTCAGGCCCGAAAAAAACAAAATTCCGAATCGGCGTCAGCGAGGCGAAGTGGGCCGGTCCGCTGTCATTGGTGATCAATAGATCGGAGATACTGAAAAGATCCATCAATTCCGGAAAAGTCGTCTGGCCGGTGAACTGAATACAGCGCTCTTCGTTCAAAGCCCGGTGGACTTTCTCGGTAGTTATTTGATCCACGCCGGCTCCCATTAAAATGATGACATTTCGGGGATTATCTAAAATCCGCTTTCCCAATTCAATATAATTTTCTACGGGCCAGGCTCGAATGGGGATCTCTCCGGCACTGGGGTTAAAAATGATCAGTTTGTGCTCCGGGCTAAGGGCCGGGAAAAACCCCTCTAATTTTTTTACGAGATGGACCCTTCCGGATTCGGTGATCCGGTAGGAGGCCGTCTCCACCTCCTGACCAGAGATCGCCTCATCCATGGCCGGCCAGTCTTTCCGGGGATATCGCAAGACGTTGATCAGGGACAAGAATGATTTGCTGATATGCTGCTGGTAATTATACTGGATTTTGTGGGTATGGAGATGGCCCCGATAAAGTCCTTCCATACGGAATTTATAAAACCCCACCCGGATCGGGGCGCCGCTCAAATAGGTCAACAGGGCCGTAACCCGGGCAAACAATTCCAGATCAAAGACACAATCGATTTTTTCCCGGCGCATCCTTCGAACGACCTTGAGGACATCGGCCAATAAAGAAAACAAGGATTTTTCATTGATGACCAGGACATTTTCAGGAGGAATCGTTTTCAGGATGTCCACACTGGCCCTGTTTTTTTTGAAAATCAGAAAAAACAATTCCGCTTCCGGATACCTTTTTTTTAAGGCCTGCATGGTCGGATAGGCTAAGATGGCACTGCCCATCTCCGAGAGTTCCATGAAAAGAAATTTTTGGGGATTGGCCCCGGGTTTCCGGTTAAAGAATCTCAAAAAGAAATCGGCCAGGCTAAACAGCCAACAGGCCGGGACTCCCATCCAGTAATCAATTTTTCGAACCAGATCAACATTCATGAGCTTTTATGTTTCCGATACAATCTTAAAAAACCATACCCCAAAATGACGGCAAACCAAATCGTACAGATTCGGATAATAATCGTGGCTGTTGAGGCCAGGGGCTTGGGTATATTAATGAAAAGCAGAAGACTGGTCATGCTCCCCTCGGCCGCCCCGATCCCTCCCGGAAGCATACTCAAAGCCCCGACCAGAGTGGAAAAGGCATAGATAAAGGTGGCTTTGAACAGGGGAATCTCCACACTAAGGCCCCTGAAGACCACTTGAAAGGCCAGACATTCAAAGAACCAGGCCACCAGACCCAAAAGGGAAGCCCAGAAAAGGAGGCGAAGCCCCATGAGATCATGGAGAGTCTGAAAGGCCTCCAGAAGAGGTGATTCCAATCGGCGACCCCAGGAAAACCTTCTTAAGATCATCAGGAATCCCTGAAAAAGCTTTGGGAAAAACAAGGGGAGCAGACCCAATACCAACACCGACAAACCAACCCATAACACCTCGGCCCCATAGGCAAAAGAGATGCTGCCCATGAGGGTTAACAGATAGACGGCCAAAAGGTCGGTAAACCGTTCGGCCAAGACAATCGGTCCGGAGCGGGCCAAGGGAATCTGGTGTCCTTCTTTAAGCAGATAGGATTTCAATAATTCACCCATCTTCCCTGGGGTGACGGTCATGACCAGCCCGCTCATAAAGATAAGAAAGCTTTCCTTTTTAGTTAAGGAAATGTCCACCCGCTTCAAATATAATTCCCAACGCCAGAACCGGGTTAGATAATTCAAGAAAGCCAAAGCCAGAATCAAGGGCAGGGACCAATAGGAAAACCGGCTGAAGGCTTCCGATACGGCCCGCCAGTTTCCATAAAGCGATAGAATTAAGAATACCCCAACCCCCAGGGTTAAAAAAAGAAAAAATCGTTTCGAGAAAATGGAATATTGGGGCTCGGCCATTTAGAATCAGCCATAAAGAATAAGGAACACAGCACTCGTCCAGCCCAAGACGGTTAAAAGCAGAGGGCGATCGGTCAAAAGGACCTCTTCGGGGCGGCCTCCTTCTATTTTCTGATGAACTAGATAAAGATACCGGAAAATCCCGTACAACACAAAAGGCAAGGTGAAAATGAGATTAGTCGTCTGAAATTTCGCCACCGTTTCTTCCGAGATCGTGTAAAGGGCATAGCTCATCACGGTGGTGGCCGTGACCACCCCCATCATTTGATCCAGGAGATAAGGGGAATATTCTTTAAGAATCTGCCGGTGCTCTACGGCCCCGTCTTTAAGGATGACCAATTCGTGCCGTCTTTTGGCCATGGCCAAAAATAAAGCCAGGAGGGTTGTACAAATGAAAAGCCAGGGGGATAATTGCACCCCAATGGCTAATCCTCCGGCTACCACCCGGAGCACAAATCCGGCGGCAATAGAAAAAATATCCAGAATAACCTGATGCTTCAAGGAAAACGTGTAGACGATCTGAAGCAGGAGATAAGCCGCCATGACTTTGAAAAAGGCCTGCGAAAGCATCCAACCTCCCCAGAAACTACCTAACAAAAAGATCAGGGCCAGAATTCCCCCCATCCTCGGACTGAGTTTACCGGAAGCTAGGGGCCGATTTCGTTTAAGGGGATGAAGCCGGTCTTCTTTAAGATCCTTCAAATCATTGATAATGTAGACCGACCCGGTGAGGAGGCAGAAGAGGCCAAAGGCCTCAAGGGAATTGAGAAAGAGCGGTTTGTTGAACAGGTTCTGCGAAAAGAGCAAAGGAGCAAATAAGGCCCCATTCTTGATCCATTGTTTGGGCCGAAGGGAAAGAAAGAGACCTGTTGCGGAATTGAGGGGGCTTTTATTTTTCATCTTCTTAGACCGTTTAAGGAATATCCCGTTGGCTCTTATTCTAACCGAAAGAAATAATAAGGATTTGTGACTATAACGCCAAACCCTAAAATCTGCAAACAAAAAGAATGAAACCGGGAGTTAGCCATCCGGGACTGAAGGGCTTTTTTCTGCACTTCGAGCAACGATTGGCCCTCCCTGACCGATCACCCTTGATCCTGATTTTTCAATCCGCCTTCTTTTCCGGTCCCCAAAATGCCCTTGACTTCCCAATCTGATAAGCAGAATATTAATTCTTACATGGTCAAACGACTTTAAGTAATCTATTTTACTTAGATCCCCAGAGGGGACCGGATTGACCATGATCAGACTAAATTCTGATATTCGGGTGCCAGCCCGAATCCCGACAGGCGGGGCGCTTCGGGCTTCGAGTGTAGACGATCCAAAAACCAAGGAGGAGAATCCGTGATTCAGCATATTCTGGTAGCGGTAGATGGTTCCCCCTTTTCCTTCCGGGCCGCCAAATTGGGAGCTAAAATCATGCATCGAAATGTTACCGGGACCTTGACTCTTCTTTATATCACTAAGACTCAAGCGGATCTGGAATGGTTTAAAGGGCCGGGAACCAGTCTGGAAAAGGTCCCGGCAGATGAACGCCGGGCCTTGGAGGAGGCTTTTAAAAAAGGGCAGGACATTCTCAAGGAGGCCCAGGTAACCTGCCAAGCTCTCCTAAAAGGAGAAGCCGTGCGACTAGAGACCGTGGTGGTCTTCGGTGACCCGGCCCAGCAGATTATCGAAACGGCTGAAAAAAAACACAGCGAGATAATCCTTATGGGCAGTCGCGGCATGGGCACCATAAAAGGAGCCCTTTTGGGAAGTGTCAGCCAGAAAGTTTTAAATAATACCAAGTGCCCCGTGCTTATCGTTAAATAACAGGAATAGACTTGAAGACGAATTGGCTATACCTCCTTTTCGGATTCTTGGGAGGCATCGGTATACTCCTTTATGGGATCCGGGTCATGGGAGATGGACTGCAAAAGATCCTTGGAAGGCAGCTCCGGACCCTCCTGGAATCCATTACCCAAAGGCCTCTCCTGGGGGTCCTGGCCGGAATCCTCATTACTATCTTATTTCAAAGCAGCACGGCCACCACAGTGATCCTGGTGGGACTGACTAACGCTGCGGTCATTACGCTTAAACAATCCATGCCGGTCATCCTGGGCGCCGATATCGGGACGACCGTTACCGCCCAACTTATTGCCCTCAAATTTACCGAGTTTTCCTTGTTGATCGTCGGTCTGGGAGCCCCCATTGTTTTTTTCGCTAAAAAGGATCGTCATCGCCGAATCGGCCAGGCCTTGATTGGTTTCGGTTTTTTGTTTTTAGGCCTTAAAATAATCGGGGACTGTCTAAAGCCTCTCCAGGATTCCCCAACTTTTACCCACGTGCTCTTAACGGTCAGCCAATATCCTCTTTTGGCCGTGGCCGTTTCCGCCGTAGTAACTTTTCTGATCCATAGCAGTGCGGCGGTTATGGGGATCATCATGGTTCTGGCCGGCTATGGCCTGATCTCCTTGAATGCGGCCATTTATCTCCTCCTGGGGAGCAATGTGGGCACCTCCTTTACCGCTCTGCTGGCCAGCATCGGTTCCCGGAGAGAGGCCCAACGGGTGGCCCTGGCCCATTTTCTTTCCAAACTGGGAGGAACGGTTCTCTTCTTCCCCTTTGTTCCCTGGTTCAGTCTTTTTTTGGCCTCTTTGACCTCGTCGGTGAATTTTCAGATCGCCAATGGTCACCTCATTTTTAACGCGGGCATGGCCGCCCTATTTCTTCCTTTCTACAATCTTGGCGTTCGATTTATCGAATGGAGTTTCCCCGACAAGAAACAACCCGAACTGGAGCCCAAATATTTACGGGAAGAAGTTATCACCATACCCTCGGTAGCCATAGGACTGGCCCAGAAAGAGACGATCCGTATCTCTGCCGGAACCTTACGGATGATCTGGTATATCCGGAGGTCTCTGGAAACCAACAATCCCGACATCCTTGAACAAATCGCCCATAAAGAATGGGTCATGGATGCCTTATGCCAGACCGCGGTGAATTACCTGACCCAGGTCCTTCGGCAGCCCCTGAACCAGCAGGAGCATAGGTATGCTATGAGTTTAATCCGTATTCTGGATAGTCTGGAAAAAATCAACGATATCGTCGAAAGGGACATCAAATTCCGGATCGAGAACAAACTCAGTCAGGGGATTCATTTTTCCCTCTTGGGGAAAGAAGAATTATTGACTCTCCTGGAAGTCTTGACCCGGGCGATGCGTATGACCCATAAAGCCCTGGTCCATAATAATCCCCTGCTGGCCGAGGAAGCGATTACCCTACACCCCAGGATTGTGGCCTTGACCTTGGAATTTCGACAAAACCACATTCACCGCCTGACCGAAGGGATCAAAGAAAGTGAGGAGAGCAGTAATGTTCACCTCGAACTCTTAAACAGTTTTCAGCAGCTCAGCGAAATCGTCCGGGCGATTAATCTGATTATATTTGATGAATTATACCGGGAGACCTCCCAAATAGAAAAAGAGGACAAAAAGGACATCCTAAAAACCTCTTTTGATGATGACGCAGACATAGAAGAAGACCTGAAAGAAGACGATATCGCCAAACCATAGATCATAAAAGTTTAGGAAAGGGAGAATAGGCAATCCATGAAGAAAGAATACCCCACAAAGGTGGAAGACAAATTAAAAGAAATGGGTTTGGTCCTGCCGGAACCGGTCAAGGTACCCCCGGGATTAATCCTTCCCTTTTCCTGGGTCAGGATTAGCGGTACCCGGGCTTTTATATCCGGTCATGTACCCATAAATACTGACGGCTCCATTGCCGGCCCTTTCGGCAAGGTCGGGGCTGAACTGACGGTTGAGCAAGGGTACCAGGCCGCCAGGATGGCCGCCCTGGGAATCCTCGGAAATCTGAAACGGGCCTTGGGAGATCTGGACCGGATTGCTGCCTGGTTGCGGGTTTTCGGCATGGTCAATGCGGCATCCGGCTTTACTCAACTCCCTTCGGTCATCAACGGATTTTCCGACCTGATTATCGAACTGTATGGGAAGGAAAGAGGCGGCCATGCCCGCTCGGCCGTAGGGTTGGCCGAATTACCCTTTAACTGTCCGGTGGAAATCGAGGCCGAGGTGGAGATTTACATTTCAACTGCAGATGGTCTGACTTCCAGTTTACAATTTAACGAAGGGTTATGATGGCGATTTCCGGGGTGCTGCCGATGCGCATAGGCGGACCCCAGGTACCGACACCGCTGGTGGTATAAAGATAATAATCGCCTATTCGATGAAGGCCGTAATCATACCCTTTATAAATCAGATGGGTGAAGATCTTCATGGGCCAGAATTGCCCGTTATGGGTATGTCCGGATAGCTGTAAGGAAATATGATGTCCGGTGGCTATCTCACGACTGGAAGGTTCATGATAGAGGAGAATGGCCGGTTTGGATGGGTCGATCTTTTTAAAGACCGGCTCGGGATTTTTTTTCTGACCCCGCAGGGGATAATCCAAACCCACGAATTGAATCCCTCCCAGATCGACTATTTCATCCCGCAGTATGGTGATCTTTGTCTTTTTCAGGGCGGCGAAGGCCCTGGATAATCCCAAATAGGTTTCATGGTTGCCAATGACATAATAGATCGGGACCTTGATCCGATTGAATGGTTCAAGGCAATCGGCCAGATGATCACCGGTTCCGTCGAAAAGATCTCCGGTGATGCACACCAGATCGACTTGCTGGATATCGATCTGTTCGGCTACCTTTCGGGTCAACCCTGTTCTATTCAGAATCCCCAGGTGCAGATCAGAGATATGAGCGATCTTTTTCCCCTGCCATTGAATGGGTAAGTTTTTAATGGGCACGGATAAGTTTTGTATTTTGATATTCCCGGCCTGATAGAGCCCATAGACCGTAGTTAATGCGGCCAGTCCTAGAAAGATGAACCCCATGGATCTGAGATCGAGGCGAATGGACAACCCTTTAAGGAGGGTTACGCCTAAAAGGCCGACTCCTAGGACGAGTAACAAATTTATCAATGTGCCAAGCCAGAGGGCTGAGCCGAAATAGAACCAATCAAAGAAAGAAAGGCTGGTGAAGCGGGCACCAAAAAAAGAAAGGATGAAGCTGAGGGAAAGGAAAAATAAGCAAACCCCCAGACGAATTCGAGTGGCCCGATTGGTTAAATTAAAATATTTGACTAACAGCAGGAAAAGAAGGGTGTGCAGGCCGAAGTAGATGAAAAGGGCCAGGAAGATGAAGGTCAAAAAGGATGGTCCCATGGATTATAAAGGCGGGCCTTCCCCAAGCCGCTTTGATGGGTCGGGGAAGGCCCTAGGGTTTAACATTAAAGAGAGCTGACTTTTTTTCCTATTTGGCGGCCATACCCTTGGGCCATCTGGGTCCCGCCGCCCAAGGACAACGTCTTTAAACGCAGGGGATCGCCGATCATCTCCATGTTGAAAATATTTTTCATGGTCCCGTAGATCCGATCCAGGGCCTCTCCGCTCCAGCCGAAGGCCCCGAAAGAACCGCCCACCTTTCCCTTTAAATCCGCCTTTTCAGCCATAAAGAGTAAGGTTTTCATGGATTGCATCATATCCCCATGATAAGTCGGGGAGCCGAACACATAGCCGTCATAGCCCTGAAGATCGGTTTCATTTTTTATTTGGGATAAATCTTTGACTTCCGCTTCCGCACCTTCAAAGCGAACGCCTTCGGCGATCCGTTCGGCAATATTTTTAGTCTCCCCTGCTCTCGAGGTATACGCAATTAATACTTTGGCCATTTCCTTACCTCCTGTTAACACTTTTCCTGGGCCGTTGAGCCGGGCCCGGCTAAAGGTTTGAAATTTTTCTTGCCGGCCCCGCAAATAGGGCATTTCCATTCATCGGGGAGATCTTCAAAAGAGGTTCCTTTGGGAATCTTCCCTCTTTTATCGCCTTTATCCGGGTCATAAATATACCCGCAATTAACCGACTGGCATTGATACATTTCTTCTGCTTTGGCCATTGTAAAACTCCTCCCAAATCCCCCTCATTCCCCCTTTAACAAAGGGGGACATCCCTCCCTTTGTTAAAGGGAGGTTGGGAGGGATTTTTCTTTAGAATAATTATTAATCCACTTTAGAGAAGGCCTTGGCTTTGGAGCCGCAGACCGGGCAGGAGTCCGGAGCTTCATTTTCACAAGTATACCCGCAGACCGAACAGACATAATAATCCACCGATTCCTTGTTTTCCATGTTATCCAGGGCCTTTTGATAAAGATTGGCATGAACTTCTTCCACAGCATTAGCATAGACAAAACTTCTCTCGGCCGCTTTTTGGCCTTCTTCTTTGGCCGCTTCGATCATTCCTGGATACATACTTTTAAATTCATGAGTCTCTCCGGAGATGGCTTCTTTTAAGTTGTCGGCCGTTTTGCCGATTCCGCCTAAAGCCCGTAAATGGGCATGGGCATGAACGGTTTCAGCTTCGGCCGCTGCCCGGAATAGTTTAGCGATCCGGGTATATCCTTCCTGATCCGCTTGTTTGGCAAAGGCCAGGTATTTGCGGTTAGCTTGAGATTCGCCGGCAAAGGCTTCCTCTAAATTTTTTTCTGTTTTGCTCATGGTTTTCCTCCTTTTGTTGTTTTGATAATTTATTAATTCCAATTTTAGGATTGTTTCCCTCTAATGACACCTACGGCTAGAAGGTAAAGCAGACGATTCCCCTCGTCAAGTCCCAGGAAGTCAGCCGCCTCCTGATCATAAAAAGCCCCTATTCCACAACAGCCCAGGCCCAGGGTCGTGGCCAAAAGATATAAACGTTCCCCCATCCGGCCGGCGGTCATCATGGCGTAGCGATACCCCCGAGGGCTCCAATTATTGTCGAGCAGATTTAAGTTACCCAGGAAAAGAAAGTGAATGGCCGCATTGGCCAGCCACATCTGGTCCAAACAGATATGGGCCATGATTTTCGTAAAGGCGCCTTCTCGCACCAGCCCGATTTGAAAATTTTCTCCGTCTAAAAGATAGAAGCCCGGCAGGTTGTCTTCCACCGATCCGGTCAGCAGGCCCATGGAAAAGAATGAAGATGCGCGGTTGGGAATTTCCGAGAGAGCGGGTATCGGTAAAGTGAGACCTTCCAATAAAGCACTGAAGGTGTTGGATGACAAAGGGTCGGATATAAAATTTCGTTTGGAGCGTCGTCGGAATACGGCCTGTGAGTAGGTCAGCTTTTCCGGCCAATTCTCCGGAGGGTGAATAGCTCTCCTATGATTTGGTTCGAGTTCAAAGGGCAGACGGGCGGGCGGAACGGAATCAATTGCCGAGACCGTTTTTCCGGCTTCATAAAATTCCTTGATGCCCGGATAGATTATTTCCTGCCGAGCTGTTCGGCTGGTCGCCTTAACCGCTACAGGTAAATCGTCAATTGGAGAGAACCCTCTTTCCTTCTGAGGAGAAGGATCGGGCAGGGAAATCAAAGCCAAGGCCCCTTCCAGTGTCTCATCCAGACCTAAAAATCGGTTTATTTCCACATCATTAAAATCATAGGTCAGAAAGGCGGAATAATGATAGGCCCCCAGGGCTAACAAAACATTTTCAATCAGATGACCGGTATCGAGCAAATGATAACGGAAGGCCCGATCCCGGTACTTCCAACTGCTCCGAAAAAATACGGCTGAGATAAAAAAAGTCAGGCCCGGCACAAAACCATCCGGCCAGGAGGCTTTTTGAAGAATAAAGGAAAAAAAATTTCCCTCCCGGAGAGGAAACAAACCAAAATTAGCGATCGAATAATGATAGAGTCCTGCCTTTAAATCGGATAATTCCGGAGAAGCCAGATAGAGTTCGAAGGGATACAGGGCCCCGGCGGAGGCCGCACTGCGATAATAAAAGGTTTCATTGGCCGCCGCCTTGGCAGTCAGGCTGTAGGCTAACCTAATCATTTGAGATAGGCCATCCAAAGAGGAAAGAGAGGAAGCGCTATTACCTGCCGTGGTCTTGAGGAGTTGTGACAGGTAAACGTCCTTCCAAGGATTAGGCTCAGGAAGGGGGATGATTTCCTTT
>Ga0233425_10008815_pt1 | contig 13130 bp, 6 predicted proteins | sample Watercolumn_Towu_2_FD_181712 | JGI IMG/M metagenome (GOLD analysis project Ga0233425, IMG submission 181712) | Freshwater microbial communities from Lake Towuti, South Sulawesi, Indonesia - Watercolumn_Towuti2014_140_MG | ecosystem: Environmental > Aquatic > Freshwater > Lake | place: Indonesia...
GGGCTGCTCCAAAGGGTCTTCTTCAGCGATGCGTCGAACGCGGCACTGCCTTTGGCCCCGACGACGAAGATGGTACCCTGCGCGTCGGCGTCCAGATCGCCGACGGGCGCCGGGAGTTTCTGCTGCGGCCCCGGCTTGCCGGTCTTCGTGAGGACTTGGATCAACCCATGCCCGCCGTCGAGCTTGTCCTTCTCGCCGCGCGTGGCGTCGATGATGCCGCCGACGACCACCGAGCCGTCTGGCAACACCGCGCAGCTATTCAACAGATCGGCCTGCGGCCCGCCCGCGAACGTCGCAAGTTGCACCTGCTGGGCAGAAGCTGGAACTGCGGCCAAACAAAGAACAATCCAAGCCCCAAGAGACACGCGCGTCATGGATGACTTCCTCACTTGTCGGTGAATGTGAACGTGAACGTCCCCAAGCTGGTCAGCACTTCAAATCGTCCTTTGTCGGGATCGCTGCGGAAGGTGTAGACGGCCGAGCGTTCGTCGGCGACGTCTTTGCTGTGCAGCTTGCGGCCGGTGCGGGCGTCAAGGCAAAGGACGCGACAAAACTCCTTGACGTCGTCGCCGTCCATTCTCTGGCCCACGCCCAGGAACGTCAACACCGGCAGGTCGGAGGGCAAATCGAGTTGCAGGCGCTGGCCCGAGACCTCGGTCATCCAGTTCTGTTTGCCGCTCTGGCGATCGATGGCATACACGCGGCCGTCGACCAACATGCTGTTGCCGCCCGGTTCGCCGAGGAACACTTGCCCTTTGCCGGGCGGCTTGACTTCGTTGGCCACCAGGATGTACTGCTGCGATCCGCGGAGCACGGCAAACGATTCGAGCGTCGGCTGCGGGCCGATCCACGTGCGCAGGATCTCGTCGCCGGACGGCAGGGCAACCACAACCAGACTGCCCTGCGGGTCGAGCACGGCCACTTCGCAGCCGTCGAGCGGCCAGCAGCGGGCCTGGGCGTGGAAGTCGCGCTGCACGACCGTCTTCTGGGTCCACGGGTCGAAGAGCGTCAGGCGCATCGTATCGCCCGTGGCCGTCCACCCCGCAACGCAGCGGTCGACGGGGCCGAGCAGGTCTCGTGCGTCGGGCACGCGGCGGCGGGCCAGTTCTTTTCCGTCGCGCACGCTCAGCACGACGGCCTCGTCGGCGTCCGGCGCCACGACAAACAACAAGTCGTCGTCGCCCCACATGTGACTTTCTGGCCGCAGGTCGTCGCGCAGCCAGAGCACGTCGCCCGAGAGCGGATCGACGGCCAGCAGCTTGTTGTCTTTGAGGAAGCAGACGGCACTACTCGTCACCAGCAACGGCGCGGCTTCCGTGCCAGTCAGTCCGGCGGCGCCGGGATTGCCACCGAAGCGTCCGCGGCGGATCCCCGGTCCCACCAGTCCCATTTCGGCCAGCAACGGGTCGATCTCGATCGTGGCACGATCCCAGCGGACAGTCGTCCGGCCGCCGAAGCCGTCGACGGCGTAGAGCCGGCCGCCCAACCAGGCCAACACCAAGTGGCCGCTAGTCAATGCAACGTCTTGTCCCGCCATGTCGGTGCTGAAGAACTGCTCGTCGAAATGGCCTCCCAGACCGACCTGCCACACCTGCCGGCCGGAGGCGTCCCAGCCGAGCAGCTTCCGCTCCTCGGCGTCGAAGGCCACGGCGACGCGGTGGCCCAACGGCCCCGCCTCGCAATTCACCGCCAGGCCCAAGCGGCCGTCGGGCAAGTGGGCCGGCTTCGCGTTGACCGACTTGCGGCCCCTGCCCGCCGGCCAAACGGCGGCCGGCGGTTGCTTGGCCGCACGCATCAGTGCCGCCAGGCGGTCGACGGCGATGTTCTGCTCCGCGCGCGTCCCTCGGTAATACACCTGCCGCAGCAGTTGTTCGGCCTCCAGCCAATGCTGCTCCTCGACGAGCTGCGCCGCTAATCGCAGTCGCACTGCCTGGGCCGACGGATGGAAGTCGAAGTAGGTGAGGAACCGGGCTGTAGGACGACTTTCCAAGTCGTCCCCAGAGATGGACGGGTTGAAAACCGGCCCTACTGCGATGAGCCGTTCGATGGCGGCGCGATCGGCGGCGTTGGCCGCGGCCCACGATTCGGCCAGACGCGCTGCGGCCCAGCGGTCGCGGCGCACGGCCCGCGGCGTCTCGAAACGCTCCAATTCGGCCGGCTTCGGCTCGACGTCGATCAGTTCCAAGAACAACGCGAAGGCGTCGCGATGGTGCCCGGCGCGTTGCATCGCCAGGGCCAGCTCGCGCAGCAAGCGGGCCCGCTCGGCGGCCGGCTCGATGCGCGGTTCGAGCTGCTCTGCTTGTACACGAAAGGCGTCGAAATCGGCCTGTAGTCCTTCGATCAGGGCGTCGGTCAACAACCGGCTGGTTTGTGGCGCGGGTTCGATCTCGGCGCTACGGCGGAGCAACTGCAGGGCCTCGGCGATCCGGCCGTCGCAAAGCAGGAGGCTCCCCCGCTGGCGCAACAGCTCGGCGTCGTCAGGCCGCTGGCCGGCCGCTTCGGCCAATCGCTGCCCACGGACGGCCAACGACTCGAACCGATGCACGCCCGTCGCGCTCTGCGAGAACACGGCGCCTTGGCAGGCGATCAGGTTGCCCGGCACGACGCCGTCGGCCGCGCGCGAGCGGGAGGCAATCCGTCCCTGCCGCAGATCGATGGCGACAATCTCCCCTCCGCAGAACGGCCTTTCCAGGCTGTCTTTGTCGGCCTGGAAAGGCCGACCCACGGGCAGATAGTAACGGTCGCCGGCCAAGAAACCCCGGCCGCTGGGCACGGCGCCGGTGGGGAGCGGCAGGTATTCGTGCTTCCAAGCCAACTTGCCGTCGGCCAAGCCAAGGGCCCACACGTGGCTGCGTCCGACGATCAGCACGCGGCCGTCGTACACGCCCGCCACATACCTTCCGTCGCGCCGCGGCGCCGACCATTGCCACTGGCCGTCCACCAGCCGCACGCAAATCACCTCGTCGCGGTCGGGCGGCGTCAGCACGGCACACCCCGCGGCCACGGTCACGCTGCCGTCCGTCCAGCGGTCGTCGGCCAACGCGCCCGTCAACTCCCGGAGCGCGAACCGCATTACGGCGGCCATACTCTCCTCGCTGGGCGGCTCGGGCGGCGGCGCCTGGTAGGCCCAGCGAATCGTGCGGGCCGCCAGATCGACGGCCACAAACTGGTTCTCGCCCGTGTGGCAGACCAGCAGGCCGTCGAAATACGAGCAGGCCGCCCCGCTCCGCCGCGAGGTGAAATCCTCGGTGGCGGCCGGCGAAAACGGATCGGTCTCGCTCTCGGAGAACGGCCGCTCTCGCACGCCGAGGGTGATGCTTCCCCGCACGGCGCCGCTGGCCGCATCGAGTTCCAGCAGGCGAGTTTCACGGTCCACGTCGGCGACCGCAAAGAGCCGCCCACCCAGCGGCAAGGGCGGCCCGAGGAACAGCGTGCCGGCGGCCTCGCGCTGTGAACCCGCGCGGCCGCCGATCTCCCACGCCAGCTTCCCCGTCCGCAGGTCGTAGGCCGTCAAGAGATTGTGTTTCTGCAACGGGCCGCCGCTCGGATGCCGCCGGCCGTCGGGCCCCACCACGCTCCGCGGTTCGTCGGCGTAGCTGCTCAGGGCCACGTCCTCGACGCCGAACACCCGCCGCCCGTCGCTGCTGAGCGTGCCGAACGTCGAGTCTTCCCAGCAGCGGGCCTGTAAGCCGAAGCGGAGCCGCTCGAGCCGATGCCCCCGATGATCGTCCTGGAGATTCTCCGCGACCTGGCGGAGCACGCGCGCGATGCGGCTCGTGCTGCGCGGCTTCTCGCGCGGCTCGGCGGCCGGAAACAGACCCCGCAGCGGATCGTCCAAGGGCATCTCCCACAGCAGCCGGCCGTCGGCCAGATCGCGGGCCACCAGATGCGTAACCGTGCGCACGACGAGCGCCTTGTCGACCACCAACGGGTGCAACTTGGGCAGCGTCGCGCGGAAGTCCGCACGCTGCTCCTGGCCCAGTTTATCGACGATTTCGCGTCCCACGGCGTTGTCGCACATGACCTGTAGCGGCTCGGCGCGGAGGTCCGGGTTGATGCTCTCGCCCGCCGCGTTGCGCGCCGGGCCGCCGCGGTACAGCAGCCAACTCCCGGAAGCCGGAATCGGCGGCAGCGCCCCGCCGAACGCTTCGAACCAAGGTCGCAGATGCTCGGGCCGCGCGGCCATCTCCCGCCGTTGGCCGCCGATCGCAAGCGGCCGGCCCGCGCGGCGCTGTTGGAGCGAGCGGAGCACGTCATCGGCCGCCGCGCCCAGACCGGCATCACCCCAACACTTGGCCAGCCGCAATGATAGGGCGGGTTCAAACCGGTCGGCGTGATGCGACTGGTCGCGGATCCGCGTCAGCGCGACGGCGGCTTGCAGCGGCTGCAGACGATCGGCCAAACCTACGGCCGAGAGGTACGCGGCTTCGGCGCCGGCCTGGGTGTGGAAATAGCGCGTCGCCACGTTGGCCAGCGCGCCCGCTTCTGCGGTCGCAACGGCCTGCCGCAATGCCTGCCGGGCGAAGAACCCACACTGATCTTCGTAGGCCCGGCGGCCTTCCACGGGCAGTTCGCCGATCGCCCGCTCCGCCGCGCCGTGCAGCGACTGCAACAACGGGATCTCGGGGTCGGCCGCGAAGACGCTGTCGCCTTGCAGCGCGAGAATGCCGTCCAGCAGCCGCACGGCGCGGCCGTACTGGCCTTGCGCCGCACACTGACGGGCCGACACCAAGGCCCGCACGTGCTCGCGCAGGGCCGGCGGCAGCGGCACGCCCTGCTCGCGCGACGGCGGCTCCTCCGGTTCTTCCGCGGCCGGTTCGGCGGTTTCTTCGACAGGCTCCTTGGCCGGCGGCGCGTCTTCCTTGTCGATGGCCGGCGGCGCAGGCAGCGGATGTTGCGCCACGTGGGCCTTCCATTTCTTCAACGCCTTGTCGCGGGCCGCCTTGTCGACGAAGCCGTAGGCCCCCACGTTTCCCGTGTGAAAGGCGAACCGCCGCATTTCGGCGAAGTCCTCTTTGGCCTGGTCTTGCCCGTAGGCCGCGTGGTCCTGGCCGGTCAGATGGACGAGCCACGCCAGGACCACGTCGCGGACTTCGGTCTGCATTTGCTTGTTGCCCACGATCGCCGAGGCCACGTGGGTGCGGTCGTCGAGCCGCTCTTGCAGGATTGCGGCGTAGTCTTTTCCGCCCAAGCGTCCCAGGGCGGCGACGGCCATTGCCCGCTCGTGCCCTTCCACTTTGCGGCTGCTGCGCAGCATGCGCACGGCGGCGACGGCGCCTTCCTTGATCTCGTACTGTACGGCCAGATTCAGCTTGGCGAAGGTCATTTCGGGCTGCGCGGGGCGGAGCACCCATTGTCCCACCAGGCGGCGTGCCGCGGCGTTGCCTTCGCGGTCGGCGAGCAGTTCGTGGAACTCGCCTTGTTGGCACAGCGACACGAGGTATGCATCCACGGAAGACTGCGGCGGGATTTCCACCTGCCGATCCGAGGCTGCCCACAGCAAGGCGGCCACCGTACCGGGCGAAGGCTGGTGCTGCCGTCGCGGATTCGGGTGTACCGTGGCTTGGAAGACCTGCGCCAGCCGCAGGCCCAGCGCCTCGCCCGCCGGTTTGCCCCCGTCGGCCGTGGCCTCCAAGAGCACGGCTTCGGCCCGCTGCATTTGCACGAACAGCCGCCGCGACGCCGCATCGCTGCCGATCAACTGACGGTAGCGCGACCAGCGGGGCAAGCCGTGATCCGGCGACTCCTCGCGGTCGGCGACAAATGCCGCGAGTCGCCGCTGAAAGTCGGCCTCTAAGACGTCGGCCAGTATCCAGCGGCAGCGGCGCCGCACCTCGGGATCTCGGCTCTGCAATCCGGCCACGAGCGCATCGCGGGCCGGCAGGCCGACGGCGGCCAACTCGTCGGCCGCCTGGTGCCGCGCGGCATAGGCGTCATCGCCCAATTGGCGGACCAGCACCTCAAGATCGGGGGGCGATTGCCCCCGCACAACGCCGGCCACGGTCGCCAGCAGGCAACTCGCGATCCACAGGCAACGGCCACACGGGCTGGGCACGGAAGGGCTTTCAAACGAAGGAATGCCACCGCTTATGACACGACCTTGCGCCGCACAGAAATGCACTGCGGTGGCGGATTATGTCGTCCCACACGCACACCAACCATTATTCCCTGTTTGGGGCGTTCGGTAAAGCCAAATTGACCGCCGTTGCCAACTTTCGCCGGCTGAAACATAATGGAGGAATAGAAGTTGCGCGGCGGGCGAATAGGTAAGGGGAGATACTGCGCCTGCTGGCGGAGGACGGGGCGAGGCTCGGAATGGCGACGTTTGACCCATATCGCAAATGGCTGGGGATTCCCCCGGAGGAACAGCCGCCGAATCACTATCGGCTGCTGGGCATCGGCCTCTTCGAGGCCGATGCGGATGTGATTTCCAACGCCGCCGACCGGCAAATGGTCCACGTGCGCGGCTATCAGTCGGGCAAGCACTCCGATCTGTCGCAGAAGCTCCTCAACGAACTGGCGGCAGCGCGGGTGTGTCTGCTGGATCCTGCCAGGAAGGCCGCATACGACGAATTGCTGCGTGGTCTCCTGGGGTTGGCTCGCGCCGCAGAGGCACGCCAGACGATCCCACCACCGCCGCCGCCGGGTTCGGCTCCGCCGCCGGGCTTTCCGCCGCCAGCCCCACCAATTGACCTGGATTGCCCACCGACGGCAAGTGAGGCGCCGTTCTTTGCGGCTCCCTCTTCGCCGCGGGCGTTTGTTGCCTCCTATGCCAGTTCCAGTCGGCGGAAGAAATCTTCGTTGACGGTGCCGTTGATCGCCGTGGGCGTGCTGCTGCTGGCTGCGGTGGCCGCGATCACCGTGGCGTTGAATCGCGCGGGCTCGCAAGACCGGAGGCCCAACGGCGATGCGTCGTCGGCTAAGGGGCAGGCGGAAAAATCCGAGTCCGAGCCATCGTTGCATTCAACAAAGACCGGTTCGGGGGGCAAAACCAAGATCGCGCCGCCGTCGAAGACGGCCCTTCCCAAACCGATCGACCCGCAGGATCCCATTGGCCCGATTCGCCCCAAAGGCCCCGTCTTGCCGGACGACGGGACCGGCCAGGTCGCCTCCAAGCTCCCGAGTGAGGGGCCGGACGAGAAGAAACCGCCGGTCGTTCAGCGCCTCCCCGTGCCCGACGCCGAGGCCCTGAAGAAGGCGGAGGTCGCTATTGCTGGCGGACCGCTCAAGCCGGATCTTGACGCGGCCGAGCGTCCGGGCGCCAAGTCGCCCTTGGCGCGGAAGCTGCTCGACGAAGCGGCCAAGGCCACGGCCGATCCGGCCGCCGCGTTCGTTCACCTGCAACTGGCGAAGCAACGGGCGATCGACGCCACCGATACGGAAGCTGCCCTGGAGGCCGTCGAGGCCGCGGGCAAGCGTTTCGAAATCAACCTCCTGGAACTGAAGGCCGAGACGCTCACTGCGCTGGCCGCCGGCAAGATGCCCGTCGAGCCGCGCAAGTTCTTGGGCACGCAGGTAATGGCCGCCGGCGAAGAGGCCCTGGCGGCCGACGACTACGCGGTCGCCGAGCGGTTGCTCGCGCTCGCTCAAACGCAATTCCGCCAAGCCCACGACAGCGCGCTTGCCAAGCAGGCGGCCCAGCGCGTCGCCGAGGCCAAACAACGCAAAGAGGCCTACGCACCCATCCAACAGGCCTGCGATGTCCTCGCCACGAAGCCCGACGATCCGCAGGCCAATCTGGCCGTTGGCAAGCACTACTGTTTCGTCAAGGGCGATTGGACCAAGGGGCTGCCGTGCCTGGCCCGCGCGGGCGATGCCGATCCCGTGCTGAGCAAAATCGCAGCGGCCGAACTGGCCGGACCGAAACTGCCGGCCGAGCGTCTGGCCTTGGCCGACGGTTGGTGGAACGCGGCGGAGAGCGTCGGTCCCGATGTGCAAGAGCCGCTTCGCCGCCGTGCCGCCGCGCAGTACAAGACGCTGGTGGCGAATCTGACCGGCGACGAGCAGAAGCGCGTACAGGAACGGTTGGCCGAGGCCGGCGATGCGGGCGCAGCGACCGACCCCGGCGTGCTGCCGTCGATCTCCGGGCTGGAATGCCGTGGCGGTGCGCTGAAATTGTCGCTGCTGAAGACCTACGGCGGCAACCCGGCCGGCGAAGCGGCCGTGGATCGCGGACTGGAGTGGCTCGAACGTCACCAACGGCTGGGCGGCGGTTGGAGCTTCAATCACACCAGCGGCTCGTGCAAGACGTTTTGCCCCGACCCGGGCACGTTGGGCGACCAGGGCACCAACGCCGCCACCGCGCTGGCGCTACTGCCGTTCCTTGCGGCCGGCAACAACCAGCGAACCGGCAAGTACGCCAAGACCGTGGCCGGCGGCATCACCCATTTGAAGTCGCGACTGGCGCCGACCACGGCCGGTGGCACGCTCTACGAGCGGACCAGCCCGGCGATGCCCTCGCACGCCTGGGGCACGATGGCCCTGTGCGAGGCCTGCGCCGGCACGAAAGACGGCCACACGTCGAAGGCCGCCTTGGCCGCGATCCGCTTCATCGTTTCCTCGCAAAACGCCGACGGCGGCTGGGGCGAAAGACTGAAGCTGGTCGAGCCCGCGCCCGATCCCAGCGATCTGAACTCCACCGCCTGGATGCTGCTGGCACTGAAGAGCGCCCAGTTGTCGGGGTTCTCGGTATCGGAGCGTCCGTTCAAGGAGGCCGAGAAGTTCCTCGGCAAGTTGGCCGCCGCCGACAAGTCGGGCTATGCCGCGACGACTAAGGGCGCGGTCGATCCGACTGCCACAGCCGCCGCAATGCTGCTGCGGATCCACATGGGCTGGCCCCGCGAACAACCCGAACTGGCCGGTTACGTGGCCCAGATCGGCAAGGCCGGACCGGCGCTGAACGGCCGGCTGCACATGAGTTTGCTCAACGCCCAGGTGTTGCGAGACGCCGGCGGTGCCGTCTGGGAGCCCTGGCAGACCGCGCTCCGCGACAACCTCATCGCCACGCAACAGAGCGAAGCCCACGGTGCCGGAAGCTGGTTCTACAACACCGGCGATTGGGGCAACAAGTCCGGCGGCCGGCTCTTCTGTACCGCAATGGCGACGCTGATTCTGGAAACCTACCATCGATATCCGCCGGTGTATAAGTAAGGAGTCAGGAGACAGAAGACAGGAGACAGAAGAACGGGCGTCATTTTTCATCCTTCCCCCTTCCGCCCTCCGCCTTCCGCCATGTCCGACCAACCGTCCAAGCCGAACCGCACCATCGCCGCTGACGCCGATCTGTCGGGCCGGCAGTTGGGCGATTTCCGCCTGTTGCGGCGGCTGGGACGCGGGGCAATGGCCGAGGTCTATCTGGCCGAGCAGTGCCAGTTGAAACGCCGCGTCGCGCTGAAGATCCTCAAGCCCGAACTAGCTGGGGACCGCACGTACTTGAAGCGGTTTGAACGCGAGGCCCAGGCGGCCGCCTCGCTGGTGCATACGAACATCGTGCAGATTCACGAAGTGGGGTGCGTCGACGAGTTGCACTACATCGCCCAGGAGTACGTCGAGGGGCAGAACCTCCGCGAGTGGCTCGCGCGGCGCGGCCCGCCCGATCTGCCGCACGCGCTGTCGGTCATGCGGCAGGCAGCGGCGGCCTTGGCCAAGGCCGCCGAACAAGGCGTCGTGCATCGCGACATCAAGCCCGAGAACATCATGCTCACCCGCTCCGGCGAGGTGAAGGTGGCCGACTTCGGCCTGGCCCGGCTATCCCGCGAAGGCGAGACCACCGATCTGACGCAGATCGGCATCACGATGGGCACACCGCTCTATATGAGCCCGGAGCAGGTCGAGGGCAAGCAACTCGATCCGCGGAGCGACATCTACTCGCTCGGCGTGACCTGCTATCACATGCTCACCGGCACGCCGCCGTTCAGCGGCGAAACGGCCTTGGGCGTGGCCGTGCAGCATCTCAAGAAGGACGCCAAGCCGCTGGAGAGCCTGCGGCCCGACCTGCCGCCGGCCCTGTGCCGCACGGTCCACAAGATGCTGGCCAAGTCGCCGGAGCAGCGCTACCAGTCGGCCCGGGAACTGCTCCGCGAGGTCCGCCGCCTGCAAGTGGAACTCTGCGGCGACGCCTGGCCCGAGGATCTCCCCGGCTGGGATGCCGACGGCGTCGACGTGTCGGACGATCCCCGCCTGCAACTGACGCAACAACTCGACGGTCTGATGAAGACCATCGCCTTGTATCGGCCCCGCCGCATGCGTTGGGCGTGGTTGATGGCGGGCGTTGTGGCGACGTTTCTGGCCGGCGGACTGCTGGCGAGGTGGCTCGTCAACGAGGAACCGCTGGCCGTGGCGGAGAGTGTGCGGAAGCCGTCCAACCTCCCCAAACAGCCGACCGCCATGCGGCAACTCTATCTTGCCAGCCAGTTGGGCTCGGAAGACGCCTGGTGGGCGGTGTGCGAGTACTATCCGGACGACGAATACTGCGTCCGCCGCGCCGAACAGCAGTTGGCCCAGATCTACCTCCGCGAGGGGAACTACGTCGAGGCCCTGAAACTCTTCGACAAATTCGCCGCGGCCCCCGAGTCGCAACCGGAACTGCGGGCCTTCGGGCTGGCTGGCCAGTGCGGCGTGCTGAACCGCCAGGGCAAGCATCGCGAGTCGGCGAACGTGCTGGGCCAACTCTTCCCGATCCGCGACAAGCTGCAAAACCGGCAGATGCAGCAAATGGTCGAGCGGGTGATCCGTCGCAACCAGGAGGTTCTCGGCCCGCAGTCGCCGGAGCAGTTCCGGCAGTGGCTTGAGGAACAATTCGGCGAGGAGAGTTGACACCCGGCCCGTCGGCTGATAAAAAATAGGCTCGGTTGTCCGACCGAGAGGAAAGTAGCGCCGCCCCCTTCGTCTAGTGGCCCAGGACATCGGGTTCTCAGTCCGAGAACAGGGGTTCGACTCCCCTAGGGGGTACTATATACATTTGTGCAGTATCCAGCAGAGACTTGCACATTGTAGAAGATTCTGGCACAAGCCCTTGGTTTCCAAGGGCTTGCGTCGTTTCTTGCCAGCATTTACCAGAATCGCCCGTTGGTTGCTGCGTCGGATTCCGCGTCGGTTGTGCGTCGGAATCTGCGTCGCGCCCCAGGGCCGCTTCGTAGTCGGCGTCGGTCACTTGGAGATAGTGCCGGGCCGCGATTGGGGCCGAATTGCCGATCCACGCCACCACCACGTGCAGCGGGTGTTTGCGGGTAAGCTCCGTCTCTCGGCTTGCCCGCATGTTTTGGAATAGCCTGGGCCACGTCGCCACGCCTGCCCGCCCCATGATCCGTTCCAATTGCGTCCGCAGGTTGGCACTCCCAAGCCGATGCCTGGCGATCACGTGGATCGTCCCCGGCTCGGCCGCGTCGAATACCGATTCCAGGTGGGGGCGAAGTTCGGGGAAAAGGGGCATCAAACGCGACTCGCCCCCCGGATTATGAGCCGTCTTCGGGCTGCGTATGCGAATCCGCCCCCGCTCCCAATCCACGTCGCCCCACCGCAGCGCGAACGTCTCCGACGGGGTTCGCAATCCGCCGTACCGCGCCAGGGCCACGATCAGCCGCCACTCGGCATCCGCGCAGGCCGCGATGATCTTCTCCGTCTCCTCCACAGTGACGAAGTATTCCCGGTTCTTATTGTCCTGGGGGGCCGCCTTCACGTCCTGCATAGGGCTTTCGGGGATGATCTTCCTGCGGACGGCCGCTCGGAAGAACTGCCGAGCCCTCTTCACGGTCCGGCCGATAGTCGCCGCGGCCAGCCCCAGGCCCACTTGGTGGGATCGCCAGTCGTCGCAATCCCCGGGCGTGATCTCCGCTAGGAGACGATCCTCCCCGAAGAAGGCCACCAACGCTCGCTTCGTGGCCAGGTAGTTCTTGAGCGTGTTCGGCTTCTGGATCTTCCGCGCGGTGATGTAGTCGTCGATGAAGGCCGCAAGGGTGATGCCTGCCGGCTGGCTGTTCGACGCTGATTCCCTTGGCGGCACGAGCCCGACGGCCACCAGCTTGCCGTACATTACATCATCCCGGCTGCCCACCCACTCGGAGGTCTCAGGGTCCGGGGCGTGGCCGTGCAGTAGGGCGGCTGCCAGATTCTCAACGTGGCCCTTGACCGTCCTCGCCGACTTCATCGGTGTCCGGCCCAAGTAGACGATCCGGCGACTTCGGTTGGGGCCGGTGAAGAAGATCCGCCGATTCCCCTTGCGATCTGTGGAAATGCTCGCCACGTTCTCACCCTCCCTTCTTCGTTGGAACCTTCGCCATCGCAGTCAGTTCCACGCCGATGGCCTCCGCAATCCGGTCTAGTCCATCCATCGACAGGCCGCCCTTGCCGTGCATGAATCGGCAGATGGTGGCAACATCGATGCCGCTCTCCCGGGCAATCTGTCCCAAGCTCTTGCCGCTGGCGGTGATTGCCGCCCGCAACTGGTCAGTCAGTTTCGCTGGTTTCTTTGCCATCGGCTCTATCGTATCACGTTATTGATTATTAGTCAATGCCCCTGGACGGATTTTTTCCGCCTGGCGCAGCTCGCCGTACCAGAGGGGAAACCCGATGAACCGTCTGCACCTGCTACAGTCCCGGCGAACCGACTTGCCGTCGTGAATCGGAACGTCCCGCCATGATGTTGAACCGCACCGGCATACGGGCTTCGCCGTGGGCTTCATCGTCGGCATGGGCTGGGGTGGGGCAACCTTGGGTGTCGGCCGCAACAGGGCCATTAGCTCGGCCTTGTGGATCGTCAGCCGCTCCACCAAATCGGTCGTGAGGGCCGCTTGCGGGGCATCGACGGTCAATCCGCCATCGGCCGCCGGATGTAACCGGATGCCCCGCGAGTCACAGTCCGCCAGCAGTTCGGCCAGGCCGCTCATATCGTCACCTCTACCCGGCTTGCATTCTCGGCAAGGTCTGAAGCGTTCTCGATATTCTCAGAATCCCCGTCTTCGGGCCGTGGCGGTGGATTCTGGGAATTGTGGACGCGCTTTTCTGGGTCCGCGTTGGCGAAGGCTGCCGGGTTGACTTCGTAGCTTGGGGACGGGGGCCGCCCGCGGCCAGCCGCATCCAACGGCCGCGATCGGATATAGCCCCGCCGTGTCAACTCGGCCAAGGCCGGGTCA
>Ga0233425_10008817_pt1 | contig 13129 bp, 8 predicted proteins | sample Watercolumn_Towu_2_FD_181712 | JGI IMG/M metagenome (GOLD analysis project Ga0233425, IMG submission 181712) | Freshwater microbial communities from Lake Towuti, South Sulawesi, Indonesia - Watercolumn_Towuti2014_140_MG | ecosystem: Environmental > Aquatic > Freshwater > Lake | place: Indonesia...
AGCATCTTCCCGGCGCCGTCGGCGTGCCGCACGCGGCGGGTCACCGCGCGGATGCGCGCGACGAGCTCGTTCGGGCTGAACGGCTTCGCGACGTAGTCGTCCGCGCCGAGCTCGAGCCCGCGGATCCGGTCCTGCTCGTCGGCCCGCGCCGTCAGCATGATGATCGGCACCGCGGCGGTGGAGCGGTCGCCCCGCAGCGCCCGGCACACCTCGAGGCCGTCCATTCCGGGCAGCATCAGATCGAGCACGATGGCATCCAGCGGATGACGACGCGCGTAGGCGAGCGCCTCGTCGCCGGCGCCGGCCACGTGCGGCGACCAGCCGGACTTCTTCAGATAGTGCGAGATCAGCTCGGCGATGTCGCGGTCGTCTTCCGCAACGAGAATACGCATCCCGTTTCCTGCAATTATCCCACGCGCTCGTCATCGTCCGGGCGTGCGCCGCGCGCCGTTCCGGTCGCGACGACGGCCGCCGCCGCGGCCATCGTCGCGCGCAGATCGGCGTCGTCGCGGTACCGCCGCGCCGGAATCCGGCGTCCCGGGACGCGGAAAGGGACCGTGGCGCCGCCGAACGGATCGGGTGAGACGACGAGCGTGTCGCCGTCGAGGGTGGCGCGATACTCGAGCGCCTCTTCGGGCCCCGGCCAGCCGTTGCACCACTGCAGTGACAGCGCGTCGCCCAGGAACACGCACCGGTATTCGAGATCGAAGGCCTCGCGGGGCGTGCCCGTCGAGAGGCCGAGCCGCTCGAGCAGGTCGTTGCGGAGCGTGAAGAGGGTGGCGAAGAACGGCTTCCAGTCGGGGTCGCCCTGCCGGTATGCGTACACCGTGAGCGCGTGCTGCGCGACGAGCGCGCCCGCATGCGGATCCATCGTCGCGACGCGCGTGACGCCGCGCGTCCACAGCTCGCGGCGGACGGGGGCGGGTCCGCTCATGAAGTCACGCGGCCGGCCTCCCGGGTCGATGTCGGGCTCGGCGTCGACCTCGGCCCAGCCGTTGTCGTGCTCGCGGGTGGCGAGCAGGACGACGTCGCGCATCCGCGTGCGCAGTGCCGGCTCGGTCTGCATGGCCGCAACGAGGTCGGCGGACAGCCTCGCATGGTCGGGCTGCGTGATGAGGAGGAACGTCGGGCCTTCGTCGCGGACGATCATCTCTGACAACTGACAACTGACAACTACGACGAAACGGCTGACTGCTCTACAGCTCCTTGACGCTTCCTTGCCTGAGCAGGAACCATGCCGCCACGCAGCTGAGCAGTACGCCGTTGACGGTGAGCACGAGGGGCGCGGACGTGAGCGTCGCCGCATAGCCGCCGATGAGGCTGCCGAGCGGCATCCCCCCGCGGAACGCCACGAGGTAAATGCTCACGACGCGCCCACGCAGTTCGTTGGGGACGATGAGCTGCACGAGCGACGAGATCGTCGCAAAGACGATCACCATGCAGGCGCCCGCCCCGAACAGCAGCGTCGCGTTAATCCAGACGACGCGCGTCGACGCAAACAGCACGACGAGGACCCCGAAGACGATCTGCAGCAGCAGGAACGTGCGTCCCATGTGCCGGTACTTCCCGAGCCAGGCGACGACGAGCGCGCCGGTCACCGCGCCGGCGCCGGCAAACGCCATGAGCTGGGTGTACTGTCCGACGCCGCCGCCGAAGATGTCCTGCGCGAAGAGCGGCAAAAACGTCAGGATGGGCGTCCCCAGAAAGGTCGTGGCGCAGGCAAGGAACGTCAGCCCGATGAGCGACGGCTGGCTGCGGACGTACGCGAAGCCGCCGCGCAGCTCCTGCTGCAGGCTGTCGCGCGTGGCCGACGGTACATGGCGTATGTGGAGCGCCAGGAGCGCCGCGATGACCGCCAGGAACGACAGCCCGTTCAGCCCGAAGCAGGCCGCCATGCCGAAGGCCGTGAGCGCGGCGCCGGCGATGAGCGGGCCGATCACGCGCGACAGGTTGAACTGGATCGAGTTGAGCGCAATCGCGTTCGGCAGGTGCTGCTTGTCGACGAGCAGCGGGATGAGCGACTGATACGCGGGACCGCCGAACGCCTGCGCGACACCGGTGATGAACGAGAGCGCCAGCACGTGCCAGATGCGGATGACGTCCCAGTAGACGAGCGCCGCCAGCGTGAAGGCGGTCGTCATCTGGACGTACTGCGACAGCAGCAGCAGCTGCCGCCGATCGCGGCGATCGGCAATGACGCCGCCGAGGAGCGTCAGCAGCAGGATGGGCGCCTCGCCCAGAAAGGCGTCGAGTCCGAGGTAGAAGGCGGAGGCCGAGCCCGTCAGCGTGAGCACCAGCCAGCTCTGCGTGACCTTCTGCATCCACGTGCCGATGGTGGAGGTCAGCGCGCCGAGCCAGAGCACGCGGAAATCGCGGTAGTGGAGCGCGGCCGCCAGCCGTCGGAATGCGGGGAGGGGCGGGGATGCCTCTGAAGCGTCTGAAGCCGGTGCGGATGGGGCAGCCACGAAACCGCGTCGATCTTAGCGCTTGCTCCTTCGCAAGAGTTTCGCTATATTTTCGCCCACAGGCGGGCTCCCTGCCGTGCGAACTGTGCGCGGGGGGGAATGCCCAAGCAGATATATGGCGAATCACGCACTGGCCGTCGTCGAAGCCGCCCTCCGCGCCCGCAAGCTCGATCGCACGCTGACCACCACGCTGCCGGTCAGGCCGCCCGCCGATGCGGCCGCCGCGTGCGGGGTGGCGCACCTCGATGAGGCGCTGCGCGGCGGGTTGCCGCGGGGACAGCTCTCCGAGATCGTCGGTGCGCGCTCGTCGGGGCGAACGACGCTGCTGCTCCAGTTCGTCGCGGCGGCGACGCGGCGCGGCGAGCTTGCGGCGCTCGTCGACACGTTCGATCGCCTTGACGTGGCCTCGGCGTCCGCGACGGCTGTCGATCTGGATCGCCTGTTGTGGATCCGCGGCACTGGGGCGGGGCCTCCACCCCATCGCGCAGGCGTGCGCGATGGGGACCCCGGGCCTGAGGCCTGTGTTGCACGTGCATTGAAAGCCCTCAACGTGGTGTTGCACGCTGGCGGATTTGGCGTGGTGGCCATCGATCTGGCGGACGCGTCGCCCGCGGCGCTGCGCACGATCCCGTTCACGACGTGGCTGCGCGTGCAGCGGACGATCGAAGGGAGCGACACCGCGTGCGTGATCGTCGGGCCGCAGCCGCTCGGGCGGAGCGCCGGCGGGCTCACGCTGATGCTCGATGCGCGGCCGCGATACAGCAGGCCGCAGGCCTGGTTGGCCGGTCTCGATCTCTCGGTACGCGTCGTCTCTCCGCGCCGGCCGGTCGACGGCCGGGTCGCGATTGGTGCCGACCTCCGGGCAGGGCCATGGTTGGCGCGCTGTACCTAGTCGAGGGTTCGCCCGACGCCGCGCTGGCCGTCGCGCAGGATTTCACGCCGCGGGTCGAGGTCTGCGGGCCCGGCGATCTTCTCCTCGATCTGAGCGGGCTGACGCGCCTCTTTGGCGATGCGCACGCGCTCGCGCGGGAGCTGCAGCGGGCGGCGATGGCGCGCGGGTTGCGCGCGGGCATCGCGCTGGCCGGCACGGCCACCGCCGCGCGTCTGCTGGCTCGGCACACCCCTCTCACCGTGGTCGATCCCGGCACCGAAGCCCCGGCGGTCGCGCGGCTCCCGCTCGCGCTCATCGCCGATATTGCGGACGACGAGCCTCGCACCGCCGCGCCCTCGCACCGTCAGACGCACCGTCGCACCGTCGCACCGTCGCACCCTCTGCTGGCCACCTTCCGCAGATGGGGCCTACGAACGGCCGGGGATCTGGCCGCCCTTCCAGCTGACGACATTGCCGCGCGGCTCGGGACCGACGGTCTGCGGTGGCATCGCCTGGCCGAGGGGCGCGACCTTCGTCCGCTGCGGCGGGTCGTGCCCGACGAGCGATTCGAGCAGGCGCTCGATCTCGACTGGCCGATCGAGGGGCTCGATCCGCTGTCGTTCGTCCTCTTGCGGGTGCTGGAGCCGCTCGCCGCGCACCTGGAGCGGCGCGGCCGCGGCGCCGCGGTGCTGCACCTCCGTCTCCACCTGGTCACACGCGCCGTGCACGAACGGTCGATCGAGCTGCCGGCGCCGATGCGCGACGCGCGCACGCTGCGGACGCTGCTGCTGCTCGATCTCGAGTCGCACCCCGCACCCGCCGCCATCGATCGCGTCGTCGTGGCGGTCGATCCGACGCCCGCGCGCGTGCTGCAGTTCTCGCTCCTCGATCGGCCGCTGCCGTCGCCCGAGCGGATCTCGACGCTCATGGCGCGGCTGACGGCGCTGATGGGGCACGGACGCTGCGGATCGCCGGTGGCGGCCGACTCGTGGAAGCCCGGTGCATTTGAGATGACGAGGTTTGCCCCCCCCGATCACGGAGCACCGAGGCACCGAGGCACCGTCTCGATGCCTCGGTGTTCCGTAGAAGTGAACAGCGTCTCGAATCATTCAGCACTCGCGCTCCGCCGCTTCCGGTTTCCCGTTCCTGCACGCGTGCGCGTCGAGCACGACCGGCCGGTGCGGGTGACGAGCGATCGACGTGGCCTGAACGGGGGATGTGTCGAGCAGTGCGCGGGTCCGTGGCGGACGTCCGGGGGCTGGTGGCACAGCGACCGTGGACAACTCCCAGCTTCCAATTCCCAACGCCCACCATCCTTGGGAGTTGGCGTCTTGGGAGCTGGGCGTTGTCCTGCGTGGGATGGCGACGAGTGGGACGTGACGCTTGCCGATCGCGCGACGTACCGGATCTGTCGCGATCGCGCGACCGGCGCCTGGTTTCTCGACGGCATGTACGACTAACGCCCAAAGCCTGACGCCCGAAGCCCATGTACATCGAGTTGCACTGCGCGTCGGCCTTCAGTTTTCTGCGTGGCGCGTCGCTCCCCGAAGCGCTTGTCGAGCGGGCGGCGGTGCTCGGCTATCCGGCACTGGCGCTCCTCGACGCCGACGGCGTCTATGGCGCGCCGCGGTTCCACCACGCGGCGCAGAAAGCAGGACTGAAGGCGATTATCGGCGCGGAGCTGACGATCGGCAGGACCACGGTGGTTCGTGGGAGTGATACCTGGCATCTCCCCGTGCTCGTGGCCTCACAGGAGGGCTATCGCAATCTCTGCCGGTTGATCACGCGCATGAAGATGCGCGCCGCGAAAGGCGAAGGGGCGCTCGCACTGGAGGAACTCGAGGGCTCCACGGCCGGCCTCGTCGCTCTCGGCGGGCGCGCGCTCCTCGACGCGCGCCGGTACGGCGTCGGCGGTCTGCTGGATCGGCTGGTGGGACTCTTCGGGCGCGGCAACCTGTATGTCGAGCTCCAGCGCCATCTCTGCCGGGACGGGGAGGCCGAGAACACGGCGCTCGACGCGCTGGCCCGTGCGTTTCGCGTGCCGGTCGTCGCCACCAACGGCGTTCGGTTCGCCGAGCCGGCCGACCGGCCGCTCTTCGACGTCCTGACGTGCGTGCGCCACCACACCACGCTCGACCGCGCCGGCCGGCAGCTGGCGCCCAATGCCGAGCGGTACCTGAAGTCGCCCGAGGCGATGGCCGCGCTCTTCGCGGATCGCCCCGAGGCGATCGCGGCCGCGGCGGCGCTGGCCGATCGGCTCGAGTACACGATGGCGGACCTCGGCTATCGCTTTCCGACGTACCCGGTGCCGGCGGGCGAGACCGAGACGTCGTTCCTGCGCCAGATCACCGAGGTCGGCGCGCGGGAGCGGTATCAGCCGTACCACGATCGGGCGCGCGCGCAGATCGCCCGCGAGCTCGATCTGATCGAGAAGCTCGATCTCGCCGGCTACTTCCTGATCGTCTGGGACATCGTCAATTACGCGCGGCAGCAGCGCATTCTCGTGCAGGGACGCGGCTCGGCCGCCAACAGCGCCGTCTGCTACAGCCTCGGCATCACGGCAGTCGATCCGATCGCGATGGACCTGCTGTTCGAGCGGTTCCTGTCGGAGGAGCGCGGCGAGTGGCCCGACATCGACCTCGACCTGCCGAGCGGCGACCGCCGCGAGACGGTGATCCAGCACGTGTACGAGAAGTACGGGCGGCTGGGCGCCGCGATGACGGCCAACGTGATCACGTACCGCGGCCGGAGCGCCGCGCGCGAGGTGGGAAAGGCGCTCGCGCTCGATGACGAGGCGATCGATCGGCTGGCGAAGGTGATGCACCACTTCGAGTTCACCGATCCGGCCGAGACGTTCGGGCGGAATCTCGCGTCGGTCGGCCTGTCGCTCGACGCGCCGCGGATGCGAACGTTCGCGGAGCTCTGGTGCCGGATTCAGGATTTGCCGCGGCACCTCGGCCAGCACTCGGGTGGCATGGTGATCTGCCAGGGGGCGCTCGATGCCGTCGTGCCGCTCGAGCCCGCCTCGATGCCCGGCCGCGTCGTGGTGCAGTGGGACAAGGACGACTGCGCCGACATGGGGATCGTCAAGGTCGATCTGCTCGGGCTCGGGATGATGGCGGTGCTGCAGGACGCCATTGAGCTGGTGAACAGGTGTCAGGTGTCAGGTGTCAGGTGTCAGCAGGCACCTTCCAACGCCTCACCGATCACTGATAACCGACAACTGACCGCTACGGGTTTCGATCTCGCGCATCTTCCTCCCGACGACCCCGACGTCTACGAGATGCTGCAGAAGGCCGACACGGTCGGCGTCTTCCAGGTGGAATCGCGCGCCCAAATGGCCACGCTGCCGCGGCTCAAGCCCACATGTTTCTACGACCTCGTCGTCGAAGTGGCGATCATCCGCCCCGGGCCGATCGTTGGTGACATGGTGCATCCGTACCTGAACCGCCGCGCCGGGCGCGAGCCGGTGGTGCCGCTCCATCCGTCGCTCGAGCCCGTGCTGGCGCGCACGCTCGGCGTCCCACTGTTTCAGGAGCAGCTGCTGCGGATGGCGATGGTGGCCGCCGGCTTCACCGGCGGGCAGGCCGAGGAGCTGCGCCGCGCGATGAGTTTCAAGCGGTCCGAGCAGCGGATGCGGCAGATCGAGGTGCAGCTCCGCGAGGGGATGGCGACCAAGGGCATTACGGGCGAGACGGCCGAGCGCATCATCACGTCGATCACGGCGTTTGCGCTCTACGGGTTTCCCGAGTCGCACGCCGCCAGCTTCGCGCTGCTCGCCTACGCCAGCGCGTACCTCAAGGTGCACTATCCGGCGGCGTTCTATACGGCGCTCCTCAACAACCAGCCGATGGGGTTCTACCATCCGGCGACGCTCGTCAAGGATGCGCAGCGCCGCGGCGTCCGGTTTCATCCGATCGACGTCCAGCAGTCCGACTGGCTCTGTCGCATCGAAGAGGACGGCGCGATCCGGCTCGGACTGCTGTACGTGAACGGGCTGCGGAAGGAGATCGGCCAGACGATCGCGGCGTTCGATCGCACGAACGCGTGCGCGGGAGCCGGCCCCTCGTCCGTGGGGGCCGGCCTCTCGTCCGTGGGAGCCGGCCTCTCGTCCGTGGGGGCCGGCCTCTCGTCCGTGGGGGCCGAATGCCCCAAATGCGGCTCCGATGACGACTCGATGATCGAGACCGTCCGTGACGGCACGTACTTCTGCAACACCTGCGCGCATGAATGGACGAAGGCGGTGCGCGCAACCGGCCGGTTCGCGTCGATTGAAGACCTCGTGCGGCGCACCGGCCTGCGCCGCGACGAGCTGATGACGCTGGCCGACATCGGGGCGCTCAACGCGTTCACGAACGAACGCCGCAGCGCGCTGTGGCAAGTCGAACGCGTGGTTCGCCCGGCAGGTGAGCTATTTGAGAACGAGAACGAAGAACGAGAAGAACGAGAACGTTCCGAACGACCCGAACGACCCGAACGATCCGAACGATCCGAACGATCCGAACGATCCCCGCTCGCGCCCATGACTGCCGGCGAGCGGCTGCAGGCGGACTATGCCGGTCTGGGGTTGACGATCGGCCCGCACCCGATGGCGCTCCGTCGCGACGAGATGGCGCTCCGCGGCGTGCTGCGTGCGTGCGATCTGCCACGGGCGCGCGACGGGCGCCGCGTGCGCGTGGCCGGCATGGTGATCACGCGCCAGCGCCCCGGCACCGCCAAGGGCTTCGTCTTCCTGACGCTCGAGGACGAGACGGGGATCTCGAACGTCATCATCCGTCCGGATCTCTTCGATCGCGCGCGGATGGTCGTCCTCCGCCAGCCGTTCCTGCTCGTCGAAGGGGTGCTGCAGCACCAGGACGGCGTGCAGTCGATTCGCGCCGAGCGGCTGCAGGGGATCGAGGGCGCCGCCTCGGTCGACGCGCACGACTTCTACTAATCCTGTCGTTCACACTGCTCGGTTCCCGCGTCTCAGTTCGTGTTCAGGTTCGCTGACCCAAGGTCGTTTCGTATGGTCTTCCCGCCCTTCATCACGAACCGGACCCGCTGCAGCTCGGTGATGTCCGCGACGGGATCACCGGAGACGGCGACGAGGTCGGCGAACTTGCCCTTCGCCACCGATCCGATCTCGTTCTGCCACCCCAGCACCTCCGCGGCCGCGATCGTGCCCGCCTGAATCGCGCGCACCGACCCCATGTTGGCGCGCTTGGCCAGCCATTCGAACTCGAGCGCTTGGATGCCGTGCACGAGCGTCGAGCCGTCGGCGCCGCTGCCCGTGACGATCTTGAGTCCCTTGGTCGCCCCCGCGAGCCGCACGGCGCGCTCGAAGATCGGAATCATCCGGAACTTGCCGCCGGTGTTCTTGGCATCGTTGTCGTCCATGTACGGCTCGGTGTAGCGGACGAACGTCGGGTCGTAGGCGAGGCCCTTCTGCACCATGGCGTCGGCCTGCTGCTGCGTCAGACCGTACGCGTGCTCGACGACATCGCAGCCCGCCGTGATGGTGTACTCGAGGCCGGCGCCGCCGAAGCTGTGGCAGGCCGTCTTCTTCCCGTGCTTGTGCGATTCCTCGACGAGCGCCTGCAGGACGGGCAGGGGATAGTTGAGGACGTACTGCGCCTCGCCGGCGGAGGTGAAGGAGTAACCGCCGGTCGGATACAGCTTGATCCAGTCCACGCCCCGTTCGACGTGCTCGCGCACGGCGGCGCGCGCCTCGTCGGTGGTGCCCACGAGAATCGCGTCGAGGGGATTGCCCGGCTCGCCCGGCTTCTCGCGCCACCGGATGCCGCGGCCGGCCACCTGGAAGCGCGGGCCGTCGATCTCGCCCTGGTTGATCGCGTTGCGGATGTCGACGTCGCCGTAGCCGTTGGCGTGCGAGCTCATGTCGCGCGCCGCGGTGAAGCCGGCGCGGAGCGTCGCCTGCGCGTTGCTGATGGCGATGAGCGCGCTCCGTTCCGCCGTCATGCCCTTACGCCGCGTGTCGTACATGTGTGTGTGCATGTCGACGAGCCCCGGGAGCACCGTGGCGCCGCTGAGATCGATGACGGTGGCGCCGGCCGGAACCCTGGTCTGGCCGTCGGCGCCCACGTCGACGATCCGCTCGCCCGATACCACGATCACCTGCTTGGTGAGCATCCGGCCGGCGACGCTGTCGAAGAGGCGTCCGGCACGAATCGCGTAGGTGCGCGCGGCCGGCGGGCACTGGAGGGCGCCGCCGTCGGGGCGTACGCACGGGCGCTCCCCGGCAAAGCGCCACGGCTCGGCCGCGCGCTGCGGCGCCGGCGTGGCGGGCGCCTGCCCGGCGACATGGGTCAGGGCCATCAGGACGAGTGCAACGGTGGCGGTCAGCGCGGCGGGTCTGTGAGTCATCTCTGCCTCCAGCCTGGTGATAGTATCTGATTCCATTCCTCCAGCCGCCTTCAGCCCGTGGGGTTTTTCCGTCGTGCTGGGCGTCCTTTCGCTCGCCCTGCACCGCGATCTGCTGCCGCGATTTGCGTCCGCCGTGCCGAGCGACCTCGGCGATCCGCTGCTCAACATGTGGATCCTCTGGTGGAATGCGTGGACGATTCCCTTCACCGCCCAGTACTGGAACGCGCCGTCGTTTGCCCCTGCCCCGTACGCGCTGGCGCTTTCAGAGACGCTTCTCGGCCTGGCGTGGCTCACCACGCCGCTCCAGTGGGTCGGCGTGTCGCCGGTCGTCGCCTACAACGTGCTCATCCTCGCCACCCTGGTGCTCAACGGCCTCAGCATGTATTGGCTCTGCCTGACGCTGACCGGTCGGCGCGATGCGGCGGTGGTCGGCGGGCTCGCCTACGCGTTCGCGCCCTACCACGCGCACGAGCTCGCGCACGTGCAGATGCAGGCGATGTTCTGGATGCCGATGGCGCTCGTCGGTCTGCACCGGTACTGGGACACGGGCGGCCGGCGCTGGCTCGTCTGCCTCGCCGCGGGGACGGCGCTCAACGGGTACACGTGCGGCTACTTCCTGCTGTATTTCGCCGTCCTGCTGGGCCTGGCGATCGTCTGGCTGACGATCGCGTCAGGAACCCTGCGTAAGCTCCGTGAGGTCGGCGTCGCGCTGTTGGCGGCCCTCGTGGCGCTCGCTCCCCTCATCGGCGCCTATCGCAGCGTCAGGACCGCATGGAACCTCCGGCGGCCGTTCTACGAAGTGGAGAGCTTTGGGGCGGATCTGCTCTTGTTCGCGGCCGGTGCCGACCGATTGTCGTGGTGGCCGATCTCCACCGACCAATGGCGGCTGCAGGGCCAGGGGTACTCGCAGTATCCGGGTGTCGTCATCCTGGTCGTGCTGCTGGCTGCCGGGGTTGTCGCGTTTTGGCGGCGCGCGCGCCCGCGGCCGCCGTGGCGATGGCGCGGCATCGTGGCGGCGGTGCTCGGCGTGCTGGGTGCGGCGGAAGTCGGCGCGGCGGTGGCCTATTGGATCGTCGGTCCGTGGGCGCTGATGCTTGGACCCATCGGGGTGACGATGTCCCACCCGCTGCGCGCGATGAGTCTCGCCATCCCGATGCTGCTGCTGGCGGCGGTCCTCGCGCCGCGGTTCACCGCCGCGCTGCGGGCCGGATCCCTTCCTGTCCTGTATGCGACCGGCGCGGTCGTCGCGAGCCTGCTGGCACTCGGACCGGTCGCGCGCCTCAACGGCGGGCTCCTGTGGCCGCGGGCGCCCTTCGCGTGGCTGATGCCGCTTCCCGGCTTCGATGCGGCGCGCGTGCCGGCGTTGTTCGCCGGGATCACCGCGCTCTGTCTGGCCGTCCTTGCGGCGTACGCGGTGGTGCGCCTCGTGTCACGGTCTGGCACCAGGTCGCACGCGCTCATCACGATCGTGGCGGGGGCCATTGTCGCGGACGGGTGGGCCGTCGTGCCCGTGGTCGACGTGCCGCCCCCGATCCGGACTCCGCTCTCGGGCGAGCTCGTCGTCGAGTTGCCGCTCGGCCTCGCGAGCGACGACGTCGCGGCCATGTACCGGGGGATGGCGCATGGACGCCGTGTCGTCAACGGATACAGCGGCTACATCACGCCGCACTACGAGTTCCTCTTCTACGACCTCTCCAAGGCGTGTCTCGATTCGCTCGAGGTCACGCGACGCGGACGCTCGCTGGACGTCGTGCTCTGGGTCGGCACCGAGGCGGCCCGTCGCTTCGACGCCCTGCTCGGGGAACGGTGGGGCCGGGACGTGCGCGAGGAGTTCGCGGGAACGATCGTCTACCACGTCCCGCGCGAATCTGAAGCGCCGCCCGTCGGCACCTTCGACGCCGAGATCGACACCCGCTCGGTGTGTGAGTATCGCCCGTTGCCGTAAGTCGAACCGCGATCCCCGATCCCGGTATCATGGGTTCCACGGCATGCCTCTGCGGCTCGCATTTCTCGGCTGCGGTTTCATCGCGCGCGTGCACAGCCGCCACCTGCGCGCCTTCGGTGGCGCCATCCTCGCGAGCTATGCGAGCCGCGATCGCGCCAAGGCGGAGCGGTTCCGGCGGCGGTTCGGCGGCGAGACGGCGTACGCGAGCTACGCCGCGGCGCTCGAGGATCCGCGCGTCGACGCCGTCGTCGTCGCGGTGCCGCCGCGGTTTCACTGCGAGCTGACGCTGCAGGCGCTTGGGGCGGGCAAGCACGTGCTCGTCGAGAAGCCGGCGTTCTGCCGGTTGACGGAGTACCGCGCGGCCGTCGAGGCGCGGAACCGAGCGGGCCGCGTCGTGCTCGTCGGCGAGAACGATCACTACAAGCCGCTCGCCGTGTGTCTCCGGAGGCTGCTGCGCGACGGCGTGATCGGTGACATGGTCTTCGCCTACTTCGCGACGATCGTCAGGCGGCTGAAGACGGCCGACGACTGGCGCAACGACGAAGACGTGGCGGGCGGCGACGCGTTCTTCGAGGAAGGCATCCACTGGCTCCACATGGCCGGGAGCCTCGGTCCGCGCATCGTCCTGGCGCACGGCTACCGGCCGTCGGTCGCGTCACAGGGCCCCGACCGCCGCGTCAAGAGCATGCTCGTCGCGTTCCACTACGACAATCAGGCGGTGGGGTCGCTGTATTACTCGCGGGAAATTCCGTCGCTGCTCCGCGGGCTGCGGTTGTCGAAGCTGTACGGCCGCGACGGCATCATCACGTTCGAGTCGAACGGATTGTTCGTCCTCGTGCGCGGACACGGGCGGCCGCGTCTGCTGCTGCCCGGCTTCCGCGACATGCGCGGCTATCAGGCGATGTACCGCGACTTCGTGCGGGCGATCCGCACGGGCGCCGCGCCCGAGATGAGCCTCGAGCGCGCGGTCGAGGACCAGCGCCTGATGGACCAGATCTACGCCAGCGTCGAGCGGAACGACGCGGTCCCGGTCGGCTAGGGCGCGCCCCCGATGCCCGGCCCGCGACGCGAGCGCTACGACATCGTCATCGTCGGCAGTGGGGCCGGCGGCGGCACCATGGCGTACGCGCTGGCGGACTCGCCGGCTCGCATCCTCGTCCTCGAGCGCGGCGAGTTCATCCCGCAGGAAGCAGAGAACTGGGATCCCGAGGCGGTCTGGAAGCACCGGCGCTATCGCGTGGCCGAGCGTTGGATCGATCGCGCGGGACGCGAGTTCCAGCCGTACACTCACTACTGCGTCGGCGGCAATACGAAGTTCTGGGGCAGCGTGCTCTACCGCCTGCGGCGGGAAGACTTCGAGGCGGTCGCGCACGTCGATGGCCTGTCGCCTGCGTGGCCCATCCGATACGAGGCGCTCGAGCCGTACTACGAGCGCGCCGAGCGGCTCTATCACGTGCGCGGTCAGCACGGCCTCGACCCCAC
>Ga0233425_10008818_pt1 | contig 13127 bp, 8 predicted proteins | sample Watercolumn_Towu_2_FD_181712 | JGI IMG/M metagenome (GOLD analysis project Ga0233425, IMG submission 181712) | Freshwater microbial communities from Lake Towuti, South Sulawesi, Indonesia - Watercolumn_Towuti2014_140_MG | ecosystem: Environmental > Aquatic > Freshwater > Lake | place: Indonesia...
GGAGCGGGGGCGGGTCAGTACCCCTCGGCTTCGAGGGCCTCGTCGGCGAGGTCGAGCTGCATGGCGCGCACGGCGGACGGCGCGGCGGCGGGGGACGGAGCGGCCCTGACGTCGCGGCTGCGGTCGTCGAGCGCCTCGGCGTTCTGAGCCATGACCCGTCCCGCGGCGCCGCCGACGCGGTTCGCCCTGGCGCGGGTTGCGACCGCCTGCTCCTCGAGCACGTCGGCCGCGCGGCCGGCCTCGCCCCGCGCCACCAGGGCCGCGGCTTCGCGCCGGGCGTGCGCGGCGCGGTAGGTCTCCACGGCGAGCGCGAACTGGGGCCGGACCCCCTGGTCGACCTGGGCCTGGTCCTGGGCGATCTGGTAGGCCACGCGCGCTCCGCCTGTCCGTTCCTCGTCGCTGGCGGCGGCGCGGTAGCGAAGGGTGATGTCTCCGATCGCCTGCTCGGCCGGGCCGCTCGTCGGCACGCGGACCGGGATCACGACCTGCCGGGCCTGGTCGCCGAGCATGTCGCCCACGCTCAGCCGGTACGCGTTGCCGACCTGGACGAGGTCGGCGCCGCTGGCACCGAGGATCTGGACACCGGGGGCCGGGACGAGCTCGATGACCACGCCTTGGGCCACGGTGGCGCTCATGTTGTTGAGCTCGGTCTCGAGGATGGCCGCGAGCTGCGCCGGCTCCTGCATGTGGTAGAACCGGCCGCCGGAACGGACGGCTACGGCCGCCATCGTGTTCTCGTCGTAGTCGAGGCCCACACCGATGCTGGTGACGGAGATGCCGCGCGCCGCGCCGCCGGCCGCGGCGTTCCCCAGCTCGCCCGGCGTCGAGGGGCCCACGTTGGCCAGGCCGTCGGAGATCAGGATCACGCGTCGGATCGGGCGCTCCGCGGCGGCGGTCGAGAGCGACTCGATCCCCGCCATCAGACCGCCGAAGAGGTTGGTCGAGCCCCGCGGCCCGATCCCCTGGATCATCGATATGAGCATGCCGCGGCTCGCTCCGTTCACGAGGGTCGCTGGTGCAATCTGCTCCACCACGTCGTCATAGACGTAGACCGACACGACGTCGCCGTCGGCCATGCTCTGGATGAAGCTCGAGGCCGCGGTCCGAGCGTTGGCGATCTTGTCGCCGCTCATCGAGCCGCTCCGGTCGATCACGAGCGCGACGGCCATGGCCGGCCTCACGCGCTGCACGGGTACCGCGATCGCGTTGAGGTCCACCACGAGGAACGCCTCGCCCGGCGAACCCTGGAGCACGTACGTGCTCTCGAGCCCGGCGGACAGCCGGATCTCCTGGCCCGGGACCGTCACCGGGCCGTTGCCGCCGGGGGCTGCGATCACCGGTCCGTGCGTCTGGGCCGCGCAGGCCGCGGGGGCCAGGAGCAGCGCCAGGGCCACGAGGCTCCGGAAAGACTTCAACTGACGCGATGTCGTGCTCATTGCCGGTCTCCTTGTTGGCTTCAGGCCATACCTACGGGCAAGACCGGCGGTGGGTCTGGAGGCCGACGAAAAAAACCGGGGTCGCCGCCGTGTCAGCCGGGGAGCTTGCTCTGGATGCGGCGCGCGAGGGCCTCGATGACCGCGCTCCAGTCGCTCTGGCAGATGGATGCGACGATACCGTTCGAGCCGAAGCGGTAGGCCAGGTCCACCGCCCGGACCGGCGGGAAGGCCAGACCCATGGCGGTCTCGCAGCTCGGCATCATCTCGTTCGGGTTCTCCGGGTTGACCTGTATGAAATCCTCGAGGGCGCCGAGCGGGTCGCCGGGCGACCACGACCCGTCGTTCGGGATCCCCGCGATCACCCCGACGATGACGAGGTCCTCGTGGCCGGGCCTGAGCCCGCGCAACCCGTCGAGGTAGCGCCGGACCGGATAGGTCTCCGACGGGTTCATGACGCAGCGCACGTTCATCGGGCCGTAGTCCTCGCGCGACGGGTTGAACAACTCTCCGTTCGGCGTCGAGCAGTCGTCCTCGTCGGTCACGAACACCACACCGATGATCGACCCATCTCGGAGGAATCCTTCGTTGGGCCGGCCCGGCTCGGTCTGCAAGGTCAGGGCGACGAGGCCCGCCTCGAGCTGCTGCTCGAACCCGCAGCCGCCGGTGCCGAGCGTGGCGATGCAGCCGAAGTCATCCCAGATCGGCGGATCCTCGGGGTCCGTGCCGTCGTCGGGGTTCTCCTCGGAGTGGGCGAGCCAGGGGCACTCGAGCCGCGGGCAGTCCTCGGCGCTGTAGCTGGGCCAACACCCTGGCAGGCGGCCGATGTTCTGGAGCACGCCGTTGTCCCCGTTCACGGGGTTGTTGCACGTCATGATCGAGTACCCATGGGTCCCCATGTCGGTGGTCACGACGCCGATGTGGAGATCGGTGACCTGGGGAGCCGTCCGGCCGGTCTCGGGGTCCGGTGTCGGGACGAGGAGCTCCTGCACCAGCGAGCCGATGTGGACCGAGAGCACCTCCTGCTCCTCCTGCATGGAGTTGGAGTTGTCCACGACGAAGAGGAGATCGACGAGGTTCGAGGTGGAGTCGCCATCGGCATCGGCGTCGGCATCGGCATCGGCGTCGGCATCGGCGTCGGCATCGGCGTCCATGTCCGCGTCGGCGTCCATGTCGGCATCGACGTCGGTGTCACCGTCGGCGCCGTCGCACCGGCAGTCCTCCCAGGACATCCGATCGTCGGCGCATTCCTGGGCCCCGCGCGCCCCGTCGAAGCAGTAGCAGAGCTGCGTCTCGCCCGGATCGCAGATCTCGTCTTGCCTGTGCGCATCTCCGGTGCAGGCGACGAGGACCGCGACCAGGGTGAACGATCCCAGTGTTGCGAGCGTGTCTCGTCTCATGGGCTGGATCGTAGCACGGATCGAGCTCCCCCATCCCTCGGCGACCCCGCCAACTTGGTTTTCCATGAAAGTGCTGTGACCAGGAAAGCTTCCGTTGTATGGTTGGGCATGGTCCCCGGAAGCGAAGGCGCCGGCCGGCCCGACGGGCTCCAGCGCGGCGAGCCGGATACCGAGCCGTGTCCGAACAGGGTGCGCTACTGCAAGCTCTTCGATCGCGCCAACATCGCCGTGGCTGTGTACAGGGCGGTGGACGACGGGCAGGACTTCGTGTTCGAGGAGCTCAACGACGCGGGGTGCCGGACCGAGAACGTCGAGAAAGCCGACGTCATCGGACGCCGCGTGACCGAGGCGTTCCCGGGCGTGCGGGAGTTCGGGCTCCTCGATGTGTTCCGCGAGGTCCACAGGACCGGGGAACCGAAGGAACACCCGGTCAGGTGGTACGAGGACGACCGGATCGCCGGATGGCGCGAGAACCACGCGTACAAGCTCCCGACCGGCGAGGTCGTGGCGATCTACGAGGACGTCACCGACCGGAAGCGGTTCGAGGACGCGCTGAGCTCGAGCGAGGCGAGGTTCCAGGCCCTCTTCAACACGATGAGCGAGGGCGTCTGTCTCCACGACCTCGTCTTCGATTGCGACGGGAACCCTGTCGACTACCGCATCCTCGACGTGAATCCGGCGTACGAGAAGCTCACGACGCTCCGGCGGCGGGACGTGGTCGGTGCGCTCGCGTCCATCGTCTACGGCGCCGGCAAGCCACCGTATCTCGACGTCTACGTGAAAGTCGCCCGCACCGGGGAACCAACGTCGTTCGAGACCTACTTCGAACCGATGGACAAGCACTTCGTCATCTCGGTCTTCTCGCCCGAGCGGGACCAGTTCGCCACGGTGTTCTTCGACGTCACCGCTCAGAGGCGAGCCGACGAGGAACGCAGGAACATCGAGACGAAGATGATGCAGACCCAGAAGCTGGAGAGCCTTGGCGTGCTGGCCGGCGGCATCGCGCACGACTTCAACAACCTGCTGATGGGCATCCTGGGCTACGCGGACCTCGCGATGCTGGAGATCCCGAAGACGTCGCCAGCCTCTCAGTACATCGGCGAGGTCGAGAACGCCACACGGCAGGCGGCGGAGCTATGCAAGCAGATGCTCGCCTACTCGGGCAGGGGACGGTTCGTGCTCGAGCGGCTGCTCCTGCACGAGGTCGTCGAGGAGATGGTCCAGCTCCTCAAGGTCTCGATCTCGAAGCACGCGGTGTTGAAGCTCGACTTCGCTCCGGACCTGCCGGCGATCGAGGCGGATCGCTCTCAGATCCGTCAGGTGGTGATGAACCTCGTCATCAACGCATCGGAGTCGCTCAGGGACAAGAGCGGCGTCATCTCTCTCGTTACGGGCATCATGGGCTGCGACGACGAGTACCTCGCCGACACGGTCCTGGCGGACGAGCTCACGGACGGGCAGTACGTATACCTCGAGGTGTCCGACTCGGGGTGCGGCATGGACGCCGAGACCAAGTCGAAGATCTTCGAGCCGTTCTTCACGACGAAGTTCACCGGTCGCGGGCTCGGCCTCGCAGCGGTGCTCGGTATCGTCAGAGGCCACCGGGGCGCGATCAAGGTCTACTCCGAGCCCGGCCGGGGGACGACGGTCAAAGTCCTCTTCCCGGCGGTCTTCGGGAAGCCGAAGCTCACGCCGTCCATCGCCACGGTCGTCGATGCGTCCTGGGCCGACGGCCTCGTGCTCGTGGCGGACGACGAATCGAGCGCGCGAACGGTCACGAAGCTCTTCCTCGAAAAGGCGGGCTTCAGGGTCCTGCTGGCGAGCGACGGCCACGAGGCGGTGGAGGTCTTCAAGGCCCATTCCGACGAGATCTCGGCCGTCATCCTGGACCTGACCATGCCGGGGATGGGGGGAGAGGAAGTGTTCCGCGAGCTCCGGCGCATCCGTCCCAACGTCAAGGTTATCCTGTCGAGCGGGTACAACGAGGCGGAGGTCACGCCGCGGTTCGCCGGCAAGGGCCTGGCCGGGTTCATCCAGAAGCCGTACAAGTTCACCGTGCTCGTCGAGAAGCTCAAGGAGATCCTGTAGCGGTCGCCATGCACGGCGTGACACGGGCGATCACACGCTCGGCTCTCGTCCTGCTCGTGACGGCGGCGGGATGCGGACGAGCGTGTGCGAGCACCGACGCCACCGATCGCGACGGCGCCGCCGCGAGCTCGTCCGATCGCGCGTCGCCAGACGCTCCTTCGAGCCATCCACCCGTCGAGCCCTGGCTCGCGCGGCTGGGAGGGGAGGGGGAGGACGAGGGTCTGGCGGTCGCGACCGGACCCGACGGGACGGTCGCTGTCGCCGGGGTCTTCTCCGGGGTGGTGGAGCCGGACGGGATCGACGGCGCGGAGCCCTGGCGTTCCGGCGGCGGGAGCGACGCCTTCGTCGCGGTGTGGTCCGCGGACGGCCGGCTCCGGTGGACCAGGACGCTGGGCGGCGGCGGCGAGGACCGGGGCCATGCGGTGACGGTCGCGTCCGACGGCTCGGTGGTCGTGGCCGGGCGATTCCAGGGCGCGGCCGAGATCGGCGACGGCGCGGCCGATGTCGGCCGGCTGCGCGGTACGGGGTCGAGCGACGCGTTCGTGTTGAGCCTCGACCGCGATGGCGCGGTCCGGTGGTCGAGGACCATCGGTGGCTCGGGGTGGGCCGAGGCGCTCGCGCTGCGCGAGGCGCCGGGCGGCGGCGTGCTGGTCGGCGGCCGGTTCGCCGGCACTGTGGACCTCGATCCCACGGAGGGCACGGACCAGCGCACCGCGGCGGGCGACGTTGACGGGTTCGCGGTGATGCTCACGAGCGACGGCGGCCGCGTCTGGTCGAGAGTCGTCGGCGGCGCCGGGCTCGACGAGGTCCTGACGGTCGATGTCGACGCCTCGGGCTCGGTCCTCGCCGGGTGCTTCTCGGACGTCGTCGATCTCGACGCCGACGGAGTGGAAGAGCCCAGGCGCGCGTCGGGCTTCACCGACGTCTTCGTGGTCCGGCTCGCACCGGACGGTGCCCTGCGCTGGGCCCGGACCTGGGGCGGGGCCTACGTGGACCAGGCGAACGGCGTCGCGCTGGCGAGCGGGGGCGAGGTCGCGGTGACCGGGATCTTCGTGGACGCGGTGAGCTTCGATCCGGCGGCAGAGGACGGCGAGCGCCGGTCGGTCGGGCGCAGCGACGTCTTCGTCGCCGCGCTGAGCGCGGACGGGTCGCTCCGCTGGGTCCGGGCCCTCGGCGGCCCGTCGTCGGACTACGGTACCGGACTGGCGGTGGGTCCCGCGGGTGAGGTCGTGGTCACGGGGCGCTTCCAGGGGACCGCGAGCATCGTGGCGGGTGAGGGGAGGGTGGATCTGACGTCGTCCGGCCATCGTCCGGACGGTTTCGTCGCCGGCGTGGACCGCGACGGCCGGTCTCCGTGGGCCGCGAGCATCGGCGGTCCAGGGCTGGATCGCTGCCGAGCGGTGGCCGTCGGAGCGGGCGGGGCCGTCGTGGTCACCGGTGCGTTCGAGGACACCCTGGAGGTCCGCATGGGCGACGACGCGCCGCGGAGGACCACGTCGCGGGGTGCTGCCGACGTCTTCGTGTTTCGTTGGCTTGACACCCTGCGTCACGCCCGATAGAGAGCTTGAAATATCGGTTTTCCGAGAGGAGGCGATCATGGAGCTCAGGGCAAGCGACAGGGACATCAGGTTCGTGCTCTTCGAGTACCTCGGAGTGGACAAGCTGCTCGAGGCCGAGAAGTGGAAGGAGTTCGACGTCGACACCTTCCAGATGGTCCTGTCGGAGGCCATCAAGTTCGCCGGCGGCATCACGGCGCCGCTCAACCAGCCGGCCGACGCGGAGGGTGCCCACTTCGAGAACGGCAAGGTCACCGTGCCGAGGGGGTACCACGAGGCATACAAGCAGTACTGCGAGAACAACTGGATCGGCATCGGCACCAACCCCGAGTGGGGCGGCCAGGGGTTCCCGCTCACCATCGCGCTCGCCTGCGGTGAAGCCTTCACCGCCTCGAACTGTGCCTTCATGTTCACGCCCGAGCTCACACTCGCCTCGGCGCACGTGATCGAGTCGTTCGGCACCGACGTCCAGCGCCGGATGTTCCTCGAGAAGATGAACAGCGGGAAATGGGGCGGCACCATGTGCCTGACCGAGCCCCAGGCCGGCTCCGCGGTCGGCGACACCAAGACCAGGGCCACGCCAATTGGTGACGGGACCTGGAAGATCGAGGGCACGAAGATCTTCATCACGTCCGGCGATCACGACCTCACCGAGAACATCGTCCACCTGGTCCTCGCGCGCACGCCCGACGCGCCGCCCGGGATCAAGGGGATCAGCCTGTTCATCGTGCCCAAGATCTGGGTGAGCGAGGACGGGTCGCTCGGCGCGCTCAACGACGTGGTCTGCACCGGCATCGAGCACAAGATGGGCATCCACGCCTCGCCGACCTGCTCGCTCGCGTTCGGCGACAACGGCGGCTGCCGCGGCCTGATCGTTGGCGAGGAATTCGAGGGCATCCGGTACATGTTCCAGATGATGAACGAGGCGCGCCTCGCCGTCGGGATGCAAGGGCTCGCGCTGGCCGCGCAGGCGTACGAGACGGCGCTCGCCTACTCCAAGGAGCGAATCCAGGGCACGGACATCCTCGCGTTCAAGGACCCCAACGCGGCGCGAGTGCCCATCATCACGCACCCCGACGTGCGCCGCATGCTCATGACGATGAAGGCGTACACGGAAGGAGCGCGCGGGCTCGTCTACTCGGCCGCGTACTACCTCGACATGCACGCGATGACCGGCGAGGAGAAGTACCACCTCATGATCGAGCTGCTCACGCCGATCTGCAAGGCGTACTGCAGCGACATGGGCTTCAAGGTGACCGAGCTCGCCATCCAGACCATGGGCGGGTACGGCTACTGCTCGGAGTACGGCGTCGAGCAGCTCTGCCGCGACGTGAAGATCGCCTCGATCTACGAAGGCGCGAACGGCATCCAGGCCCTCGACCTCGTGGGCCGCAAGCTCGGCGCCAAGGGCGGCGCCGTGCTCATGTCGGTGCTCAACCAGCTCAACACCTTCGTGGCCCGGGTGAAGAAGCACGAGGTCTACGGCGACCTGGCGAAGGACCTCGAGAACGCGAAGAACGACCTCGTCAAGGTGACGATGGGGTTCCGGACCCAGGCCGCGAAGAACCCGTACTACCCCGTGTCGTTCGCCACGCCCTACCTGCACATGTTCGGCGAGGTCCTCTACGCGTACTACTTGCTCGACATGGCCCTCGTGGCCCACGACAAGCTCGAGGCGCTCTACGCGGACAAGGGCGCGACCGACGCCGCGGCGCGCAAGAAGCTCGACGCGGATCACCCGGAAGCGCGGTTCTACTCGGGCAAGATCCATACGGCGCGGTTCTTCATCAAGCAGGTCCTGCCGAACGTGCACGCCAAGGCCGCTGCGGCGGCCTCGGGCGACATGTCGCTGATGGACATCGAGCTCTAGAGAGATGCTCGTCGCGACCTTCAACTGCAACTCGGTCCGGCAGCGGATGGGCGTGATCCTGGAGTGGCTGGAGGCGAACCGGCCCGACTGTCTCGCGCTCCAGGAGACCAAGGTGGCCGACGCGCAGTTCCCGGCCGTGGACTTCGCATCGGCGGGCTGGAAGGTCGCGTTCCGCGGCGAGAAGTCCTACAACGGCGTCGCGATGATCACCCGGGTCGAGCCCGAGTCGGTGTCGTTCGGGCTCGGCGACGGCGACGGCGGAGCGAGCGAGACACGGCTGGCGCACATCCGGCTCGGCGGCGTGGACATCGTCAACACCTACGTCCCCCAGGGCAGGGCGCTCGACTCGCCCAGCTTCGCGGAGAAGCTCGCGTGGCTGGAGCGGCTCCGGGCGTACCTCGCGGCGCGCATCGACCTCGAGACGGGTGACGCGCTCTGGGTCGGCGACCTCAACGTGGCGCCGGCACCGATCGACGTGTACGACCACGACAAGATCTGGCCCCATGTCGCCCACTGCCAGGAGGTCGTCGATGCATTCGACCGCGTCACCGGCCTCGGCTTCGTGGACGTCGTGCGCAAGCACCTGCCGGGTGAGGGCGTGTTCACCTTCTGGGACTACCGCATGCCGTGGGCCGTCAAGGCCAACCAGGGCTGGCGCATCGACCACGTCTGGGCAACGCCTCGCCTCGCCGCCCGCTCGGCCGAGTGCCGGATCGACGTCGAGCCGCGCACGCGGGAGAAGCCCTCGGACCACACCTTCGTCGCAGCACGGTTCGAGTTGTAGCGAATCTGTGGCAATCTGAACCCAGGAGGGAGCGATGCGGTTGCTTGTCCTGGTTGCCGGGTTGCTCGCGGCGGGAACGGTCTCGTGCAACGACGATCTCGTTGACGGCGACGCCGACGTCGACTCGGACATCGACGCTGACGGCGACACTGACACGGACACCGACGCCGACACCGACCCGGAAGATCCCTGCTTCACCGCGCTGCCGGTGGACCTCCTGTGGGTCATCGACAACTCGAACTCCATGCGCGAGGAGCAGGCGAACCTGGCGCTCAATTTCTCGACGTTGATGGAAGTGCTCACCAACCCGCCCGACTCCGACGGCAACGGACATACGGACTACCCGCCGGTCGAGGACCTCCGTGTGGGTATCGTCACGACCGACATGGGTGTGGGCGAGAATACAGTGCTCGGCTGCGACGCCGCGGGCGACGATGGGGACCTCGTCACCGCGTCGCGCAGCGACCGCGAGGAGTGCGTCGGCCTCGAGATCGGGCCGGACCCCTGGCTCGGGTTCCACACGGGAGACGACACGGCGGCCTTCACGCAGCAGTTCGCGTGCCTCGCCCTCCTCGGGACAGAGGGCTGCGGCTTCGAGCAGCAGCTCGACGCCATGCTGTCGGCGCTGATCGACCACGCCGATCCGGGTGAGCCCAACGCGGGGTTCGTCCGGCCCGATTCGTTGATCGCGGTCGTCTTCCTGACCGACGAGGACGACTGCTCGGCGGCGGACGACTCGATCTTCGACCCGACGCCAGCAGCGGTCGAGGAGCTCGGCCCGTACGGAACGCGGTGCGCCATGCACCAGGAGCTGCTCCACCCGTTCTCGCACTACGTCACGGCGCTCGATCCGTTGCGGCTCGACAGGCCCGCTGGCATGGTCGTCGCCGCGATCACGGGGGTCCCGCCCGACCTCGTCACCGTTGTCGATGAGATCGACTACGACACGCTGCTCGCCGACGAGCGCATGCAGTATCAGGTCGATCCCGACGACGAGACCAACCTGGTCCCGGCGTGCTCCGCGGTGAGCGTGGGCAGCGCCATCCCGGCGCGGCGCATGGTCGAGTTCGTCCGGACCTTCAGCCCGGGCGAGCGCGGCCTGGTGCAGAGCATCTGCTCGACTGACCTCAGGCCCGCCATGGAGGCGATCGCGCGCCTCATCGCCCGCCGCCTCTGCGATCGGCCGTACTGAGAGTCACGGCTCGCGCACGATCATGTCCGGGTCGCCGAGGAACTCGAAGTGCATCGTGTCCTGGATGCGGTCGCGGCCGAGCCAGTAGAAGCCGAACCGCTCGAACGTGTGGACCCAGCACGCCGGGATGCTCATGCGCTCGAAGATCGACGCCACGGGACGGCGGCAGACCCGGCGCTCGGACCAGCTCCCGCCGCAGCCGCAGCACTTGTTGCGCGACGGGTCGATGTCGATCGCGATGCCGTAGAGGTGGTTGCTCGCCTCGTCGTTGTGGAACGTGTTGTTCTCCCGGATGCCGCGGACCTTCTCGGGTTGATATGGAGGATCGGCGCACACCTCGCGGATCTGGGCCTCGACGCAGCCGAGCACCGGGATGACGCGCTCGTGCAGCCGGACGGTCTTGCCGAAGAAGCTCGTCACGCGAGCGTGAAGAGCCGGTGAGACCGGGTTCCAGGCCCGGTTGCCGAACCCCTCCACGTAGCCGTACCGCAGTGTGCGATACCGCGTGGCTTCGACGTGGAGCCTGATCCTGCGCCGCCGCTCCTCGCGGCTCATCCCGTCCCGGATGGTGTAGGTCTCGCGCATGAGGAACGGCTGCGGGTCCTGGTACGCGCACGCCGTGTGGTTCTCGGGCCGCGGCGGGACCGCCTCCGGCACGGGCGCCGGGACGAACCGTCGCGGCGCGTCCTCCGCGGTCCCGATGCTGCTCCACGTGAGCGTGAGCGTGAGCGTGAGCGCCCACTGCCGTCGAGCGTTCGTCATGTCACAGCCCGACAACGCGGCGCGCGACGACCCCTGCCCGTCCCCACGTGGTCACGGCCGAGCAGTCGCAGCCACCCCCGCCGGCATCGAGCCCGGCGTCTCCGCCGTCGGGGCTCGCGTCGTCGCCCGCGTCCGGCCCAGCGTCACCCGAGGGGGTGAGCGGATCGAGCGCGACCTGGACGTCCACGGCCTGGGTCGTCGTCAGGCGTCGCGCGTTCGACACGACGACGGAGTAGTCGTTGCCCGCGGGCAGGTCGATTGCGTGCTCGCCCTCGGCCGCGTCCTCGACGACCATGAGCGCCTCGAAGTCCGAGCCCTCCCGAAGTGCGCCGAGGTTGGCCTGATCGACGACGAAGATGTCCACCGATCCGGGCTGGGACTCGCGGACGAAGCTCCAGAGCTGGTAGGGCGAGCGGCCGGCCATCAGCGCCCGGGACGCGGTGACGTTGACGGTCACCCGTACGCCCCCGGCGTCCTGCACCTCGGGCGGCGCGACCTCGGTCGGCATGGGGGCGTCGATGTGTCCCTCGAGCTGCACGTCCTCCTCGAGAACGGCGTCCGCGACAACATCGCCCGCGCGTGCGAGCGGCTGGTTCGCCCGGTCGTCGAGGTCGAACGGATCGAAGTCGCCCTCGGCCGGCACGGGGAAGTGGCCCACGTCGGACCGGACGCGGTACCAGTAGTTGTTGTCCTCGCCCACGGTGATGGCGGCGACGCCCGCGAGGTCCGTGAACGACCACGTGGCCGGTGCGTACTCGCCGGGGTTGTAGAAGCCGTTCGTGGAGATGACCACGAGCGCCCCGTCCACGGGCCGGCCTGCGTCGTCGGTGACCCGGACGACGACGGTGGCGTGGCGCGAGTAGTCGCCGGTGATGCGTCCCTCCTCGTCCACCTCGACCTCGTACCGGCCGAGCAGGTTCTCGAGCCAGCCGTCGCCTCGCCAGCCGGTCATGCCGCTGATGGTCTTGCCGCCGCCCGTGTCGGCGTCGGCCGCGACGCCCCAGCTCGCCAGCCGCGTCGGCCCGTCGCTCCAGTCGACTTGGTAGGGGAAGAACTCGTCCCAGGCCAGGAACTCGTTCCACACGTGGTCGTCGGCCATGGACTGGACGAGCCAGACGGGCAGGAGCGCGGTCCGGCCGGCGGCGCCCAGCACGTCCTGGAGCTCGCCGCAGTTGCCGTAGTGCTGCCAGAGCAGGCGCACCGGCTGCTGGTGACGGGCTGGCGACGGGTTGCGCGTCCAGAAGGAGTGCTCGCTCACGTTGGTGGTCATGTTCTGGGTGACGAACCAGCCCACGACCGACAGGGCGCCCTCGCTCGGGTCGAGGAGCCGGTCGCCGGACAGGCCGGGGACCGTCACGCCGTCCCAGACGTGCTCGACGCCCTCGAGGCTCTCGAGGAGGTCGGGGAACCCGGCGAGGGCCACGGTCGAGATGTATCCCTCGGGCCGCTGCGGCGTGGAATGCACCCCGCCCGGCATGCGCAGGTCGGACCAGTCGTCCTCGGGCCTGGTGGCTCCGTGGAGCTCGAAGACGCCGCCGTAGTCGACGTACCGCTCGATGTCCTCGGCGCGCGCGGCGAGCAGCTCGTACAGGCTCCGCGGCTGGTCCGACGGGATGACGATCTTGTTGGACTCGAGCACTACATGCGGGTCCTCGTCGGACGTGAGCTGGAGGCCGGCGAAGGTGGCGCCATCGATGACGATCGCGGTGCGGCCCAGCTCCTCGAGGATGCGTTCGTTGGGGTCCACCTCGAGGCCGAACGGGATGCGGTCACGGACGATGAGCACGTGGCGCGGCTCTTCCTCGTAGCTGCCCCAGCCCGCGTCCACGAGCGTGGACGAGAGGAGCGGCATGTTGTCCGTGCCGGCGTCGAGCAGGTTGCGCAGGGGCTCCGGGTGCTCGTCCGCCACCTGCTCGAGGGGCATCAGGGTCACGTAGACCTGTCCGTCGGGGTTGGGCCACGACCTGTCGCAGCACCGCCCGTCGCCGCGCACGAAGGTCGCCGCCACCGGCGCCCCGCTCTCCGCGTCGCGGACCAGCTCG
>Ga0233425_10008819_pt1 | contig 13127 bp, 7 predicted proteins | sample Watercolumn_Towu_2_FD_181712 | JGI IMG/M metagenome (GOLD analysis project Ga0233425, IMG submission 181712) | Freshwater microbial communities from Lake Towuti, South Sulawesi, Indonesia - Watercolumn_Towuti2014_140_MG | ecosystem: Environmental > Aquatic > Freshwater > Lake | place: Indonesia...
CGCACTGGCCAAGGTCGGAGCGGCATCGGGCGTTCGCGCGCTCCTTGAGGAAATCCGTTCGACAGGCCCCAAGCTCGCCGATTTCGAGGCGCAAGCCGGCGACAAGGCTTGGGCGGCCTTTGACGCTCTCGAAAAATTCCGCAACCCAAGCTCGGTGGATTTCCTGTCACGCGTCCTCCGTGCCGGGGAGGCAGGTGGGATTGAGTGCGTTGCCGCCGGACACGCCTTGGCCGCGATGGGCCATCCGGGTGGGACCCGGGTCTGCTTGGGCTGGGTGCAGCCCAAACGCAGGATGTGAGTCCTCTGGTGGAAGGCTGGTCGGTCGCATGCGTGACCGGTCATCCGTGCGCCTCGTTGATTGGGCCTCGAAGGACGGTGCCTTCGCAAACGAACTCAACAAAGTGGCGCTCGGCCGAGTCCTCGCCGAGTGGCACGCGAACAGGGTGTCCGACTGACCTTGACGCAATTCAAGCCCAGTGGCTTTTCACCGCGTCCAACCTGGGGACATTTCTCGAAGGGCGACGGGGACGACGATTGACGTGCCCGCGGGCTGCGCTACGGCTTCCCCGACGCCTTCAGCATCTTGCGCGCGGTTTCAATCCGAAGTTCGAGTTGCGTGCGCAGCGGAGGGAACAGGCCGTGGAGCCTCTCGTAGAGCTTGATCGCCTCGGCCCACGATTGAAGCGATTCGAGTATCCGGCCCGCCTCGAGTCCGGCCGCCTTCATCGCCGCGGTGTCCGGTGATTCGCCGTCCTGCAGGTTCGTTCCGTAAACAACGTTTAAAAGCCGGTCCACGGCATCGCGCGGGCGCTTGAGTTTTTCGAGCGCGAGCGCGAGGACGACTTCGGCGTTGCCGCGGGCGGTCGCGTCCGCGCCCGGCCAGTGCATCGCCTTGAGTAATGCGTTGGTCGCATTCTGGTAATGCGTCTGCGGGTCGGGCGAGGTGGCGGCGCGGGCGAAGTGGGCGCTGCCAATCCTGCCAAGCGCAAGCGGCGCGAGTGCGTTCGTGATTTTGGCCCAAGCGTTGATAGCGTCGCCGAAGCGGTCAATGCCGTCCAGTTCGCCGCTGGAATACACGTCGCCGAGCGCAAAGTAGGCGCGTTGCCGCAGGTCGGCGGGATGCCGGTCGTCGTTCAGGATGGTGAGGAAGTAGTTGGTGCTGTCCTTGTAGCCGCGGCGCATCATGGCGGCGCGGCCGGCATCGAGCCGCGCCTCGGCCGCGAGCGGGAGGCCCGCCCAGTTGGTGTTCTGGAACACGCGCTGGTAGCCCGCCTCGGCGAGGTCGTAAGCGCCCGCGTTGTAATGGTGGTTGCCGACCCACACCTGCGCGAGGGGCGCGTTGGTGTGCAGCGGGAAGCGGGCGATGAAGCTGGTGAACAGCGCGAGCGCGTTGGTCGCGTTGCCCGCCTGGTGGTTGAGCCACGCGCGCTCGTATTCCACGTCGGGCAGCGCGGCGTTGGTCCTGAATCGTGTGACCCAGTCGTCGAGCTTCGCGGCGGCCGCGGGCCAGTTGAATTCCTGCTTGAAGGTGCGCGCGATGGCCAGTTGCACGGCGGGCGCGAGCGGGCTGTTGGGCAGGTGCCGCAGCACATCCTCGAAATGCGCGCGCGCCTCGGCGGGCTTGCCGTCGTGGTTGAAGGCCTGACCGAGCAGCAGTTTGCCGCGGTCGGCAAAAAAGCTGTCCGGATACCAGCGCAGGATCTTCGCTACGGCGACCTCGGCGGACTTCAAGTCGCCCGCCGCGATGGCCGCGCGCATGAGCTTGTAGAGCGCGAGGTCGAACAGGCTTTCCTTCACGCGCGGCAGGTCTTCGAAATGCGCCACCACGAGCGCGAAGTTCGCCGCCGCGTTGGTGAAGTCCTTCTGCACCGACTGCGCCTCGGCGAGTTTGAAGCGCGCGATGGCCTGCTCCTCCGAATGCGGCAGCCGCTCGGCCGCGACGCGGAAATCGCCGAGGCTGTCGCCCTCGCGGCCCTGGTTCCACAGCACCCAGCCGCGCGTGTAATGCGCCCGGGCCAGCAGCGGGCTGTTGGTGTAGGCGTTGATGACGCGCGCCGAGTTCGTCAGCGCCATCAGCAGGAGGTTGGTCGCGGCGGGCGGCGGCGGCGCATTGGCCGAGGCGTCGGCGAGCGTGAAGTATTCCTTCAGCCGCAGTTCGCCGAGCGTGACCTGCGCGACGTCGAGCGCGGGGTCGTTCGGCTGCTGCGCCGAGAAGTCCTCGAGCATGCGGATGGTGTCGGCGATTTTGTTCTGCTCGAACGTGAGCTCGATGTTGCGCAGGAGCGCCTGCCGCCGGAACTCGGGCGGCGCGTTCGTGGACAGGTTGATCGAGTAGGCGGCGACGGCCTCGTCGTGGCGTTTCAGCTTCGCGAGCTGGCCGGCCCGCATCGAGACCGACTCGGCGCTGTAACGCGGGTTCTTCGCCGCGGTCGCCAGCGAGAGCAGCGCCGTCGTTCCCGCGAGCGCGGCCTCGTCGCGGTTGTCGGCGGACTGCAACCGGCACAGCAGGTATTGGCGGCGCCACGCGAGGTCGGGCGCGAGCTGGACGGACGCGGGGAAGTTCAGCGCCGCTTCGCCGGCCTTGAAATCGCGCAGGTCGAGGTGCGTTTCGGCGAGCAGCAATCCGCCGCGCGCGACCCATTCATCGCGCGGACGCGACCGCGCCGCCCGCTGAAACGCGCCCGTCGCGCGCTGCAGCAGTTCGACAACCTTGCGCGGTTCGCCGAGCTTCGAGCGGCAGAGCGCCTCGTTGTAACTGGCCGCAAGCAGGTGCGGCGAACTCGGGAAGCCGGTCGCGAGCTTCGCGTAAGCCTCGGCCGCGGGCGCAAACCTGCCGCCGAGGAACAGCGCCTCGCCAAGCCAGAACTGGTATTCGTCCGCGAGCTTGCCGGCCTGCGCGAGGTTCGTGGAGAGCAGCGACGCCGCGCCCGCCGCGTTCGTCATGTAGTAGCGCGACTGCGCCTGCCGGAGGACTGCCTCGTTGCGCCGCTCCGACATCGGGTAGGCCTTGATGAACTCGTCGAACTCGCGCTCGGCGCGCTCGTAGCCGAGCACGCCGTCCTGAAACGCCTTCAACGCCGCGTCGAACGCGCGCCGCTCCTCGGGCGTGGCGGCGGAGAGTGCGGACGTGGAATGGAGAACAATGAGGAGAAAAACGGGAAACGCCCAACGTCCAACGCTCAACGTCCAACGTCCAAGGTGTCCGTCTTTGGAAGTTGAGCGTTGAGCGTTGGAGGTTGAACGTTCCATCACTTCGTCTCCTTATCCGACAGGCCGGCTGAGGATTCGACTCAAAAATCTCCCCGTGTGGCTCGCCTCGACGTGGGCGACAACCTCGGGCTTGCCTTCCGCGACGATTCTCCCGCCGCCTTCTCCGCCTTCGGGACCGAGGTCAATCAACCAGTCCGCGCACTTGATCACGTCGAGGTTGTGCTCGATGACGAGCAGCGTGTTGCCGGGCGCGCGCAGCTTGAACAGCACCTCGAGCAGTTTGCTCACGTCGTGGAAGTGCAGGCCGGTGGTCGGTTCGTCGAGGATGTAGAGCGTGCGGCCGGTCTGCTTGCGCGAGAGTTCGGCGGCGAGCTTCACGCGCTGCGCCTCGCCGCCCGAGAGCGTTGTGGCCTGCTGCCCGAGCCGCACGTAGCCGAGGCCGACCTCGGCGAGCGTCAGGCACGGGTCATAAATCTGCGGCACCGCGCGGAAGAACGTCACCGCCTCGTCCACCGTCATGTCGAGCACGTCGGCGATGTTCATGCCCTTGTAGGCGATCTCGAGCGTCTCGCGGTTGTAGCGCCTGCCGGCGCACGCCTCGCACGTCACATAGACCGGCGGCAGGAAGTTCATCTCGATCTTGATGAGCCCGTCGCCCTCGCATTTCTCGCAGCGGCCGCCCTTGACGTTGAAGCTGAACCGCCCCGCGTCGTAGCCGCGCACCTTTGCCGCGGGCATTTTAGAGAACAGGTCGCGGATGGTGTTGAACATGCCGGTGTAGGTCGCCGGGTTGCTGCGCGGAGTGCGGCCGATGGGCGACTGGTCAATCACGATGACCTTGTCGAGCTGGTCCATGCCGCGAATCTCGCGGTGCGCGCCGGGCCGTTCCTTCGAGCCGAACCACCGCCGGAACAGCGCGCGCTGCAAAATGTCCACCACGAGCGTGCTCTTGCCGCTGCCGCTCACGCCCGTGACGCACGTGAGCGTTCCGAGCGGGATGCGCGCGTCCACTCCCTTCAAGTTGTTCTCCGTCGCGCCGAGCACTTCGAGCCAGCCGCGCTCGCGCGAAGGGGCGATGCGCTTGCGCGGCACGGCGATGTTCAGCTCGCCCTTCAAGTAGCGGCCCGTGAACGAACGCGGGCTCGCGAGAATGTCCGCGAGCGGGCCCTGTGCGACGAGTTCGCCGCCTCGCACGCCTGCGCCGGGGCCGAGGTCGAGGATGTGGTCCGCGCGGCGGATGGTGTCCTCGTCGTGCTCGACGACGAGCACGGTGTTGCCGAGGTTGCGCAAGCATTCGAGCGTGGCGAGCAGGCGCTCGTTGTCGCGCTGGTGCAGCCCGATGCTTGGCTCGTCGAGGATGTAAATCACGCCGACGAGTCCCGCGCCAATCTGCGTCGCGAGCCGGATGCGCTGCGCCTCGCCGCCGGACAGCGTGCCGCTCTCGCGGTCGAGCGTGAGGTAGCCGAGGCCGACGTTTTTCAGGAAGCCAAGCCGCGCGCGAATCTCGCGGACGAGTTCGCCGGCAATCTGCCGCTGGGACTCTGTGAGCACGAGCGACGCGAAGAACTGGTCCGCCGCGTCCACCGAAAGACGGCAGAGGTCCATGATCGAGAGGCCGGGGAATCTGGAGTGCGGAGTGCGGAGTGCGGAGTGCGCAATGGGGGTGTCGGCATGCGATTCCACATTCCGCATTCCGAATTCCGCACTTCCGAGCGTCACCGCCAGCACTTCCGGCTTGAGTCTTCGCCCGCCGCACGCGTCGCAGTGTTGCGGAGCCATGAATGCCTTGAGCCGGTTGCGCGTGAACTCGCTTTCGCTCTCGGTGTAGAGCCGCTCGAGGTTCGGCAGCACGCCCTCGAACGCGCGCGTGACCTTGCTCGGCTTGCCCGCGCGCATGAAGTGGAACGTGACCTCCGTCTCGCCCGTGCCGTGCAGCAGCGCCTTGCGGAACTCGGCGGGCAGTGTCTTGAACGGCGCGTCGAGGCTCACGCCGTAGTGTGACGCGAGCCCGCGCAGCAGCGCCTTGTAATAAATGACCATCCGCTTGCCGCCGCGCCGCCACGGGAGAATCGCGCCGCCTTCGAGCGACTTCTCCGGGTCCGGCGCGACGAGGCCGGGGTCGAACACGAGTTTCTGCCCGAGCCCGTGGCACGTCGCGCACGCGCCGAACGGCGAGTTGAAGGAGAAGTGCTTTGGCGTGAGCGTGTCGAAGCTGCGCCCCGTCGCGGGCGAATACATCCGGTTGGAGTGAAGCGTTTCGTTCCACGGTGAAGTGCGAGGTGCGAGGTGCGAAGATCGAGCGGTGTCGTCACCTCGCACTTCCTCAAGCTGGTGCAGCGCCAGCACGCGCCCCTCTCCCCACTTGAGCGCCGTTTGCACCGAGTCGGCGAGGCGCACGCGGATTTTGTCGTCCATCACGAGGCGATCCACGACCACGTCAATGTCGTGCTTCGCCTTCGGGTCGAGCTTCACGCGGATGTTCGCGGCGAGCTCGACGAATTCGCCGTCCACCCGCGCGCGCACGAAGCCCTCGCGGGCGAGCCGTTCGATCACGTCGCGGAACTCGCCGCGTCCATCGCGCACCGCGGGCGCGAGCAGCATCACCTTCGCGCGCGGCGGCAGGGCGAGAATCTTGTCCACAATCTCGCTCGTGCTCTGCGCGCGGATGGGCACGCCGGTCTCCGGACAATGCGGCTGGCCAATGTGCGCGAAGAGCAGGCGGAGGTAGTCGTAAATCTCGGTGGTGGTGGCGATGGTCGAGCGCGGGTTGGAGCCGGAGCTGCGCTGCTCGATGGCGATGGTCGGCGAGAGGCCCTCGATGGTGTCCACGTCGGGCTTCTCGAGCTGGTCGAGGAACTGCCGCGCGTAGGCGGAGAGCGACTCGACGTATTTGCGCTGGCCCTCGGCGTAAAGCGTGTCGAACGCGAGCGACGACTTGCCCGAGCCCGACAGTCCGGTGATGACCACCAGCTTGTCGCGCGGGATGGCGAGCGTGAGGTCCTTGAGGTTGTGCTGCCTCGCGCCACCGATGCGGATGAAGCCCTGCGCCATGTGCGAATTCTCGGGTCGAACTATCCCGCCAGAATAGCCGACCCGCCGACGGAAGGAAAGCGTCCGGACTTGTGGCCAAGGAAACGCTGGTTTAACCACGAACCCCGACTCGGAGTCGCGGCAATGACGAAGCACGAAGCTCGAATGTCGAACTCCCAAGCCCGCAGCCCCGACCGCCCCGCCTCCGAGTCGGGGTCCGAGTCGGGATTCGTCATCCGTCATTCGTGCTTCTTTTGTCATTCGTGCTTCGTCATTCGTCATTTGCTGATTGGTGTTCATTCGTGTCCGTCCATTGGTGGTTGCAGGAGTTGTTCAGCGCTTCCTTAATGGAGGGCCAATCCTTCGCAGGAATTGCGGAGCGCGACTCCGGCGGCGGCACGTGAGTCAGTTTCCCTTGTGACGGCGGGGCGGCCCTCGTATGTTCCGCGCCGATGGCACAGGGCATGCATTTGAGCCAGCGGATGAGCCAGCAGATGGTGCTGGCGCCGCAGTTGCAGCAGTCGCTCGCGCTGCTGCAGGCGCCCACGCTCGAGCTCAAGGCGCTCATCGAGCAGGAGATCGAGCAGAACCCCGTGCTCGAGGAAGTGCAGGAGCTTTCGCAGGAGGACAAACTCGCGCGCGAGAAGGACGGCGAGGCCGAGCAGGATTCGACCGATCCCGCCGAGCCGCCCGCAGACGTGAAGTTCGATCCCGCGACCGAGAAGTCCAACGGCGAGCCGGTGGACGATTTCCAGGCGGAGTTCGACAAGCTCGTGCAACTCGACCAGGAATGGCGCGACCACTTTTCGCAGACGAACATCCCCGTGCGCCAGTCCGCCGAGGACGAGGAGCGGCGGCAGTTCATGTTCGACTCGCTGGTCGCGCCGACGTCGCTGCAGGAGCACCTGCTCGGGCAGTTGCGCGAGTCGGACCTGCCCGAGGCCGACCGCAAGGCCGCCGAGATGCTCGTCGGCAACGTGGACGAGCACGGCTTCCTCGCGGCGAAGCTGGAGGATCTTTCGCTCTCGACGGGGCTGCCGCTGGAGAAGCTCGCGTCCATTCTCGCGGTGGTGCAGTCGTTCCAGCCGCCCGGCGTGGCCGCGCGCGACCTGCGCGAGTGCCTGCTCATCCAACTGGAGCGCGCGGGCAGGCAGGACACGCTCGAATTCCGCGTCGTGCGCGACCACATGGACCTGCTCGGCCGGCGGCGCTTCCAGGAAATCGCGCGCGTGATGGGCGATGATGCGGTGGACGGCGTGGACGTGCAGCGCGCGGCCGAGCGCGTCGCGCAGCTCGAGCCGTGGCCGGGCCGCGCTTTTCTGACGGACGAGCCGCAATACGTCGTGCCCGAAGTGTTCGTGCAGAAGTCCGGCGAGGAGTGGGTCGTCACGACGAACAACGACCAGGTGCCGCACCTGCGCATCAGCAACGTTTACAAGGACATCATGTCCAACCCGGACTGCAAGCCGGAAGACCGCGAATACATCCGCGAAAAAATCCGCGCCGGGAAGTTCCTCATCAAGTCGCTGCACCAGCGCCAGCAGACCATCCTCAACATCGCGCGCGAGATTCTCGCCCGTCAGCGCGAGTTCTTCGAGCACGGCATCACGCACTTGAAGCCGCTCACGATGAACCAGGTCGCCGAGGTCGTGGGCGTGCACGAGACCACCGTGAGCCGCGCCGTGTCCGGCAAACACATGGAGACGCCCTTCGGTGTGTTCGAGATGAAGTTCTTCTTCACGTCGGGCTTCAAGACCGCGAGCGGCGCGGACATGGCCAACACGAGCATCAAGGACATCATCGCCGAGTTGGTCGCCGGCGAGGACACCGCCAGCCCGCTCTCCGACGAGGCCATCGTGGCGAAATTGAAGGAGAAGGACATTGTCATCGCGCGCCGCACGGTGGCGAAGTATCGCTCGGAACTGAACATCCTCCCCTCGAACCTTCGCCGCGTGCTGTAGCGCAACCTCGCCGCCCACGGCAGGGCATTTTGCCACGGAAGGTTCCGAACACACGGAATGCGCGGAGGCGAACGAAGCCCTTCCGTGTTTTCCGTGTCTTCCGTGGTTGGATTTCGCCTGCGGCTCCGCGCTGAACTGTGGCGCTACTTCGCCCGCTCCGCCGGTGTCGCCTGCTTCGCGGCGGCCTTGGTGGTGGCGTTGAGCTCGTCGAGCTCGGGCTTGAGTTCGCGGCGTTTGTCAGCGCTCATGCGGTCAATGAAAAGGATGCCGTGCAGGTGGTCGTGCTCGTGCTGGATGGCGCGCGCGAGCAGGCCGCCGCAGCGGAAACGCACCGGCTTGAACTCCGCGTCCACGGCGGCGACCTCGATGGACTCCGGCCGGCTGATGTCGGCGTAAATCTCCGGAAAGCTGAGACAGCCCTCGCTGCCGGTGACCGGCTCGGCGACGGGCTTGAGCTGCGGGTTGATGAGCACGAGCGGCATCAGGGAGTTCGGGGCCGCGGGCTTGCCGTCGAGCTCGAGGGTCGAAGGGCGGTCGGTCACGCCGCGGATGTCCAGCACGGTCAGTTGCAGCGCCTCGCCGACCTGCTGAGCCGCCAGCCCGATGCCGTGCCTGGCGGCCATCGTCTCGAACATGTCCGCGATGAGCTGGCGCAATTCGGGCGTGGCCTGCTCGATGCGCGCGCCCTTCTTTCGGAGCACGGGGTTCCCGTATTTGACGATGTCCAGAATCATGCCAGCGCAGACGTTCAAGGGAGGCAGGGTGCGAGGTCAAGCGCGCAACTCCGGCCCGCCGCACCAAGGCGCATCTCAGTTTCTTGCAGGACAGCGGGAGAAGGTGGATTCGCAGCCCAATGAACTTCGCATGTTCTCACCCTCACCCCGACCCTCTCCCTCGGAGGGAGAGGGGGAATCGTCGCCCGTCACCCGGTGGAATCGAACGCGGTGAAGGCACTCACACCGTCCCGAATTGCCAGCACCGTCGGAAGTGCCTCCCTCTCCCAGCGGGAGAGGGCCGGGGTGAGGGAGAACGGCGGCCTGCACTCCGATCGCATGCTAGAAAGTGACATGCGCCCGCCGCGCATCACTCCTTCAAGACTGCTTCACCCGACGCGCGCCTTCCGCTAGAGTGCGGCCCGCTCGCGTGAAACCCGACGCCTTCGCCGCGCTCGATAGCGCCTCGTGGCCCGTCCTGGTCGTGGACCGGGACGGCGTGGTGCGGCGCTTCAACCGGCGCGCGTCCGCGGTGCTCGGCGGGCAGTTGCTCGCGGACGTGACCACCCTGCCGAGCCTGTGGCACCCGCAAAACGAGGTCCGCGCGAACGACTTCCTCGCGCACTTCGACGACTCCTCCGGCGGCACATTCCCGTTCCGGTTCCGCGTGGCCGACGGCAGCTACGCGCCGTTCACGGCGTGCGTGTGCCTCGCGGGACCGGAGCGGACGTTCGTCTTTCAATTGCTCCCGCCGATGCCGCCCGCGCAGCCCGCCGCCGCCGCGCCGAAGCCCAACCCTGCCGACGCGTCGCTCAAGCAGAAGTTCGCGCTGGCGATGCAGCTCACGCGCACCATCGCGATGGACTTCAACAACGCGCTCACGAGCGTCCTCGGCCACACGTCGCACGTGCTGGGCAGGCTCGAGCCCGGCAGCCCGTGGCGCGCGTCGCTGCTCGAGGTCGAGAAGGCCGCCACGCGCGCCGCGGCCGTGGCGCACGACCTCTCGACCTTCAGCCGGCAGGAAAAGGACGCGCGCCCGCAGACCGAGGGCAACCTCAACGACGCCATCCGCCGCGCGCTGGCGGGCTTCCAGACGCCGGACAACTACCGCCTCGAATGGGCCGTGCACCTGGAGAGCCGCCTTTACACCGCGCGCCACGACGAGGCCAAGATGCAGCAGGCCTTCGCGCGCATCATCGAGAACTCCGTCGAGGCGCTCGCGGGCGGGCACGGCACCGTGCGCGTCGTCTCGCTCAACCGCGACATCACCGGCCCGGTGCAGGACGCGAACATCTCGCTTGCCGTGGGCAGCTATGTGAGCGTAGAGGTATCCGACACGGGCCCGGGCATCGCGGCCGAGGTGCTGCCGCACGTCATCGAGCCGTTTTACACGACCAAGGCCGGGCACCGCGGACTCGGGCTGGCGCGGGTCTATGGCGTGGTCACCAACCACGGCGGACACCTGGCCATCTCGAGTGAGAAGGGACAGGGAACATCGGTGCGGGTCTATCTGCCCGCGAGAAAGGCGGTCGTTTTGGACGCGACATTCAAAGAGTCGGATTTTTACGGCAACCAGACCATCCTGATGGTGGACGACGAGGAGCTGTTGCTGACGATGGGGCAGATGGTGCTCTCCAGCTACGGCTACACCGTGCACACGGCCGACTGCGGCCCGAGGGCGCTCGAACTCTTCGCCCAGCACGGCCCGAAGATTGACCTGGTCATCACCGACCTGGTGATGCCGAACATGAGCGGGCGCGAGCTGGTCGAGCGCCTGCGCGCCCTGCGGCCCGACGTGCGCATCGTCCGGTCCAGCGGCAACTTCCGCCCCTCTGAGGTCGAGGCCGACTCCATCTACCTGCAAAAACCCTTCACCAGCCAGGACCTGCTCAAGGTCGTCAAGCAGGCCCTCGCGGCATGAGCGCGTGTCGCGCGAGGCGACGAAACATCCGCCGCGAAAGTTCAGAAAAAATGTTTGCATTCGCGACCGCAAGGGCGTAACGGCATCCCCACGCTCCAGATGAAGGAACCGCCTGCCATCGTCCGCACTTCGCGCGCCATGCCAGACGGCGTGGCCTACTGCGAACTGTGGCTGTTCGTGGGCACCACCGCCCCGACCGGCCCGGAGCAGATGCACCTGCAATCGGTGGACAAGACCACGCCCTACCTGATGGAGTTCCAGAGCAGCGACGCGGGCAAGACCGCGTGGTGGGCCTTGCGCTGGGTCAACACCCGCGGCGAACACGGCCCGTGGAGCGCGATGGTCAGCGCGACGATTGGAGGGTGAGGCATGAAGTGCCCGGCACCTACTTCAGCGATGAGATGTTCTGCCAGTGGAGCGACCCGGCAAGCATCGCGGTGACGGGGTGAGCGATGGACGAATGAAGCCCTACTTCTATGGCCACTTGGGAAGACTAACTCACAAACCGCTATGAAACTCGTGACAACGCTCGGGAAGAATGAGTTTAAGGATGAAGACACTAACACAACCTTTTTTATCGCCACACCTGTTCTATTAGGCATCAACGAGGCCGAGGCACACATCAGACGCGCCATTGCAGGAAGGGCTGAAATACTGCTGAGGCAACATTTCTATGGAAGGTCACATACAATTCTGCCGCATCAAATCTCTTCTGACAATCAATCTACGTCGCCGGAGGCTTGATTGACCTTCAGCCAAATCCAATCACACATGAATGTGCCTTTGAGGTTATTGCTGTTATTCCTAACAACTTCGGTTCTTTGCGGAGTTGGTTGGAGTCAGAACTTTCTCCGAGATGAGTTTGATGGGAATACCATCAGCACGAACCGCTGGGAAATCGCAGTGCCCTACACGGATTCGCAGATGATTGCAACAAACGGATTGGCCCTGTTTCAGAATCGCGGCCGGTTGTTGTCCAAGAGTTCATTTGCCAATGCTATTGAGATTACAGGCAAGTTCAAGCTTGCCGGGAGTTCTTATGACATATTCGCAGTTTACTTCCGCTCCGATGGCACTATCGGAAATCCCGAAAGCTTTCAATCTGGTGTGGCCGCCGAATTCAAATATCGGGGAAGTGATCAGGGGCAGGTAGGAGTGGGGAATGTGCTCGTGCATGTTCCGGGCGTTTCGGTGATAGCAACTGCCAACTTTCCGCTTCAGATGAATTCGTGGTATGACTTCAAGATCAGCGACAATGGCACAAATATCGGTGTCTTTATTGCTGACCTAAACAACCCCATTATCACCACAACCTCGGCTGCCAGAGCGGGAAACCGAATCGGGATTCAAAACAGAGAGGGAGCGGCAGCGGGCAGCTCCATTAGTGCTGGCAGCATTACGCATGTAGATTCCGTTTTCATTCGCGAGTATCCGACAAATTTCGCCGCCTTTTCTTCGATGGAGATGGAATTCCCGACTGAGGCCGGTAAGACCCACCAAATCCAGGTGTCAGACGACTTGGTGACATGGCGGAGTCTAGGCCCGCCGTTTACTGGGTCGGGCTTGCTGTTCCGGCAGACCATTCAAACAAGGTTTGATTCTCGGTCATTCTACAGAATCCAGACAACCCCCTAGCGGTTCGTTGTAAAGTCATTTTTCGGGCCAGTAACCGCCGCTCAATAATCCGCGATGCTCCCGTCCTTGAGGCGGCCGTAGGTGGGCCACTTGAACTTGGTGTCGCGCGAGAGTTCCTCGAGCACGGCTTCGTCCGGCTCCAATCCAATGCCGGGGCCGGGTGGCAGCGGGGCGTAGCCGTCCTTGTCCACCTCCCACGTGCCCTTGATGATGCCCCGGCCCGCCTTGTTCTTCGGGTTGAAGCCGTAGGCTTCGTGGATGAGGAAGAGCGGGATGCTCGCGACCAGGTGCAGGCCCGCGGCGAGGCCGAGCAGGGAGTTGGTGTTGTGCGGCGCGAGCGGCACGTGATACGCCTCGGCCAGCGCGGCGATTTTCTTGAGCTGCGAAATGCCGCCCGAGTGCGTCACGTCCGGCTGCAAGATGTCGAGGCAGCGTTCCTGCAAGTAGGGGATGAATTCCCAGATGGTGCGGTCGCGTTCGCCCGATGCGAGCGGGATGTGCGTGGCAGCCTTGATGCGCTTGAAGACCTCGATGTTTCCCGGCACGGCGACCTCTTCGATGAAGAGCACGTCGTAAGGTTTGATGGCGTTGGCGAACTGGATGAGCGTCGCCGGCGGCACGGCGCAGTGCGCGTCGAACATCACCGTGCCGTCAGGC
>Ga0233425_10008820_pt1 | contig 13126 bp, 13 predicted proteins | sample Watercolumn_Towu_2_FD_181712 | JGI IMG/M metagenome (GOLD analysis project Ga0233425, IMG submission 181712) | Freshwater microbial communities from Lake Towuti, South Sulawesi, Indonesia - Watercolumn_Towuti2014_140_MG | ecosystem: Environmental > Aquatic > Freshwater > Lake | place...
TTCGCGTTGGAGGTCAGGGACTGGAGACTGGGTTGAATTAGTTGTATAGTTGGATAGTTGATTGTGCAAGAACGAAATCATCTAACTAACCAACCATTTAACTATCTAACGATTCAACCCAATCTCCAATTCCTGTTCCGTCCAACGGAAAAGATTGGGTAGAAACAAACGAGTAGATGGGTTATCGCGTCCGCATCTACTCGTTTTTTACGTTCGTTATTTCCGCAACCCGAGACGTTCGACGATTTCCTTATAGCGGGTCGCGTCCTTTTTGCTCAGATACGACAAGTGCCGACGCCGTTCGCCAACCATTTTAAGCAAACCGCGTCGCGAGTGATTGTCCTGCTTATGACCTTTCAAATGCTCGACCAATTGGTTGATGCGCGTGGTCAGAAGCGCAACTTGCACTTCGGGCGACCCGGTGTCGCCGGCGTGCTTGTGATACTTTTCCATAATGGCGGTTTTTTCCGCCTTTTTCAGTGCCATCCGCTTCTCCCTTCCAGGATTTTACTTTTCCGCAAGTGGGTGCAGTATAGCACAGATGAACGGTTCTGGCAAATTTATTTTGACGATTCGGTGTCCAGCAAAAAAGGGCAAAGCATCTTTCGACTTGAGATGCTTTGCCCCCTTTTAACAATTTTCAGATTCGCGCGCCTACTTGAAACTACATAACCGATACGATCCATCCAGTTTGCGTCCGACTTCGACATGTTGGGCTTGTTTTAATGCTTGAGTCGTTTCGTTCGACAAATCAAACACAACCGCTTGATGCGAGTACACAATCAAATCATACGTGCCGTACCGATTTTGAAGCACCCACCAATCCGTGCCATCAGATTGGATGATTGGCGTGCAGGTGTCCAGCGGTTGAATACTGGCACCCGAAAACGCGAGCGTCGTGAACGCAATGACGAGCAAAGATGCAAGCACAAGGATTCGAGTCACGGTTGCCTCCACCCATTCAGCATAGAACTCTTGTGCCAATTTTATTTGTGAGCACGTTGAGTGTCGCTCGCATCATAATTGGTTTGCCTTGAATTGCAAGTAGGACTTTTGGATGCTTGGGTGTCGCGATCATTTTCGCCAGAATGTGATATAATCCGCGCAATTGCTGAGGGGGGCGAAGAATGGAATTGTTAATGTTGACCGTTTCGTGGTGGCTCGTCGGATTTTCCGGCGCGATGATGCCGGGTCCGGTCACGACGCTCGTCGTAACCGAAAGCGCGCGGCGCGGCTTTAGCGCGGGGCCACTCGTAACGATCGGGCATGTTCTGCTCGAACTCGCGATGGTGATTGCGTTGGTCTTTGGTCTCGATGAATTGCTGAAGCAAAACGCGATTGCGGGCGCGATTGGTTTGATCGGCGGAGTATTTTTATTGTGGATGGGTTATAGCATCGCGACAAGCGCGTGGCGCGGCGAGGTGTCGTTGAACCTCGCGCAACGCGACGCGCGCGGCGGAACGCATCCAACCATCGCCGGCGTGTTGATGAGCATTTCGAATCCGTACTGGTTGCTCTGGTGGGCGACGGTCGGCGCGGCATCGTTGATTACGTTTCGCGCGTTCGGCTTGCCCGGTTTGATCGCGTTTTATTTCGGGCACACGCTCGCGGACTGGGTGTGGAATTTGTTCGTCGCGTTTGTCGTCGCGAGCGGACGCCGCGCGTTGAGCGACCGCGTCTATCGCGGCATTTTGATCGCGTGCGGAGTGTTTTTAATCGCGCTCAGTTTTTATTTCGTAAATTCGGGCATTACTTTTCTGCGCGGGTGATTTGCGATTCGATTTGAATGGTGCTACAATGCGCGCCCGCGTTTGGGGAGATAAAAATTTTTTCGAGGAGGATGAACGAATGGCGGACGAAGTAATCCTGGGTTACTGCGTCAAAGAAAAAACGCAAAAGCCGATGAACAACGCGCAATTGATCACGTTGAAAAATGGCAAGCAAGCGCTCCAAGGTGTGTGCGCGTCGTGTGGAACGAAAATGACCAAATTTGTTTCGGCGAAAAAAGTCGCCCCGGTCTCTGCATAGAAGCAAGCCCGTGCCGTCTCATCGTGGAGACGGCTTTTTTCTTGACCACGCTGTGGCGCGGGCTTTCTAGCCCGCAACATTCGTGGCTCGAAACCCTGTGCCACGATTGAGGTGAACGATGAAATCTTTGCGCTTGATTTTGCTCCTCGCGATTTTGCTAACCGCGTGCGCGCCAATTCAAAACACGCCGACCGCGATTCCAACGACACCCAGCGCGCCGGACGAATTGGCATTCTATCGCCCGGGCTTGCTCCCCGCGCATCAACGCGATCTCGATCTGTTGGATCACCCGACGCGTTACGATCTGACTTTGCAGTTCGATCCGGCGACACTCTTGTTGACCGGCAATCAAATCGTGCGCTATGTCAATCGGCAAACGACTCCGCTCAACGAAATTTATTTTCGCACGTTCGCGAATTATCCTGAGTCGGGCGGCAAAATTATTTTTACGCGCGTCGCGCTGAATGGTGCGCTCGCGCCGTCCGCGTTCGAGGTTGAAGGCACGGCGTTGAAAATTCCACTCACGCAACCGCTCGCGCCCGGCGCAGTCGCGACGATTCAACTCGATTGGACAATCACGATTCCGCGCGACAGCAAAGCGCATTACGCGGATTTCGGCGCGAGCGATTCGATCACCACTCTGCCCACCATTCTTCCGTTGATTCCGGCGTACGACGCGCAGGGCTGGCACATCGAATTGCCGCCCGCGTACGGCGACCTGGTGTACGCGGATATGGCGTTCTTCGCGGTGACGCTCACCGTGCCGTCCAAGTTGAATGTGATCGCGTCCGGCACGACGGTTGAAGTGCGCGACAATCGCGATGGCACGACGACGCATCGCATCGTCGGCGCGCCGATGCGCGATTTCGATTTGAACCTCACCGAAAAAATGCAAAAGGCAAGCGCGACCGTCGGCGAGGTTACGATCAATTCCTGGTTCGAACCGAACGACGCGGACGCCGGCAAAAGAGCGTTGCAATTCGCGACCGACGCGTTCAAAATTTTTCAGAATCGCATCGGCGCGTACCCGTACCGCGAACTCGATGTTGTTGAAACGCCGACGACTGCGGGCGGCATCGAATATCCGGGCGTCATCGTCATCGGACGCAACTTGTATCGCAACGAACGCGAGCGACAGTTTTTTGAATTTGCAACCGCGCACGAAGTCGCGCATCAGTGGTGGTACGCGCTCGTCGGCAACGATCAGGTGAACGCGCCGTGGCAGGATGAAGCGCTGACGCAGTACACGACGTTGATGTATTACGAAGAGCGGCAAGGCGCGCAAGCCGGGCAAGCGATCCTCAAACAAGTTTTTCAAGACGTGTACGACCGCGCGAAAAAAGCCGGGCGCGATGCCGCCGTCGGTCAACCGGTGCGCGCGTTCGACGAGCGCGCGTACGGCGAAATCGTGTACGGCAAAGGTCCGTTGTTCTTTGATGCGCTTCGCAAAAAAATGGGCGACGACGCGTTCTACAAATTTTTGCGAACGTACTTTGAACGCTATCGCTACAAAAACGCGATGCCGGAGGATTTGCTCAAAACGGCGGAAGAAATTGCGGGGCAAAGTTTGCGCGCGGAATACCAGGAATGGATTTTGAGCGCGGGGAAATAAAAAACCTGCGAAGGAAATTTTCCTTCGCAGGTTTTTTTATTCAATGGGTTTCTCCTCCAGCGCGTACACCTTAATGCGCCGCCGCGTATCATCAATCGTGTAGGCAATCTTGTAGGGTCCCGCGCGCACCATATAGGTTTCCGGATCGATCATTTCACATTCGGGCGGACGCGGATTGGTTTGGAGGGCCATGACTTTCAACGAGATGACTTTGAAACGGCGCGGGTGAATTGATTCGAGCGCGCGGAGAAATTCGGGGAGCGTTTCCATCGCGTACATTAAAATTCTTCTGGCTCAACTTGGCTGAGATCAACCCCCCATTTTTTCTCATAGTCGCGAATGACCTGTGCCCACGGAATAAATTTCGTGTTTTTTTTCTTCAGGTCGCGCACGCGTTTGAGCAATTCACGATTTTCAATGTCTTCCAACTTTTTCAAATCGCGCGCGCTGACAATCGCGCCGACCGGCTTGCCGCGCTTGGAGACCAACACGCGCTCGTGCCGATAAATGACCCGGTTGAGCAGGTCCGAAAATTGATTTTTTGCCTCTACGATACTGACGGTTTTAGCCATCGCCACCTCCAATCTGGCTAGACAAGTCATTCAGTCCATTCTGGCTATATTATCGCTAATTCGATTCTGCTGTCAATCACACACCGTAAATCTCTCCGAATTTCGTTTTCAGGTACCGCATCCACGCACGCGTTTGTAACGGCTCGCCGGTGATTTTGCGCGCGAGCTCATCGAGCGTGAACTTGCGCGCGTGCTGATGCAGATTCACGCGCAACCACTGGAGCAATTCCGCAAACTCGCCGCGTTCGATTTGCGCGGGCAACGTCGGCACATCGCGCGTCGCGTGCTCCCACAATTGCGCGGAAAAAAATGTGCCGAGCGAGTACGTCGAAAAATATCCGAACGAGCCGGACGACCAATGCACATCCTGCAAACATCCTTGTGCGTCGTTCGGCGGCGTGATGCCGAGATACTCGTGGATTTTCGCGTTCCACGCCTCCGGCACATCGGCAACTTTTAACTTGCCTTCAATCAGCGCGGTCTCCAATTCGAACCGCACCATGATGTGCAAGTTGTACGTGACCTCGTCCGCTTCGACGCGAATGAACGACGGCTTGACCTGGTTGATCGTGCGATAAAACGATTCGACGTTTTGATCCGCGAGTTGCGCCGGAAAAAATTCTTGCAAGCGCGGAAAATAATTTTTCCAAAAACCGCGACTGCGCCCGACGATATTTTCCCACAAGCGCGATTGCGATTCGTGCGCGCCGAGCGACGCGCCGCCCGCGAGCGGCGTGCGTTCGAATTGCGCGGGCGAGCCCATATCGTACAGCGCGTGCCCGCACTCGTGAATCGTGCCAAAGAGCGCGGTCGGCAAAAAATTGCGATCCACGCGCGTTGTGATGCGCGTGTCGCCCAAGCCGAAACCGGTCGTGAACGGATGCACCGATTTATCCTGGCGTCCGGCTTGAAAATCGAAACCCATTTGCTGGATGACCGCGACACCGAAATCCCATTGCTTTTGGGCATCGTACTCGCGATGCAACACCGCGTCGTTCACGCGATTTGAATTGGCGATCACCGCGCGCGCGAACGGCACGAGTTCTTTTTTCACTTCCGCAAAGATTGCTTGCACCTGCGCGGTCGTCATTTCCGGCTCGTACTGATCGAGCAACGCGTCGTAAATGTGTTCGGTGTAGCCGAGACAATTCGCCTGCTTGATTTCGAGTTCGACGATTTTTTCAAGATGCGGTTGAAACATCTTGAAATTCGATTCCTGGCGCGCGCGCGTCCACGCGTCGTACGCGAGCGCGGCGGCGCGCGATAATGCTTCAACGAGTTCGGGCGGCACGCGTTTCGCTTTCGCGTAATCGCGTTGCGCGACGCGAATCAAACTCGCGTCGTCCGAGTTGTAATCCAGGGGCGCGACGAGCGCTTTCAATTCGTCGAGCAGTTTGCCGACCGCGTCGTCAATAAAAAATTCGTGCGCGAGTTTATCGAGCGTCGCCAATTGTTCCGCACGCGCGTTTGCGCCGCGCGGCGGCATATACGTTTGTTGATCCCAGCCCAACAGTGCAGAGGCGTGATGTAAATCGCTTACCGTCGCCAGTCGGTGTTTGAGTTCGGCAAGTTTCTGTTCCATTCTCCTTGTTCTCCATTCGGGGGTGTGTTGCGAATTGTCGTGCGGCGCGGACGCAACAAGTGTCCGCTCAATTTGATTTCGGTTGTTACCACATCGAGCACGTAATGGGTCGCGTCCGCGATCACCGCGCCGATGTACAAATCAACCAGGAAGAGCAAATTGTAAATGATGTCGTCGCGGTCGCCCGCGAAATCAAATTCGATTTGTAAGCCGATGCGCCGGAACCAAAATTTGAAAATGATGATGAAAATCGCGATGATGAGCGCGGTGTACAAAAATCGCGCGGTCGTGCCAATGACTGGGATGTGCAAGCGATCGCGATGTTTGACAAGTTTGGAATAGGGCCACCAAAAAAATCGGAGGATGCCCCAGCCGCGCATCGGGCGCGAGTTGAACAAATCCATATCCGGTGAGAGGATCGTCGTCGCGAGCGCGATGCCCGCGTTCACCGCGAGCACATCCGACGCCGACCAATGATCGTACAGCATATACGCGGTCGTGCCAGCGATTGCGACGCCGCTTCCAATCGCGTGTCCCAAAAATCCGGGCATTGCTTGATCTCCGTAGGGCAAATTTCTAAATTTGCCAAACAGGCGCGATTATAACTGATGGGCGCGCAATTTGCAACCGAAAAAAAAGGCGAAGCATCCTGAGCATAGTCGAAGGATGCTTCGCCTCAACACCGGGATGTTGATTATGCCATCGGTCGCGTCGGATCCACGCGCGTACTGCGTCGCCCAAATTTTTTCCATACGATAAAATGCGAAAGCCCGAACGCGCGGAACGGCGTCTTTTCGAAAAAATAAGTTACGCCGCGCAGAATCCACGCGAGGATCGCGCTCCGCCGCGCGATTTTATCATAGCCCGGATAAATTTGCGTGTGCGTTAAAATGTCGCCGTCCATTCGCTCGAACAAGGCGCGAATTTCGCGCGCGCGATACGCGCGAACGTGCGGCGCGCATTTCGCGCGCAGAAAATCGGGAAGCCAACCGATGAACGGAATGTTGCCGAAGACGTAGCGCTTGCCAAAATACGCGCCGTGCGTTTCAAACGGATACAATCGGTTCGGCGCGAAAACCAGGATGCGCCCGTTTTTTTTCAACACGCGTTGCGCCTCGCGCATCGTCGCGCGATCATCGTTGACGTGTTCGATAACTTCGTGCAACAGCACGACATGAAATGTTTCATCCGCGAACGGCAACGCTTCGGACGCGGACGCGGCGAGTCGGATCAAACGTTTGTCGTGATGCGCGTCATCGAGTTTTTCCGCGTCGGTGTCCACACCAAATTCGTGCGCGCCCAGGTTCCGAAATTTTTCGAGATACGCGCCGATGCCGCAACCGATGTCGAGAATGTGTACGCCGGGAAAACGCACGAACCGCCGCATCAAATCCAAGCGGCGATCTTGTCCAAATCGCCAAACGTACGAGGGATGTCCCAGCGTGATTGCCTTGTCGTCATTGTTCACGTTTCCATCGTACCAAAAATTCCATGAAAAAGCAATGGGCGAGATGTACTCGCCCATTGTTCCTACTTTGGAAATATCGGATTTCAAAATTTGCCACAAAAGAACGCAAAGATCACAAGGAAAATTATTTTCTTTTGTGTTCTTTGTGATCTTTCGTGGCGAATTTAACGTTACAAATTACCACGCATAGCGCACGGTATAGTTCACAATTTTTTCGCCGTCCGCCGGAATGTTGACGCGAAACTCAATCGTTTGCGCGTCGGTCTTTAAATAATCCTGGGTCAGATTTTTCAATTCCCAGTTCGACCAGCGAAAGAGATGTTCAACGACGCGCACTTCAACCGCGTCTTTTTTGTGATTGCGCAGTTTGATCTGATACGTCTCTTCGATCACGCGGTCGCTCACCTTGACGAAATTCGTTTGCTTGCGTTCGCCGACGACATCGAACGCGTTGCCGATGTTCAAGCGGATCATTTCATCGCGCGGCGTGTGATCAATGTTATCTTCGCCGATGAATTGGTTGCTTCCATCGCTGTCCGCTTTGTAAACGCGGAGCGTGCCTTTGGGAAGCGGTATTCCCATTTTGTTCGCTTCGCTGTTTTTAAACTCGATCATCACCGCGACTTTGGTGTTGCTCGTCTTGCCGTAATTCGGATCGGTGATTTGATAACCGTAAAAGCGCAGGTTCGACGCGCCGTCGTACACGAACAATTTGTTGATTCCCACATTCGCCGCGGTCGCAAATTCGATCTGTTTCGTTTCGCGATTGCGAATCGTCGTCGCGCGTTGCAACGTGTACATTTGATATTCGAAAAATTCTTGTTGCGTGAATTGCGGTTCGGGCGCTTTGGTTGCTGTCGGCGCGGCAGGGTAGCCATCGCGCGCGGCTGGAACCTGGGTCACGCGCCGCACATCGCCCGCGACGAGTTTCAAGCGCGCGTCCTCGTACGTCGCGCCGCTTTGATTGTCAATCGTTACCCAGCCGTTTAAATTCATCGCGGTATCTTGCGCGTTCACAACGACGACGTAATTCGCTTTCCAATTGATGCCGTTCGTCATATACGTTACTTGCGCGTCCTGGTTGCCCTCGCGTGACGCATTGATTTTCCAAATCAGTGTCGGCTTGGTGATGAGTCCGCCCGGCAATTGCGGAAATTTCAATTCGCGCACGCGCGCGAGTTTGACCGTTGTAACCTGTCCGTCATCGCTTTGCAAAATAATATCGTCCGAACCGCTCAACAATTTGCCGGTGTATTTGGTGCCGTCTTCGGTAACGAGCGACACCGTTTGATCGAGATATTTTTGCAAAATTTTCGACGACCCCACGATGTCATACGCGTAATTTTGTTCGATGACGCGCGTGCCGCTCGGATCCGCGAGCGACGCGAATTGCACGCTCGTCGGATCAATTTGTGACGCGACATCGGTGAAGCGAATTTCGTTCATTCCCGATTTGAGCGCGAGCGTGCGTTTGTCTTTGACGAGCGCGACGTTTTGATTGTAAATCGTAATGTCCACCGCTTCGCTCTTCGCGCCGACCGCCGGCGTGTTTTGCGCGGTGAACGGGTTGCCACCCTGGCATCCGACCGCGAACGCGAGGACGATCAACACCGCCAATCCCAACAAACCGAAAAACATTTTTCGACGAAACATTTTGCGCCTCCTTTTGACTTTCATTTTAGAGACGTTGTATGGCACGAAAATGTTCCGAATAAAAAACGGTAGGGGCGAAGCATTTTTCGCAGTTCAGAAAAATGCTTCGCCCCTGCGCGCGTTCTAATCGCGCACGACGCTTGCGATTTCGCGCGTCGCGATCCGCGTCGCGCCCGCGCCAAGCATTTCGCGCGCGCGATGCAACGTCGTTACTTCGCCCGCCGCGAAAATCGGCAAACCAGGACAGACCGCGTGCAGTAATCCGACATCGCTCGGCGGCACGACGTGACGATCAAAATCAGTCGCGGTTTTCAGCGCGGACGCGCCCGCGGCTTCGGCGATTTTGCACGCGCGCATTTTTTCTTCTTCGGTCAGCAGTGCGGTTTCGAGAATCACCGTAACGAAATGCCCGCGCGCAACTTTGATCACGGTAACGATGTCGTTCTTGACGACGAGATCATCGTGGTCGCGCAACGCGCCGATGTTGATGACCATTTCGATTTCGTCCGCACCGCGTTGCAAAACATCTTGCGCCTCGTACATTTTCGCCGCCGTCGAAATTCCGCCGTGCGGAAATCCGACGACGGAGTTCACCTTGACGCGCGTCTCTTTCAATAATTTGCGCGCGTGTTCGACGTAATGCGGTTTAACGACGACGGCAAAGCAATCCGATTTTACCGCAAGCTCGCAACCGGCTTCGACCTCCTGGCGCGAAATTTGCGGCGCGAGCAATAGATAATCCAATTTGCGAACCAGGTCGAGCGGCGTCCACACAATCACGTTCATTTCTCCGAAAGAATTTTTTCGAGCGGCGTGCCGTTGATGGTCACGCTGACGCTTTTGATGTTTGAAAATTGCAATGCGGTCTCTTTGATTTGCGCGTCGACGCGCGGATTGTCGCACACACCGCCGAGTTTGAGCGTTCCCGATAATTGAATCTCCGCGCGCTCGCCGATCATCGCGACGCTTTCGATTTTGAGCGACGATTGCGCGAGCGCGTTATACAATCCTGCTTGTCCAATTTGCGCGTCGCGAAATGAAAACAGTTCGCGCAATGCCGCGGTGAGCGGCGCGGTTGTGATCGGAATCAAGCGCTCGACCGCGACGATGCTGTCATCGCATCCAATCTTTTTGCCGGACTTGCCCTTGTCATCGAGCGCGATAAAAAACACCTTGATCCTCATCGTCCCTGTCGGCGAGGGCAAGGGACGCGCGATTGGTTCAACGCTCGCGCGCGTTGGCGCAGGCGTGTTCGTTGGCGCGCTAGTTGCGCGCGCAAGTGTCGGCGTCGGCGCGGCGGGGATGCGGATGGGGGCGCAGGCGGCGAGCGCGAGTAGGGCGAGCAGAAAAATAAAACGGTTCATAATTTGAAAAATCTTTTTCGCGATTATACCTTGCCGCGTTCTCCAAGTCAAACAAACGCGTTGCGAAAAATTACTGCGCCCTATCTTGACATTCTTATCGAGTTGTGCCAATATAACGCCGCAAAAATTTTTGCGGCGTGCTGATGCTATGAGTGCAATTGATGAGATCAAACAAAAAATTGATATCGTTGATTTTATCAATCAGTACGTTCCGCTAAAAAAAGCCGGGCGCATTTTCAAAGCGCCTTGTCCTTTTCACAACGAAAAAACTCCGTCGTTCATCGTCAACCCAGATCGCGGTACCTGGCACTGCTTCGGCGCGTGTAGTACGGGCGGCGATGTGTTCTCTTTTTTGATGAAAAAAGAGAACCTGGATTTCGGCGAAGCGTTGCGGCGACTCGCGCAACGCGCCGGCGTCGAACTCGTGCGCGAAGGTCCCGGCGAAGACGATAATCGCAAACGCTTGCGCGAACTCCTCGCGGCGGCGGCGGCACATTACCACTACCTGCTCAAAAATCATCCGGCGGCGCAACACGCGCGCGAGTACATCGCGAAACGATTTCTCACGCCCGAAACGATCGCGACATTTCAACTCGGTTACGCGCTCAACGAGTGGGACGCGCTGAAATCGTTTTTGATTGGCAAGGGCTATTCGATTCACGACATCGAAGCCGCGGGGCTGGCGATCCAGGGCGAGCGCGGCTCGCACTATGATCGCTTTCGCGGACGCTTGATGTTTCCGATTCGCAATCGCAATGGCGAGGTGATTGGATTCGGCGCGCGCACATTGACCGGCGATGAACCCAAGTATTTGAACTCGCCGCAGACGACTCTATTTGATAAGAGCGCGACATTGTACGGACTCGATTTGGCGAAGGACGCGATTCGCGCGCAGAATCTCGCGGTGATCGTCGAAGGGTATATGGATGTGATCGGCGCGCACCAGGGCGGATTCAAAAACGTCGTCGCGTCGCTCGGCACTGCGCTGACGCAAAAGCAACTCGAACTTTTGAAACGGTTGACGAAACGCTACGCGCTCGCGCTCGATCCCGATGCCGCCGGTGAAGAAGCGACGAAACGCGGTCTCGCCGTCGCGCGCGAAGCGTTGGATCGCAAAACCGTGCCCGTGCCGATGGGCGCGGGAATGATCGCGTTTGAAGACCGGCTCGAAGCGGAACTGCTCGTCATTTCACTGCCCGAAGGCAAAGACCCGGACGAGTTGATTCACGATGACCCCGCGCAATGGCAATCGCTCACCGCGCATCCCGAACCGCTCGTGGATTTTTATTTTCGCGTGTTGACGAACGATCTCGATTTGAAATTGCCGCGCGATAAATCGCGCGCAGTCAAACGCCTCGCGCCGATCATTCGCGAAGTCGGCGACACGGTGCAACGCGCGCACTATATTCAAAAACTCGCGCGCCTCGTCCAGGTTTCCGATCAAACGATTGCGAACGAGATCGGGCATACGAAACGCGTCGCGCTAAAAGCGGAGCCGGTCGAATCGCCCGCGCCGACGATTTCAAAACTCGAAGAGTATTTGTTGACGCTCGTTCTGCACACGCCGGAACATTTGACGCACATTGCGTTTTTGGACGAAGAAGATTTTGACGACGCGTCGACGCGCGCGTTGTACACCGCGCTGATCGAGTACGCCGCACAGAACGATTTTTTCGAGCGCGAAAATTTTAGCGCGCGGTTGGACGAATCCCTACGCGCACTGTGCGATCAATTTTGGGCGCGCGCGCAAACTTTGCCAGACTTGAGCGAGCCGGATCGCGCGCGCGAACTCGAACGCACCGCGTATCGCCTGCGCTTGAATCACGACAAGCAGGAACTCGCGCAGATCGAAGTGATGTTGCGCGACCAGGATCAGGAACGCGACGCGGACGATGAACAACCGTTGCGCGCGCGCGTCGAAATTTTGCTGAAACGAATTATGGACGGACAAAAAGCGTTGGGTGCGCGGACGATGCTCAAGCCCCACGCGATTCCAATGGCGCGAGTCGGATAAGCGATGACGGCGAAAAAGAAAAGTACTGCCACAACTAAAAAACGCGAAACCAAGCCGACGAAAAAATCGTCGCGCGTGTTGGAGCTTGCCGCGGCGCTGAGCGGTCGCGCCGACGCGTGGGCGCGCGCCGCCGATCTGCCGGATCAAGATGCCGCGCTCGACGCGCTCGTCAAAAAAGCCGGCGCGCGCAAACGATTGACGCTCGATCAAATTCGCCAGGTCTTTCCCGAAATCGAAGACGACCCGGAACAAATCGCGGATCTCAAACATTTGCTCGGCGAACGCCGGATCAAAATCGTCAACAATGGAAAAATTCCCGCGCCGGCCGAAACCGAAGAACCGGAGTTGAGCGAAAAGGACGCGCTCGGCGAGGTCGCGCTCGATTTGCCCGAAGTCGTCGGCGATCCGGTGCGGATGTATTTGCGCGAGATCGGGCGCGTGTTTTTGCTCAACTCGGAAGAGGAAACGCGTTTGGCGACCGCGATGCATCGCGGCGAAGAAGCGCAAAAAACTTTGGCAAAGCGCGCGGTCAGCGCGAAATCGCGCGAACGTTTGCAAGCCGCGATTGTTTCCGCCGAAAGCGCGCGCCAAAAATTGGCGGAAGCGAATTTGCGTCTGGTCGTCAGCGTCGCGAAACGCTACATCGGGCGCGGCATGTCTCTGCTGGATTTGATCCAGGAAGGCAACATCGGTTTACTGCGCGCGGTCGAACGATTCGATTATTCAAAAGGTTTCAAATTTTCAACGTACGCGACCTGGTGGATTCGTCAAGCGATCACGCGCGCGATTGCGGATCAGGCGCGCACGATTCGCATCCCGGTTCATATGGTCGA
>Ga0233425_10008821_pt1 | contig 13125 bp, 11 predicted proteins | sample Watercolumn_Towu_2_FD_181712 | JGI IMG/M metagenome (GOLD analysis project Ga0233425, IMG submission 181712) | Freshwater microbial communities from Lake Towuti, South Sulawesi, Indonesia - Watercolumn_Towuti2014_140_MG | ecosystem: Environmental > Aquatic > Freshwater > Lake | place...
CCGCGCGCGTCGAAGCAATTGCTCGCGGACTCGAGGAGATCGCAGAGTTGCCCGATCCCGTCGGCCGCGTTCTGGCGAGTTTTGGGCGGCCGAACGGCCTGAAGATCGAGCGCGTTTCGACGCCGCTCGGCGTCATCGGCGTGATTTATGAAAGCCGGCCCAACGTCACAGCTGACGCGGGCGGTCTGTGTCTCAAGGCCGGCAACGCCGTGATCCTGCGCGGCGGCTCGGAGAGCCTGCGCTCGTCGATCGCGATCCACGCCTGTCTTGTCGCGGGGCTTAAGGCGGCTGGCCTTCCCGAGGCGGCGATCTCGCTTGTCGCGACGTCGGATCGCGCCGCTGTGGGCGCCATGCTCGCGGGCCTCGACGGCAATATCGACGTGATCGTGCCGCGCGGCGGCAAGAATCTCGTCGCGCGCGTGCAGCATGAGGCGCGCGTTCCCGTCTTCGCGCATCTTGAAGGCATTGTGCATGTCTTCGTGCATAAGGACGCCGACCTCGAAATGGCGAAGCGCGTGCTGCTCAACGCCAAGATGCGACGCACCGGCATTTGCGGCGCGGCGGAGACGCTGCTTGTCGACAAGGACTGCGCGGCGACGCATCTTCAGCCGCTCGTTTCGATGCTGATCGACTCAGGCTGCGAAGTGCGTGGCGATGCAGTGACCCAAGCTGCCGACGCGCGGGTCAAGCCGGCCAGCGAAGACGACTGGCGCGCCGAATATCTCGACGCCATCATCGCGGCGCGGGTCGTCGATGGGCTGGAAGGCGCGATCGAGCACATCGAGACCTATGGTTCGCATCACACCGATTGCATCATCACCCGTGATGAGAACGCAGCGCGGCGCTTCATGAATGAGGTCGATTCGGCGATCGTGCTGCACAACGCCTCGACGCAATTCGCCGACGGCGGCGAATTCGGCTTCGGCGCCGAGATCGGTATCGCCACAGGCCGCATGCATGCGCGCGGACCAGTCGGCGTCGAGCAACTGACGTCGTTCAAATATCGCGTCTACGGCGACGGCCAGGTGCGGGGGTGAAGGGCCTCTTGGATGGCTTGTCACGCAACGTTTTGAAGTGTTCCTTCTCCCGCTTGTGGGAGAAGGTGTCGCGCGACGGCGCGACGGATGAGGGCCCTCACCCGGCTCGACTTCGTCGAGCCACCCTCTCCCGCAAGCGGGAGAGGGAATGATCCCCGTGCTGCCGCCTCGCGCGCCCGGAATGCGCATCGGCCTTTTCGGCGGTTCTTTCGATCCGCCGCATGATGGCCACGCGCTCGTCTCGCGTCTTGCGTTGACGCGACTGAAGCTCGATCGGCTCTGGTGGGTCATCTCGCCCGGCAATCCGCTCAAGGATGCAAGCGAACTGCCATCAATTGACGCGCGGATAGCGGCGGCGAAAAAAATCATTCACGATCCGCGGGTCGCTTTCACCGGATTCGAGGCTGAAATCGGCGCGCGCTTCACTTGCGACACGCTCGAATTCCTGCACGCGCATTGTCCGGGCGTGCGTTTCGTCTGGATCATGGGCGCCGACAATCTCTTGCAATTCCATCTCTGGCGGCGATGGAAAGAGATTGCGCAGACAACCCCGATCGCCGTGATCGACCGGCCCGGCGCAACGCTCAAGGCGACGAACGCCAAGGCGGCGATCTATTTCAGGCAAGCAAGGCTTTCCGAGAGTGACGCTGCAATGCTCGCCGCGACGCCGCCGCCAGCGATCGTCTATTTGCACGGACCGAGACTCGAGCGCTCGTCGACCGAGTTGCGCGCCGGAGCCCGTTCATGAACGCGCTCCAGCTGCTTGAGTTAACGCCTTTTCTACGCCGAACCGGCGTCCGCTTCGGCGGAAAACGCTTTCGCTACTTGCGCTCGAACAACGGCAGTATCCAGCGCTTATAGGCCCAGAAGCTCGCCGGGATGCCGATGAAGATCGCGACCCACATCAGCGCCGAATTGTCCGTGCTGCGCTCATAGAAGCCGCCGCCTTCTGTAACCGACTGCGTATAGGGATTACGCACGAAGAGCGTGATCGCGAAGGAGCCGACGACGATGAGCGCGGTCGCGATATAAAGGCTGCGCGGAATGACGAACTGCGGCACATGCGGCTGCGTCGGCGCATCTTCAGTTTTGGGCGGCGGGTTGTCCTGCGGCTTGCTCTGAGGCTTGCCCTCGTCCTGCGGTTCTTCGGTCATGGTGCGTCTCTCCCAATTTTTTATCTTGGGCTCAATATAGGGCCGATCTAGGCCGCTGCGCCATAGACGTCATAGGCCTCAGAGCGTTCGACTTTTACCGCGACGATGTCGCCCGCGCGCAAGGGGCGCCGCGATGCGACAAAGGCCGCGCCGTCGATCTGCGGGGCGTCCGCCTTGGTGCGGCCTTTGGCGAGCACACCCGTTGGTCCTCCGCCGGGCTCGTCGATGATGACCGAAAGGCGCTTGCCCACTTTGCGTTTCATCAGCCGCGCGCTGATCGCCTGCTGCTTCTCCATGAAGCGTCGCCAGCGCGTCTCCTTCACCTCGTCCGGAACCGCAGGCAGGCCAAGCGCTTCGGCTGGGGCGCCGGCGACGGGCTCATATCTGAAGGCGCCGGCGCGGTCGATCTCGGCTTCGTCCAGCCAATCCAGCAGATAGTCGAAATCCGCCTCAGTTTCGCCGGGGAAGCCGACGATGAAGGTCGAACGCAACGCAAGGTCAGGGCACACCCTGCGCCAGGCGCGAATCCGCGCCAAGGTCTTTTCCTCATTCCCTGGACGCTTCATGGCTTTGAGCACGTTTGGCGCGGCGTGCTGAAAAGGAATGTCGAGATAGGGAAGAATTTTCCCTTCCGCCATCAAAGGCACGACCTCGTCAACATGGGGATAGGGATAGACATAGTGCAGGCGCACCCAGAGGCCGAGTTCGCCGAGCTCCCGCGCAAGATCGAGAAAGCGCGCACGCACGCTACGATCGCCGAACATGCTCTCGGCGTAGCGAATGTCCCGCCCATAGGCGCTCGTGTCCTGCGAAATGACGAGCAGCTCCTTGACGCCGGCGCGCGCAAGCTTTTCCGCTTCGCGCAATACGTCGGCGGCTGGCCGCGAGACGAGCGGTCCGCGCAGATGCGGAATGATGCAAAAAGAGCAGCTATTGTCGCAGCCCTCGGAGATTTTCAGATAGGCGTAATGGCGCGGCGTGAGCTTCACGCCCTGTTCGGGAAGAAGGTCGAGAAAGGGGTCATGCGCCGGAGCGGCGGCGCGATGTACCGCCTCAACGACGCTTTCATATTGCTGCGGGCCAGTGATGGCCAGCACTTGCGGGAAGCGCTCCAAGACTGCTTCGGGCTCGGCGCCCATGCAGCCGGTGACGATCACCTTGCCGTTTTCGTTGAGCGCGGCGCCGATCGCTTCAAGCGACTCGGCCTTGGCGCTATCGAGAAAACCGCATGTGTTGACAATGACGACGTCCGCCCCGGCGTGGCTGCGCGACAGCTCGTAGCCTTCAGCGCGCAGACGCGTGACGATCCGTTCGCTGTCGACGAGCGCCTTAGGACAACCGAGAGAGACGAAGGAGATGCGCGAGGCCGCGTTCGCCGGCCTTTGTTGATCCTGCATGGCGCCCATTGCCATGCTCGGGCCGTCTTTGCAATCGCGGGCTCGACGTTAGGCGGTCAGAGCGCCGAGAAGAGCGAAAAGCGCGACGGCTGCAAAGACGATGGCGTGGATCATGAACGCAACTCCGATGGCCCCCGCAATGGTCTAGTGGTGCGCGCTTTAAGAAAGGGTTCACGGTGTCCTTTCTGAGACGCGTCGGCGTCGGCCAAAAAAAGCCAATAAGTCGGCCACGATGCAGGGCGTTCGCGGTTGACCAAAAAGAAAATTTGCGCTTGGCCTGAGCCGCTCTTAATGAATAGCGCTTCGCCAGCGAGCTTCAGCGACGCCGTCTCAGAAGGAAGCGCCTTATCTTGACGAATTCCATAGTTCTCGGAACAGGCTCATATGCGCCGCAGCGTGTCCTCTCCAACGCCGACCTTGAGAAAATCGTCAAGACGAACGACGAGTGGATCGTTAGCCGCACTGGCATCAAGGAGCGCCGAGTAGCTGCGGATGATCAGGCGACATCCGATTTAGCTGCGGCCGCCGCGCGCGAGGCGCTGGACTTCGCTGGCGTGAAGCCGAATGACGTGGACATGCTCGTCGTTTGCACGGTGACTGGCGACACGCCGACGCCGTCCTGTGCTTCCTTTGTCCAGGCGCAGCTTGGCGCGAGGAACGCCTTCGCCTTTGACATCGGCGCCGCCTGCGCTGGTTCCCTCTATGGCCTGTCCATCGCTGACCAGTTCATCAGAAGCGGTAAGGTGAAACGCGCGCTCGTCATCGGCGCCGAGACGTTAAGTCGCTTCGTCGACTGGACCAATCGCGAAACTTGCGTGCTGTTCGGCGACGCTGCGGGGGCGATTTTGCTTGGCGCCAGCGAAGAGGAAGGGCGCGGCGTGCTTGCCGCGAGCCTGCGCACAGACGGTTCGATGACGGGCATTCTCGGCATCTACGGGGGCGGGAGCCGCCGCCCGCCCTCTGCCGAAATGCTCGAAGAGAAGTCCGGCAAGATCAAAATGCGTGGCCGCGAAGTCTATAAGGTCGCGACCCGGCTGTTGCCCGAAGTGGTTGGCGAGACTCTAAAAGCCGCTGGTTTGACCGCAGCCGACATCAACCACGTCATCGCTCATCAGGCTAATAAGCGGATCATCGAATCCGCGATGCAGAATCTTGGCGTGCCTTTTGAGAAATGCTGGATCAACATCGACCGCTACGGAAATACGTCGAGCGCCTCCATGCCGATCACGCTCGATGAGGCGAATCGCGCCGGCAGGCTGAAAAAGGGCGACGTCATCGCCATGATGGCGATTGGCGCGGGGATGACTTGGGGCGGCGCAGTGCTGCGCTGGTAACTTCTCCTCTCGCTCTTCCAAAGGCCAAAAATCCGCTGAACAGCTAGCGTCCAACGGGACTGTTCCAATCCGTTTGCCAAAACAGTATACTCATGCTACCGATTTTATAGATTAATGGAGAAGCCAACATGAGTGAGAATTTGCAGAAGCGTCTTGGCCTGGGGGTTTTGGGGGGCTTGGTTGCGCTAATGATGCTGGCCAGCGCGCATTCTCAGGCGGGCCAGACATTCCTGAATGTCTCCTACGACCCTACGCGCGAACTCTATAAGGCGATCAACCCGGCCTTCGTAGCCGACTGGAAGGCCAAGACCGGCGAAACGGTCGAAATTCAAGCGTCGCATGGCGGCTCCGGCGCACAGGCGCGCGCAGTGATCGAGGGGCTGAACGCGGACGTCGTGACGCTGGCGCTCGCCGCCGACATTGACGCGATCGTCACCAAGAGCGGGAAAATTCCCCCCGATTGGCAGAAGCGCCGGCCCAATAACTCCTCGCCCTACACATCGACGATCGTGTTTCTCGTCCGCAAGGGCAATCCGAAAGCCATCAAGGATTGGGACGATCTGGCGAAACCCGGCGTCGCCGTGATCACCCCCAATCCCAAGACATCAGGCGGCGCGCGCTGGAATTATCTCGCGGCCTGGGGCTACGGGCTGAAAAAATTCAACGGCGACGAAGCGAAGACCAAGGACTTCGTGAAGGCGATCTATAAGAATGCGCCGGTGCTGGACACGGGCGCGCGAGGCTCGACGATCACCTTCGCCCAGCGCGGCATCGGCGACGTGCTCCTCGCATGGGAGAACGAAGCCTTCCTTGCGCTCAAGGAATTCGGCGCTGACAAATTTGAGATCGTTACGCCGCCCCAATCCATTCTGGCGGAGCCGCCGGTCGCCGTCGTCGACGCCAACGCCGACGCGAAGGGCAACAGGCAACTTGCGGAAGCCTATCTCGACTTCCTCTATTCGCCGCCGGCGCAGGCGATCATCGCGCGCAATTTCTATCGCCCCGTTCATCCGGAGTATGCGGCGAAGGACGATATAAAGAAATTCGCCAAAATTGATTTCATCACTGTGGACAAAACGTTTGGAGGCTGGGCGGCCGCGCAAAAGAAGCATTTCGCCGACGGCGGCATTTTTGACGAAATCCAGAAACAAGAGCTGACAAGGTGACCTCCCCGATTCTTGTCGGCAAAAACGCTCGGCGCTTCACGGCGCCGAGCGTCATTCCAGGCTTCGGCCTGACTTTCGGCTATACGCTGATCTATCTCGGCCTGATCGTCCTCTTTCCACTCGCCACGCTCATCTGGTGGTCGTCGGAATTAGGACTGTCCGGGCTCTATGCGATCGCCTCGGAGCCGCGCGTCGCCGCAGCGTTGCGAACAACATTCTTCATCTCCTTCGCGGCGGCGGTCATCGATCTTTTCTTCGGCCTCATCGTCGCTTGGGTCCTCACGCGATATGATTTCGCGGGCCGTCGGCTGCTCGACGCATTCGTCGATCTGCCCTTCGCGCTGCCGACGGCCGTCGCCGGAATTTCGCTTGCCGCGCTTTACTCGCCCAATGGTTGGTTCGGCGCGCCCTTCGCAGATTACGATATCAAGATCGCCTTCACCCGCTGGGGCATTCTTATCGCGCTCGTCTTCATTGGATTGCCGTTCGTCGTGCGCACCGTACAGCCGATTATTTCCGAGCTTGAAGTGGAATTGGAGGAAGCCTCGGCCACTCTCGGGGCCGGCCGGCTACAAACCGTTCTGCGCGTGATGCTGCCGCCTTTGGTGCCGGCGTTATTAACTGGTTTCGCGCTCGCCTTTGCCAGAGCCATTGGCGAATATGGCTCGGTGATCTTTATCGCCGGCAATATCGCTTATGTGTCTGAGATCGCGCCTCTGCTGATTGTCGTGAAGCTTGAGCAATATGATGTCGCGGGCGCGACCGGCATCGCGACGATCATGCTGGCGATCTCCTTCGCAGCGCTGCTCCTCATCAATCTGGTCCAGGCATGGAGCCGTAGGAGGTTCGGCCATGTCTGAGATTGCGATTGCACCCGCAGAGGATCGCCGCGCCAAATATCGGCCGGTCACTGAAGACTCGCCGCTTGCGCGTTATGCGCTCATTGCGACGGCGGTGCTGTTTCTTGCTGTCTTCCTCCTGGCGCCGCTTGCCATCGTCTTCGTCGAAGCCTTCAGCAAGGGGCTTGAACCCTTTCTTGCGGCGTTCGACGATCCAGATGCGCTCGCCGCCATCCGCCTGACGCTCCTGGTCGCGGCGCTCGCGGTGCCAGCCAATCTCGTGTTTGGGCTCGCGGCGTCGTGGTCGATCGCCAAATTTTCCTTTCCGGGCAAGAGCGTTCTCGTCACGCTGATTGATCTGCCCTTCTCAGTGTCGCCGGTCGTCGCCGGCCTAATTTATGTGCTCGTGTTCGGCGGTCAGGGCCTCTTCGGCTCGTGGCTCGCTGCGCATGGCGTGCAGATCATCTTCGCCGTGCCCGGCATCGTTCTGGCGACGATCTTCGTCACTTTTCCTTTTGTTGCCCGCGAACTCATTCCGTTGATGCAGGAACAGGGCAAGGTCGAGGAGGAAGCGGCGCTCACGCTCGGCGCCTCGGGTTTCAAGACTTTTCTCACCGTGACGCTACCCAACATTAAGTGGGGCCTGCTTTACGGGGTGCTGCTCTGCAACGCCCGCGCCATGGGCGAATTTGGCGCCGTTTCCGTCGTTTCCGGCCACATTCGCGGCCTGACCAACACAATTCCGCTTCAGGTGGAGATACTCTACAATGAGTACAACAATGTCGCCGCTTTCGCTCTCGCGGTTCTTCTTGCAGGCTTGGCGCTCGTCACACTCGGGCTCAAGACATTCCTCGAATGGCGTCATGCCGATGCGCTCTCTGGACGCGCTCGCCGACACTAAGACGATTAAGCGCGGCGCTTCGATTCGCATCGAGGGAGTCGAGCAGGATTTTGGCGCCTTTCCGGCGTTGCGCGATGTCAGCCTCGACATTCAATCCGGCGAACTCGTCGCACTGCTCGGGCCCTCGGGATCCGGCAAGACGACGCTGCTACGCGTGATCGCGGGCCTCAATTCTCCCGATCGCGGCCGAGTCCTGTTCGACGGCGAGGATGCGACCAACCTGCCTGTGCAAGATCGCCATGTCGGCATGGTCTTTCAGAACTATGCGCTGTTCAAACATATGACCGTCGCCGACAATATCGCCTACGGTCTGAAGGTTCGTCCCAGGCGCACGCGACCGTCGCGCTCAGCGATCAGAACGCGCGTCGCGGAACTTTTGCAATTCGTGCAACTCGACGGGCTTGGCGGCCGCTATCCCTCGCAACTTTCCGGCGGTCAGCGTCAGCGCGTCGCGCTCGCTCGCGCGCTTGCGATCGAGCCGCGCGTGCTGCTGTTAGACGAGCCGTTCGGGGCGCTTGACGCGCGCGTGCGCAAGGATTTGCGTCGCTGGCTGCGTGATATTCATAAGCAGACGGGATTGACCACTGTCTTCGTCACGCATGATCAAGACGAGGCGATGGAGCTTGCGGATCGAGTCGTCGTGCTCAATGAAGGCCGCATTGAGCAGATTGGGACGCCTGAAGAGCTCTATGATCGTCCAGCTTCGCCTTTCGTCATTTCTTTCGTCGGAGAAGCAGTCGCCTTGCCGGTCACCATCGCAGACGGCCATGTGAGATTCGGCGGCCGCGAATTGCACATCGACACGCACGGCTTGCGCAGCGGACCCGCAAGGGTCTTTTTCCGACCGGCGGACATCGCCGTCGCGGCTGAAGGAAATGGCGATCTGGAAGGTCGCGTTGAAAGTCTGCGGCGAACGCCGGCTGGCGTTCGCGCCACGATCGCCATCGACGGCTATGATCAAACGCTCGAAATCGACTCGCCGCTCGAACGTTCGGCTTCGCTCGGGGGCCGCGTTCCGCTTTCGCTGGCGAAAGCCCGCATCTTTCCTGCGGACGAGAACGGCGAATATGTTGACGCCGGAGAGGGCATTTGAGTCCCGCGACTGCGAAGAGGATTGAGGAAAGCAGTGCGGCAAACGACTGGAACTCTGCTCTCTATCTGAAATTCGAGGCGGAGCGCACGCGCGCCGCCCGCGATCTGCTTGCGCGCACGCCTTATTGCGACACGCGACGAGTGTTCGATCTCGGATGCGGTCCCGGAAACAGCACGCAGCTTCTCGCAATGAGCTTTCCCGGCGCCGAGATCGTCGGAATCGACAAGTCCGACAATATGCTGTCGGTGGCTCGCGCGTGCGCGCCGACCGCGACTTTTATTAAAGAGGATATCGCGAATTGGCGCCCTTTGGAGCCCGCTGATCTCATCTTCGCCAATGCGGCGCTGCATTTCCTGCCTGACCACCGCGGGTTGATGACGAGGCTGTTGAGCTATTTGAGGCCCGGCGGACGCCTCGCGGTTCAAATGCCGAACAATACGCATGAGCTTTCGCACGCGGCTATGCGCATGGTCGCGGCGGAAGGGCCCTGGGCGCCTCGTCTGCTGCCGGTCGCCAAGTCGATCATGGTGCTCGGTCCGCTTGAGGAATATTACAATCTGCTCGCGCCGCTCTGCAGCACGATCGATATTTGGCAGACGGTCTATGTTCACCCGCTCGACGGCCCTGATGGGGTGGTCGAATGGTTCGAAGGATCAGGACTTCGTCCATTTCTCGATTTGCTAGACGCAAATGAGCGCGTCGAATTTCTTGCGCGGTACAGAGAGAGGCTCGCGCAGGCCTATCCGCGACAGCCGGACGGCAAAGTCCTTTTGCGATACCCGCGCCTCTTCTTCGCTTTGCAGAAATAGAAGGCGGATAGCGTCCGGCGCCGCGCGTCGCGGCCTGAGCGCTCAATCCTGACAAACTGTGACATTAACCCTGACAAACTGTGACATTAACGCAACGGTTCCGCTCGATTCATAAGTTTATCTATAAACTCTATAGACAATATCTTGCTATTTCGGTTCACTGACTCTCGCGGCGTGGATGGAGATAGGTCGCAGAGGCGCAAACCTCCGCGACGAGAGACGAGAGCGGGCATGTCAAAGGGAAAACTAAAACTCGGGGTTGCAGTTACGGCGATGGTTATTGCCCTCGCCTCGAATGTGGCATTTGCCGTTGAAGCGGCGCGCGCCGATACGGCTTCAGAAATCCGCGTGCTGAAAGAGCGACTTCAGGCGCTTGAGGCGCAGGTCGCCAAGCAGCGGGCGGAGGTCAAGAAAGCGACCAATGTCGCGAACGCCGCCACCGCTGCAGTTGTCGCGAAAGGGCCGCCCGGCCCGCCGCCGCCCCCGCCCGTCTTCGTCAGCTTCAGGAACGGCCTGTTCGTGGAAACCGCGGACAAGGCCTATAGCTTCAAGATCGGCGGCCGCATCGCGGTCGATGGCGGCGGCATCAGCTATACGATCGGCGTTCCGACGAACTTTGGATACAAGGGCTATGCAGGTTTCCGTCGCGCTCGTCTCGAGGTCGAGGGCGTGGCCGCGAAGATCTGGTTCTACAAACTCGAATATGACTTCACCGGCGCCGGCCTCGGCGGCATTCGCGACGCCTATCTGGGACTTCTCGTTCCCGGCACCGAAACGCCCTATTCGAAAGGCCCCGTCTGGGTCCAGGTCGGCAATATGAAAGAGCCCTTCTCCCTGGAGTCGATGAACTCGGCGAAATATATCGACTTCATCGAGCGTCCGCTGGCGGTCGACGCCTTCGCTCCGTCCCGTCACGTCGGCGCCGCCGTCGCCGCTCACGGCGACGCCTGGACGGCGAAGGTGGGCATCTTCACGACGAGCTTCGAGGACGCCAACTTCGCTCCCACCTTGATCAGCGCTCCGGCGACGTTCTGGGCGCCGGTTCCGCGCGGCGGCGGTCAATATTTCGATGTGACCGGCCGTTTGACCTATGCGCCGATCAAGACCGAGCATGAGCTTCTCCATCTGGGCGCCGCTGGCCGTTATCACCAGCCAAACGACGCCACTGGCCTCAGCGACGACCGTATGCTGCGCGTCGGCAACCGCCTGCGCTCTGAAGCGAACGTCCTTGGCATGCAGACGCTGGGCACGCCGGACCTTTCCTGCAGCACGGTAACGTTCCCGTTGGCCGGCCTCCCGGGCAATGGCATTATCGGAACCACGACCGGCCTGTCGGGCAAATGCGTGAACAGCGAATTCCAATACGGCTTCGAATTGGCCGGCGCCTGGGGCCCGCTTTCGATGCAGGCCGAATATATCGGCATGCACGTCAATCGCAGCCCGAACAAACTGCTGCAGTCGCAGCTCCTCGGCGTCTTTACGCCGGGCGGCTCCTCGGTGTTCTTCAATGGCTTCTATGCTTATGGCCAGTGGTATATCACGGGAGAGGAACGCGCCGCAGCGTATAGCGTCAAAAGCAAGAACGGCGCTTCCTTTGAGCAGATCAAGATTCTCAATCCGCTCAGCAAGGGCGGCTATGGCGCCGTGAGCCTTGCCGCCCGCTACAGCTCGATCAATCTCAACAGCGGCCGCTGGTCGGGGTCGGGCCTCTTCAACATGCTGGGCTTTACGACGCTCGTTGCGCCGAACCCGCTGAACACCGCGCTCATCGCCAATCAGGCGGGCATCGCCGGCGGCCGGCAGGAGAATACGACGCTGGGCCTGAACTGGTATCCGGATAACGGCTTCCACTTCCAGGCGAACTGGACGCATGTGCTGCATTGGTCCGCGCCGCTGGGCGCAAGCGCGGCGACGGCGTTCGCGGGGCCGTTCGCTCTTGCCCCGGCAGCCTTGGTGGCTCTCCAGGGCAGGTATCAGAGCCAAGCGCATCCGGACCTGTTCGAGGTTCGCGCTCAAGTTTACTGGTAAGCGACGCTTCTAGACCCTTATTGCCCGCCGAGCTCAAAGCCCGGCGGGCTTTTCCTTGCGCACGCTCGTCCCTCTCCTGCTTGCTCTCATCGATTCAAAGCCCAACAGAGACCGCAGCGCCAAACATGGTCGCGTCAGGGTAAAGCAGCGAAATAGCACGCCGTCCTGCGCCGCACTGCCACGCCCAAGAATAAAAATTTAGTGGCTGCAAAATCGAGTCTACTTAGGAACATTTCTTATATTTCCGAGTTTCCCCTCAATCGACAGGCCTGTTCGTGGCCGCTCCGCGTAAGCAAGGGTTACCCTCGTGACAGTCGTAGCCCCTTCTCAACATGTGAAAACTCCGTTCGCCCCGCCGAGCGCCTAGGGGCGGACAAAATTGCGTCGCGCGCGCTTCTTTTGGTGAAAGGATTGACCGATGGCTCCAGACCCCAATCCACTCCCAAAAGGAAAAGAGGCGCCCCCGTCCAAAATTGAAGAGGTTCACGTACTCTGGCTCACTGCTGGGCTCAGCTGCGATGGAGATTCTGTTTCCATCACCGCCGCCAGTGAGCCGAGCATCGAAGACGTCATGCTCGGCGCCATACCAGGGCTGCCGAAGGTGCACTTGCATAATGCGGTGCTGGCGTACGACGTCGGCGACGATTTCATGCAGGCGTTTCACAAGGGCGCACGTGGGGAACTCGAACACTTTGTGCTGGTGGTCGAAGGCTCTATTCCCAACGAGAAGCTGAGCGGTGATGGATATTGGGCGGCAGTTGGCACTGATACATCGACGGGCCAACCAATCAGAACGACCGAATGGATTGACCGGCTGGCGCCCAAGGCGCTCGCGGTAATCGGCGCCGGCACATGCGCCACATTTGGCGGCATCCATGGGATGAAGGGGAATCCGACCGGCTGCATGGGCCTGCAGGACTATCTTGGAGTCGAATGGAAATCCAAGGCCGGCTTGCCCATCGTAAACGTGCCGGGCTGTCCCGTTCAACCGGACAATTTTATGGAGACATTTCTTTATCTACTGCGTCAGCTCGCTGGGCTCGCGCCGATGATTCCTGTCGATGGTCATGGTCGTCCGCGATGGCTGTTCGGCCCAACCGTTCACGAAGGATGCGATCGGGCCGCTTATTATGAGGAGGCCGACTTCGCACATGAATACGGCTCGCCGAAATGCTTGGTGAAGATCGGCTGCTGGGGTCCGGTCGTTCAGTGCAATGTGCCCAAGCGCGGCTGGATCGCTGGACTTGGCGGCTGCCCGAATGTCGGCGGCATTTGTATCGGCTGCACGATGCCGGGCTTTCCCGACAAATTCATGCCGTTCATGGACGAGCCGCCTGGGGGGCGCATCTCATCGACTTTAATCCAGC
>Ga0233425_10008822_pt1 | contig 13125 bp, 10 predicted proteins | sample Watercolumn_Towu_2_FD_181712 | JGI IMG/M metagenome (GOLD analysis project Ga0233425, IMG submission 181712) | Freshwater microbial communities from Lake Towuti, South Sulawesi, Indonesia - Watercolumn_Towuti2014_140_MG | ecosystem: Environmental > Aquatic > Freshwater > Lake | place...
GCGACGCGCTGCTGGTGTTCACCGCGGTGCCGCTCGCGCTGTCCGGCGGCGTCGCCGCGCTGTGGCTGCGCGGCATGCCAATGTCGGTTTCGGCGGCCGTCGGCTTTATTGCGCTTTCCGGCGTCGCCGTGCTGAACGGCCTCGTCATGCGCACCTATATTTCGCAACTGATCGCAGGCGGCATGCCCGAGCGCGCGGCGATCTTCGAGGGCGCGATGACCCGCCTGCGCCCCGTCGCGATGACGGCGCTCGTCGCGTCGCTCGGCTTTCTGCCGATGGCGCTTGCGACCGGCACAGGCGCCGAAGTGCAAAAGCCGATCGCGACGGTCGTCATCGGCGGCCTGATCAGCGCGACGCTCCTGACACTTGTCGTCCTGCCCGCCCTTTATGCGTTCTTTTGTCGTTCGCCGGAGTCGCCTTCCCCGCAACCAAGCGGAGGCTGACCGGTGAGCCTGCGCCACGTCGCCTCGGTCATGATCTGCCTCTTTGCAGGCGGCGCGGCGCACGCCGAAACCCTGATGGGCGCGATGCGTCGCGCCTATGACGCCAATCCTCAGCTCAACGCCAGCAGAGCCGGGCTGCGCGCGATCGATGAAAAAGTGCCGCAAGCGGAAGCTGGCATGAGGCCGCGCATTACGGGCGACGCCTATCTCGGCGTGCAGCGCAATCGCCTGGTCACAAAGCAGCGCGACGTCGATGTCAACGACCCGACCAATACCTCGGTCACGAAGAACATTCAGAACGGCGCCAGCGTTCCCCGCTCCGCTCATCTGACAGTCGAGCAGCCCATATTCGACGGTTTCAAGACGCAAAACGAAACGCGCGCGGCGGAGTCGGGCGTCTTCGCCGGACGCGAACGACTGCGCCTGACCGAGCAACGCGTCCTATTCGACGCTGTCGCCGCCTATATGAACGTCTTGCGCGACGCCGCGGCCCTCAAACTTCAAGAAAGCAATGTCTCCGTCCTAAAGGAGCAATTGCGTCAGACGCGCGAGCGTTATGAATATGGGCAGATCACGCTGACGGATGTCGCCCAGGCCGAAGCGCGGCTCGCGGCCGGGAAATCGCTCGCCAGCGCCGCGCGCGCAACGCTCGACGCGAGCATAGGCATTTATCGCAAGATCGTTGGCGTCGAGCCGACGAAGCTTGCGCCGGGCGCGCCGATAGATCGATTGCTGCCGAAGTCGCGAGAAGAAGCGGAGAGCATTGCGCAGATCGAACATCCTCTCGTTCTGGCGGCGCTCCACGACGCCGACGTCGCCGATCTCGACATCAAGGCGCTTGAGTCGGAGTTCATGCCCAAACTGTCGATCGTCGGCGACGTGTTCACGCAGACCGATTTGGCTGGCATCGGCAACCGCAATGTCGGCGCCAAAATCCTCGGACATCTCAACGTGCCGATTTACGAGGGCGGCCTGACGTCTTCCCGCGTGCGGCAGGCCAAGGAGACCGCCGGGCAGCGTCGGTTCGACGCGGATGTCGCGCGCGCTGAAGTTCTCTCGCTGGCGCGCGCCTATTGGGGCGCGCTGCAGGCCGCAAAAACACAGATCGCTGCGGCGCAAACGCAGATCGCCGCTGCCGAGCGCGCGCTCTATGGCGTGAGAGAAGAAGCCAAGGCCGGTCAGCGAACGACGCTCGATATCTTGAACGCCCAGCAAGAGTTGCTCAACGCGCGCATCGCGCTCATCTTTGCGCAGCGCGACCGCGTGCTCGCCTCATATGCGGTGCTCTCCTCCATTGGGCGGCTTTCTTCGCATTGGCTCGGCCTTACGTCCAACGGCTATGATCCTGCGATCCACTTCGAGCAGGTAAAGGATCTCTGGGGCGACCCGACGACGCCCGACCGCTAGGAATTAAGAATGCGCAGCGGCGACGCGATTGAATGCTATAAGTTTAGAAAAATGCGCGCGGCAACGCGGCGAATATAAAGCAAGGGGAGAGGAAAATCATGCGAGGCGCTTTCATCACGCTCGTCGTCGCGGCGACGCTCACGTCGCTTTCGGCGAACCCGGCCAATGCATTTTGCATGTTCGGCGGCTGCGATCCGACCGAGGCGGATGCGCGGCAGATTTTTGAGAACTTGCTGAAGCAACGCTTCGATAAGCCCGGCAAGATCGTCGAATTCAAGCAAACGATGAGCGAACCCCTCGAAATGCACGCGACGGGCGAGAAGGGCTTTGAGATTTTCTTCAACGCGCGAGTCGAATTTCCCGAGGGCGCCAATCTCGAATGCAAGCCCGACGACGCGGGAACGTTTCCGGAGGGTTGCTCGTCAGGGAAACATTATGTGACGGCGCCGCGCGGCGTCGACCCAAAGGGCAAGCAATATGTGTCGCCCGGCGCGACGGTGACCTTCGATGAGGAATATCGCTTCTACGAAGACCCTAAGGGCTGGAAGGGTCCGGACGGCAACATCTACTCGCAGTAAGTCCGTAAAAACTATGGGCGCGCAACGAATGCGCGCCCCAGAGATTTCTTTTCTTCCGATCCGAAAGCTTCGGCTCAGAGGTCCTTCGAGTTCTGCGGGCAGCCGCACTTCTCGTCGCACGCCTTCTTGGTGGCGGCGACTTCAGCTTGATTGGCCCCATAGTTCATCTTGCGCGAAATGAAGTCATCATCGCACTTCTCAGCGCACTTGGCTTGCTTGTCTTCGTCCGCTTTGCGGACGTCGCAATCCGCGAAGGCCGGGCTGATCATGCCGACGACAAGAGCCGCCGCCGTCACAATGGCGAATTTCCTCATTGGTTGTTTCCTTCAATTGCCCGCCATGGGCGTCTAAACTGCGCTTGGCGCTCGATTCCTTCCGCCCTGGAACAGCAACGGTCTCACATACGCAACAAGCGGCGGGACGATGTCGTATGTGGCCGCTCATGTCAATTGCGCGTCACTTCCACGACAGTTCGACGGCGCTCTCCCGCGGGAGCGGCAAAGTCCTCAAAACGCCTTTGTTTCTAATGTCTTGAGCAACGCAGAGATGGCATGGCCGCTCTTTCGCGTATCCGCGAAGCGCAAAAAGGGCGCGCGATTGCTCGCGCGCCCCGCTCGGGGTCAAAACTGAAGAGAGTCTTAAAGGTTCTTCGAGTTCTGCGGGCAACCGCACTTCTCGTCGCACGCCTTCCTGGCGGCCTTAACCTTGCTCATGTCCGCGGTAAAGCCCATCTGTTCCTTGAGATAGGCGTCCTCGCACTTGCTGGCGCAAACAGCCTGCTCGTCATCGCCATGCGTGTCGCAGCTGATGCGCGTCGCTTGGCTCGGCGCGCGCTGACCAACGGCGGCGTCGAAAGCGAACGACGGCGCACTCATCGCCAGGAACAGCGCGGCGGCCGCCGTAAGGGCGTATTTATTCATATGTTGATTTCCTCTTCTTCGCGTCGTGACTTTTTCTTTTTTGGAGAGCGCTGCGCTGAACGCATTCCAACCGCAGCGGCCCGAATTCAACGCAAAGCGCGACAACGCTGTCGGAGGATCTCGAGCGAGTCAATCGTTTTTTTCGCGAGATTTAAGGGGCGAGTTGTCGCAACACATAAGGAAGAATGCCGCCGTTTTTGAAGTATTCTAACTCGTCGAGCGTATCGATGCGCGCGAGCAGCGGCGCGGTTTTCGTGGACCCGTCCGGGAAGGAGATCGAAGCGACCAAGGTCTTGCGCGGCGCAAGCCCCTCGCGCAAGCTATGAATCGTTACGGTCTCATCGCCCTTTAGCCCCAGCGTGTCCCAGCCTGTCCCTTCCGCGAAGGTGAGCGGCAGCACCCCCATGCCGACGAGATTGGAGCGGTGGATGCGCTCGAAACTCTTGGCGATCACGGCGCGAACGCCAAGCAGCATGGCGCCCTTCGCCGCCCAATCGCGCGATGAGCCATTGCCATATTCGGCGCCGGCGAAAACGACGAGCGGCGCGCCCTCAACCCCGTAACGCATGGCGGCGTCATAGATCGACATGATCTCGCCGCCCGGATAATGGCGGGTCAATCCCCCTTCCGGCGTCAGGCCTTTCTCGTCCCGCATCATGTGATTCTTGATGCGGATGTTGGCGAAAGTCCCGCGCATCATCACTTCATGGTTGCCGCGCCGCGTCCCGTATTGATTGAAATCGGCGGGCAAGACGCCGTGCTCGATGAGCCATTTGCCGGCGGGCGAAGCCGCCTTTATGGAGCCTGCGGGCGAGATGTGATCGGTGGTGATCTTGTCGCCGAAGAGCGCGAGGATTCGCGCGCCCACAATATCTTCGACAGGCTTCGGCTCGCGCTTAAGGCCAACGAAATAGGGCGGGTTGCGCACATAGGTGGACTGGCCGTCCCACCCGTACGTCTCGTCGCTGGGCGCTTCGACCGCACGCCAATGTTCGTCGCCGGAGAAGACGTTGGCGTAGGTCTCGCGAAACAGATCGCGCGTCACCTGATCGCGGATGAAGGTCGCGATCTCCGTATTCGCCGGCCAGATGTCGCGCAGATAGACCGGCGCGCCGGCGCTGTCATGTCCAAGCGGCTCCTTCGTCAGGTCGATGGCGACGGTTCCCGCAAGCGCGTAGGCGACGACGAGCGGCGGCGAGGCGAGGTAATTCGCCTGGACGTCCGGATTGACGCGCCCCTCGAAATTGCGATTGCCCGACAGCACGGACGCCGCGACGAGATCATGCGCATTGATGGTTGTCGAGATCGCCGGCGGCAGCGGCCCGGAGTTGCCGATGCAGGTCGTGCAGCCGAAGCCAACGAGATTGAAGCCGAGATCGTCGAGATATTTCTGCAGTCCCGATTTGGCGAGATATTGCGCAACGACCTGACTGCCTGGCGCGAGCGACGTCTTCACCCAGGGCTTCGTCTTTAATCCACGCGCGGCGGCGTTGCGCGCCAGCAGTCCGGCGCCGATGAGCACGCTCGGGTTGGAGGTGTTGGTGCAGGAGGTGATGGCGGCGATGACGACGTCGCCATGCCCGAGGTCGTAATTTTCGCCCTCGACGCTATAACGCCGCCCGAGCCCGTCTTCCTTCTTGTATTCGGTCGCGAGCGCGCCAACAAACGCCGAACCCACTTCCGAAAGCGACGCGCGGCTCTCGGGGCGCTTCGGACCGGCGAGCGAGGGCGTCACATCCCCGAGGTTGAGCGCCAAAGTATCGGTAAATTCGGGATCTGGCGCGCCGGACTCGCGCATCATGCCTTGCGCGCGGGCATAGGCTTCGATCAGCGCGATGCGATCGTCGCTGCGCCCAGACATGCGCAAATATGCGAGCGTCTCCTGATCGATTGGGAAGAAGCCGCAGGTCGCGCCATATTCAGGCGCCATATTGGCGATCGTCGCCCGATCGGCCAGGCTCATATGATCAAGGCCGTCGCCAAAGAATTCCACGAATTTTCCGACCACGCCTTTCTTGCGCAGCATTTGCGTGACCGTCAGGACGATGTCCGTCGCCGTCACGCCTTCCTTCGGCGCGCCGGCGAGCTTGAAGCCGATCACCTCCGGCGCAAGCATCGACAGAGGTTGGCCGAGCATTGCGGCTTCCGCCTCGATGCCGCCGACGCCCCAGCCGAGAACGGCGAGGCCGTTGATCATGGTCGTATGCGAATCGGTGCCGACCAGCGTGTCGGGATAGGCGAGCTCGACCGTCTTGCCGTCGATGCGCTCGGTACGCGTCCAAACGGTCTGCCCGAGATATTCAAGATTGACCTGATGGCAGATGCCGGTGCCCGGAGGCACGACGCGGAAATTATCGAAGGCCGACTGGCCCCATTTCAGGAAGCGGTAGCGCTCGCCATTGCGCTCATATTCGAGTTCGACGTTGCGGGCGAAGGCCTGCGGCGTGCCGAAACTGTCGACGATCACCGAATGATCGATGATGAGATCGACGGGCACCAGCGGATTGATCTTCTGTGCGGTCCCGCCGAGCGCGACGACGGCGTCGCGCATCGCCGCAAGGTCGACGACCGCCGGCACGCCGGTGAAGTCTTGCATCAAGACGCGCGCCGGCCTGAAGGCGATCTCGCGTTCAGTCTTGCCTTTTTCCTCGAGCCACTTAGCGAAGGTTGCGATCGACTCCTTGGTGACCGAACGGCCGTCTTCGTTGCGCAGCAAATTCTCAAGTACGACCTTGAGCGAATAGGGCAGGCGGGAGACGTCTCGAAGCCCGCTTTCTTCCGCAGCCTTCAACGAGAAATATTGATAGGACCGGTCGCCGACGGCGAGCGCCTGATAGGCGTTGAAGCTATTGAGAGAAGCCATGGAAGGGGTCCTTGCGGCGCGGAAAAGCGCGCCCTTTCTAGAAAATTCCACGCCATGGGGGCAAATAGAAAAGGCGCGTCGAAAATCGAGCTGTCAGACGCGTCGTTCGCCGCGCAGCTGCCGCTCCTCCATGCGCGCCAGGAAGATAAGGGACAGGCCCGTGCAAACGGCGAGAGCGAGAAACACGAGACGAAAGCTTGAAAGCAAAGCGGCGCCGTCGGCGTTGGCCTTCAAATCCTCGAGCAGTTGCGCGCGGCCGCCGCCGATCGCCAGCGCGGCGAATAGCGCGACGATCGCGCCTGCAGCGAGTTGCCGAAAGAATTGCATCGAGGCCGTCGCCGTTCCGAGATCGCGCGAATCAACCGCGTTCTGCACCGAGACGGTCGCAATCGGCAGCATCGCGCCAATCCCGAAAGTCGTAACGGTGAGCAAGGCGTTGAGGAAAAAAAGCGAGCCGTCCGATCCCATCATCGCCGCCGCGCCGAGCGCGGCAAGACAGCCGGCGCCGAGCCCCAGAATGGGCGCCGCCTTGTAATGCGTCAAATGCGCCATCAATCGTCCGGACAGTGTGGCGCCGGCGACGGTGCCGAGCATCAGCGGGATGAGCGTCAGCCCCGATTCGCTTGCATTCATCCCGGCGTAGATTTCGTAATAGATGGGCATAACGACCGAGAGCCCGACAAAACCGCCAAGCCCAAAAGAGCTCGACACGATGGCGTCGCGCACGATGCGAAGTCCGAGAATGCGCAACGGAATGAGCGGCTCTTCGACGCGCGCGGTGCGCCAGGCGAAGAGCGCCCAGGCAAGGGCCGAAGCGGCGAAAAGGCTGATAATCGGCGCCGAGCGCCAAGGATAGCGGACGCCGCCCCAGCCAAGGGTCAGGACGAGAAGGCCGGAGGCCAAAATCAGCAACATCGCGCCCAGATAATCGACGCGATGCGGATGGCGTCGCTCCGGCAGGCGCTTCAACCGCGCATTGACGATAATGAGCGCCGCGAGGCCGAGTGGCAGATTGATCCAGAAGATCAGCGACCAATGCCAATATTGCGATAAAAAGCCGCCGAGCGCGGGACCGGCGATGCTCGACGTGACAAATACGGCGGCGAAATAGGATTGATAGCGGCCGCGCTCACGGGGCGAGACGAGATCGGCGACGATCGTCTGGCCAAGCGAGATCAGGCCGCCGCCGCCCAGTCCTTGAATGACCCTCGCGCCGGCGAGCGCGGCCATGCTCGGCGCCAAAGCGCAAGCGACCGAACCGATCACGAAAGTGGTCACGCCGACAAGAATGACCATTCGCCGTCCATAGACATCGGCGAATTTTCCGTAGAGCGGCGTCACCACCGTCGCGGCGATGAGATAGGCCGCCACGATCCAGGAAAGATCCTGCGCGTCGCCGAGGTCCGCCGCGATGGTCGGCATGGCGGTGACCACAATCGTCTGGTCCAGGGCCGAGAGCAGCATCGCGAGGCCGAGCCCGAACATGACCTGTCGCAATTCGGCGGCGTTTGGCGGCGAGTTGGCGGACATGACCTCGGGGCGGGGGAACGGACGAGGAGCCTATACAATGTTGCGGCGCGAAACGATACCCTCGTCGTGTGAATGGCCTTCGTTGATGACCCGCAGCAGGGCCGCCGCGTCTTCGATCCCAGTGAGCAGCGGATCGTCGGCATTTTTGGGCCTCTCGCGCGCGAGCGCGCGCAGCGCCTGTTCGGAGGCCACGGCCCGCGGCGCGACGCCGCGCCTTCTTGCAATGGCGAGGCGCTCGGCATCGAGCGCTCGCAAAAGCCTCGCGTCGTCGACGGTGAGCGGGGGTTCCGCTCGTCGTTCTATCGGCGCCTCAGCCGGCGCGGGCACAACTTGGTGAATGTCCGCCTCGACGTCCGCGACGTCGCCGCGCGCCGCAAGGCCGCTTGCGAGCGCAGCGCGCCAGCCGAGCGCGAGCGATGACAGGCGGCGGGGCCAGGCCAACGGTCCGCTGCGGCAGTGGTCGCATCTCCCGCACGGCTCGCTCTCTTCGCCAAATTCGGCGAGGAGCCGCTCAAAGCGGCAGCCCGGCGTGGCCGCGAGCCGAGCCATCGCCTGACGTCTGGCGTAATCGCCGGCGGCGGCTTCATTCTCTTGCGCCGCTTCGGGAATGCGCCAGCGCAGGGCCAGCTCCGCAGACGAAAATAGCGTCAGCGCGCGGGCCGGCGCGCCGTCGCGTCCGGCCCGGCCGATCTCCTGATAATAGCCCTCGACCGAGGTCGGGAGATCGGCGTGAATGATAAAGCGCACGTCGGGCTTGTCGACGCCCATGCCGAAGGCGATGGTCGCGACCATCACCGCGCCCTTGCGCGTAAAGAAGGCGTCCTGACTTTCCGAGCGCGTATGGGCGTCGAGTCCCGCGTGATAGGGCAGCGCGTCGAAACCGAGCCGCGAGAGTTCGCGCGCCAGCGCGTCAGTCTTGTTGCGGGAATTGCAATAGATGATCCCGCTTTCCTTCTCGCGGCCCTTGCGCGCGAAATCGACGATCTGGCGCAGTCCGGCGTCCTTCTGCGCGAAATCGAGAGAAAGATTCGCCCGCGCGAAGGAGCGCTGAAAAATCTGCGGCGGCCGCGAGAAGAGCGTTCGGGCAATGTCGTCGCGGGTGCGCGGACCGGCCGTCGCGGTGACGGCGAGCATCGGCGGCGCGCCGAGCTTTCGCGCGATCTCGCCGAGCGCGCGATAGTCGGGACGAAATTCATGGCCCCAATGCGAGACGCAATGCGCCTCATCGATCGCAAACAGCTTAATGCGAATGTTGCGCAATAAGTGCTGCGTTCCCTCCTGGGCGAGACGCTCGGGTGCGGCGTAAAGAAGCCGGGCGCGGCCCGAGGCGATGGCGTCGATCGAGGCCGCCGCTTCGTCGTCCTCCTGCATCGAATGCAGCGCGACGGCGCTGACGCCCTTGTCGGCGAAGGTTCGAAGCTGGTCGCGCATCAGCGCGATGAGCGGCGAGCAGATGAGAACGAGTCCACCGCCAGGGGCGGCGGCCGGCAACTGGTAGAGGAGGGATTTGCCGGAGCCCGTCGGCATGATGGCGATCGTGTCGCGGCCGGCGAGAATAGCCTCGACAACCTCCGCCTGCCCCGGCAGAAAGTCCGAAAAGCCAAATTTGCTGCGCAGCAATTCCTGCGCTTCGGCCAGGGAGGATGAGGTCACTCCGCCCAGCCCGCCATCCACAGCGCCTGACGGGCGGTGAGGTCCATCAGGCGCCAGGCCTGCATCGGGCCGGCCATCGTTCCTTTGAACGCGACTTCGGGCTGCCGGCAGGTGGCGTCGCGCCAGGCGATCCAGGCGCGCTGGGTCTTGCGCAGATTGTCGGCGGCGTCCTTATCCATTTTGACGAGCGCCGCGCGGTAGGCGGCGTTGAGCCGCACATCCCAGACCGCCGCCTCGCGGCCGTAACATTCGTTCAGCACGGCGTTTGACGTATTGCCTTCTTTCTGGATGCACGCCTTGGCGAGCGCGCCGACACAGCTTGACCGATCATGACCCGCTTTTTCGGCCGCCGCGGCGAGACGGCCTTCGGCGCCGGGCGCTTCTTCGAGTTCGTCTTTCGGCGGCGCCGCCTTTTTGGCTTTCTCGGCGGCGAGCGCGAGACAGGCGTCGATTTCGGCGCGGTCCGCTTTGGAGGGCTCCTCCGCGAGCGCCGGGACGGCGGCGAGACAAGCGAGAACCAGAAGCGCGGCGCGGGTCATTGTTCTCTCCTTATCGCGATCCAAGAAGCGCTTCGGCGATCTCGCGCCATTCGTCTTCGAGTGCGCCTTTATGCGGCTCTCGCTTCGCGCGGCGATACCAATAGAAGGCGTTCGAGAGATCGCCTTCCTTGCGATGGAGGTAGGCGTGGACCCACATGCTCTCGGGATCGGACTTGTCGTCGACGCATTTATGCGCCGCGTTCCAGTCGCCCTTGGCGTCGAACCACAGCGCCCGTAGCGGCGTCGGGAGAGCGGGCGGGTCGTCAGCGGAAAGCTGTTCGAGAAATGCGTCGAGGGTCACGCGTTTCAGCTCAAAATCTTCTAAAGATTGCTACCTTAGCTGCAATATGGGGCAATTTCTCGTTTTGGAATTTGAGGGCTTGATGCGCTTACGCCACTCAACGCTACCCTCGGCATAAAGCAGGGGGACCAATAGGGCGCATACGGCAATCTCACGTCATGTTGTGAGTAGCGATCTTCAGAGTGGATTCAAGCGAATCTCTAAATTCAGTTTGAAAGAAATAAACTAGCGAGTGCGCTCAACTCTACATGATTACTTGACACAATGGGCGTTCCTGAAGCCTATCGCACAAACTCAAATATTAACGTAACATCGGTCGATCCAACAATGTTACACCAGTCGTCGCGAGCAGGACGTCTACCCATCAAGCTGAAACTTCGTCCGTCAGGATTTAAAATCCCATTAACGGGATATTTTAAAATCGTACATCCGGGAGCATAAGCCACTACGTTTCCTGTAAAACGCGATCCGCTCAACTCTCCGTCAAAAATCAGACTCCCACTCGATATACCAAGTACATCCAGCGATTCTCTTGGCGTCTCGTAAAAGACACGCCGCCGCCTGCCATCGGCAGTCATATACATCCCTGAACCGTTAAAAGTCCATCTGCTCGTCTTCAGTTCAGCAGGGACGCTGGACGGATGTGGAATTATTGGAGGAGAAACAGGCGGGATCGGAGGGCTAACCACCGGCTCATGCGGTCCGACTAAAGGAACCTCCCCACCATAACCGCCATAGGCTTTGACTCCCGCGATCTCCATTTCTTTTAAAATCCTGCGAGCGCACGCTCTCCAATTGTTGTCGTACGTTGTTGATCTCCAATTTCCGTACTCATCAAACTCAGTTACGTCTCGTAGTTCTCCGCACCGCGCACGGTACAACTCTTCCAGATATGGCACGCTCTGCATGAGCTTCAATTCTTCTTTGTTGAGATAGTATATAGATGTCGAATCGGTAGCAAAGGTCTTCTCTATGATGGTCGTAGGGACGTTCCGTTCAGCTAAGAACTGACGATATTGATCCATTGCCCCTTCGTATAGCCTCTTGGCATCCTGTGGAGAAAGATTCCCATACATTGCTCTATTGAAATAAAACCGATGCACTCCTATATAATTACCGTCACGCGTAACTCCACTCGCCCATATTAGAAAGCATGCACTTGCACAGTCTGCATTTTGGTCACCTTGTTGAATAAGCACATTCTTCTTTAAAACTGTGGGTGTGACGTATTGCGACATTGGCCAGCACTGGATTTCACCTTGTGGCGTGTTGGCAAACTGATTTGGTCCTACTGTGCTGGCTTGAAGGACTTTTATCTGATTACCAATATCCATGGCCGCTTCAACATCGCCCCCGGGTGTGCAAAGTATTACTTGATGGATGGTGTTCCCCCTGGCGATTAACGACTGAGCTACCTTCCTAAACTCCAAACCATCGTTGCGTTCTATTTTTCCCACGAGGTTTATATAGCCAAGGTGCTCGCTCGCATCCTCGGCTATCGTGAACTGAGCACCAAACACGGGTACAGAAAAGCTTATCCGCATTACCAGCGCGAACAATCCAAGGCTTCTAATTTTGCCTGTTTTCAAATGATCCCCCGCGCGTCAGATATTTCTTGACAGCGAGCTTGACTGTTTAGATAGGATGCAAGAATCACCAGTCGAGGTCATAGAAATCTAAGGGCGACCGTCGTAATTGGGAATCAATGCGATCAATAACGGTATCGAGATCAGAAGACGCAGGCGCGTCTGTTGCCGGGCGGAAAAATTGTAATCCATCATGCGACGCCCGACGACGTGGGCGTGAATTGAGACGTTGTTCGAGACGGCAGGCCCGGTCCGACGTTGACTCCCACGCCCGCCGCGCATAAAAACCCCGGCAAATCTCGAAAGAGAACCCGACACAAGCCGAGCCGCCCGAGAGGCGGCAGGCCAACGCCCGGCAGCGCGATGCGCCCCCGGGCGCGAAATGCTTTGGAGAGTGAGTAGTGAGGTAGTGAATAGTGAGTAGGGCCGGGCGCGCATCTACTCACTACTCACCATCTCACCACTCACTCTCCCCCAGGAGACAACCAGTCATGTTCGAGAGCCTTTCCGACAAGCTCTCCGGCATTTTCGACAAGCTCACCAGGCGCGGCGCGCTTTCCGAGGCCGACGTCAACGAGGCGCTGCGCGAAATCCGCCGCGCGCTGCTCGAAGCCGACGTCGCGCTCGACGTGGTGCGCTCTTTCACCGACAAGGTCCGCGACCGGGCGGTCGGCGCCGGCGTCATCAAATCGGTGACGCCCGGCCAGATGGTCGTGAAGATCGTCAATGACGTGCTGATCGAGACGCTCGGCCAGGAGGCGCAGCCGATCGATCTCGCCGCCGCGCCGCCGGTCGCGATCATGATGGTCGGCCTGCAAGGCGCGGGCAAAACCACGACCACCGCCAAGATCGCCAAGCGCTTGAGGGAGCGCCACGGCAAGCGCACGCTGATGGCCTCGCTCGACGTCAAGCGCCCGGCGGCGCAGGAACAGCTCGCGGTGCTCGGCCGGCAGGTCGAGGTCGACACGCTGCCGATCGTCGCCGGCCAGACGCCGGTGCAGATCGCCAAGCGCGCGATGGACGCCGCTCGGCTGCAAGGCTTCGACGTCGTGCTGCTCGACACCGCCGGACGCACCCATATCGACGAGCCGCTGATGCAGGAGATGGCGGAGATCAAGACCTCCGCCAAGCCGCATGAAATCCTGCTTGTCGCCGATGCGCTCACCGGCCAGGACGCGGTCAATCTCGCCAGTAATTTCGATGAGCGGGTCGGGCTGACCGGCATTGTATTGACGCGTATGGACGGCGATGGCCGCGGCGGCGCGGCGCTCTCCATGCGCTATGTCACCGGCAAGCCGATCAAGC
>Ga0233425_10008823_pt1 | contig 13125 bp, 10 predicted proteins | sample Watercolumn_Towu_2_FD_181712 | JGI IMG/M metagenome (GOLD analysis project Ga0233425, IMG submission 181712) | Freshwater microbial communities from Lake Towuti, South Sulawesi, Indonesia - Watercolumn_Towuti2014_140_MG | ecosystem: Environmental > Aquatic > Freshwater > Lake | place...
TGCGTAGGGTCCGAAGGAGCGACCGGAACACGTCCGCCCGATCGCCGGTCACGGGACTGATGACGTTGGCGAGGAACACGCCGTCCTCCGCGAGGCGTGCCTTGACGAGCGCGAAGAACTCCCGCGTCACGAGATGGGCGGGGATGTTCCGCAGGCCGTGGTATGCGTCGCAGAAGATCATGTCGTAGGTGGCGTCGGAGCCGACGAGGAAGCGGCGGGCGTCGGCAGCGATCGGCCGCACCGCGGAGAACTCGCCGAGCCGGAAGAACCTGCGCCCCACGTCGATCACCGCCGGGTCGAGCTCGACGACGTCGGCCGCCGCGTGAGGATGCCGCCGTGAGAAGTCCTCGGGCATGCCGAATCCTCCGCCGCCGAGGAACAGCGCCCGCTCGAGCCGCGGGCCGTACACCTCCGCCAGCCGCCAGTAGAGATTGCAGGGCATGAACACGTTGCCCGTCTCCACGTACTGGCCCCCTTCGAGCGTCGTGTCGAGTTTGAGCCCGCGGACCCGCTCGCCGTACTCCGTCGTCCATTCCTCGACGCGGACGTCGTGGTAGAAGGTTTGCTGTTCGTGGAGCAGCCCGGACACCGGGGCGGGCGTGACGGACAGCGACGCTGCGGCGATCCCGGCCACCGCCAGCAGGGCGACGGCCCGCCGCACGCCGCTTCCCCGGCCCGTAGCCAGCACCGCGGCACCGAGGGCGGCGACGACGAGGCCGGTCATCAGGAAGATCGCTCGCACGCCGAACTGCGGGATCAGCCAGAACCCGGTGACGAACGTTCCCACGAAACTGCCGAGCGTCGAGAGCATCCCCACGACACCGGCGGACCGACCGATCTCGTGGTCTTCGGTGATGCGGCTGATGAGCCGTACGATGAAGGGGCTCGCGGAGGCCAGAAGGCAGGCGGGGATCGCGAACAGGGCGAGCGAGGCGATCAGGGGGCCGCTGATCACACCGGCCGCGGCCGTGGTGGCGGGCAGCATCCGGTGGATCGCCGGCACGAGCAGCGTCCAAGCGGCCGCGGCGAGCAGGAGGTAGCCGAGAATGGACGTCCGCGGCGCCCGATCGACGAGCAGGCCGCCGACGAGGTCGCCGACGCTCATCGCCACGAGAACGACGCCGATCAGGGCGGTCCAGGTGTAGAGACTGTTGCCGAAGAGCGGCGCAAGGAGCCGGTTGCCAGACACTTCGATCACGAGCGTGGCGGCGCCGGTGCAAAAACAGACGACGTAGAGCAGCCAGCGCGGCCCGACCTCGGGAGCACGATGGCTGCCGGACGTGCCGGGACGGCCCGCGGCCGCCGGCCGCTCGTCCGTCGTTTCCATGTCGCTCCCTCGTGCCGGGGCGGGTGACCGTCGGCCGGACGTCGTCCGTTCAGCACCGCGGAGCCCGTGAGCCCCCAGTGTCGGCCGTCACAGCCCGTCCTGCCAAGAGGGCCAACCGCAGACGATCAGGCGGCCGGCCCCCCCTCGGCGGGCGCCGAGGCGACCGGCTCCGCGGTCACGAAGCCCTTGAACACGAGCTGCTTCTTGCCGGCGACCTCTACACAGTCCACCTGGATGGTGTCCTTGCCCTCGAACTCGCCCTTGAGAAGCTCCTCGCTCACCGGGTCCTCGATGTAGTTCTCGAGGGCCCGACGCAGCGGCCGGGCGCCGAAGTCGGTGTCGGAGCCCTTCTTGATGAGGAACTGCTTGGCACCGTCGGTGAGCTCGAGCTTGAGACCGCGCTCGAGCAGCCGTTCGCGGACCTTCGCCAGCTCGATGTCGATGACCTTCTTGAGGTCGTCGACCGTGAGGTGGTGGAACACGATCACGTCGTCGAGCCGATTCAAGAACTCAGGACGGAAGACCTTCTCGATCCGCTCGTTGACGCGGCCCTTCATGCTGTCGTAGCTGGCGTCGTTGTCGGGGGCCTGGAACCCGAAGGCGGCCTCGTTCTTGATCGCCTCGGCCCCCGCGTTCGTCGTCATGATGATGATCGTGTTGCGGAAGTCGACGTTGCGGCCGAAGGAGTCGGTGAGCCGTCCCTCCTCCATCACCTGCAGAAGCATGTTGAACACGTCGGGATGGGCCTTCTCGATCTCGTCGAGCAGGACGACGGCGTAGGGACGGCGGCGGATCTTCTCCGTGAGCTGGCCCCCCTCCTCGAAGCCCACGTAGCCCGGCGGGGCGCCGATCAGCCGGCTGACGTTGTGCTTCTCCATGTATTCGCTCATGTCGATCTGGATGAGCGCCTCGGCGTCGCCGAACATGAACTGCGCAAGAGCCTTGGCGAGCAGCGTCTTGCCCACGCCCGTGGGGCCGGCGAACACGAACGAGCCGATCGGCCGCTTGGGGTCCTTGAGGCCGGAGCGGCTGCGACGGACCGCCTTCGAGACGCTCTTGATCGCCGCCTCCTGACCGATGACCTTCTTGTGGAGTTCGTCCTCCATCCCCATCAGCCGCTGCTGATCCTCCGTGCTCATCCGGGTGAGCGGGATGCCGGTCATCTTGGAGACGACCTCGGCGACAACCTCTTCGTCCACCACGCCGTCGGCCTCGCGGCTCTTGTCCCGCCAGTCGCGGGTCATCGACTGCTTCTTCTTCTTGAGCTTGTCGGCCTGGTCGCGGAGCGCAGCCGCCTTCTCGAAGTCCTGGTTGGCGACCGCCTCCTCCTTCTCCTTGTTGAGCCGCTCGACCTCCTCGTCGATCTCCTTGAGATCCGGCGGCTTGGTCATCGCCTTGAGCCGGACGCGGGCGCCCGCCTCGTCGATCACGTCGATCGCCTTGTCCGGCAGGCAGCGGCCGGTGATGTAGCGGCTGGAGAGATCGACCGCCGCCTCGAGGGCGGCGTCGGTGATGCTCACGCGGTGGTGGCTCTCGTAACGGTCGCGGAGCCCCTTGAGGATCTCCACGGCCTCGTCCTTCGTGGCCGGCTCCACCATGATGATCTGGAACCGCCGGTCGAGGGCGGAGTCCTTCTCGATGTACTTGCGGTACTCGTCGAGCGTGGTGGCGCCGATGCACTGGATCTCGCCACGGGCCAGCGCCGGCTTGAGCACGTTGGAGGCGTCGATTGCCCCCTCGGCGCCGCCGGCGCCCACGAGCGTGTGGAGCTCGTCGATGAAGAGGATCGTGTTCTTGGCCCGGCGGACCTCGTTCATCACCGCCTTGATCCGCTCCTCGAACTGGCCGCGGTACTTCGTGCCGGCCACCATCATCGCGAGGTCGAGCACCACGATGCGGCGGTCGGCGAGCAGCTCGGGCACGTTGCCGTCCACGACCCGCTGGGCGAAGCCCTCCACGATCGCGGTCTTGCCCACGCCCGCCTCGCCGAGGAGCACGGGGTTGTTCTTGGTGCGGCGGCAGAGGATCTGGATGGCGCGCTCGATCTCCTTCTCGCGGCCGATCACCGGGTCGAGCTTGCCCTGCCGAGCCAGTTCCGTGAGATCGCGGCCGAAGCTGTCGAGGGCCGGGGTCTTGCTCTTGCCCCCCTTGGGCGACGCCTCACCGCTGGCGGCTCCCGCGCCGGCGGGCTGACGGCCCCCCATCCCGGCCCGCTCGCCCCCTTCGTTCTCCATGCCGTGGCCGAGGAGGTTGAGCACCTCCTCGCGGACATCCTCGAGCTTGAGGCCGAGGTTCATCAGCACCTGCGCGGCGACCCCCTCCTGCTCGCGGAGCAGGCCGAGGAGGATGTGTTCAGTGCCGACGTAGTTGTGGTTGAGGTTCCGGGCCTCCTCCATCGAATACTCGATCACCTTCTTGGCGCGGGGCGTCTGCGGCAGCTTGCCCATCGTGACCATGTCCGGGCCGCTCTGGACGAGCTTCTCGACCTCCATGCGGATCTTCCGCAGGTCGATGTCGAGGTTCTTGAGGACGTTGGCGGCGACGCCGCTGCCTTCCTTGATGAGCCCCAGGAGCACGTGCTCCGTGCCGATGTACTCGTGGTTGAAGCGCTGGGCCTCCTGATTGGCCAGCTGCATCACCTTGCGGGCGCGATCCGTGAAACGCTCGTACATGGGCAAAAGTCCTGGGGTGCGAGAGCCCGGCCCGTGATCCGGACAGACGGAGGGCGTGCCATTCCGGCAGCCGCCGGCCATCACGTCATTGGCGGAGCAAACCTTACGCCAAACCAGCCGCAGGATTCTAGGAGTCGCGCCGCGGAAAGTCTGTCGCGACGTCGCGCATCGCGAGAAATCGCGTCATTTTCGTGGTTCAGGCCGCCGCGGGCCGCTCTCGCGTCCCACCGGGCGCGCCGCGGAGTGGCAGCACGACAGGGTCGTCCCGGTCATCACCGCGCCCCGCGGCCTCGAGTTTGGTCATCTCCGCGGCGATCGCCGACCGCCACGGCGTGCCCGAATCGCTTCGTGCGAGGGCTTCGAGCGCCCGCCGTGCTTCGGCCGGGCGGCCCACACGGCGCAGGAGCGTAGCGAGAAGGAGTTGCGCCTCGCCATCGGTCGGCGAGATGGAGAGGAGTTCCCGCAGCCGGGTTTCAGCCTGCGTCCAATCACGGGCGAGGTATGCGGCCCGAGCCCGAACGAACAGGAGGTCGGCCTCGGAGCCTTCAGCCTCGGCGATCGGAGGCGGGAAGGATGCGGCGGCCGACACCGTCGCCACGAGCCAGATGACCGCGGTCGCGGTCCAGAGTCCCATCGTCACCGGGAGTTCGATGAGCCCAGGCCAGATCCATGTGGCGATCACCGCCACATCGAGCGTCAGCGCGAACGCCAGCGCCAGGACGAGGCCGCTGACGCTGCCGCGGAGCCAGAGCCACGGCAGGCCAGGCCAGACCAGCGTGAGGTAGCGGACGGCGGCCATGAGGCGGTTCCGGGGCGGGACGGCGGGGCGGGAGTCTAGAAGCGTCGGCGTCTTTCTCCAAGGCGAATGAACCGTGCTACAAAGGGGGGAAACCGAGGGAAAGGTGGCGTTCTTGGCAGGCGACGGCATGGGCGAATCGGGGGGCACCGGCGGCATCTGGCGGGCCATCGACGCCTCCGCCAACCGCGCCGGCGAGGCCCTGCGGGTGCTCGAGGACGTGCTCCGCTTCGGGCTCGACGACCACCACCTCACGCGGGTCGCCAAGGATCTGCGTCACGACCTCGCCGCTGTGCTCGCGCGGGATGGCCTCGATCGCCGCATCGCGGCTCGTGACGTGGCCGGAGACGTGGGCGCTGGGATGGAGCCCGAGGCCGGCCTCGCTCGCGGCGACGTGACGGGCCTCATCACCGCCAACGCGGCGCGCGGCCAGCAGGCGCTCCGTAGCCTGCAGGAGTGTGCGGCAGTGGTCGCGCCCGGCACGGTCGCCGGCTTCGAGGCCATTCGCTATCGACTCTATGCGCTCGAGCGATCGGCGGCTGCGGCCGCGCGGTCGCGGCACAGGCTTGCAGGCGTCGAACTGTGTGTGCTCGTGGACGGAGGGCCGGACGAAGCGGCGTTCGCGCGACTCGTGAGCGGGCTCGTCGGGGCTGGCGTGCGGATGCTTCAGATCCGCGACAAGGGGCTGCCTGTGCCGACGCTGCTTGCGCGGGTGCGGCGGGCACACGCCATCTGCCGGGAGATCGATGCCGCCGACCGGCCGCTCGTCGTCGTCAACGACCGGGCCGACGTCGCAGCTGCGGCGGCGGCCGACGGCGTCCACGTCGGCGCCGCCGATCTGCCGGTGGTCGCGGCGCGGCGCGTGCTCGGCCCGGGGCCGCTCGTCGGTCGCACGGCCCACGATCTCACCGAGGCGCGTGCGGCGGTCGATGATGCCGCCGACTACCTCGGGATCGGGCCCTGCTTTCCCTCCTCCACGAAGGCGTTCGCCGCGCACGCCCGGCCGGAGTTTCTCCGCGAGGTCTGCTCGACCGTGTCGCTGCCGGTGTTCGCGATCGGCGGAGTCACGCTCGCACGGCTCGAGCCGCTCGTCGCGCTCGGCGTGCGGCGCGTCGCGGTGGCGTCGGCCGTCACCGGTGCCGCAGACCCGTCCCGCGCGGCCCGCGAACTCCTTGACGAGTTGCGGCGGCTCACGAGCCTTCCGGCACAGGAGCGGCCGCGGGCGACGGCGACGACGTGACCTCCTTGAGCACCGCGAGCACCGCGGCCGCGATGTCGGCCTCGTCGGCAGGACGGTAGCCTCGCCACACGCGCCGCACGCGGGCGTCGGGGCCGATGAGGTAGGTCGTCGGGAAGGCCTCGAGGCCATAGGCCGACGCGAAGAGCGAGGCGGCAACCGGATCGCCGAAGGCCCAGGGGCGAATCGAGAGCCCCTCCTTGGTGAGGAACTCGTGGGTGTCGCGGGCGAGTTCGTCGGGCGTTTCGCCACCGGAGCCGCATGCCACCGCCACGAGCTGGAACATCCGCTCCGCCGTGAGCCGGTTCGCGAGCCGAGCGAGGCCGGGCAGTTCCCGCCGGCAGGGCGGACACCACGGCCCCCAAAAGTTGAGGAGCGTGACACGGCCGGTGAGCCGGGGAGGCTCGCCGTCCGGGAAAGCGAGCGGCGCGATCGGCAGCGGGCCCATCGCACGGCCGACCGCGGGATGCGACGGGGCAGGGGCCTCGCAGCCCGTGACGACGGCGGCGAGGATCGTGACGGCGGCGACGCGAGCCGTGACTATCATGGCGATGGGGTCGATGTCGGAGGCGGTGCGCGACGATCGGGCCGTCCGACTGGGCATCATCGGGAGCGATTCAGTGTACGAAGTCGAGCAGAAGTTTCGCGTGGACGACGTGGCCGCCCTCGAACGCAGACTCGTCGGTCTTGCGGCCCGGTTTCGCGAGCCCGTCGAGCAGGTGGACCGCTACTTCGCCCATCCCTGCCGCGACTTCGCCCGCACCGACGAGGCCCTGCGGCTGCGGCGCACGGGCGACGACGTGGCGATCACGTGGAAGGGGCCGCGGATCGACTCGGCCACGAAGACCCGTCGTGAACTCGAACTGCCGCTCGCCGAGATCGCGGCCGACGGTCACGCGGCGCGAGGCACGCTCGATCAGTGGACGAGCCTGCTGGAAGCGCTCGGCTTCCGGCGCGTCCGCGACGTGGCCAAGCGGCGGCGTTCGGCACGCGTGCTCTGGCAGGGCACGGAGGTCGATGTGGCGGTGGACCACGTGAGCGGCCTTGGCGACTACGTCGAGCTCGAACTGCAGGCGCGGCAGGGAGAGGTGCCCATGGCGTCGGCCTGCATCGCCTCCCTGGCCCGCGAACTCGGCTGCACGGCGGCCGAGCGACGCAGCTACCTCGAACTGCTGCTCACGGCGACGGCTTGAAGGCGACGCACACGGGGGCGGGCACCTCGATCGAGGTGCCGGTGAACGTGAGGTCGCCGGTCTGCTGATCGATCGCGAACACGGCGACCGTGCCCGAGTCCTGTCCCGCGGCGAGCAGGAACGCTCCGCCCGGTGCGATCGCGAAATGCCGCGGGATGCGGCCGCGAACGGGCTCGGCGGCCCGGAACGTGAGCCGCCCGGTCGTGGGGTCGATCGCGTAGATGGCGATCGAGTCGTGGCCGCGGGTGCTGGCGTAGAGGAACTTCCCCGTCGGGTGGACGGCGATCTCGGCGGCCGTGAACCCCGTGCGGTCGCCCGCGTCGGCGGGCAGCGTGGAGAGCGTCTCGATGGGTGTGAGCGTTCCTTTCGCTGCGTCGTAGTCGAAGCCCGTGACGGTGAGGTCGAGCTCGTTCACCGCATAGGCGAACCGGCCGCCGGGATGCCAGGCGAAGTGCCGCGGTCCCGCGCCGGCCTTCGCGCGGGCCGCGGTATGCGGCGCGATCGTGGCGGACCGTGTGTCGAGGGCGTGGACGAACACCTGATCGACGCCGAGATCGCAGACCACCACGAACCGGCCGTCGCGCGAGACGTCGACCGAATGGGCGTGCGGCTTCTCCTGCCGCCGCGGATCGATGCCTGGCGTCCCCGCGCGGTCGAAGGTGTGCTGGAGGAATCCGCGGCGCTCGCCCTCGGCCACGACCGGCCGCGGCCGGCCCGCGTCGTCGAGCCCGACACAGATCACGCTGCCGCCGCCATAGTTGGCCGCGAGAACGACGCGGCCCTCCGAGTCGACGGCCACGTGACAGGGGCCGCCTCCGCCCGACGGCTGCGAGCCGAGCGGCGCGAGCCGGGACGTCGCCTCGTCGATTGTGAACGCGGCCACGCCCCCGACCGGCTTGCCGTCGGGGCCCGGCACGTCGGCGACGGCGTAGACCACCGGAAGACGAGGATGGAACGCGAGGAACGAAGGATTGCGGGCCGCCGCCGCGAGGACGGGAGGCGCAAGCGCGCCGGTGACGGTGTCGAATCGCGACACGTAGACACCCTCAGAGCCGGTCTTGGCGTTGGTGTAGGTGCCGAACCACACCGGCACCTCCGCCGCCCGCGTCGTGCTGCAGGCGATCGTGATCCCGAGCGCGAGGAGCCATCCGCGGCCGCACGTGGACGTCATCGGAGAAAACCCTCATGCTGCAAGGACGATGGATGAAGAACCGCTCGGGCTCGATCCTATCCCGCCGCGCGGCCGACGCAACGCGGTGGCCGACGGTGCCGCCGGCGACACCGCCCGGCAGGTCCGTAACACGTTCTGGCTCGAGTGCCACCAGGTGATCGGCCGCGTCGGCTGGATCTTCAAGACCGAGACCATCATCATGCCGGCGGTGCTCGACGCCGTCGTCGACTCGGGGTTTCTCCGCGGCCTCCTGCCGGTGCTCAATCGCGGCGGCCAGAGCGTGCCGCCCCTGTTGTTCTCGGGGGCGATCGCGCGGCGGCCGCGGAAGAAGTGGACGCTCGTCCGCACGAGCCTGGCGATGGCCGCCTGCTTCGCCGTGCTGGCGGTCGCCTGGGGGCCGCTCGCCGCCGCGCGTCCCGATCTCCTGGCGGTCGTGTTCCTCGTCGTCTACGCGGCGTTCTCGTCGGTCAACGGCCTCAATCAACTCGTGGCGGCGGCGCTCCAGGGCAAACTCATCCCGCCGGGGCACCGCGGCCGCGCGATGGTCGTGAGCGTCACGGTCGGAAGCGTCCTCGCGATCGTGGCGGCGCTCCTCCTGCTCGGGCCATGGCTCCGCACGCCCGACGGCTTCCCCAAGATCTTCGCCGCGACCGCCGTGTTCTTCGCGCTCGCGGCGCTCGCGCCGCTCATGCTCGACGAGCCCGCCGAGGTCGTCCGGCCGACGATCGCCCACGCGCCCTCGGACGCCGGCTGGCTGGGCCGATCGTGGGCGACACTCCGCCACGGCCTCGGTGTGTGGCGGGCCACGATCGCGCACGACCGGGCGCTCGTGCGGCTCTCGGCCGTCGCCGCCTGCTTCTCGGCGGTGCTCATCATGTTTCCGCACTACCAGGCGTTCGCGCGCGACCGGCTGGGCAGCGGCGCCGGAAGCCTCCTCGCCTGGGTGGTCACGCAGAACGCCGCGACCGGCGTGGCGAGTCTCTTCGCCGGGCCGGTATCGGACCGCCGCGGGACGCGGATCGTGCTCGTGTGGCTGGTCGCGCTCTCCTCGCTCACGCCGCTCGTCGTGACGGCGCTCTCGCTCCTGCCGCACACGGTCGCGGTCGAATGGTTCTGGATCGTGTACGTGCCGTTGGGCCTCAATCCGCTGTCGCTCAAGCTGTTCACCAACTACGCGCTCGAACTGGCGCCGCGACCGGCCGATCACCCCCGCTACGTGAGCATCGTGGGGGCGGCGCTTGCGGCGCCGTTCGTCCTCTCCCCACTCGTGGGATTCGCGGTCGATCGCTTCGGATTCCGGCACGTGTTTCTCACGGGTGCCGCCGTGATCGCGGCGGGAGCCGTCGTGGCGGTGGGCCTGCCGGAGCCGCGGCACCGCACGTGATCGACGCGGCGTCGCGGTCGGGTTGCGGCAGCGGTATGCGGCGGCCTATGCTCCGAGCCGCGTCAGCCGCACGGGCCCAGCCACTTCCTCAGCAGGAGAACGTCGTCATGAAGTTCCGAATCGCTGCAGCACTCTTCGCGATCGTCGGTGGTGCCGTCGTCGTGTCGGCCGCGGTCAAGGAGCCGAAGGATACGACCTGCCCCGTGTCGGGCGAGGCGTGTGATCCCGGCGCCTCCGCCGAGTTCGATGGCGGCAAGGTCTGGTTCTGCTGCGAGAAGTGTCTCGCCGCCTTCAAGGGCGACAGCGGCACGTTCGCGGCCAAGGCACACCAGCAGATGGTGACCACCGGACAGCTCGTGCAGAAGGGCTGCCCGTTCAGCGGCGGACCCGTGAAGCCGGGAACGCAGCTCGACATCGGCGGCGCCGAGGTGGGCTTCTGCTGCCCGAACTGCAAGGCCAAGGTCGAGAAGGCCGCTCCCGACGATCGCGTGAAGATGGTGTTCACGTCGATCGCCAAGGGCTTCGCACCGGCCAAGTAGTTTTTTTGCGGCGTTCACCCCGGGCCAACTGGGCTAGGGGCGTGGCGCACGAACTGAAATACTCCATTCGGGCCGTGCGGGCCCGGGTGGAGTTTTTCATGCGCGTGTTCGTTTCGGCCGGCGAGCCCTCGGGCGACCACCATGCCGCGCTGCTCGTGCGCGCGATCCGCGAGCGCCGCCCCGACGCCGTGTGCGTGGGGCTCGGCGGGCCGCAGATGGAGGCCGAGGGCTGCGCGCTCCTGGCCGACATGACGAAGCTGGCGGTGATGTGGTTCCTGCGGGTGATCCTCTCGATCCACCGCTTCATCGACCTCGCCCGCCGCGCCGAGCGCAGTTTTCTCGACGCCCGCCCCGACGTGTGCGTGCTCGTCGACTTCCCCGGCTTCCACTGGTGGCTGGCGTGGCGGGCCAAGCGGCACGGCATCCCGGTCGTGTTCTACTGCCCGCCGCAGATCTGGGCGTGGGCGAGCTGGCGGATCCGAAAGATGCGCCGGCTCGTCGACCACGTGCTCTCCGCGCTGCCGTTCGAGCACGACTGGTTCACGGCCCACGGCATGACGAGCACGCTCGTCGGCCATCCGTTCTTCGACGAGCTCGGGACGCCGGAGACGGCCGAAGGCGAGGTTGCGTTCGTGGCGGCAAAGCCGCTCGTGGTGCTCCTGCCGGGCTCGCGAGGTCAGGAGATCGAGGCCAACCTGGGCACGCTCCTCGGCGCGGCCGCCGGAATCCGCCGCCGGATGCCGCAGGCCCGGTTCGCGATCGGCGCGGTGCACGATCGCCACGCCCGGATCATCCGCGAGCAGGTCGCCGCGACGACGGCCGCGGATACCCTCGGGATCGAGGTCCACGTGGGACGAACCCGGCGGCTGATCCACGAAGCCCGCGCCGCGATCGCGTGCAGCGGGTCGGTGTCGCTCGAACTGCTCGCCGCCCGCGTGCCCGCCGTGATCGTGTATCGCATCGGCGCGATCGCCTACGTGGTGCAGAGCTGGTGCCGCCACGCGCGGTTCATCACGCTGGTGAACCTGCTCGCCGCGCGGGAGCCGATCGGGCCCGTGCGGGGCGTGTGGCGGCCGCCCGTGACCGTGCCCCCCGCCGATCCCGAGGCCGTCTATCCCGAGTACCTCACCGTCCGGGATCCGGCCGATCATGCGGCCGGGCACGTGGTCGAGTGGCTCGTCGATGAGGCCGCCCATGCGCGCGTGGTGCAGCGGCTCGACGCCGTGGCAGCGACGGCCGCCCGCCCGGGCTCGGCGGCCCGTGCCGCCGACGCGGTGATCGCGATCGCCTCCGGCGGGACGGTGGGCTGCGACCTGGCCGCGGGCCGTCGCGCGGCATGAACCGCCGGGCGGTGGAGGGGGCCGTGGATAGAGTCGGCCGCCGCTGGATGCGGCGGTGGTCGACCCAGGAAACCCTCGGCGTTCCCTGCGGTCGACCGAGTGGACAACGGCCATGGATGGCTTTGTCCGCGGACAGGTAGAGTGGTGGTCGATGCTCGCTGAACCCCAGCCCTCCCAGGCCGACCTCGATTTCGACCTCGCGGGCATCCGCGTGCGCGTCTCGGTGTGGTTCTGGCTGGCCGCCGTCCTTCTTGGCTGGAACCAGTGCCAGGCGTTCGCGCGGGGCGACCAGCGGACGCTCGTGCAACTGCTCGTGGTCTGGGTGGCGGTCGTGTTCACCTCGATTCTCGTGCACGAGATGGGGCACGCGCTGACCTACCGCTTCTTCGGGCAGGCGGCCCACGTCGTGCTCTACCACTTCGGCGGCCTCGCGATCCCCGAGATGTGGAACCGCCGCCACCTGCGGCCCTTTCAGCGACTGCTGGTCTCCGCGGCCGGGCCTGGGGCGCAGTTGGCCCTCGCGGCGGTCGTGGTCGGCGGGCTCAAGGCGGCTGGCTACGCCGTGCCGTTTCCGCTCGAGCGACTGGGCATGGCACTCGGGCTCTACGATGGCCGAGACTTCGCCTCGCCCGTGGCCTACGCATTCGTGGAGTTTCTTCTCTTCGTCAACATCTTCTGGCCCATCCTGAACCTCGTGCCCGTGCCGCCTCTCGACGGCGGTCAGATCGTGCGCGAGGGGCTCCTCTCGCTCGGCGTGGCGAACGCCCCGCGGATCGCCGCCGGGATCGGGGTGGTCGTGGGCGGGGCCGTGGCCTGGTGGGGCTACAGCCGTGGCGAGCCGTTTCTCGGCATCATGTTCGCGATGCTCGCCGCCTCCTGTTTCCAGAGCCTCTCCGCGAACGACACGCCATGGCGGCGCTGGAACTGAACGCACCGGCAACGGGCGTGGTGGTGCTCGGCGCGAGCAACGTGTCGCGCGGCCTGTCTCGACTCGCGGCGATCGCGTGCGCCCGCGCGGGCACGCCGCTTGACCTGTTCGTGGCCGCGGGCCACGGCCGCTCGTATGGCGCGAACAGCCGTGTGGCCCTGCGGCGGCTGCCGTCGATCCTCGCCTCGGGCCTGTGGCGGGCGCTCGACCGTGAAGCCGCGGCCCCGGCCGCCGCGCTCGTCACCGACATCGGCAACGATCTGCTCTATGGCTTCGCCGTGGCGCAGGTGGCCGTGTGGGTGCGGGAGAGCGTGCGGCGGCTTGCCGCGCATGGGGCGCGGATCGCGATCACGCGGCTGCCGCTGGCGAGCATTGGGCGTGTCGGCCCCGTCCGCTACCGTGCCCTGAGAGCGTTCTACGTGCCGGGCTGCCGGCTCTCGCTCGCCGACCTCGTGACGGCGGCGGGCGATCTCGACGCGGCCGTCGTCGAGATCGCCCGCGACCACGGGGCCACGCTCATCGAGCAGCCGGGCGCGTG
>Ga0233425_10008824_pt1 | contig 13123 bp, 14 predicted proteins | sample Watercolumn_Towu_2_FD_181712 | JGI IMG/M metagenome (GOLD analysis project Ga0233425, IMG submission 181712) | Freshwater microbial communities from Lake Towuti, South Sulawesi, Indonesia - Watercolumn_Towuti2014_140_MG | ecosystem: Environmental > Aquatic > Freshwater > Lake | place...
AAAGCGCTTCTAAAACAAACTCTGGCGGGCCGTGCCCGACGAAGATGGGCACTATTGCTACGCTATAGCACTATGACCTGACTGTACTTGGCGGCGCAATAATCGGCCAATGAGCGGCGCGTTGGGCGACCGCGTGGCGGCGTAAAACCCGGCCACATTGGCGGCTGAGCTTTTTCCCGATTTTGATTCTGGAGGCAATTCACCTCTGTAGTATTTTGATTATTTGGCCGGAATACCGGGGCGTCCTTCCTGTCTTCCAAAGGTTCGATAATGGCTCCACCCTGAGCGGATACATCCATTGTAGACACCGATCGCAACATCTGGATTGTTGTACAGATAAGCCTCTTCATCAAAATCGGAAGGAACGTTCTCTATAGTAAATATATAAATAATTTTCATGACGCGCCGCAAGATTAATCTTGTAATACCGCCCGGATTATAAAGAATAAGCTTAATAAACGTTATTGAATTATCTGATGAGATGCTGTCAAAAATCTCTCTATAATATTTAAACCCATCATTTTCAAACAAAATGTAAGGAAAGGCCGCCTTTAGCTCGGACATCTTTTTCTGGTCATTGAACCAGTCGAGATGTAATCTCTTTACGCCGTGAAAATGTACGATAAAAGCCAATGGGTTTGATCCCCAGTAGGTTTTCCAATGATATTCGATCGGGAGGCGGTCGATTCGACCAATGAAATACTCATTGAGGACTTCCTGATCATAATAGTGTGGTCGTCCGAGATGTTCTGCCGCGTAGCGCATATAACCAGAATATTCTGCACGCATATTTTTCACATTTATTAGCAGAACTCCCGAACAGATCGTGTTCCATATATTGGGGTTATGCCCTGGAGCCGCAGCGAAAAATCGCGGTTTGAAGGACGAAAGGGCAACTTCTCGTGTAAAAATTGTATCACAATCGCAATACAGCACATACTCATCATGAGTTTCAATGATGGGGATTTCAAGCCGCAGTAACGCGCCTTCCGCAACTCCTCGATACCAGCCAGTCGTCTCCTCTGTGCGGGCAATGTCCGCTGCGATACTACATTGTAGCCTGTGTATCGTAACCTCATAATCCCCTAATGCTTCCATCAATTGCGTAGGATCACCATCAAACAAGATGTGGGGGTCCAACCGGCCAATTTGACGCGAGGATCTTACTGCAGCACGCAAGTGATCAATATAGTGAATGAGGCCGCTTTCGTTAATACAGAAGTAAACCTTCATGAGAGTGTCTGCCAAAATTAGTCAGCCCATCTCACGCGCGACGGCGAGTTTGGCGGATCGTAGCATAGAGAGCTGGCAGGGGCCAGCTCTGGCGACGCTCGACGTCGGAATACGGACAAACCTCTGCCACCTTTGAATGGTTCAGTTTCTACGAAGGAGATGAAGTCGATGGAGAAGGCGACGCCGAAATTGCTCGACGACAGCTACATGAAGATCGAGTTTGCTTGCAACAACGGTCCATACTCACAGCTCGCCACTGACCTTTTTCAATAGCCTGCTAGATTGAAATTGCACAACCCGTGGAGCAAAAAAAGTTGCATATAATGGTACTTGGAGGCTCAAATTCGGGCGCAAAGGGAGGCTGGGCGCATGTTCTGAAGGGACTTGTGAAGGAACATCATGTCGATAATAAGTTCCTCGGTGCCGTAGGGTCGTTGTTTGGTCTCCTACGCCTGTTGAAGTTAGACTACGATAACAGCCCAAAACCAGATGTGGTTATTTTTGAATATACGCTGAACGACTCGCTCTGGCATGCTGGCGGCGCGATTTCGTTACAGATGATTGAAAAAACGCTGCATGACGTAATCACCTATTGCGCCCGTCACCGGATCAAGCTGCTATTCCTCTGCCTGTGTGTTCGGCCAGTGAATGAAGGGGCCGGCGAATCGGAAGGCTCCCTCTTCATAGATGATCTATATAGAAGTGTTGCCCGTTTGCGCGGTGTCTCAGACTGCTTATTTCAAGCCAACATATTGGGGCAGGTCTGTTTTGAACAATACACCGATCCATTGCATCTTTCGCAAGAATCTGCGGCCCAGGTGGCAAGCGCAGTTGCTGCACGTTTGCGAAGGGCGATCCTTATTCCCAATGGTAGCTGGCGACGTATAGCGTTCTCATACATCGACGCAATGAAAGCCCAGATTGAAGACCAAGCTTCTATTATAAATATCGTGTCTTCTGTTTTCGAAGGACCTTTCGTCGAGTTGCGCCGAGGAGGCGTAGTCCGCTGGCGGACTGGAGGCCGTCTGATGGCTGTCATGGTTCGATCCACCGAGCAAAGTGGCCTGTATCGAATACGCGCGGGAAAGGAAGCAGTCCGAAAGAATGCTCAGTCCGTTGCACGTGATAAGGTCGCCAATTTATTAACGCTGCATTATGTCCTAAAGGAATTTAAGGACCACTCTGATATCGTCATTGACTTGCCCGTGGAAGAGGAATGTCTTATGGGTCTGCCAAATGATCCAACCCTCATGGAATGCCCGCCGCTCACACGGCTTGAAACTCAGTCGCTGCAAATTAATGGTATTTTGATTTACTATAGAGATGGCACCATTAGTCGATTGTTGGAGTGGATTATTGTTAAGATTTCTTGATATTACTTATTGGCGCCGGCTTCTACAAAACCGCCTATCCATAACGGGAAAATGCCGTCGCGACATTGCGGTTATTATTGTGTTAAGCGAATTGTCTAGAGCTGTATGAACGCCGCTGTCGGGAGTGACATAACGGATCGCTTGCACGCTTAGAGGAGTCTGCCCGAGTGAATTTCATAATAGATGCAGATTTCGGCGACTCTATAGTCGGATGGCTCACGCCGGACAATCCGTCGGCAACCCCAAAATTGATTGTAATCGTTCCTGGCCGACCTCCAGTCGAAGTTACGGCCAATGTCATGCGTGACGGGATTCGTGATCTTGGGCTTCACTCCACAGGTCTTGTGGGCTTCAAAATAACAAATGATATTATCCCTGATCTTATAAATCTCGATGAGATTTTGATCATTGAAAGTGAGACTCGGCTCCCAATCTACGGTCGCTTCCAAAAGGAACGCCATATCAAGAAAAAGCTATTTTTATTTGATTGTTCAATTGTTCCACCCCGCAACATTCTTGATTCTATCAAACCACACTTTTCTCTTTTCTATACAAATTCAGAGAGATACAGTTTAGAAACAGCAATCTCGATGATTACCAACCCTTTTAACGAATCAATTTTTATTACTGGTCGCACTAAACTGGCGCACTATGATCATTATTTAGTAGAAAAGGGTTATACGCGCGCGGCGTTGTTGCGTGATCCGTTTGAAGAGCTTGCTGAGCGACTTATATTATTGAACTATATTTCTAAAATGCCGTCACATGAAAGTGCGCAGCAATATATACATGGAATAACTGGGCTAATCGATTTTGCTCGTACCTTATCTTTTAACAATCTTAAATCTTTGAGGAGTTCATTCCGTTCCTTGGATGATAAAATTAGTCAGATGCTGATGAGTCCGATGACTAAAGTATTTGCATGTGAAACAGGCGACCCACCAACGCGGGCTGATGTAAGTAAATCTCTCGACAATTTGGCCAGGTTAGAAGTTGTTGGAACTAGGGAGCGGTATGAGTTGTTCAAGGAAATCCTTGCAGGCGCACTAAATGATGACCTTATAGGTGAGCAAATGCCACTATCCTCGCAGGCCGTTGTGACATTGGCAGAAAAACTGTCGTGTATTAGCGCAGTTTCGGATATTTTAGGAGATGACCTCGCACTTTATTCTTATGTAGACGAAGCTGTTTCAGAGGGGTTGGAAAAAGCGAAAGAGCAGCTCTCGTATCGCAACGAGAAATTGTGAGTGTCAATTATCATTGGAGTGCTTTGAAAAATTGACGGGCTTCGCGTGAGGGGCCTTTTGTTGGCCGCGCGCGGCGCTTTTGGCGCTACCGGCCTCCCGCGCGGCGTTATTGATCGGATTTAACCGTCCATTTCGTCCCCTTTTCCCGGTCGCGGGCGCAGCTCTCCCGTCATCGGCGTCACGCCGCCAGCAGGACCGGCGCCCGCTTCATGTTCCTCGCGCAGACGACGAAGCGCAGATGGCAGTCGTTGCGCGAAAGGCCGAGATAGCACACACGCGTCATCCCGTACCAGCGCTTCATCGTCGCATTGGCGCGTTCGACCGCGCAGCGCACGCGCGATGTCGTCTTGTTGAACCACACCTGCCGTTTGACCAGCGGCTTGTTGCGCTCGCCCTTGAACGCGATCCTGTCGGCGATCTTCAGCGCCTTCAGCTTCTGGCGCAGCGTCGCGCCGTCATAGGCCTTGTTGGCGTAAAAGGCCTTCTCGTCGCCCTGGATCAGCTTTTCGCCTTTCTGGCTGTCGTGCAAATCGGCCGAACTCATTTCGGCCTGGCGCACGAGACCGCTCTCCTCGTCCACGGCGAGTGCCTTGTAGCCGAAATAGCTCTTGCCGTTCTTCTTCGTGAAGGCAGCGTCGGGATCGCGTTCGTTCACCTGGCCCTCTTCGTAAGGCGGCGGCGCCACCGCCGCCGCGATGATCGTCGCGTCGACCAGCGTTCCCTTCCTCACGATCAGCTTGCGCGCGTCGAGCTGCCGGTTGACCTCGGCCAGCAGCTTTTCGGCGAGGCCGAGTTTCTCGATCGTCTGGCGGAACCGCCAGATCGAGGAATGATCCGGCGTTTCCGCATCGAGCGGAATACCGCAGAAACGCCGAAATGACAGGCGATCGCGCACCGCCTCCTCGGCGGCGGGGTCGGAGAGAGTGTACCATTGCTGTAAAAGAACGATCTTGAACATCGTCAGCGGCGGATAGCCGAGCGCGCCCCGCGTCTCGCCATTGATCTTCGAAAGAAGCCACGCGAAAGCCGACCAGTCGAACGTCTTCGAAATAGCGTCGAGAAAGCCGCCGCCCTTCGAACAGACCTTGACGAAAGCATCCGCAAACGAAGGTTGTCCAAAGTTCTTGTGCGACATCGCCGAATCCCTCCCGCGTTGTCGCTACAGAATCATGGGATCACGCCTTTTGCAAAGCTCTCCCGCTGTTTGCGCGCTTCGACGCGGCGCTGCGGGCCTCGGGCTACATCGCCATGTCGGGGCAAATCGTCGACGCCACCCTCGTCGCGGCGCCGAAACAGCGCAACACCGAAGACGAGAAGAAGGCGATCAAGGAAGGCCGAATTCCCGAGGGCTGGAAGGAGAAGCCCGCCAGGCTGCGGCAGAAGGATCTCAACGCGCGCTGGACCGTGAAGTTCAGCAAGGCGAAGGAGCGTTTGGATGGAACGAAGCCGCCGGTCGACATCGCCATACCGACTTTCGGCTATCAGAACCACGTTTCGATCGACAGGGGCTTCGGCTTCATCCGCCAATGGTCGACGACCGACGCCGCGGCTTACGAGGGCGCGCGCCTGCGCGAGGGCCTGCTCGAAAAGACCAATACGGCGGCGTCCGTCAGGGTCGACACAGACTATCGCTCGGCCGCCAATGAAGCGTTCATGGCGAAGAACGGCTTCGTCAGCCGCGTTCATCGCAAGAAGCCGAAGTGCCGCCCGATGCCGGACGCCGTCCGCCGCGCCAACGCCGAAAAGAGTCCGGTCGCACGTCGAACACGTCTTCGCCGAACAAAAGGACCGGATGGGCCTGTACATCCGCACCATCGGCATCGCCCGCGCCAGAGTGAAGATCGGGATGACCAACCTCGTCTATAACTTCAAGCGGCTGGTCTTCTGGCGAAGAACCGCCGCCGCCTGAGGCGCCCGGCGGACGCCGAGCGCCTATCGTCCCCCGCGAATCCAGCGCCTTCGCGCCGGCGATCCAGAAATCAAAATTAAACCGGCGCTCGCATCGCGTTGATAGAAGTGTCCAGAATTCGACAGGCGTTCGCGGCTGCAGATCGGCCAGATGCGCCTTCAGCGTCGTACGGAAGTTTTTAAAGGACGCGACGATCTCGCCGTCCTGCGCGGGATGGCGCGGCCTTGCGCTGATGTGGGAGAAGCCGAGCTTCTTGAGCAACGTCCCCACATAGCGCTCGTGAAAATCGACGCCAAATTTCTCGGCGATAACGCGCTTGAGGTCCACGCGTCGCCAACGCACGACGCCGGCCCGTTCGCGATCCGGGCCGGCCTCGACGATTTTGGCGAACTCGACCAACTGCTCCGCCGACAGGCTCGATTTCGGACCATCCGTCCAGTTGTCGAAGAGACCTTCCGGGCCGGCGGCGTTGAAGCGATGCACCCAATCGCGCAGCGTCTGCCGATCCATGCCGCCAATCCTGGCGGCCTCGCCCCGGTCCTTGCCGTCGCGAATCGCCGCCAGCGACAACAGCCGTCGGCTCTGATTGACGTCCTTCGAACGCCGGGCCAAAGCCCGAAGCTGCTCAGCCGAAAAGTCCTCTCGAAGTTTCACCGCTGCTGGCATGGCGCGAACCTCCTTCGCGCCAAATGAGTCAGAAAATTCGCGTCAAGGAAATCCCTCGTGAGTCAGACCATGAAGCCGTTGGTATCAGCCTCCTGCGTCGATCGTTGTTCACCGGGGAAAAAACATTTCGGACTATAATATGATTGATCGATTCAAACAATCAGGCGCTCGCACCGACAGGCCGCAGGCAACTTTGAGAGCCGCGCCAAATGTCAGCTTCGTGTCCATCGCACAGGCGCTCATTGTCGCCGACTACGGGAGTTTCAGGCGCGCCGCGCGCGCCCTTGGTGTGCAGCGATCCGCCATTAGCCGCCGAGTGCAAGCACTGGAGAACAACCTCGGCGTTTCGCTCTTTGAGCGCCAAACCAGCGGCCTCCGGTTGACCAGCGCTGGCCGGCGCTTCCTCGAGCGAACGCGCCTTGCTATTGACGAAATTGAGTCGGCAGTGCGACATGCCGCCACCGCAGGGCGTGGAGCAGAGGGCATTATCCGTGTCGGATTGGCTACGCCAATTTCTTTCTTCCTGGCCGACCTTCTGAAGGATTTCCGGGCAGAACATATGCGGTTCAGTTTGATTTCAGCGGTAGGTCGACGCGCTGATATATCGCCGGGATCATGGATCGAAGTGTCGATGTCGTCTTTGCGGCGCAGCTTCCAGACACGTCAGACTTCGATGTCATACCTCTTGGAGCGCGCCCATTTTTGTCGGCATGCCGGAAGCGCACGTGTTTAGCGTCGGCGCGGAAATCGACTGGGCTTATCTGCGAGACGAGCGCTTCATATTTGCGCCGCGAAGAAGGCGACAGCGCGCTATTCAATCTCGTTCACGAACGCTTTGGCGGGATCAATCCGCATCCTGAAATCAATCGGCACGCCGTCACTACCGAAGCTCTGATGTTGCTTGTCGCGCTGGGAACTGGCGTCACTTTGGTAAGCGAGCCGATAGCGAATATACCCTATGCTGGCGTTATCTTTCGGCCGCTCGCCGCTCAGAAAAATGGTCTGATCTATAGCGCGATTTGGCTTCCCGAGAACGACAACCCGGCGTCACGCCGTTTCCTCAGTCTGATGCGAACCACGGTGGCGCAGAATCGATCGGCGGCGTCGCCCGCGAAGCATTCTTGAGTCTTTTCCTGCGACGAATTCGGTCCGCAAGCGCGAATGGATGTTAATGAATGCGAATTTTCCCGCAGTCCAAAGGCCGTTCGAGCGCCACTTGAGCCGCCATTCAATACGCGATTAACCCGCATCGAGAACAACGCATTATTGTCCACACCGAACTTTAATGCGCGTCCATCGCGTGCGCCGACGAGCGAATATTTTGCATCCCTGCCGCTTGTCGCGATGCCTCTGACGGCGCAGACTTTGCGACAGGCGCGCACGAAATTTGTCGTTGGCTTGCGACTTGGCAGCCAGTTCAACGCACAAGAATGAGAACAATCTTTTGAGAAGTGAAGCTCGATCATGATGGATTTAAATGCGTGGCAAGTCTCGAGTTTGAAGAGTTTGGAAGTTATGGCAAGATAAAGCGAGCTGACGCTCGCCTTTCGCTGCGCGAAAGAAGTGTTTGTCTGCACATTGTTTTTTGCACATCGCGACAGCACCGCTGCGGCACTGAGCGAGGCGCCTGTCGTGCCGCTATCGGCAATTTCGTTTTGCTTTTCAATTCAAAGGACGGGGCCATTTGCGAGGTGCGCCGTCAGCGGTTTCGCCGAAGCCACGACACAACCCGTAATTCTTCGCTATTGCGCGATGGCGCTTGGAAGGCCCTTGCGGCGAGCTTTTCGACGCCTGACCGTTGCGAAATGGCAGGCGATGACAGCGACAATTTTCGTATTCGACCTGGGCGTCCTCGCAGTGGCGCGTGCTCGGGAGCGCGCCCGCAGTCATTCGTGAGCCAAGTCGAGTCGGCCGTCAGGAAGTCGGGCGGCAATCCGAGTCGGATCGGGGGTTCAGCCGGGAAGGGAAGCGGGCGGTTCAACGCCCGCGGCCGTGGCGGGAAGGCAGCGGCGGCCCTCCCCAGGGATGGAGGCGGATGGCGCCGCGACTCAGCCGGTCGATATCGCGCGCGGCGTGTCATCGTGAAGGCGCGGGTGGTAAAGCTGAACCCGCAGCGCCGTGTCGGGAGGCCAGATCCAAAATTCCGGGGCGTCACGAACCGCGCGGCCGACGCGCATCTGCGCTATCTCGAACGCGATGGAGTGACCCGGGAAGGAGAAAAGGGACGCGCCTATTCGGCGATCGAGAATGAAGCGGACGGCCGCGCCTTCATCGAGCGGGGGCGACATGATCGGCATCAGTTCCGGTTCATCGTCGCGCCGGAGGACTCGGCCGAGATGAGCGACCTACGCCGCTTCACCCGCGATCTCATGTGGCAGATGGAGAGTGACCTCGACACGCGCCTCGACTGGATCGCGGTCGACCACCACAACACCGGCCACCCTCATACCCATGTCGTGGTGCGGGGCGTGACTGACGACGGGAAGATTCTCAACATCGCCGGCGACTATATCGCCCATGGCGTCCGCCATCGGGCGAGCGAACTGGTGACTCTGGAGCTGGGGCATCAGAGCGAGATCGAAGTCGCTCAAAAACTCGCGAGCGAGGTTGACGCCGAGCGACTGACCCGGCTCGATAGAATGTTGATCGCCGAGCAGCGCGATCAGGGCGTCGTCGACCTGCGGCCGGGCGAAGGAAGCTCCTATCCGATCCGCGGGAACCGGCATCTGCTCATCAGTCGGGCGAAGACGTTGCAACGCTACGGCCTCGCCTCCGAGACGGAGCCAGGACGCTGGGTCGTCGCTGACAAAACCGAGACGACCTTGAGGCAACTCGGCGAGCGAGGCGACATCATCAAGACCATGCACCGGGCGCTCGCCGATCACGGCCTGGCCGAGCAACGCGGCGCGGACCAATATTTCCTTCACGGCGATCGCTCCGGCGAGCCGATCGTCGGCCGTGTGCTCGGCAAGGGTCTGGCCGGCGACGAGATGGGCGAGCGGGTCTATCTGATCGTCGACGGCGTGGATGGACGCGTCCATCACGTCGAATTTGCTAAGCCCGAGAGCCTTGATGATGTTCGCCGAGGGATGATCGTCGAGGCGAAACCGGTTGTCGCCGAGCCAAGGGCAGCGGATCGCAACATCGCGATCGTCGCGGACGGCGATGGAGGCGTTTACCGACCCGGCCGCCATCTCGACCTTATCCGGGACGGTTTCGAGCGGCAGGGTAAAGACCCCGACGCCTTCGTCCGGTTTCATGTCCGCCGTCTGGAGGCGCTACGCCGGGCCGGCCATGTCGAACGGCTCGACGCCGACAATTGGCGCATCCCTTCCGACATCGCCGAGCTCGGTATGCGCTACGACCTCAGCCGCGGCGGCGACGGCTTCAGCGTGCGCATCCTCTCGACGCTCGACCTCGAAGCCCAGATCGGCAGCGATGGCGCCACCTGGCTCGACCGGGAGCTGACCTCGCCGAGCCGAACGCCTCTCGCTCAGGCGGGCTTTGGCCGCGACGCAGCCAATGCGTTGGAGCGCCGCAAGCAAACGCTCGCCGACATGGGCTACGCCAGCCGCTTGCCGGATGGTGGAATCCGCGCGCCCGGCGACTTGCTGTCGCGACTGGAGCGCGCCGAAGTCACGCGCGTCGGCCGCGCCATGGCCGCCGAGCGCGGCCTCGCCTTCAAGGAGGCGAAGGCCGGTGACTATGTCAGCGGTAAGCTCATTGGCTCGACTCAGCTCGCCAGCGGACGCTTCGCCATGATCGACGACGGACTCGGTTTCAGCCTCGTCCCCTGGCAACCCGTTCTCGACAAGCGCCTCGATCAACATATCACGGGCGTCATGCGCGACAGCGGAGTCGAGTGGAGCTTCGGGAGGAAGCGGGGGCTGGGATTGTAACCCCCGAGCCTCGGATGGTGCCTTCACATTGCCAAATGTCCCGCAGAGTGGTACATAAGCTCTTATCGAGGTTGCGGCATGATCGGTAGCTTTCGGGACGATTGGTTGCGCGCCTTTTTTGTCGACGACGTTCGCTCAAAGAAAATCCCGCCGGATATCGAAAGCCGCTTGTTCCGCAAACTGCAGATGATCGACGACGCGACGACGGATCAGGACTTACGTATCCCGCCGAGCAATCACTTCGAGAAACTGCGCGGCGATCTGGCTGCCTTTCATTCTATCCGGGTGAACAAGCAGTGGCGACTTATCTTTCAATGGGACGGCGCCAAGGGTGAAGCATCCGGCGTCTATCTGGACAACCACAGTTACCAGTGAGGCAGCCATGTTGATGACGAAGCGCAAGCCGGCGACCGTGGCGGAGATTCTGGTCGAAGAGTTCATGGAGCCGATGGGGCTGACCCAGGCCGCGCTAGCGGATGCGATGGGCGTTCAACGCAAGCATGTTAACGAACTGTGCAATGACCGCAGGAACGTGACCGCGGCGACCGCGCTTATTCTCGCGCGCGTGTTTGGCAACAGTCCCGACTTCTGGCTGAATGTTCAGCGGCGCAGCGATCTTTGGGAGGTGATGCACTCGCCTCGCGAGCGCAAGCGGATCGAACGGGCGAAGCCGTTGAAGGCCGTCGCGTGATGCATGCCGGCGCTACGTTGATGCAGCCGACGATTGCCGCATCCGCGACAGCGCCGCCGAAATCGCGAAGCGAGCGCCAGCGTAGAGTCGGACTGTTTCCTTTGATGGAAAGTAACGCGATCATGTCGGCATGTTTCGATCACGCGCTCGCACTGCCAAGAATCGTCGCCATAGCGTCATATGTTCGGCGCCGCCCGACGATTTGTTCGATTATCTCCAGTCGCCGACGCGTCGCGTTGGCCGGCCGCACAAGCATGACCCCGAAAATTGGACAGTCGCCGACGACTGGCCCGAGCGCGTTCCCGTCAGCGAAGTTGAAATCGATATTTACGAGGCCTGGTTCGGCAATTTGTTTGATCGTCTTTTCGGGCCTTGCCGATGACCAGTTGAGAAGGCCGCCGCCATGACCGTCCCGCTCCGCGCCGCCCTCTATCTTCGCGTCTCGACGGCGCGGCAGGCCGAGCACGATGTTTCCATCCCCGACCAGCGGCGGCAAGGCGAAGCCTATTGCGCCTCGCGCGGCTATCAGCTCGTCGAAACCTATGTCGAAGCGGGTGCCTCTGCCACGAATGACCGCCGGCCCGAGTTCCAGCGCATGATGGAAGCAGGGACAGGAAAGCCGGCCGCTTTCGACATCGTGATCGTCCATTCCTTCTCGCGCTTTTTCCGCGATCATTTCGAACTGGAGTTCTATGTCCGCAAGCTGGCGAAAAACGGTGTCAAACTGGCGTCGATCACCCAGGAGCTTGGTGACGATCCGATGCACGTCATGATGCGGCAGATCATGACGCTCTTCGACGAATACCAGTCGAAGGAAAACGCCAAACATGTTCTGCGGGCGCAGAAAGAAAACGCCCGCCAAGGCTTCTGGAATGGTTCGCTGCCGCCGATCGGCTATCGCGTTATTGCGGCCGAGCAACGCGGCGCGAAGATCAAAAAGAAACTCGAAATCGACCCACTATACGCCGACACAGTTCGCCTCGCTTTCAGGCTTGCGATGGAGGGCGATGGAACATCGGGACCGATGGGCGTCAAATCTATCGTGGCCTACCTGAACGCCCGGCGCATCTTCACCCGCGACGGCGGCCGCTGGGGCATCGGCCAAATCCATCGCTTGTTGACACGCCCGACCTATATCGGGCGCCATGAGTTCAACAAACGCAGCAAAGCCAAGATTCTCAAGCCCGCGAGCGAAGTCATTGAGGTTGAAACGCCACGGCTGATCGATCAAGCGACCTTCGACGCCGTGCAGGCGCATCTACGTTCACGAAACCCCAAGGTCATGCCGGCGCGCGTCGTCAGCGGGCCAACGCTTCTGACCGGCATCTGCTTCTGTTCAGCCTGTGGCGGAGCCATGACCATCCGCACCGGCAAAGGCGGGCGCTATCGCTATTACAGTTGCTCGACCGCCGCCAGGCAAGGCGAGACCGGCTGCAAGGGCCGGGCGATTCCGATGGAAAAACTCGACGATCTTGTCGCCGGACATTTGAAGGAGCGCTTGCTTGACCCGGAGCGCCTTTCCGAAATCCTGGGCTCTGTCCTCGACCGTCGTCGGGACCGCGCCTATCGTCGCCGCGAGCATATAGCCGAGCTCAACCGACGCGCCGCCGATGCAGACGCCCGCTTGCGCCGCCTTTACGGCGCCATCGAAAGCGGCGTCGCCGACCTCGACGACCCGGCGCTGAAAGAACGCGTCGAGGAACTGAAAGCTATCCGCGATCAGGCTCAGGTCGACGCCCAAAGAGCCGCCCAGACGGCCGAGGGAATCGGCGCTGCTATCACGCCCGCCCATCTCGCTGGCTTTGCACGAGAGGCCCGCGAACGAATCCGCCTTCCCGGCGGCGGCTACCGTCGCGACCTGCTTCGCGCCCTCGCCCAGCGGGTCGAAGTCGCGGAGCGGGAAGTCCGAATCATGGGATCGAAGGGGAATTTGCTGCGAACTCTCGCCGGCGCAGCAGGCGTAAAATCGGCTACTGGCGGCGTGCCCACTTCTGTTCTGAACTGGCGGAAGGGGTGGGATTCGAACCCACGGTGGAGTCGCCCCCACGCCGGTTTTCAAGACCGGTGCCTTAAACCGCTCGGCCACCCTTCCGCGCCGGACGTGA
>Ga0233425_10008825_pt1 | contig 13123 bp, 10 predicted proteins | sample Watercolumn_Towu_2_FD_181712 | JGI IMG/M metagenome (GOLD analysis project Ga0233425, IMG submission 181712) | Freshwater microbial communities from Lake Towuti, South Sulawesi, Indonesia - Watercolumn_Towuti2014_140_MG | ecosystem: Environmental > Aquatic > Freshwater > Lake | place...
ATGCAATGCCTGGATGGCATCTGAATCTGAAACGGGATCTGCCTGTAAGGAATTGCGGCACTATAGCGCTGTTCTTGATCCTGCCCTCAAGCGATTTCTTTATAACATTGATCTCTTCAGTCTTGTCAGTGCTCATTTATTGTCCTTTGTCTGATTGGTTAATACGTGGTGATCGCAAGTAATTATAACAAAAAAGCCGGTCCCGATACCCCGGGACCGGCCTTACAGGAAATTCTAAGTACTAAAGAAGCGGAACGATCAGGAGAGCAACAATGTTGATAACCTTGATCATAGGGTTGATGGCAGGGCCAGCTGTATCCTTGTAAGGATCGCCAACTGTATCACCTGTGACCGATGCCTTGTGGCCGTCGCTGCCTTTCTTGTGCATAACACCCTTGTCATCTGTAACGCCGTCTTCAAATGACTTCTTTGCGTTGTCCCATGCGCCGCCGCCTGAGGTCATTGCAATTGCCTGGAACAGCCCGGTAAGGATACTCCCTATCAGGAGTCCGCCAAGTGCCTGTGGACCGAGAGCAAAGCCGATGATAATAGGTGCAACAACAGGGATAAGCGCAGGTATCATCATCTCCTTGATAGCTGACTGGGTAACGATATCAACGCACTTGCCGTATTCAGGCTTGCCAGTTCCTTCCATAATGCCCTTGATCTCGCGGAACTGTCTGCGGACCTCTTCAACAACACCGCCTGCTGCCTTGCCAACCGCAAGCATAAGCCTGCCGCCATAATAATACGGTATAAGGCCGCCGATAAAGAGGCCAGCGATAACATAAGGATCTGAAAGATCGAAGGTCACTGTACCCATCTTGTGTGCAAGCTCTCTTGAGTACTCTGCAAAGAGAACGAGTGCTGCGAGGCCAGCTGAACCGATAGCATAACCCTTTGTAACGGCCTTTGTTGTATTTCCGACTGCATCGAGAGGATCGGTAACATCCCTGACAGCTGAAGGAAGCTCTGACATTTCTGCGATACCGCCGGCATTGTCAGTGATAGGACCATATGAGTCGATCGCAACTACAATACCTGTCATTGAAAGCATCGAAACAGCTGAAAGGGCAATAGCAAAGAGACCGCCTGCCATATTGTTAGTGAAACCGCCGCCGAGGTAGTAAGCGCCGAGGATTGAACCGACTATAACAAATGCAGGGAGAGCAGTAGCCTCCATGCTCATGGCAAGACCTGCGATAACATTTGTGCCGTGGCCGGTGAGGCTTGCCTTGGCAATTGTCTGAACAGGCCTGTATTCTTTAGCAGTGTAATATTCTGTGATCCAGACAATGAGACCGGTCAGTGCAAGTCCGATGACTGCTGTGCCAAAAACGCTCATTGCTGTAAAGCCTTTTGCGTCAAGCCCGGGAAGTCCCATAAACCATGAGGTTACGCCATAGAAAGCTATGGCTGCAAGCACACCTGATACTGCAAGACCCTTATAAAGCGCCCCCATAATGTAGTTGTTGGAGCCGAGCTTTACAGCGAATGTGCCGATGATGGATGCGATGATCGAAACACCGCCAAGAAGCAGCGGGAACTCAACCCAGGGGCTGTCAGGACCAAAGACTGATTTGGCAAGCAGCATTGCTGCCACAAGTGTGACTGTGTATGTCTCATAAAGGTCAGCTGCCATGCCTGCGCAGTCGCCAACATTGTCGCCAACATTGTCTGCTATAACTGCAGGGTTTCTCGGGTCGTCCTCAGGAATACCTGCCTCGACCTTTCCTACAAGGTCAGCGCCTACGTCAGCTGCCTTTGTATAGATGCCGCCAGCAATACGGGCAAAAACCGACATAAGAGAACAGCCGAATCCAAGACCTATAAGCGCATGGAAAGCTGACTCAGGAGCAGCCTGTCTTGCCACTGCAAAATATGCAGCGATCCCGATAAGCCCAAGGCCGACAACCATAAGGCCTGTAACCGATCCACCCTTGAAGGACAGGGTAAGCGCATTCTGAAGGCCCTTTGAAGCAGCCTGCGTTGTACGAACATTTGCGCGGACAGTAACCCACATGCCGACAAATCCGGCAAATGCGGAACCAACTGTGCCAATAAGAAATCCGATTGCAGCCCATAATCCAAGCTGAGGGATTGCGGCTATCGCAATGAAAAGCACAACAGCAACCATAGCTACCGTCTTGTACTCGCGGGCAAGAAAAGCATATGCTCCTTCTTTAACCGCGTTAGAGATCTGCTGCATCCTCTCTGAACCTGCATCCTGTTTGGATACCCACATTGCTGTGTAGAGAGCATATGCAACTCCCAGCGCCCCACATACCAAGGCCAACATAATGATACTCATCAAACTCCTCCTTTTAAATAGGGTTTATTAAATGTGCTGTCCCGAAATCGGGATAGTATTAATTATCTGGCTGAATAATGCAAATTATAAATATTTATGAAAAAGCAAGAAATACTTATTAGTATTATTTATCCGGGGTATTTATCTGATATATAGTCCTTGAGATAATGGTTCTCAGCACGCAGGTCTGAGACCTGGCCCTTGACAACATCTCTTATGGATAGCATTGCAACGAGTCGGTTCTTTTCTATCACCGGCAGATGCCTTATCCTGTTCTTTATCATTATAGTGGTTACATAGCAGAGATCATCTTCTGTCTCCACTATGATAAGATTGGTGGACATTACATCAGATACCTTTATAGCCTCAAACAGGCTGTTGCCCTTGCGTGTCCAGGTCTTGAGAACATCCCTCTCGGTGAACATGCCGACAGGTTTATCATTCTCCATGACTATCAGTGCGCCGACCTCATGTTCGACCATCTGGCCAATGGCATCTGCCACTGACCTGTCCTTTGAGATGGTTATGATATTGGTATTATAAGGGCCTAATACGTCCCGCACCTGCATGACTGTTACTTACTTCCCTCTCTGCCGGAGTATTTTGCAAAGACAAGCGCTGTAGTCCTGTAGACCATATGTGCCATCTTAGAGAATGGTGCATATGCAAAAAGGAAAAATACTGATACCAGATGAATGAAGTATACGGGATAGGCAAGCAGGCGTATGTCAGCCAGCCTCAGCACCTCTGAGAGAATGCCTGTTATGACTATGGATGTTATAACGCTTATGAAAAGCCAGTCGTAGTAGCTTCCGATACCTGCCTTCTCGGCGTTCTTTCTGCGGTTCGTGATCACCTGGAGAATTCCGGCCAGCAGCAGGACTGCACTTACATTTCCGACTATCTTCATCGGATCAAAGAGAGGATATGGCGACTCGCCGAAGTTAAGCAGAAAATTCTCACCAGAAAGCTGCACAGCCTTTTTTATCCCAAAGAACTCAAAGCCATACAGGTATGCAATTGCCCAGGTCGTTGTGATAGCAAGCCCGACAAAGCCGAAGAAGACAAAAAGATGTGTATTCGACCTGTCATTGGTGACCTCGCACTTTTTGAATCTTTTATGGCTAATGAACTCCATCACTGTCTCTATAACCAGTGCCACCATTGAGCCCTTGGCCTTCTTCTGCCATGGATTGTCGCTCGTCTCAATACCCTTTGTGAGGTCCTTCCAGTATCTTGAAACCCCTGTGAAAAAGCCGATGACAGCAAAGAGGGCAGCAGCACTGAATATAACATCAATATACGGCACCTTCATGAAATTTTCGGCATAGACTATTTTGCCTTCAGGAATGAATGAATGCCCCTGGATCATAATAGCAGCAAGGAAGATGATGACAGGAACCGCAATAAGTCCGAGCAACGCCTTTGGACTGCCAACAGCCTTTGCAAGAAATCCTGGGGTGGCATAATGTTCTATGCTCAGTTTTCTGATCGCACCTAAAACCTCACCCGGCTTTGCGCCTCGCGGGCAGTATGCTGTGCAGTCGCTGCACTGGTGACAGAGCCAGATGTCAGGGTTGCTGACAAGCTTGTCCTTGAGTCCCCACTGGGCCTGGATCATCTCCTTTCTCGGAAAAGGATTGTCTGCAGGAGTTACATTGCATACGACGGAGCAGGTAGCACACTGAAAGCATTTTTTTACTGACTCTCCGCCAGCTGCTATGACATCATTTATAAAATTGACATCAGGGGTTATGATCTGTTCTGCCATTTATTCCTCCTAAGATTCTTGTTAATCGTTAATTGCCGTTATGTTATCAGAAGCCCTTGAACGGATTAGGGCCGATCTCGTCTATTCTCTTAACAAAGTCGTCGATCATTGCAGGCAGCTTGTCATAGTCGGAAATAGAGACCTGCATCAGCTGGCAGCGATCTGACTCAAGCTGCAGCTTGTCAAGGGTCTCCTTGACCTTGCTGAACCTGTAATTTGCAAGTTCGCTGCCTTTGACAAAGTGGCACTGATAGTTCTCTCCGTACTTGCAGCCAAGCAGGATCAGACCATCTATGCCCCTTGAGAAGGCATCAGTGACCCATACAAGGTTTGTTGAACCAAGACACCTTACAGGGATTATTCTGACAGCAGGATTTATCTTGAGCTTGTTGATCGCTGCACTGTCGAGTGCAGGGTATGCATCGTTTTCGCATGCAAGAACAACGATCCTTGCGCCCTCATCAGGCACATCCATGCCTTTTATCATCGAGCCGACAATATCAACACTAAAGTCCTTGAAGGAGACTATTCTCTCAGGACATGCTCCCATGCATGTACCGCAGCGGCGGCAGCGGTTGATCCTGTACGCAGGAGTTCCCTTTTCGTCCTCGTCGATCGCACCGAACGGGCATTCTTCTGTGCAGCGCTTGCATGATGTGCATTTGATCATGAGCGGATCAGGGAATGTCGTATCCCAGGCCCTCGGATGGACTGCAACTCCTTTTGCAACATGCTCAACGCACTGAATTGCCTTGAGGGCTGCGCCGGCAGCATCATCAGCCGCATCTGACATCGTCATTGGCTGCTTCACGCATCCGGCAGTATATATGCCTGTCCTTCTCGTTTCGTACTGGAAGCAGATGAAGTTAGAATCAGCAAAACCATAGGCACCTTCAAGAGTCGGAATTTCCGGACCCTGTCTGTATGTAAGGTTCAGTATTGAATCGGGCTTCGGGGTCTGCTCAAGAAATGCCTTCTTGGCGTCATCACCCTTTTTGCTCTCCTCTGTCAGGGCATCATAATATTCCTGTGTTGCCCTTGTAGCCGGGACAATGCCGGTTGCCAGCACGACAAGATCTGCCTCGACCTTTATCTTCTCGCCAAGGAGAGTGTTATCCGCCTCAACTATAAGATTGCCGTTGCCAGCCTCTGTTATTCCTGTAACATCTGCCTTTGTAAGAAGCACTCCGGGATCATTCTGCATGTTCTTGTAGAAGAGCTCTGTCTGCCCGGGTGTCCTGATATCCTTGTAAAAGATCATTGCGACTGCATCGCCGCTCTTCTCCCTGACATATTTTGCCTGCTTAAGAGATGTGCCGCAGCAGAAGGATGAGCAGTAAGGCAGATGGTCCGCATCCCTTGAACCGGCGCACTGTATGAATGCAACCTTCTTTGCCTCTTTGCCGTCAGAAGGTCTTGTGATCTTTCCGGTCTTTGCGATCTCCTCCATCTGCACATTTGTGATCACATTCGGCAGCCCGTAGCCGAGATGACCCAGCTTTGTTGCATCGTACGGCTTCCAGCCTGCTGCCATTATGAATGCCCCGACTTTTACAGTCTGTGCAGAGCCGTTTGTGTTCAGTGTGACGTCGAAGAGTCCAGGCTGTCCGTCGGTCTTTTCAACCACAGTGGATTTATAAATTGTGATGTTCGGATTTGACTCGACTTCCTTGATCCTGTCAAAGACCCTGGGCTCGTCAAGCTTGTCGTAAGGATAAAGCCGGGGTGTTTCCTTGTAAAGCTTTGCAGACCATCCGCCGAGCTGTGCTTCCTTCTCGACAAGCATAACTTTATATCCGGCATTTGCAGCCTCGAGCGCTGCGGTCATGCCTGTCCATCCGCCGCCAACAACCATCAGCACATTGCTTAGGTCTTCAAGGATCTTCGGGTCAGGCATATCAGCCTTCTGCACCTTGATAACGCCCATCTTCATATAATCTTCAGCGACGGCCTGGGCCTCTTCGCTGCCCGCATCCATGGACCATGCTATGAACTCCCTGAGGTTTACCCTCTCTGTTATAGCACCCGCAAAATCAAACTCCTCGAACTTTACGCGCGGCGAACATGCGCCTACTACAACGCAGTTTGTGCCCTCTTTCAGGTCATTGCTGATCATCTCAAGTCCGGCAGGACTGCAGAGAATTTCACTCTCCTTGACTGACTCAGCAGGGACCTTTGCGCCTCCTGCGGTAGACTTTCTGAGCTCTTCTACATTCAGGGCCTCACCGATGCCGCAGCCCTTGCATATATATACTCCGATCTTCTTTTCCATTATCGCCTCCTACCTCCTTGCGCTCTGGATGCACTTGATTGCTGTACCGGTTGCGTCCTGAACCGAGCGGGCAACATCCACAGGGCTCTTGAGCGTACCGACTGCATAGATACCTTTTTTCAGCGCTGCTGCCGCAACAAACCCCTCTGGCGTGTAGGTGATATCTCCAGGGATCTTTGCCGCCCTTGTTGAAGGCACCATCCCTGTGGCAAGCACCACCATATCGAAGGTTGCCTGTATCTTTTTGCCTGACATGATGTCTTCGGCCTCTAAAATCACATTCTTTGACTCGGGATCCTCAGTGATCCTTGCGACCTTGCCCTTTGTAAAGGAGACCTTCGGATCATCCTTGACCTTCCAGTAGAACTGTTCATACCGTCCGGGCGTCCTGAGATCTATATAGAATATCCTTGCTGTCGAGTCGGGGTACTGCTCTCTTATATATGTCGCCTGTTTCATTGATGCCATGCAGCAGATATATGAGCAGTAAGGAAGATGGTTTTCATCTCTTGAACCGGCACACTGGACGAATGCAATATTCTTTGCAGGCTTGTTGTCTGACGGGCGCAGTATCTTGCCCTTTGTCGGGCCATTTGGGGATGATAGCCTCTCCATCTGCATATTTGTTATGACATTCTTGATCTGGCCTCCGCCAAGTATATCGAGCTTTGAGACATCGTATGCATCCCAGCCTGCTGCCATCGCTATGGATCCAACATTGACAGTGATCGTCTCAGGCTTCATCTCAAGGTTTATAGCATCATACTTGCAGGCAGCAACGCATTTGGCGCATGATGTGCCCTTGCAGTGCTTCCCGTCAATGGCATATTTGAAAGGGAATGCCTGATTATGTGTTATGTACGCAGCCTTGTTTGTATCAAGCCCGAAATTGAAATCATTGGGCTTCGTTACAGGGCAGGCCTCTGCACAGGCATTGCAGCCGACGCATTTATCGTTCACAAACCTGGGGCTGAGTTTTATGCTCACCTCATAATTGCCCTCCTGACCGGAGATCTTCTCAACCTCTGCAAGGGTATAAAAAGTTATGTCGCTGCTGTTTTTTATTCTCTTGAAGTTCATCTCAAGACCGCAGTTTGGCGGACAGAGCTTCGGGAAATACTTGTTCAGCTGCGTGACCCTTCCGCCGAGGAAAGGCGTCTTCTCGACCAGGATCACTTCATAACCCGCCTCAGCAGTCTCAACAGCCGTTGTCAGGCCGCTGAATCCGCCTCCGATTACCAGGACTTTTTTATTTTCTGCCATCTCCATCCTCCTTAAGGCAGTGACTTTCATTTAAATTACAAACTGCATATTACAGAGCTCATCTTCGTGAGCTTTATAATATGCATTTTGTGAGAGAAGAAAGGGGAGGGCTGCAGCCCTCCCCGAAGAGTTTAATTACGATACCATCTGTGCGTAAGGGATCTTCTTCATTGTCCAGGTATTTGTATCTGCATCGTATACAGAGTTTACAAATGCCTTCCAGTTTGTGTCATCGATAAGATCGAAGTCGCCTCTGTAGTAGTAGCCAGGATACCTCGACTCCTCCCTGAAGAGGATGTGGCGTGCATGAGCCTCTACAGAAAGAATTCTGTGGAAGTTCTCCCAGCATCTCATCAGCTCGTGCAGACTGGAAGCAGCCATCTTGTTGGAGTCTTCCTTCAGCATCTCGAGCAGGCTGAGACCTTCGTCAAGCATGGTCTTTGAGGTCATGTACCATGTTGAGATACCGCCAAAATACTCGTCAGCGATCTTCTGGAGTCTTGCCTGGAGCATGTCCGGCTTGATGTAGTGAGGATTGGTCTTCGTATCGGTTGAATATGTCTTGTACTTCTCGTAGGTCTCGAACGGCAGGTAGAGCTCTGCTGCCACCTCATCCGCTGTCTGCTTGATCGCAGGCTTGTAATCTGCATTGTCAGCCATGTATGCGAGGGCTGCCTTTGCAGCTATTCTGCCTTCTGCATGTGAGCCTGAAGAGAACTTGTGGCCGGATGCGCCGACGATGTCGCCCATCATGAAGAGGCCGTTAACGGTTGACATCCTGTTGTAGCCCCATGAATAATGGTCAGGTGTGCCGGCGAGGTCGCCAGGGCCTGAGCACCAGAAGCCTGCGCAGCCTGCATGTGAACCGAGGAGGTAAGGCTCGGTCGGCATGATCTCAGAAGGAGCCTTGTCGGGCTCGATGTTCTTGCAAGCCCAGAGGCCTGCCTGGCCGATGCACATATCGAGAAAGTCTTCCCATGCCTCAGCCTCGAGGTGCTTAACCTTCTTTGCGCCTTCCTTCTCGCCAAGCTTCTCCTTGAAGGTTGCATTGATAGCCTGCATTGCCTGGTCGGTCCTCATAAGGATCGGGCCCTTGCCAGCCTTCATGTCCTTCATCATCAGGTGGTTCCTAATTGCGGTGCCGAGGTTGTCAACGTACTTGCCGTATTTTGCCTTTGCCTCTGCAAGGTACTCTGCATTTGTGCAGTAGTCTTCACCAACTGCGTTGGTTGCCTTTGCCTTGAAGAAGAGGAACCATGCGCCGACAGGACCGTAGCCGTCCTTGAAGCGGGCAGGGACGAACCTGTTCTCCATCATGGTCAGCTCTGCGCCGGCCTGCATGCCGAGTGCATAGCCTGAACCTGAGTTCCATACAGGATACCATGCGCGGCCCTGGCCTTCCTTTGTGGAACGGGGCCTGAAGACGTTAACTGCGCCGCCTGCGCCGAGGCACATTGCCTTTGCCTTGAAGATGTATATCTTGTTCTCGCGAACGCTGAAGCCTGCTGCTGCTGCAACCCTGTTGGGCACATTTGCATCCTTGTAGAGCTTCACGATGAAGACTCTCTCAAAGTGGTTCTGCGCGCCGCCAGTTGCAGTCCTGTTGAACTCAAGGGCCTTCTTTGCAGCTTCTGCAACGATGACCTTGTAGGACTCACCGTTGATCATGATCTGCCACTTGCCTGAACGGACCGGCTTGCCGCCGTCCTTCAGAAGAGCCTTTCCTGCATCCCTTGCCTGGAAGCCGTCAAGGGAGAAGCCGTCATCACCCATCTTCCAAACGGGGAGACCCCACTCTTCGAAGAGATGAACTGAATCGTCAACGTGTCTGCCGAGGTCGAACACGAGGTCTTCACGGATGATGCCCATAAGGTCATTTCTGACGTAGCGGACATAGTCCTCAACCTTGTTCTCGCCGCAGTATGTATTGATAGCAGAAAGACCCATTGCAACAGCGCCTGACCTGTCGGTAGCTGCCTTGTCAACCATTGTGACCTTTATGCCCTTAGGTGTTGCCCAGCGTGCTGCCTCAAAAGCTGCGCCGCATGCTGACATACCACCGCCGATAAGAAGGAGATCTGTTTCGATCTCAACAACTTCCGGCTTTGCACAGAACGAAAAATTACAAGTTTCTTTTTCCATTTATATTAACCTCCTATTCCTTTCTCGCTTCGTAGTTGAAGAAGCCAGGGCCCTTCAGCTTCGAAAAATCAGGCTCCGGAAGACCCTTGAAAGGATCAACTGAACCTTCAGCAGTCAGCCTGATAGGGAACTTGAACCTCTTGAGCGATCCGTTCCTGAACTTTACTGTCCACATGATGGAGTCTGTACCTCTCATCGGCACAACATTACCGCCGATCGGGTTGAAGTCCTGATAACCTCTGATCTCGATCGCCTGCTGAGGGCAGATCTTTACGCAGTTGTAGCACTCCCAGCACTGGTCTGTCTCCTGGTTGTAGGCCTTCATGAGATCCCTGTTAAGGGCCATGAGGTCATTCGGGCAGATGTACTGGCATGCAGTCTTATCCTGCGCCTTGCAACCGTCGCACTTCTCTGTGATTACAAAACTTGGCATTCCTAAACCTCCTGTTGGATTTTTGAGACTTATATTTAGCCTGAAAAGTCAGGCTTTGTAAACCGATAAAGACCGATTCCTATTTTTCGAGGCTCTGATAATACTTGATCAGTATCTCAGCCACCTCAGGACGAGAGAACTCCTTAGGAGGCGCAATGCCCTGACCGAGCATCTCACGGACCTTTGTGCCTGAAAGAAGAACAAAATCCTCCTTCTTGTGATCAGGCGCTTCGCACATCATGACAACCTTGTTCAGCTTCTTTGAATATGCAGTATGGTCTGCCTTGAATATCTCGATCAGAAGCGCACCATTGGGCACTTCTTCGTCGAAGATCTTCTGCGCATCAAATGCTCCGTAGTGGTCGCCAACACCGGCATGGTCGCGGCCGACGATGAAGTGGGTAGCACCCATGTTCTGGCGGAAGATTGCATGAAGCACACCCTCACGCGGACCGGCATAAAGCATGTCAAAGCCATAGCCTGTTACCATTGCGCTGTTTGCAGGGAAATAAAGCTCGACCATCTTGCGGATAGCGGCATCACGGACAGGGGCAGGGATATCTCCCTTTTTCAGCCTGCCAAGCAGCATATGAATGACCAGACCGTCGCAGCCGAGCCTGTCCATTGCCATGTGGCAGAGTTCCTCGTGGGCCAGATGCATAGGGTTTCTGGTCTGGAAGGCAACAACCTTTTTCCATCCGCGCTCTTTGATCTCGTTGCGGATCTCGACAGCAGTGCGGAATGTATCAGGGAATTCAGTCTGGAAATACGAGAAGTTCAGGACCTGAATGGGGCCGGAAAGAAGGACCTTTCCCTGCGCCTTGAATGCGTCAACGCCAGGATGCGCTTCAGTGGCATTCGGACGGTACACTTTCTGGCAGATCAGCTCCACCTCTGCATCACTGAACTCTTCCACTGCCTTTACATCCATGACTGCAAGGATTGGAGTTCCGTCAACATTCGGATCCTTAAGGGCAATGCGGTCGCCGGCCTTGATCGAACCTGCATTCTGAACGAGGTTCAGGATAGGTGTCGGCCAGAAGAGACCTGATGTCGTCTTCATATCATTTGCAACTGACAGGGCGTCGGCCTTGTTCATATAGCCCGTCAGGGGGTTGAAGTAGCCGGAACCAAGCATAACTGCATTTGCTGCAGTAGCAGAGCTTACGACAATAGAAGCAAGACCTTCTGCCTCTTTATGCAGGGCTTCATTCTTCGCTGTGTCATATACAAACAGCGGATTTAATTCATCTGAACCATGCGGCTTAATCATTAAACACTTCCTCCTGTATTAGATTTATATGCAGAATAAAAATCAAATTCTATTTAAGCCCAAGCGCATCGCAGACCTTGACGAAGATCTCATCAATAGTGCCGCTTGCACCGTCAACAGACTTAAGGATGTTCTTCTTGCCGTAATAGTCGATAAGAGGAGCTGTCTGGGCAGTGTAAACGTCAAGCCTCTTTTTGATCGTCTCTTCCTTGTCATCGTCCCTCTGGAAGAGTTCGCCGCCGCACTTGTCACAGACTCCCTCTTTCTTCGGCGCGCCAAAATATACATTAAACATCTGGCCGCAGGACTTGCATGTCCTTCTGCCGGTAAGCCTCTTCATAAGGTTCTCAAAAGGGACATCAACACTGAGTGCTGCCGTAAGTGACATGCCGAGCTTTGCAAGCATCTCATCGAGCGCCTCAGCCTGCTTTGTGTTCCTCGGGAATCCGTCAAGAATGTAGCCGGCCTTGCAGTCATCCTGCTTAAGCCTCTCTTCGACCATGCCGAGCACAACACTGTCAGGAACAAGCTCTCCCTTGTCCATGACTGCCTTTGCAGCCTTGCCGAGCTCGGTTCCGGCAGCAACAGCCGCCCTGAGCAGATCTCCTGTGGATATCTGCGGCATTGGGTATTTTTCAATTATCTTTTTGGCCTGGGTTCCCTTACCCGCGCCAGGCGCACCAAGCAACACTAATCTCATGTAACCTCCTAATAGTTAAACTGTATTTGCACCGGGGACCAAAACTGCGCGGTCAGGACATACTACAGCAGTTTGAGCCTTTTGAAACCATATAACTATATAGCCCCCAATTTTTTTAAGTCAAATTCATATTTCTGATAAGCAGATAAAATTTACTTATTTTCCGGCAGGTAACATTAACAGCCTTATTTCACGGGGATATGGTTATGCTGAAACCATAGATTTAACATATCTATAAAACTTTTTCAGCGCCCGGCCCCTGTGGCTGAGTGCATCCTTCTCGCCGGCAGACATCTCGGCAAAGGTCTTATTATACCCGTCAGGGAAAAAGACCGGATCATAACCAAATCCGTTAACCCCTCTCTTCTTCCTGCCTATTGTCCCTTTTACATAACCAGTAAATGTCCTTGTCCTGCCGTCAGGGAATGCGACTGCAATGCAGCATACAAAACGGGCTGCCCTCTCTTTATCCTCAAGATCTTTCATCTCCCTCAATAATTTTCCTGTATTCTTCAGGTCATCGGCGTTCTTGCCTGCATAACGGGCGGAATAAACACCGGGCGCCCCATCCAGCGCATCCACCGCAAGCCCGGAATCGTCTGCAAGGGCAGGGCAGCCGGTATAGCGGGCCACTGCCCGGGATTTTTTGAGCGCATTTGCCCTGAAGGTCTTGCCGTCTTCCTCAACATCAGGGCAGCCCGGAAAGGCATCGAGTGTCTGGAAGTCGATATCATACCCCTTAAAGATTCTCTTCATCTCATCGACCTTTTTCCTGTTCCTTGTCGCAAGCACAAATACCATCCAGCATCCTCCTGAGTTGTTACAATAATATAGAACCTATCTCAAAATCGATTTAGGAGAATTTTGATGGAAGCAAGTCTCACAAAACCGAGGAAATTCTCAGCATGATACTCCCATCTTGTCAGGAGTCTGCGCTGCCATCCAAGCCAAGCAAAGA
>Ga0233425_10008826_pt1 | contig 13123 bp, 15 predicted proteins | sample Watercolumn_Towu_2_FD_181712 | JGI IMG/M metagenome (GOLD analysis project Ga0233425, IMG submission 181712) | Freshwater microbial communities from Lake Towuti, South Sulawesi, Indonesia - Watercolumn_Towuti2014_140_MG | ecosystem: Environmental > Aquatic > Freshwater > Lake | place...
GCATTGGCCTGCTATACTCAAAGAACTATGTTGTTTGTCTACCATCAGCCTGCGGTCAGGCAGCGGCTTCAGTACAACCTTTTTTTTAAAAAATCATTCTCCACCTTCAACTGTCCAATCTGGCTGTACAGTTTTTCCATTTGCTCCTCCTTGCCATTTTTTGCCTCATCAGTTCCCTTGCCAAATACACTGGACAGGTTGCTGACGGCTTCCTTCTTCCACAGATTGATCTGTGTGGGATGCAATTCATACTTGCGGGCCAGCTCTTCTATGGTGCTGCGCTCCTTTAAGGCTTCCAAAACCACCTTGGCTTTGAACTCCGAACTGAATTTTCTACGACTTCTTTTTTCCATAATACAGGTAATTTAAGATGAAAAATCCTATCTTAACTTCCTGTCTTAAAATCGGGGAGCATTATACTATCTTTCTCTATTTGTCCTTTAATCATTGTAAGAACTGCTGTTCTACAGACCTCAATGGCTTTTTCGGAGAATTCTGTACCATAGACTTCCCAACCCCTTTTTTTGCTTCAATTAAAAACCAACCCCTGCCACATCCAATATCTAATATCTTATTCGTACTCCTGAATTTTTCAAATTCATCCAGTAGTAAATGATAACTTTCTTTTGTCATAGATGACAAGCTTCCATCGGAATCATACGAATACTTGGAATAAAAAAGGGTGTGTTCTACAAGGGTAGGAATCCTCTCTATAAAAACAAACCCACAAGTTTTACAATTAACTAGTCCATGTTTCTCGTAGTACCCTGAAAGATGTTTCAGGTTGTAGGATGAGCAAATCAAGCAACTTTTATGTTTCGTCATGTTAGTTTTTTCTGTTTTATGAAACTATACCCTTTTGTTATTGAAATATTTGTTAAAGAGTAAATAACAAAACTTTATCAGTTTTCTATTATTTGGAAAGTCTGTATAAGTTTTGGGTGGGTCGGCTAGATATGATTCCAGTTCTTCAGTACTGATACCATATTTCTTGGCTATATACTTTTTATCCTCTTTTATTTTCTCATCATTAAAAGGCTTTTCTTTAATTATTGTTAGCGCATCCTCTCTGCTGATTTGGCCTTGACATATTTGAGATGATAGAGTTCCTTTCCGGTAATCAATTCCAAACTTTACATACATGGCATATCCCTGCCAGAATGCCGTGATCTTCGATTCATGATGTTTTCCTCCATAATCTTTCCAGTTCAGGTATTCCTTCAGAAATTGCTTGGCAGCATCTTTGTTATAGTCTATATAGTTTAGCACATACAATGTTTTCATTTTGTGAAAGAACCGGTACCAGGTCTCTTTCCAAAGCCCAATCACTGGAACATTCTTTATTCTTGTTTTCGAATATCTTTTTACTATATGATTATACATCTTCATATCCTTATATCCATGATACCCCCAATGCATGGGTAGTATGCCTTCTGAAGAAAGATTGCCACCTGAAATAATATACTTGATCTTGTGCTTTACTGCTGTTTCGTAAATACTGGCCAATATGGCCACATCCGTTGGCATTTCCAAATCCACACTGGATGATTTCAGATAAGCCAGTTGTATTTCCCTGAACTCCTCCCAGTCCAGTACATAACTTACATAGTCAAACTCCAGTTCTTTAGCCAGACTAGTAATATTGTTGACAGCAATTTCTGTATCCCAGCCATTATCCATGTGCATGAGCAAAGTTCTGAGGCCATGCTGTTTGCAGATCCAGGCGGAATAGCAACTGTCAACACCCCCGCTGATACCAACTATGCAGTCATATTTTTTTCCTTCACCATACTTTTTAATAATTTTTACATACTGTTCCCATTGTGATTCTGACTCATTTATTAAATACTTGCGGGTTTTCAGCCGTTCAATAAAACCGATACAGTGATTACAGACTCCCTTTTCATCAAAAACAATATCCGGATCAGTGGTGTCCATGATACACCGGGTACACATTTGGTATGTACGATTACTTCCTAAACTTTTTCCTGAATTCATACTTGTCAATTTTTGGATAGTTGATTAATACTCCTTTCATTTTTCCATAATAAACAAATAAACTGCCTGCGGCAAAACTGTTTACAAAGCTTTGTTTCCATAATTTTTCAATATCTTGAATTTCTCCTGCACCGCCTAAAGCTACAAGAGGTACATTAATTTCCTTCGAAACATTTTCATATAGCTGCATATCATACCCTTTCATTACACCATCATTGTCCACACTTTGCAGTATGATTTGTCCTGCCCCAGCATTTTCAATCTGATTTATATAATCTAAATAATGGCTATTGGCCGACTTCCCGTCTTTGTGGGAGTATACATAATATTTTCCCAATAAATTTTTCTTGATATCTACACATACCGTAATGGTGGAGGATCCAAAATTTTCAACCGCCTCTTTTACAAAGGCTATATTCTGAAGCGCTGCAGTGTTCAAGATTACTTTTTCGGCACCATTCTGCAGTCGCTCATAAATTTGCTGCAGTGTTCGGATGCCCCCTCCCACTGAGAAAGGCATATTAGCCTCTTCGCCTACTTCTTTTACCAATTTTAAATCAATGACACTGTTTTTTTTGGAAGCCTCAATATCCAGTATGATAATTTCATCGGCAAAGCTGTCATTGAATATTCTTACAGCATTAATCGGATCTCCTATATAGGTGTAGTTCTTAAACTTAACGGATTTTACAAGTCCCCCATTTCGGTGCAGCAAAACAGGTATGATACGGGGGCTAAACACAATTTATTTTTTTAAAAAATTTTTAATCAGTTGTTCGCCGGCTCGGTGACTTTTTTCCGGATGAAACTGAACACCGGTGATATTTTCTTTCTCCAGTGCTGAAACAAACAAGTATTCGTATGAAGTGTGGCTCAAGATATCTGTTGCATGATTTGGCACTATATGATAAGAATGAACAAAATAAAATCCTTCCTCAATATTTAGATTTTTCAAGGTCGGAGAATCCGGTTGTTCATGGGTCAATGTATTCCATCCCATATGAGGCACTTTGTATATACTAGGGTTATTAATCCTAAATTTGATGACATTTGCATCAAACCAACCAAGCCCCGCAACATCACCTTCCTCGCTGTGAGCTGCCATTAGTTGCATACCCAAACAAATACCCAGTACTGGAATTTTTTTTACCTGTACAGCTTCTTGTAAGGTTTCTATTAAGTGTGCTTCTTGTAGATTTTGCATTACCTTTCCAAAATGGCCTACCCCTGGAAGTATGATTCTTCCAGCTTTTTGTATATCCTCATAAGAACTTGATATCTTGCAGGAAAAGCCCAGTCGTTCTATCACCTTGCGGACAGAGAAGATGTTTCCCATGCCATAGTTTATTATTACAGTTTGGTTATCCATTTACAATGAAAAATTAATGAATTATAATGAATTATAATGAATTGAATTTACAAGACAAATACAACATGATCATTCATGATGGAACCCTTCCTTCTATCTAGCCAATTGCTTCTTCCAGCAGATGAGCAACAATATAGCTGGCAGCGTTTCCGTCCCCATATGGGTTAGGGGCTATTGCCATTTGTGTATATAAGGCCTTATCAGTAACAAGCCTATTGAATTCAGTCAGAATCTTCTGAACAGACGTGCCTACCAGCACCGCACATCCACCTTCTATACCTTCTGGTCTTTCCGTTGTATCACGCATTACCAGTATAGGCACATTCAGGCTGGAGCCTTCTTCTTGTATACCTCCCGAGTCGGTTAACAATATATAAGAGCGGCTCATCAGGAAGATGAGCTCATCGTAAGGCAGTGGATGGTCTAGAATTACATTTGTTAGCCCGCTCAACAACAACTGCACTTTATCCTGCACATTGGGGTTTAAATGTACTGGGTAATAAAAGAGAAAGGAAGGGTGCTGTGCTGCTAATAGCTTAATGGCAGTACAAATATCTTCAAACCCCTGTCCAAAATTTTCCCTTCTGTGCCCTGTAATGAGTATTAGTCTTTCAAAGTTGTTGATAACATTATACTTTGCCTCATAATATACCCTTTGTTTATTTACTTTCTCGATGCAAAGTAGGAGGCTGTCAATAACCGTATTGCCAACCTGGTAGGCTTTTTCTAAGTTCTCTTTTTCCAGCACAGCCATTGCCCTTTGAGTAGGGGCAAAATGATAATCGGCAATACGGCTGATAAGCTGGCGGTTTATCTCTTCCGGATAAGGGGAAAATTTATTATACGTTCTTAGCCCAGCTTCTATATGAGCTACTTTTATACGATTGTAAAAAGCAATAAGTGATGCAACCATTGCTGTTGTAGTATCGCCCTGAACAATAATAAGGTCATATTTTCTTTCTTCAAAACACATTTGCAGTTTTTCGCTTAGCCTGGCTGTTAATACTGCAAGCGATTGGTTCGGCAACATCACCTCTAGCGACACATCTGGTTTTATTTGAAAGAAAGAAAAAATTTGTTCCAACATCGTCTGGTGCTGACCGGTAGAAACCAATTGTACCGGTACTTTACTCTCCTTTAAAGTAAGATATATGGGAATTAACTTTATGGCCTCAGGCCTAGTACCCACTACGATTCCTATCTTATGAAACATGTACTAGTTGTTTTATCAGTGCGTATAATCTTTCTGCGTTATTAGATGCTTCATATTTTTTAGGAAGTGCATCATTTTGCAGGTATTCTGTTTCCTTGTTTGCTAAGGCAGACATAGCATTCCAAATGGATTGTTTGATCTTTTCAGTTTCACCATGTCTGCAAACATCTCCCTTCAGGTCACGCATCACTTGGTAGGATGCACTGCCGGGGGTGGTAATAGCAAGAATCCTTTTTTTGGCCATCATGTAGTCTAGCAATTTTGAAGGAAAGAACATGGACAAGGAGGGATCAGCAATAGGGCTGTCTATTATTACCAGGTAATGGGCAGATCGTTGCAGTCTCAATGATTCTTGATAAGGAACTTTGCCAACCCACCTGACAAAGGGTAAAGAGTATTGTTGAAATGCAGCCCTATTTCTTCTATCAACATCACCCGCAAATATCACTTCTAGATTATTGGCAATAGATGGATACTCTTTGTATAATTCACTTAGGGGCTCTAGCAAATAGCCGGGGCTTCTATCATAGGCAAGGCCGCCTGTGTACACAATTCTTAACTTACCATCAGTCGGAGAATATTTTGGAGGCATAATTTCTTCGTTAACATATTTATAAACATTCGGAAAGAAACGGATTTTATGGTGAAACTCAGGATATTTTTTTTGATAAAAAGTTATAGTATGCAGAGAGGTTAGGGAAATGATATCAGCCGCTTCAAAACACATTCTTTCCCATTTATTATGTTTTTTATAATTCGCCCCTTTCCTTTTTTCCAAAGGGCAATCTGCCCAAGGATCGCTCATATGCAAAATCCAGGGAACTTGTAACTCCCTTTTTAATTTATAGGCCATTATCGTTGAGCTGATAGGATGGGAACGGCTGTAAATAATATGTGGTTTTGTTTTTAATCTTTTCAGCACAGATTTGTGCTGTTTATGAAATGCAAGCCTGCCATCTGGAAAAACAAAGCCTTCCAATCTGAGGCGGTTTCTTAAGAAATTTATATACTTATTTTCTTTGAGTGAAATACTTATTAATTGACGAAGCCCCCTAGCATAAGGCTCTAAATCGGAATCAAAGGGCATATATAAAGTAGGAAGTGTTGATGTAAGCACATCGATGTGCAAGTCTTTATATTGTTGTAAATAATGAAAATATTTTGCAGTTTGAATCGCTTCAGCGTCTGATTTCGGTGGAAAAGAGATACTTACAAACAATACATTAATAGTAGGATAATCTTCCTTCATGAAATAAAATATTAGGATTTTCAAAAAAACTTTAAATATCAATGTCTAAATACTATCAGTTGGGATTAGCTATGAAAGGGGAATTGCAATAATTATCAACCGTCTCATTACTGTTTTGCAAAAAAGGTAGTTGCCTTTCTAAGCTCCCCCATTTTCCGGGCCACTTAAAATAAGAGTTTTTTTTTGGTTTATTCATAATCGTCTTATTTATAGTTTTTCGTGTCAAAAACCTATCAGTATTTTTCGATTACCATCTTTATTCCAACTTCCAACGATGTTAAATCTCTTCCCAAAATACCTATCATGTTCCCGTTATCGGGGCATCTTCTTCTCATGTCTCCTTCAACCAACGCAGGCAAATAAGTAATTTTTGATTTTGACTTTGTTATGTCAATTACTATTTCTGCTAACTTCTTTATTGAAATCTCAATATTGGATCCCATATTTAATACATCATTGACACAAAAATTTTCATTTAAACATTTAAGCGTTACTTCTATGTTGTCATCAATGTAACAAAATGTTCTTGTTTGCAACCCATCGCCAAATAGCGTGATATCTCTACCTTCTAATGCCGCTTTCACAAACTTTGCCAATACAAAATCTGTACTTTGTTTAGGACCATAGGTATTAAAAAAACGAAATATAGTATAGTCAAGCCCATGTTCTTGCTGATACGACCTTAAAAAAGCTTCTCCTATATTTTTTACAATAGCATATGGTAATTTTGAATTAAGTGGAGTAGTGTATTCATTTTGTGGTATTTCTACCGGCTCACCATATACTTCCGATGAGGAAGAGAAGAAAACCCGCTTTACTCCTGTATTTTTTGCTAATAGAAGTATATTTTGAATTCCTTTTATATCGTCCAAGACCATTATCGGATTATCCAATGTACGTTGTACCCCCACTACCGCGGCATAATGAAAAATATAATCGAATTTATAGCTCAGTACCACTGCCGAAATATCCTGATAGTTATTAATATCAGCTTTAATAAACCTGTAGTTACTTTTTATTGTTTTTGGTAAGTTATCTATTTTGCCTGTTAAAAAATTATCCACGGCAATAATGGTGGTTTGCTCGTCTTCTATTAGTTTATCTGCCAATGAACTGGGAATAAACCCAGCCGCACCCGTAATTAATATTGTTCTCATTCTGTTTTATATATTTTAGCGTAAATATTTGCTGCTATATCAAAGCTTCTATATCGAACAGCGATACTTCGTATTTTGCTATTCAGTGTGCTCTTTGGATTTATAGTTAACAACTCTTCTATTTTAATGATGGCTTTATTATATTCTTCTTTAGATAAAGATTGAAGTTCGTAGCCAATGTTGTTTGTAGAGATGATAGAAGAATCGTCGGAAATATCTTTGGTAATAACAACAGGTAGCCCCTTAGCCCAGTATTCTCCGTCTTTTATAGAGGTACACAATCTTTTTGTAGGCACTGGCCTTACAGGATTTATCGCAAAATCGCCTATGGACAAATATTGCGGCACCTTTTCGTGCAAAACAAATTTTCTAAAAACAATTTCAGATGGTAACCCAACTCTGTTACATTCGTCTTCCACTTCTCGTTGGGTTGCATTTGTCAGCATTAAGAATCTAAATTTGCTACCCCAATGACTATAACAGGCAAAAATAAAATCAAATACTTCCTCTTTTAAATAAGTGCCGCCAAGTTTGCCCGCATATACACATACAATTTTATCTCTTAGGTCAAGTTCATCAAGCAAGGTTATATTCTTTTCGCTACCTGAAAATTTTGACAAATCAACACAAGCAGGCTTTACATAAAAGTTGTTTATAGCAATGTTGTACCTATCTAATGCGTATTGCTTCATTCCACTTGACGTAGCAATAAATGATTTTGCTCGTTTCGATTGCAGCTTTTCAAAGAAAAACAGAATTTTAAAAGGCAGCCCGCTTTTCTTCCATGTTCCATTTTCTACCATAGCTTCTGCATGGGGTTCATAGCTATCGATGATCAAAGTAGCCCCCGTTAATACACTTAGCAAATAACCCATACTGCCAGCAGGCGTACAAAAGCAATGGATGGTTGTAATTTTTCTTCTCTTTACCGTAAAAAAAAGACTGGCAATTTGAAAAAAAGAAAAAAAATATTTTTTCAGCCCCAGCGGGTAATACTTCTGAGCAATAAGCTTAATATTTCGCTGCTCAAAACCAGTATTTACATGTTTCAGTTCTTCATTGCTTAAAGCCAGCTTATTTTGTTCGGATGTGGCCAAATATATTCGATGCTCAACCGACACAAGGTTTCTAATAATATTTATATATGGTAATGTATAGGTTTGAATCAATGCATCTTTATAACTCCATTGCGCCAATACCAATATATTTCCAATTCTATTTTTACACATACACTAGTTGCTTAACTTCCATTTATAAAACAGTTCCAACCCCTCATTCAAACTAGTTTTTGGTTTATATTGTAACAATCTTTCCGCCTTAGCTATATCTGCGCAGGTCAGTTGAACATCCCCTGGTTGTTGTTTTTCAAAATTGATTTTCGCTTTTCTATTTAGTACTTTTTCAATTGCTGCAACCAGCTCTACTACAGTTACAGGCTTGCTATTCCCTAAGTTTATTACTTCGAATACATTGTTGTTCTTCATTAGATAATTCAAAGCGCCCAAAATACCATCCACCGTATCATCAATAAAAGTATAATCTCTTCCAAAACTACCATCGCCATATATGTCAATTGGTTTATTGTCCAAAATCAAGCTAACAAATTTGTTGATAGCCAAGTCAGGTCTTTGCCTAGGTCCGTATACCGTAAAAAAACGAAGTGCCACCGAATTAATATTATACAAATGGTAAAAGTTGTACAATATTAGCTCTCCTGCTTTTTTAGTAAAAGCATAAGGGGAGATAGGAGCGTCGGTGTTAGCATCTTCTACAAATGGTGCTACTGCTGTATTTCCATATACTGATGAGGAGGATGCAAACACAATTTTATTAATGCCTTTTTCTTTTGCAAAACTTACAATGTTGTAAGTACCGGTAATATTTGTATCGATATACTGCGGAGGGTTTTGGATGGAAGGCCGTACACCAGCATTGGCTGCTAAATGTATAATAGCATCAATGGGGCTGTAAATTTTATTGAGTTCACTTGCATCCAGTATTGAAATTTCAAAAAATTGGAAATGAGAACTCTTTAGGTGCGACAAATTCTTAGCCTTAATGTCTTTTGAGTAAAAAGTATCAAAATTATCAATGCCTATCACTTCATTCCCTATACTCAAAAGACGCTCACATATATGACTGCCAATAAAACCAGCGCATCCAGTTACTAATACTTTCATTTAAATATACCTACAATTTAAAAATGCTGAAACTATATTCCCATAAATTTTTTTATCCTTATAGCATTCTCATAGCCAAAAACTGAAGAGATGGCTTTAAATTTGGACCCGCCAAATTTTCCGAATCCGTCTAATCCCAAATCCTGGATAGCTTGTTTGGAATAAGGCAACAATGCCGGGTAGGAATATGTAAGAAGGGTAAGAGCCATTTTTGCGGCTTCCTTCGCTTTGGAAGAATCATTTTTTTTTAATAAGTATCTTATTGCTTTTACCCTTGCAGCAAGAGCCGATCTTTGTTTCGCAAAAGAAGCGTTAAACGTTTTTGAGCCTTTAACCCCTTTTCTATAATACCCTATTGCATCTTCCGTATATATTATCCCTTTTGAAACAAGGGCAAGTCTTGTAAAAAAATCAAAATCTACATTAAACAAAAGTGATTCATCAAAATAACTGTCTAGTTTATTCAAAAGGCTTCTATGCATTATGTAGCTATTGGTATGCATCATCGTATCATTTGCCCACAGTTGATATAGCCAATCTACCACACTTCCGCTAAAGAAAACCGGCTCATCCTTTATAATTGCATCTTTAGGTGTTTCATAAAAATAACACCACTTGCTAACGCCTAAGTAGTCTTCATTATTTACCATTTTCTTTATTTGATTGGCCGTCTTTTGAGGATGCATTAAATCGTCTGCATCCAAAAGCTGTATAAACTCGCCATCTACAAGTTTCAATGCACTGTTAGTCGCCTCACATTGTCCGCCATTTTCCTGTTTAATGATTCGTATTCGGGAGTCATTAAAAGTTGTAGCAACTGCATAACTCCCATCAGTAGAACCATCATCGATTAATAATAATTCCCAGTTATTATACGTTTGATCTATTACACTTTGAATCGTACATGCCAAATATTTTTCTGCATTATAAAAGGGTGTTATAATAGAAACGAGTGGTGTTTTCATTCTTACTATATTTTACTACCTGATAAGATGGAAATCTTTGCATCCCTAATTGCGTTGCCCCAAAGCTATAAACAGTTATTGGTTATTTAATACACAAACGGCCAATTGGCAGGTGCGTTTTGCGATAGCCTTTTCCCCATTACGAAATGCCCATATCCTATCTCTAAAGGAAAACTCCTGATCTGGTAAAATGATTTGCGATTTTACTGTAAAGCCATTGCTCGTTAGTAACTGGTCTAGCTCAGCCTTATTCCATTCCCTAACATGCTTTTTGTTAAAAGGGGGTCCCATATGATTTGTTCCCCCATAATATAAATCCCTCTCCGGAGTTGAAATTAATACCGTACTATTTGAATGAGCATACGACTTAATCTTATATAACAACCTTTCAGGATATACCAAATGTTCTATTACATCAAATGAAATAATTAAATCGAATTTCCTTCCACAGCATTTTTCTGGTTTATCAAAATCGTCAGCGACCCACTCTACTTTAGGATAGTGTTTTCTACAGTGTACCACTGAATGTGGCATATCAATGCCTACTGCCCTGGCAACATGAGGTGCAATAAACTTATTTAGTTTATACCCAGAACCAGACCCTAATTCGATACAAGAGTTTACATTATTTTCTTTTGCAATTTTAGCTGCAAATTTATAACAACTTATCTGATAGGAGTTGTTTAATGGTATGCTTGCATACTGCTCAATTGCGTTATTCTCGTTGTCCAAATTACAAACGTATCCATTTTTAATAAAGTACTTTTCCATTAATTGTTTTTTTTAACTTGCTTTAACTACTGTATGGTTTTTAACATAATAAAACAAAAAAGCTGTTTGTGATACAAAATAAAAAAAGTTAATGAAACATAAATAACTGAATATCTTAAGAATTTCCATTTCCCATTCCATTGAAAAGAACAAAAAGGTCGCCGATATTACGAAATAGATAACCGTTCCAATTAGTTGTACCTTTTGTTTACCAAGCAATTGAAAAAGTGTTTGAAAGGGCTCGCACACAAACCTTGCATAGAAAAACGGCATAAGAACAACCGCTATTTTGGAGGCAAGCAGCCATTGGCTTCCGAAAAATGTAACAAAGATGAACTCCGAATAAAAAAATAAAAAAACAAAAGGTAATAGCCCAAGGAAAAATAATCCTACCAACATTTGCATTGCATAGTTAAACAGATTACCACCCCCATTCAATACTTCGCTGGCCTTTTGAAAGAAAACCGTGCTAAGTGAATATGAGATTAGCTTAACGGGTATTTCAAATAGTGCATTTGCAAATGCAAACTGTCCTATTGTATATTCGTCATAATAAATTGCTATACAATAAACGGGTAATTGGGTACAAAGTAAGGCTATTAGATTTTGTGGCACCTGATAAGATATAAACCTGGCATTTTCACGAAGTATAGAGATTGTTCTTTCTATAGAAAGCGGCGCTAAATATTTTGAAATACTTTTACCTATTACATACCTAAACCCCAAAATGACTGCAAAAAGGCGAAACAAAAATTCTCCAAAAAATAACCCCAAAAAATTACCTGAAATCAATTTTCCCCATCCAATTGTAACTACTTTTGTTCCTAAGACTAAGGGCGACATTACCTTGAAAATATTTTTATATAGCTTATATCGGGTTGCTACCTTGCCATAAACATTGTATCCCGCTAACATCAATGCCAGAATGGGAGATAAAATAAGATAAATATTACTAAATCTAGTTTTTGCACCTGTTGTATAATTTACAACTAGCACTACAGCCAATATCGTATAAGTGATGATGGTAAATAACTGGCTTACAGTAAATATTGCTCTCGCTATGTTAACTGCTTTTTCTTCGTCTTTTTGCATAACTATCAGCGGCTCCATCTGGAGCGTGTATATCAAACTAGTATAGGTAGCCAGCGATGCCACCAGACAAAACATTCCATATGCTTCAGCTGAAAATACTCTTGAAATAATGGGTGTAAATAAAAACTGAATAAGGATATTAATGAAGAAATATAAGGTATAATAGGATATGTTGTTTGCAAAACTTCCTTCTTTCTTGAAAGAAAATAAAATGTTGCGTAAATTCTTCATGTGGGGCGATACAGCAGATAAGAAATCGTTAATTCATTCTCCGCTTTTCGTTCAGGTTATTCAATAGAAAAAAATTGCTAACAATATATGGATTCTGGCAAACCTGATAAAATATTACTATGTGGTGTTTGTTCCATTTTGAATAAGACATCGATCATTATACCCAACTATTTTTTTTAAGCTGAACTGAATGTTGAATTCTGCTTACTAAACTAATGCTGGGCATTACTTCTTTTAACCCGATTCCCTTACCTGCCAAAATGGAGGTATACGATTTTGTGTGCAAACTTTCGACGGTAAGATCACCTAATTCTATGACATCATTGTCGATAAATATTGTTCGAATATCATTGAAAGACTCGGCATTACTATTTTCTGTTTTTAAATCATTTCTATCAATACTTAAATGCCATTTCACTTTCGCATTATCCTGTGTTAAACTACCAACAATAGAGACAGGGGTGCTCTTTTCAATTTGGAATGATAGTACTTCGCCAAATAACGATATCAAAAGATCGAATAAATGAATGCTAATATTTGTAACAATACCACCGCTCTTTTGTTCATCCCCTTTCCAACTAAATTGATACCATTTTCCTCGCGGGGTAATGTATGTTAGCTCCACATTATAAACTTTATCCTGCGGCCCGTTCAGTACTTTTTCCTCAGCTTAATTATTTCGGGATGGTAGCGCAATTGATGTACTACAAACACCTTTCGCCCAGTTTCTTTCTCCATTTCTATCAACGCATCAAGGTTCCAGGGGTTAAGCACCACCGGCTTTGTTATTTGAAATTAAAGCTATTTTCTCCCAGAAATTCGGATAACATATCCCCCGGAAAATCGCCTGTAGTAAAAAGATCAATGTCAATACTTTTCCGGCTGCCGATCCGCAAGG
>Ga0233425_10008827_pt1 | contig 13123 bp, 10 predicted proteins | sample Watercolumn_Towu_2_FD_181712 | JGI IMG/M metagenome (GOLD analysis project Ga0233425, IMG submission 181712) | Freshwater microbial communities from Lake Towuti, South Sulawesi, Indonesia - Watercolumn_Towuti2014_140_MG | ecosystem: Environmental > Aquatic > Freshwater > Lake | place...
CCATCACGTACCTGCTGCAGGCCTCGTTGGAGGCCTGCGGGCTCCCGACCGGGCTGCTGGGGACGCTGGAGGCGAGCTTTGGCGGGCGGCGGATCGTGATGAAGCACACGACGCCGGAAGCGCCGGATCTGTTCGGCTGGCTCGGGGAGATGGCGGATGCCGGCATGAAGGCCGCGGCCATCGAGGTATCGAGCCACGGCATCGCGCTGCAGCGTGCGGATAGGCTGGATCTGGCGGTGGGGATCTTCACGAATCTGAGCCCGGAGCACCTGGACTTCCACGGCACGATGGAGGAGTACGGGCGGATCAAGGAGCGGATGTTCACGGAGATGCTGGCCGCAAGCAGCACGCTGGCCGGAGCGGTCGTGAATGCGGACGACCCGTGGGGGCAGCGGATCGCGGAGCGGTTGTCCTACCCGTGCCTGCGGTACGCGATCGGCGAGGGGGGCGAGGCGGAAGTACGCGGGGAGAACGTGCGGACCGCGATCGAGGGGACCCGGTTCACCGCAACGGGGCCGTGGGGCAGCGTGGAGGTATCGACGCATCTCATCGGCCGGCACAACGTGTCGAACATCCTGTCCGTGCTGGCGGCTGCGTGGCTGCTGGGGTGCGACGTGAAGCGGGCGGTACGGGGGATCGAGGCGGTCAAGGGCGTGGCGGGCCGGCTGGAGCGGGTGGAGAACGGGCTCGGGATAGGCGTGTGGGTGGACTACTGCCACACTCCGGATTCGATGGAGAAGGTGCTGCTGGCGCTGCGCGAATCGGTGCCGGGCCGGCTGATCGTGGTCTTTGGAGCAGGCGGCGACCGGGACCGGAAGAAGCGGCCCTTGATGGGGGCCATGGCCGAGCGGTTCTGCCAGCTCTCGTTCTGCACGAGCGACAATCCGCGCACCGAGCGGCCGCTGGCTATCCTGGAGGAAGTCCTCTCGGGGATGAGCGCGGACTACCGGTTCACGTCGGTTGCCGCGATTGCGGACCGGCGGCTGGCCATCGAGGCCGCGCTGGGCGTGGCGCAGCCGGGAGACGGGGTGCTCATCGGCGGCAAGGGGGCCGAGACGTACCAGATCGTGGGAACCCAAGTGCATCATTTCGATGACCGGGAAGTGGCCCGGGAGGTGCTGGCCCGGCGGGCAGAGGGGGCGCGGTGAGGAAGTCCACGACCGAAGTGGCACGCCTGGTCGGCGGCCAGCTCGTTGGAAGGGGAGACGGCATGCTGACGCATGCTGCCACCGATCATCGCCATCTCGGGGCCGAGGGTGGCTTGTTTGCGGCGATCAAGGGCGAAAAGGCCGACGGCCATTCCTTCGTGGCGGCTGCCGGAAGGGGCGGTGCGGTTGCCGCGTTCGTGCGCAGGGACCGGGCCGAGGGGCTGTCCGGCGTGTCGGAACAGATCGCGCTCATCGTGGTGGACGAGGTCGAGCGGGCGATGTGGGACCTTGCAGCCGCGCTGCGCCAGGACGTGACGGTGCCGGTGCTGGCCGTGACCGGATCCATGGGAAAGACCACGACGAAGAACATGCTGGCCGGGATCCTGAATGCCACGCTGGGGACCGGCTGCGCGACGACCGGAAACAAGAACAACCTCCTGGGTGTGCCGCTGACCGTGATCTCGTGCGACCCGGAGGACCGGTACCTGCTGGCCGAGCTGGGGAGCAACGCTTTCGGGGAGATCGAAGCGCTGACGAAGCTGGTGCGGCCGCAGGTGGGCATCGTGACGTGCGTCGGGGCCGCGCATCTCGAGGGGTTCCGGGATCTGAACGGCGTGCTCCGGGAGAAGTCGTCGCTGCCGCGGAACCTGGAGGCCGGTGGGACTGCGGTGTATCCGTCGTTCGATGCTCTGCTGGCCGCTGACGCTGCAGGCTGGGGAGTTCGGACGGCCACGTTCGGCAACCTGCGCAGCGACCTGGTCCGGGTGGCCAGCTCGCAGGAAGGAGTCGCTGCGGAAGGGACGGTGGAGTGCGAGGGGCGCATCCGCCGGGTGAAGTTGAGCATGAGCGGTGCGTTCAACCTGTGGAACGCTGCGGCTGCGATTGCCGCGGCCCGGGTGGTGGGCGTTGGGTTCGAGGCCGCGTGCGAGGCCGTGTCGACCGTGCGGGCCGAAGGGATGAGGATGGAGTGGCGGGAAGCGGCCGGAGTGCGCTTCCTGGTGGATGCCTACAACGCGAATCCCGGGGCCATGAAGGCGGCGCTCGAAGCGCTGGCCGGGCAGACGGGCGGGCGGCGGTTCGCCGTGCTGGGAACGATGCTGGAGCTGGGGCCCCGGTGGGAGACGTTGCACGAGGAAGTGGGCATCGCAGCGGGGCAGGCGGGGCTGGAGCTGCTCATCGGCATGGGAGCGGGCGGCCGCTGCTATGTCCGGGGGGCGGGGCAGGGGTGCGAGGCGATCCAGGTGGCCGACCAGGAGGAAGCCGCAGCGCTGCTGCGGGAGCGATGCCGGCCGGGTGACATCGTGCTGCTGAAGGGGTCTCGGGGGTCGCGGGTCGAGCGGGTTCTCGAGCAGTTTGCCGGCGGAGGAAACTGATGTTCTACCTCCTCCACGAGTGGCTTCGGGAGCATGTCAGCAGCGGGCTGAACGTGCTGCGGTACGTCCCGTTCCGGGCGATTGCCGCGGTGGTGACGAGCCTGATGATCACCTGGCTGCTCTACCCGTGGTTCATCCGGGTGCTGCGGTACCGGCAGATCGGGCAGACCATCCGGGAAGACGGGCCGCAGGACCATTTCAAGAAGGCCGGGACGCCGACCATGGGCGGGGCCCTGATGATCGTGGCGATCCTGGTGTCGGTGGCTCTGTGGGCGGACCTGCGCAACGTGTACGTGCTGATGACGATGGCGATCACAGCGGGATACGCTGTGCTCGGCTTCATGGATGACTGGCTCAAGCTGGTGCGGGGCGGGGGGCGCGGGGTGCGGGGCAAGACGAAGCTGTTCTGGCAGTTCGGACTGGCCCTGGGGACCATGGCGCTGTTCTTCTACGTGCTGGCACCGGAAGTCGGCTATGCGTCGAGGGTGTACTTCCCTTACCTGCGAATCGACCGGTACTACACGGACATACCGGAGTGGGCGTACCTGGTGTTCGCCTCCATCGTGATCGTGGGGGCATCGAATGCGGTGAACCTGACGGACGGGCTGGACGGGCTGGCGATCTTCCCGACCATCTCCTCGTCGGGAGTGTTCATGATTTTCGCCTACCTGAGCGGTGGCACGCTGGTGAAGGCGAAACTGGTCAAGTACCTGCTGCTGCCGGTGATTCCGGGTGCGGAAGAGCTGACCGTGGTGCTCTCCGCGGTCATCGGGGCCGGCCTGGGGTTCCTCTGGTACAACGCGTACCCGGCGTCCATCTTCATGGGAGACGTGGGTGCGCTGGCGCTGGGGGGATTGCTGGGGTGCGTAGCGGTTTTCACGAAGAACGAGTTCCTGAGCGTGATCATCCTGGGCGTGTTCGTCCTCGAGGCGGTTTCGGTGATCACGCAGACGGTGTCGTACAAGCTGACCGGGAAGCGGGTGTTCCGCATGGCGCCGATCCACCACCATTTCGAGCTGAAGGGGTATCCCGAGCCGAAGATCATCACGCGGTTCTGGATCATCTCGATCCTGCTGGGGCTGGTGGCGCTTGCATCCATCAAGGTGAGGTAGCTTCATGAACCGGGAGCTGGTGGAAGGGCGGGTCAGGTTCGAGCACGGCGTGCTGCTGGCGACGCTGCTGCTCATGGGGATCGGCCTGGTGATGGTATACAGCGCCACCGCGTACCTGATGGTGACGCCGGAGATGCTCAAGAAGACCGGCGGGAACTCGATGTACTACCTGGAGCGGCAGTTCCTGTTCGTGGGATTCGGGTTGCTCGTCCTGGCCGCGTCGACGTTCATCCCGTTCCGGTGGTTGCAGAAGCTGGGGTGGCCGGCCCTGATCGGCGGGTTTGCCGCGATGATCCTGGTGCTGATCTTCGGAAAGGAGCATCTGGGGGCCGTGCGGTGGTTCCAGTTCGGCAGCATCTGGGTGCAGCCTGGGGAGCTGGTCAAGCTGGCATTCGTGGTGTGGGTCAGCCACTCGCTGTCGTTCCGCGAGTACCGGGTGCTGGAGTTCAGGCTGGGGGTGCTTCCGCACCTGGCAGTTGCGATGGTGCTGGTGGCGTTGTACCTGGCTCAGCCGGACCTCGGGTCGAGCATCATCCTGCTGTCGGTGTTGACGGCGGTGCTGTTCGTGGCCGGGGTGCCGTGGAAACACATCGGGATCCTCGGCCTGATTGGCGCGGGGCTGGCGACGGCCGTGCTGGCCTTCGACCCGGAGAAGTTGAACCGCGTGTGGGCGTGGCTGGACCCGGAGCGGTTCGCAGACGGCGAGGGGTACCAGCTCGTCAACTCGAAGATCAGCATCGCGTCGGGCGGGCTCTGGGGATCCGGGCTGGGCGGCGGACAGCAGAATATCGCGGGGTACGTGCCCGAGGCCGAAACGGACTTCATCTTCAGCGTGATCGGCGAGGAGCTGGGGATGGTGGGCTGCCTCGTGGTGCTGGGGCTCTTCGGGTTCATTCTGTGGCGGGGGCTCAAGCTGGCCGTGGAGATGAAGAACCGGTTTGCCCGGCACATGGTGTTCGGCGTGACGCTGCTGGTGGTGCTGCAGGCGGCCATCAACATTGGCGTGGCAACGGGGACGCTGCCGACCAAGGGGCTGACCCTGCCGTTCGTGAGCCTGGGGGGGTCGAGCATGGTGGTCATGGCTGCCTGCATCGGCGTGGTGCTCAATGCGTCGAGGACGTTCCCGAGGATGGTGCCTGCGGGGGCGGTGGAGGCCATGGAAGCGGGGAGCATCCAGGTGTACGTGAAGGAGTCGGCATGAGGCTCGTGGTGACGGCCGGGGGGACCGGCGGACACATCTACCCTGCGCTGGCAGTTGCCCAGGCGGCGATGAGCCGGGCGGCAGCGGAAGCGATCGTGTTCGTGGGGGCGCGGCGGGGGCTGGAAGGGACGCTGGTTCCGGCACACGGGTTCGACATCCGCCTGCTTCCGCTGGAGCGTCTTCGGGGCATGTCGATTCCGGCGCAGGCCAAGGGGCTTGCGTGCCTGGGCGTGTCGCTTCCGATGGCGATGCGGCTGCTGCGGGATTTCCGGGCCGACGTGGTGCTCGGGCTGGGCGGGTATGCATCGGCTCCGGCGATGATCGGTGCCGCGGCCCTGGGGATTCCCGCCGTGCTGTGCGAGCAGAACACGATTCCGGGGAGCACGAACCGGCTGCTGGCGCGGGTGGCCCGCAAAGTGTGCGTGTCCTTCCCGATGAGCTCGGGCTACTTCCCGGCTTGGAAGGTGGTGTTGACCGGAAACCCGGTGCGTGCGGAGATCGCTGCGGCCCGGGAGCAAAGGGCTTCGCGTCCCGAGGGGTTCCGAATCCTGGTGCTGGGCGGTTCGCAGGGGGCGCAGTTCCTGAACACGGCCGTCGCCCGGGGGCTTGCCGACTTCGTAGCGCGGCACCCGGACGTGACCATCGTGCACCAGGCGGGCGAGGGGCGGTCGGCGGAGGCCGAAGCTGCATACGCCGGAGCCGCACGGGTCGAGGTGCTGGAGTACGTCGAGGACATGGCGGGCCAGCTTGCCAGCGCCTCGCTGGTCGTGGGGCGGGCCGGTGCGACCACGATTGCGGAGCTGACCGCGGTCGGGGTTCCTGCGATCCTGGTTCCGTTCCCGTTTGCGACGGACAACCACCAGCTTGCCAATGCACGCGAGATGGAGCGGGCGGGCGGGTGCAAGGTGTTGGAGCAGGCCTCGTTCAACGAGGAGCGCCTGCTGGACGAGTTGGAGAGGCTGCACAGGGATCGGGCGGTGCTGGCGGCCATGGAAGCGGCCAGTGCGGGCATGAGCACCAACGATGCAGCGGCCCGGGTCCTCGAAGTGGCAAGGGGGAACGCATGAAGGCACTCCGCAAGTTCCTGTTGTCGCGAAAGCCCCAGCGATACGTTGCCACGGCCGAGGCCTGCTACATGAACCCCGAGCTGCGGTCGCAGGGGCGGCGCCGGCGGGTCAAGTCGCGTTCGGTGGCGGTGAGCCTTCCCAGAATGGGGGGCGCTGCCCTGCGCATCCTGCCGTACTTCATCGTGGCCGCGGTATCCGCTGGAGCACCGGCCCTGGGCTACTTCGCCTACGTGAAACTGCTCACCTCTCCGTACTTCGCGCTGAGCGAGGTGGTGGTCGAGGGAAACGTCCGCATGACCGAAGAGGAAGTCGTGTCGGCCGCGGGTGTGCAGGCAGGGGAGAACGTCCTTTCCATCGATGAGGACCTGGTCACGGAGCGGCTGCGCTACCTGCCGTGGGCCGAGACTGTGGACGTGTCCCGCGAGCTGCCGGACCGCCTGGTCATCCGCGTGAAGGAGCGAATTGCGGCCGCAGCCCTGGTGGAGGAGGGGAGCTATCTCGTCGACGCCAAGGGCTACCTCTTCAAGCAAGTGGAGCCGCAGGACCTCACGCCCGATCTGCTGGTCATCTCCGGCGTGCAGGCGCAGCGCCGCATCCGGGAGAACGACGAGAAGCGGGCCCGGGAGATCGTGAGTGAGGCCCTGGGCATCGTGAAGCGGTACAAGGAGCGGGGGCTGGACCGGTACTACAAGGTGGCGGAAGTCGGGTACGACGAGCGGTTCGGGTTCACCCTGGTCTGTGCGGGGGGAGAGCGGTTCGAGATGGGATTGGGCGACCACCAGGGCAAGCTGGCGCGGCTGGAAGTGGTCCTGGCCGATCTCGCGGGCCGGAAGTCCCCCCTGGAGGTCGTCCGCCTCGACAACGAGAAGCACCCTGGCAAGGTGGCGGTGGCCGGGACCCAGGTCCGGCTCGAGAGCGTGCCGCGTGTGCTGGCCGCTCCGATGGCCGGTGCCGGCGGGATGATGCCCTGATGACATGCGGAACTGAATGACGGTCTGATAGGAGGAGGAGCACATGGCGAGAGGCAGAAAGAGCGACCTGTTGACGGCAATCGACATTGGGACCGAGTGGGTGCGCTGCGTGATCGCAGAGCGAACCGAAGCCGGAATCGACATCATCGGTGTCGGCAAGGCCAGGTCCACCGGGCTCAAGCGGGGCGTGGTCATCAACATCGACAGCACGGTCACCGCGATTCGCAGCGCGGTGGAAGCTGCCGAGCTGATGAGCGGCCGCGAAGTGTCGGAGGCCTACTGCTCCATCACTGGCAGCCACGTGGCATCGCGCAACCAGGCAGGCATGGTGAGCGTGAAGAACAACGAGGTGAAGCCGGATGACGTCCAGCGCTGCCTCCAGCAGGCGCGAACCTGCAAGCTGGAAGAGGGGCGGGGCTACGTTCACGTGCTCCCCATCGAGTTCTCGGTGGATGACAACCCCGGCCTGCAGAGCCCGCTGGGAATCGCCGGGGTCCGGCTGGAAACCCGGGTTCACATGATCACCGCGGCCAGGGCCGCGATGGACAACATCATCACCTGCTGCAACCGGGAGGGGATCCGGGTGGCCGGGCTGGTGTTCTCCCCCCTTGCTGCCTCCGAGGTGATCCTGCACGAGGACGAGAAGGAACTCGGCGTGATCCTGGCGGACATCGGGGCCGGCACGACCGACTTCGTGGTCTGGCACAACGGCAGCGTGATCCAGAGCGGCGTGGTGAACATCGGCGGCAAGCAGATCTCGGACGAGCTGGCCGTGGCACTCCACACGCCCAGGGCCGAGGCCGAGGCGATCAAGCTGAAGCACGCCGTGGCCATGGCATCGGAACCGGGTGACGACGAGGTGATCCGGGTTCCAATGGTAGGTGCGCGCAAGCAGGACCTGGAGATCAAGCGGGCGCTGCTGGGCGAAGTCATCGAGCCGACGCTGGAGGAGATCTTCACCACCATCGGCACGCGGATTCGGGAGGCGGGAAACCAGGAGTTTGTTTCGGCCGGGATCGTGCTGACGGGCGGAACCTCGCTCATCCCGGGAGTCGAGAACCTGGCGCACCAGATCCTGGGCGTGAACGCCCGAGTCGGGGATGTGATCAACCTGGACAGCACGGTGGGCGGCGTGACCAGCGCGGTGACGGACGTGAGCTTCTCCGTTGCCCTGGGCATGGTGCTCAACGTGGCCCGCGAGCGGCCTTCGGAAAAGGTCTCCACTTCCCGCAACGGGGTTTCGGAGCGGGGCGGCGATGGCCTCTGGGGCAAGCTGCGCAGGTGGCTGGAAGATGCGTTTGTCTCTCATTGATATAGCGGAGCACTGGAGCGGAACTGAAAACGGGACTGAGGTCCAACGACAGGCAAGGAGGAAGAGCGATGGTGACGATTCGAATGGATGACGGCGGGCAGAAGGAGCAGAATCGGGCGCGTATCCTGGTGGTGGGTGCGGGTGGCGGCGGCGGGAATGCCGTGAACAACATGGTCGCTGCGGGACTGAACGGCACCATGTTCGTCGCGGCCAACACCGATCGCCAGGCGCTGGAGGACAGCCGGGCGGACGTCACGATCCAGCTCGGCAAGCAGGCGACCCGGGGGCTGGGGGCCGGTGCGGACCCGACCAAGGGGCGCGAGGCAGCGCTCGAGGACAAGACCCAGATCTCGGAGCTGGTGAAGGGGTGCGACATGGTGTTCGTGACGGCCGGAATGGGCGGCGGCACGGGGACCGGGTCGGCACCGGTCATCGCCCAGGTGGCCCGGGAGGCCGGTGCCCTGACGGTGGGCGTGGTGACCCGTCCCTTCACGTTCGAGGGCGTGCCGCGTCAGCGGAACGCCGAGATGGGAATCCGCGAGCTGGCCAAGTCGGTGGACTCTCTGATCGTGATCCCGAATGATCGGCTCCTGGATGTCTCGAACGAGCCCCTCGGCGTCCTCGATGCGTTCAAGATGGCCGACAGCGTGCTGCGCGACGCGGTCCGCAGCATCAGCGACCTCATCGTGGTCCCCGGCCTCATCAACGTCGACTTTGCCGATGCCAAGCGGATCATGAAGGGCAAGGGCAAGGCGATCATGGGCATGGGCGAGGCATCGGGCGAAGGGCGGGCCGCAGAGGCCGCTCAGAGGGCCATGACGTCGTCCCTGCTGGAAGAGACCAACATCAACGGAGCCACGGGCGTTCTCGTGAACATCAGCGGCGGCCAGGACCTGAAGATCCAGGAAATCAACCAGGCCATGCAGCTCATCCAGAAGGCCGCTGACTCGAATGCCGAGATCATCATGGGGTGCGTGGTCGACCAGACGCTGACCGACCGGGTCAAGGTGACCATCATCGCCACCGGGTTCGACCTCGAGAGGGAGGCCGGACGCCGCATGGAGAGCGAGGGCACCTCCGAGATGCCGCGCGACACGGCCATGCCGGGCGACCACTGGGCCCAGAAGCAGCAGCGCAACACGGGAATGCTGAATTCCCAGCGCATGACCCAGGAGCCGCCGCAGCCTGCCGTCAATCGGAACATGCTGGCAAAGGACCGGGTTCCGGTGCGCACGTACGACATGGCCACGCCTCCTCCCGTGCCCAAGCACGAGATGATGCCCGCTGGCCAGCCCGCCATGGTGCGTGAGGATCGGCCCGCGGTCGAGCGGGACTTCGACCCCACCAACACGAAGAACTGGTTCTAGACCGAAAAAAATCTTTACAGCCGGGCGAGAAACGAGTAGGTTCACCATCCGCCGGAGCGGTCGATCGATGGATCCCGCCGGCCGGCCTGAACCTGGAATCGAGCGTGTCGCGGAGGAGTCGATGGGGAGCGTAAAGAAGTGGCGGCGCCGGAAGATCTCGAAGCACAAGTACCGGAAGCGAAGAAAGCTGGCCCGTCACAAGAACAAGAAGTAGGTGTGGAGTAATCCCCAGGCTCTCCGGTGGCTGCGGTCGAAAGGCCGCAGCCCCGCCTGAGGCCGCAGTTCTCTGGCGGCCTTCCTTCTCGAAAGACAGACCGTTCTCGTTCTGGTCGCAGAGGTTTGCCCGGGCGCATGAGCGCAAACGTCCGGTCAGCGCAGCGGTCGCCCCGCGTCGATGACCGACTGGATCCGCTTTTCGAGCCGGTGGATGGCGGCGTCGCCATGCTCCTGGGCAGCGGGGGGATAGACCAGCCGGGGCGCAGGAAGCTCGAAGCGAAGCACGCGCATCAGCGGGGCCGTGTAGACCACATAGGGGACGACCGGAACCTCCAGCCCAGGGCCGACTTCCCGACCGTAGAGCCAAACCGAATCGAGCCACCCGTGCCACTCGTTGAATGTACCTTCCACATCCTCGAAGTAGGGTACGACGAGGAAGACCGAGGCTTGGGGCGAGGCGGTGCGGAGCGCCTCGCCCAGAAGGCAGGTGCGGTCGGTGGGGCGGTCGTGCGGCGGGGTTTGCGGGCAGCCCCGGCCCTCCAGGAGCGGGGGTTGAGGCGGAGCGGAAGGGCCCTCAGGCAGCGGGTCCACGGGTAGCGGGCGTTCGGGTAGCGGGCGCTCGGGTAGCGGGCGCTCGGGTAGCGGGCGCTCGGGCCGCGGACCGTCGGGGAAGAGGTGGTTGAACGCGAGGAAGAACGGGTCGTCCGGGATTTCGGGGACGGCGACGGTGACCCCCTTCTTCAGCAGGGGGCCGCAGTAGTACGCAAAAGCAGTGAAGTACTTGTCGTAGCGGGTGACGACAATGTCGCCGGGGCGGGCGTTGTCGGCAAGGAATCTGCACGTTCCAGCGACACCCGCCCCAAGCTCCAGGCGGGTGGGCCGGCAGATGAAGCGCCACGACTCGAGGAAAGGCTGGAAAGCCAGCAGGACGGCCAACGCTCCGGCCGGGACAGCGAGCGTCGATCGGGGGATTCGGGCGGCAGCCTGGCGGGCAAGCTGGGTGATGCCCACGGCCGCAGACAGGTAGAACGGAATGGCAGCAGGCAGCAGGTGTGTAAAGGAGAAGCGGCTCCGGGCAAGCCAGATGGCCGTGGTGACCACCACCGGACCGACCGTGAACAGGGCGAGGAGCCGAAGCGCAGTGACGGGCCGGTCGGCCGACAGGAGGAAGATCCCGGTAGCGGCCAGGCCGACCAGGAGAAGAAGGGCCCCCCCGGTGCCGCCGGCCAGGGAGGCAGCAAGCTCGGGGAGAAGGTCGAACCCGGGCGGGTACTCTTCGAGGCGGAACCACTGGTGCAGGGTTCGGAAGCGACCGTAGGCTGCGGCGATCTGGACGGCCTGGATGCTCAGCGCCAACAGCACGGGGACGACATGGGGAATCCACAGGCGAAGGGGGAAGAGGGAGGCCACGGCCGGACGTCGCACCGCCCATCGGACGCCGATCCAGAGGAGCGCGTACGGGTGGCATAGCAGTGCCAGCGCGTCCAGGATGCCGAGGCAGAAGGCCGGGGGGGAGCCGTGGATGATCGTCCCCTCGACTTCGCCCGGGGCAGGCTTTGGTCGATGAACCTCTACGGTCTCGTCACCGTGTGACGGGAAGAGATCGACGATCTGGCCGAGGGCGAGGAAGAAGGTCATGCCGATGTAGTAGCGGGCCTCCTGGGATGCGGCGATGAGCGGCAGGGAGACCGATGCCAGCAGGGCAAGAACGGCCCCTTCCATCGACCTGCCGCGAGCCCGGAGGAGGAGGAAGAGCGCTGGCGGAAGAAGGCTGCCGGTAAGAGCGGAAAGCCCCCTCACCACCCACGGCTCCAGGGGCAGACCCGTCAGCGCACAGCACTTCTGATAGAGAAACCCGAGCATGTCGCCGGCAGCAAACGGCAGGAAGCTCGCCGTGTCGTCACGCCAGGCGTAGGAGAACTCCTGGATCTCTGCGATCCAGTACGGCTTGCAACCCAGCGTGGGGAAGCGGAGCAGGGCAGCGAGCAGGAAAAACGCCATCGCGGGAAGCAACCCCGGGGCCAGATGAACTGTCGGCCGACCTGGCCGTGCGCCATTCGGGACGGGGCCGGAAGTCCGCACCGGACGCTCGTCCGCGCTGGTTGGAGGGTGTTCATCGACCTTGGCCATTGCGCCTCCTGTCCGGTGCACAGCATAGGGCCAAGAAAGGGGGGAAATCAACCGGCCTTTTTTGCTTGCAATCCGCCTTCGGGCTGTGCGATCCTCAGCCGCAGAGGTTGGTTTTCGGGTCCCATTTCACTTAGCTTTGGAGGAAGGACGATGAAGAAACTTGCTATGCTGCTGGCTGCTGTGTTTGCGTTCGGCGTTCTCGGATTTGCTGGCTGCGCCAAGAAGGAAGAGACCAAGAAGGAAGAGACCAAGAAGGAAGAGCCCAAGAAGGAAGAGGCCAAGGAAGAGAAGAAGTAGCTTTTCCTTCCGGCTGCGGTCGGCCTTGCCGGCCGTGGCGGGTTTCGACACGTGCATGAAGGGCGGCCTCGAGTCGCCCTTCGGCATTTAGGGGCCAGCGGAGCCGCTCGTTTCGGTGCCTGCTCTCAGTGTTTCAGCGATACAATCGGTCGAACAGGCCGTGCGGCAGGAGTGCGCAGGCGCTGCACTCCGGGGATACGATTGGAATGCCGAAGCCGAGAGATGAGGCCACGGGGACGGTCCTGCAAGTCGAAGTCCGGGAGGCGGTGCGGAAGCACTGGACCGCGATTCCGGCCGCAGCCGCGGACCCGGGGATGATCCCGGCCGAGGAGAGCAGGGAGCCGAGGTTCTGGACCGAGAGCCCGGTAGGGGTTCCTTCGATGGGGCCGGGGGGGCCATTCTCGATTCCTGCGACGACGGAGGCACCGGCATCGACGAGGCCGCGCACGAGCGCCGTGCGGGTGACCGACGACAGAGCGGGGTCTTTCCAGTGGAGCAGGACGACGGTCAGCCCCTGTTCCGGAGGGGGGTCTTCGACCTGGGATTGGAACCATGCGATGAGCTTGCCGGGGGGGACGGACGGGAGCGTCTGGCAAGCAGCCTCCGTGGAGGTGACCGCGATGGAAAGCACGCGGCCCTGGAGCGCATGGCCTTCGAGGAGCTTGAAGGGAGCGCTTTCTCCCGCAAGGTTGTGACCCACGGCAGCAAGGCCGAGCGACGAGAGGGCTTCGACGAGACTCTTGACGTCCTCGGCCGCGGGACAGGGAGACAGGCCGGCGAGGTCGACAAGGACCGGAGTCGGCCTGGGGGGCGGTACCACGGCCCGGGCAACCCGGCCCAACAGGTGGATGGCATTGCCGAAGTCCTCGGGCGCGGGCGAGAAACCGGTCAGTGGGAATACCAACCATCCGTGGCCTGCGCCGCCGGTC
>Ga0233425_10008828_pt1 | contig 13122 bp, 18 predicted proteins | sample Watercolumn_Towu_2_FD_181712 | JGI IMG/M metagenome (GOLD analysis project Ga0233425, IMG submission 181712) | Freshwater microbial communities from Lake Towuti, South Sulawesi, Indonesia - Watercolumn_Towuti2014_140_MG | ecosystem: Environmental > Aquatic > Freshwater > Lake | place...
TTTAAAATATAATCTCTGTGAAAGATCTTCCATAAGGTTAATCTGATTAATGGGACACATTGCCGGAAAAGATATATACAGGCAGCTTGGCGAAAAGATAAACGATCTCACCTTTCTTGCGCCATGGACAGAGACCTTCCATGCACTTCTGAAAGAGCTCTATACAGAGGAAGAGGCTGATCTCGTAATAAAGATGCCCTTCGGACTCACCACATTTGACAGGCTTATATCCATAACAGGAAAGGGAGATGCGCAGCTACGCAGCCTCCTCGAAGGCCTCTGCCTGAAGGGTCTGGTCATGGACCTTTATCTCTCAGACACATATTTCTATATGGTCTCACCACTTGTTATCGGCATATTCGAACTGACAATGATGAGGTCTGCGCCTGACCAGGACTGGAAGAAGATCAGCAGGCTCTTCCATGACTATATGCTAAAAGAGGGCGATTTTATCGAGGCAAACTGCGGGCAGGGGGAGAAAATAGGCCTGATGAGGACAATACCTCATGAGGAGACCGTCCGTCAGGGAGACTATGTTGAGATCCTCGACTACGAGAAGGCCTCTGCCGTCATAGAGGCGCAGGAGAGCTTTGCCATCGGCACCTGCTCCTGCAGGCATACTTCCATGCATGCAGGCACAAAGGCCTGCAAGACCCCTCTTGATACCTGCTCCTCCTTCGGCATTGCAGCAGAATTCCTTGTGCGGCGCAACATGTCAAGGAAGGTATCAAGGGCTGCGATGAAGGATAATCTGGCCCGCTCAAGAGAACTGGGTCTGGTTTTGAATATCGACAATGTTCGCAGAAGTCCATCCTACCTCTGCCACTGCTGCGGTGACTGCTGCCATCTTCTCGTGGGCATGAAGAAGTGGGGCTATACAAACATAGTCATAACTGCCAATTTCCTGCCCGAGACCGACATGGAAAAGTGCAATGGCTGCAGCCTCTGCGCGAAGGCCTGCCCCATAGATGCACGGACAATGGTCAATGACGCTGCTTCCGGTAGAGGGAAGAAGAGACCAGTGACGAACAAGGCCTTCTGCCTCGGCTGCGGGGTCTGTGCTCTGAAATGCAGGCATGGAGCTCTGAAACTGGTCAGGGCGGACAAGAGGATAATATTGCCCGAGACGTCCTTCGAGAGGATAATACTCCAGTGCCTCGAAAGGGGCTCACTCCAGAACCAGTTGTTTGCAGACCCCAAAAACGCTACGGTCAGATTCATGAAAGGATTTGTCGGAGGGTTCCTGCGTCTGTCCCCGGTAAAGCGCGCTCTCATGAGCGACGCTCTGCGTTCGACCTTCCTTTCTGCAATGAAGAGAGGGGCAACAGCACAGGGCAGGGGCTGGATGGCAGAGCTCTGAGCCTGACAATTATTCCTTGAATAGAAGCGCAGAACTGATAGACTTAGTGGTAGTCCAATATTCAGGAGGTTCAAAATGGCAAATCCTTTTATTCATGTAGAACTGCTCACAGCAGAACCGGAAAAATCGAAGAAGTTCTATTCCGGCATGTTCGACTGGAAAATGGAAGAGTTCCCCTCAATGGACTATACTATCGTCAATGTGGGTGAAGGCACAGGCGGCGGCATCATGAGGAATCCTGTACCCGAAGGCCGCGACAACTGGATGCCGTATATACTTGTCGACGATGTCGAAGCCTCTACCCAAAAGGCAGTGAATCTGGGCGCGGCAGTCGCAAAGGACAAGACCGAGGTGCCTGGTATGGGCTGGTTCAGCGTGATCATCGATCCTACAGGAGCTGCCTTCGGCCTGTGGCAGGTCAATTCCGAGGCGATGAAAAAATAGCTGTTCTTCGGTAAATGAGCAGGGGATCAGTTCGACCGGCTGTTTTATCTGCGTTTATGTGGTCGGGGGGATTTACATAATGGACTACTTTTACCTCTGCATAGAATTCGGGAGATCTTTCTGAAATATTTCCTGTCTTGTACCTTGATCTTCTTTGGAACGCCATCCCGGACTGTATAGATCAGCAGTTCGTCAGTCGTTTTTCCTGTAGTCTCGCCCTGCTCCCTGCATCGGATTGCAATGTCCATGAATCTGTCGGAGTTAATATCAGCTATCCTGTAGAGACAGTCGTAACTCCACAGACCGTTACCATATTGCATGTCGCTCCCAATCAAAAGGTGCGGATCGCTATCAGGCCAGATGCGCCTCTCCCACCTATTTGCGTTTTCATTTAAACGAAATGAGGACAAAAGCTCTTCCTTTTCACATTCAAGGCAGTTGTTATACTTGAAAAATATGTCAGGTGTCGGTGAAGGGTCAATAAATGCTTCTTTAAGTAATGACCATTGATAATATACATCTGATGGCTGGATCTCAGCCTTCCTTTGTGCCGCACGGTCATAGAAAAATGCCCTGAAATGGTCAAATTCCTTGGGGTCTGTTTCTTCTTTCCTGTACCCGATCATTACTATGAATACGTTCCTGAATGAGCCAATCATCGAAATATATTTGTGCTTATAGGGGACAATGGGCCTAACTTTCTCTTGGTCGTCAGGCTGAAGTTCCTCTCTGAAGTAATCCCTGAAATCTTTGTATAGCTGCGGATCTTCATTTTCTGTGCGCCAGATGAAAGAAGTTGCTGCAAATGCCTGAGCATTAAAAGTCAGAACAAGGCAGGAGATTAGGGCAGTGTAAAGAGCCAGTCTCATGTTAGAGATGTATTTCATGACGATAGGATACATCAGTTCCTACAAATGATCATAGGCCTCTGCCCTGTTATTTCTTCTGGCAAGTTCGCTGCTGTATCTCATCCCGGCTGTCCCCGCATTCTCCCTGATCCAGTCTGTCAATCTGCGCCTGCCTGCCGGAGCAGAACCGGTATAGAGCAGGTCTGCCATAAGTCCGTCGATCTCGTCACGGGTAATTGCAACATCTCCCATCATCCTGCCGATGACCCTGCCGATGAAATATCCTGCTGCTGGCGGCATCGATATCACCGGACGCTTCCTGCCAATCGCGCTTCCTATCTCTTCAACAAGGCCCCGGTAGGTGAAGGTCTCCGGGCCGATTGCGTCTATGATCCGGTTGTCTGTCCCCTGCCCCTGTTTCACCGCAAGTTCTGCAAGGTCCTCCACGTGTATGGGCTGAAGCCTGTATCTGCCGTCACCAAATATTCCAAAGACCGGGAATCTCCTCAGGAACCAGACAATATTGTTTAACAGGATGTCCTCTGGACCGAAGATGACGGCCGGCCTCAGGATTGCATACGATATCCCGGATTCAATGAGCATTCGCTCGATCTGGGCCTTGCCTCTGAAATACTCGAACCTTGAATACTCCGAGGGATTGGTTATACTGATATGCACGATCCTTTTTACTCCGGCTGCTTTTGCCGCCTCAAAGAGTATGCGCGTATTCTCTACTGCCTGAGCATATGTAAAATTCTTGTGATTGAACCGTACCCAGTAGTTGTTATAAAGCACTGTTGCGCCGCTGAGCGATTCAACGAGCTTTTTCGGATCATTAAAATTGAATGGGGCTGCGTGAAGGGTACTGTTAAAGGAATTTCTACGGCTTGTGGAATTCGTCAATGTCTTTACATTCAGACCTGCAGCGAGAAGCCTGCCGGCAATGTATCTGCCAGTGAACCCATATGCACCAGTAACGACATGTATTGGACGGGAATCCATCTCAGCCTCCTTCCGGTTATCTTGAATAGATAACCTTACCTGGTCTTGTTTATGCCAAAGATGTTTCTCTTGAGGTCTTCCAGAGTCATCAGTACGCCGACAAGTTTGTCCATGGTCTGGATAAAGTCTTCAAGCTTCTTAAGCCGGTCAACCGCAAATGCTGTCTCTTCGTTTTTTGCCGTCTTCTGGGCTGTCACAGATTTTTGAAGCAGCCTGCTCACTGAGTCAAGGGCAAGGTCGAACTCCTTCTTTTCCCTTTCCCTCAATACGCCCTTTACGATCTTCCAGAAGTCGGTCTCTGCCTCGTAATAGTCCTTTCTGTCACCCTTGATCCAGACGGCCCTGACCATGCTCCAGCGCTCCAGCGCACGTATGTTGATGCTCACATTGCCTTTGCTAATGGCGAGGCTCTCCGCCATCTCATCGAGGGTGAGGGGCTTTGGTGACAGATAGAGAAGTCCGTACAGCTGTCCCATGATCTTGCTGAAGCCCCAGAAAGAGGTTATCCTCCCCATGGAATCCATCAGTCCTTCGCGTATCTCTTCGATCTGTGTCTTCATGCGTCCTTCCTCCTGAGGATATCCGTTTCAGCACCCCTGAGCTTTCTTATAAGTACAAATACGATAAGTCCAACTGAGAACAGAATGATCGCAGTTGACGTTCCGTTGAGACCGTCCTTTACCTGTTTGACTCCTGCCATGAATAGCTGCCTCTCTGCAGTTCCCTCTGGAGCCCACTTCAAGGCAGAGCTGATGCTGTAGAGTGCGAACCAGGCCTCGACCGCAAGCGTCCAGAAATTAGCCCTCTCTTTACCCTCGCAGAGATCTTCCATCATGACGAGGAATTTCCTGTGTATGACCGTGATGATGGCGAGGACTACCGATGTGCATATTGCAAGGCCTGCAAGAAAATACCCTGTCTCTGTCATGGCTAACCTCCTATTACGAACGTTTAGAACTTTCTAAGCATAGAATACGACAGAGGGCAGGGGCTGTCAACAGTTTTTTATCAATTGAAAGATCGCGCGGCATTGGCTTGCCGTAAATATCCAAATTCTGATATTCTGAAATCAGATAATCAGAGGAGGTATTCATGCAGTCAGTCAAGGCTATAGTTGCAGAGATCAAAGCTCGGGGTCAGCTCACCATTCCGAAGAAGGTGCGTGAGGCCGGACATCTTGACGAGGGGCAGATAGTTACTATCCTGCCCGTGGGGGATTCTCTCATTATTACTCCAAAACGTCTTGAACTTGAAGAGGCGAGACGCCAGATCAGGAAGATCATGAAGGCCACCGGGACATCATTGTCAGAGCTGTTATCCGGCCTTAATGAGGAGAGAGAAGAACTTTACCGCGAAACATATGGCAGAAAAAAGCGTTAGGGTCTTTCTCGACTCAAACGTTATTCTTTCCGGTCTCTTCTCCGAGGCCGGCCCGCTGCGCATGATACTCGACCTGCTCTGCCTTGACCTCCCTATGCTCCAGGGCCTGACCGGAGCGTTCAATCTTGCGGAGATAGAGCGGAACCTTAACAAAAAGATGCCTGCAGCGCTTCCTGTATACCTTGAATATGCTTCCAAAATAAAGCTTGAGGTCATTCCTCTGCCGCCATTGTCACTTATTAGCAAGCTTGTAGGCAGAACAGCTGAAAAAGATCTGCCTGTCCTTGCCTCAGCCTTAATCGGAAGGGCAGACTATCTCGTGACTGGCGACAGGAAGGACTTTTCAGTAAAGAAACTGAAGGGGGAGTATCCGTTCAGGGTCATAACCCCTGCCGAGCTTATTGATAGTGTGCTGACGGGAATATTCTCAGAGCTGGGCATGGAGTAGATCATGATGGACAGTTTTACAGAGGTCTTACAGGGGCCAGCATGCATGTCGTTGATTCACAAGACAGGGAAAGAGCCTTGAGAATCCTTGAAAGTAAAATGAAATCCTAAATTCCGCAGATGCCGCTATTCTGGCAGTTTTTTTCTTTTGACTTCTGTTCGAGGCGGGTCTTTTTTCTCATCATGGCCTCCTGATTTCTTCTCCTCTCCTCATCGGTCTCAAGAATTAGAGGCGGCAGCTCCCTTGGCCTGCCGTTCTTGTCAAGGGCGACAAAAGTGAGGTAGGCAGAGGAAGTATGCCTCACCTCACCGGTCATATAATTTTCTGCCTCTACCCTGACCCCGACCTCCATGGAGGTCCTGCCGACCATGTTAATGCATGCTTTCAGAAAAAGCAGGTCACCTACAAAGACAGGATGATGAAAATCGAGACGGTCAATGGATGCTGTCACTGTATTGCCGCGTGCATGCCTGCTTGCAACTACAGCCGCAGCAGTGTCTATCAGCTTCATTATCACACCACCATGGATGTTGCCTGCAGGGTTTGCATCCTGCGGCAGCATCACCTGTGCCATGGTAACACTTGTCTCAGCTACGGTCTTGCTGTTCAATGATCTCTCCTATCTGCTGCCCTTTCCGCCTGCAGGCCGGATGCTCAGCCTTCCGAAGGAGATCCCGAGATCAACACCCTTTCCAGTGCCGGCAAGGGCAAGAGATACCTCTCCCTTGGTGAGCACCTGCGCACCTGCGGATTTCACGACACCCGCATGGGCCTCTGCCTTTGCATAAGGTCCGAATACCTCGGATATATCCGACACACCTGTGAATGTTCCGGTGCCTTTTATTGTTGACTTGCCTACGGTGATGCCGCCGCCCTTCATGTCAAGCACTGCACTTGCAGACTGGCCGTTGTCGCAGGTTATAGTTGCAGTCCCTTTGGCAGTCTCATAGATGGCTGACCATCCGCGAAGGGTAAAGCTCATCGAACATTTTGTTTCTGCTCCGGCAGGAGAAATACCGATGGCCATGCCAGTTGCCATAAATGCAGAAATCAGAAGAATGATCAGTAAGGACCTGTTGATATTCATACGCGCCTCCTTTTTACAAGTATATCACGCGCCCTGCTTATTCATGGGACAAAAGAGGGGGCATTGACGATGCCCCCTCTTTTTCAGAAATGCAGTAATTTGCTACTTTGCGGGATGAGCTTTTTCTGCCCTCATCTTTGCTGCTTCATCCTTCACCTTCTGGAGGGTCTCCTTCATCGGGGCCCAGCCATACCAGTGCATGTAGTCAGGGTTCATATGGAATGCTCCCTGGAATGTCCTCATCCTGTATTCGAGGAACATCACATAGAGGTCCTGTTCTACAGAACTTTTTGCCTCGTAGAACTGAAGCAGGTCAGGCGCAAAGCTCCATCCTGCAGGCTTTTTCAGTATCCCGTCCCTGTACAGGGCCTGGACCTCCCTTATAGCCTCTGCCATGATCTTGTCAACATCTTTGATCACATTGTCCCCTGCATCAAGCTGAGCCTTTGCATAGGACTTGCTGTGGCACTGGGAGCAGGTGTTGATCATCTTGTCCCTTTCCTTCTGGAAATCTTCCTTTGTGAGACGCGCAACCTTGCCTGCCTTCACAAGCTCAAGCCGGGCCGTAGGATTGCCCTTGTCATCGAGCACGCCGAGTGCCTGAAGGATCGCGACCCTGTCATTGAGCCAGTCTTTGTCATCCTCTGGGAGCCTTAAGGCGAGGAAGCCCCATGAGGTCATCACATTGTGATCTCCGCCGGACATATGACAGGTCTGGCATGTAGGTGCACGCTTGCTGTCTTTGCCCTCAATCTGCCAAATGGTGCCGTGCTTTGAAGTTGAGTACATCTCCCACTGAGGGTGGTCAAACCCCATATGGCAGGTCTGGCATGCGCGCGGGTCCTGTGCCTCTGATTTTTTGAATGAATGCCTTGTATGGCAGGAGTCGCACTGCGCGTGGCCGTAGCGATATCCGGTCTTGTCAGCATCAGGCTGTACGCCGATCTTGTGGCAGCTCGTGCATCCCTTGTAATCTCCGCCTGCAACTGCCTTGGGCTGATGGCCCATCATAGGCATTGAACTCGATGCAATCCATGCGAGGTTATGCTTGCCTGCCTTGAATTGGTCGGTCTGCTTCTTGTGGCAGCCTGCGCAGGTCTCGGGCGTCGGCATCTTTGCGAGCTTTGCATCGTCCATCTTCTTGTGGTCTGAGCCGTGGCATGAAGAACAGTCAACGCCCTTCTTCGCCATCTTTCCTTCGAGATGCTGTTTGACAACACCCGGTGTCACCTTCTTGTGGCAGTCGATACATGCGCTCTTCTGTGCAGCGGCAAAGGAAATGCTGCTGAATGCGAAGAGCATGGTTAAGACCAAAAACAGTTTCAGAAACTTCATTTAAACTCCTCCTTGATTGAATTATGCTGCAGGATATAGACTTCGATGCTGCCGGACAATCCACCCCCTTTCAGCCTCCTGATCACCTCTGTATGTTTGTTATTATTTGCTGCCGAGTCATAAAGACAGACTGCGGGTTTTCTAAGGATAGGATAACGCTATGAAGAAAACGATTATATGATATAGATCATAATTGCTTCATCTAAGCGATTTCGTAAGGCGATAATATGCTATAATCGACTCATAATATGAGGCAATTATAAATGAAACCAACTCATTACATATGGCAGGAGCCTCATTGGCCTGCATTAATCTGGGACAATTCCAGAGTTGTCAGTGTGTTAAGCGAATGCAGGCTCAGACAGGGAATGTTTCTGACCAAAATATCGTCTCTGGGCATGCAATATGAACAGCAGGCAGGCACAGACATCCTATTTGAAGAAGCCATGACTACGTCAGCCATTGAGGGAGAAAAGCTGAACCCTGCGTCTGTGCGTTCCTCCATTGCCCGCAAGCTCGGCCTGTCTTCAGCCGGCCTGCCAAAAGACCGGTACACGGATGGCCTTATCGACATTCTCTTGGATTGCTCCCAGAACCATGCAGCTCCGCTTACAAAGAACAGACTTTTCGCTTGGCATGCTGCGCTTTTTCCGACTGGATATGCAGGCCTGCACAAGATCAGGGTTGGTACATGGCGGGGGCCGGAACCAATGCGGGTGGTATCAGGCAGGATGGGGAAAGAGATCATTCATTACGAAGCAATGCCTTATGATCAGGTTGATGCTGAAATGAAACTGTTCTTTCAGTGGTGGAAAGAGAGCAAGGGGACAATAGACGGTATCATTCGCGCGGCTATTGCGCATTTCAGGTTTGTCACTATCCATCCGTTTGAAGATGGCAATGGCCGGATAGCCAGAGCGCTCACTGATATGGCATTGGCCCAGGATGACCAACAGGTGCAGCGTTATTACAGTTTATCATCTCAGATCCTTGCCGAACGGGAGGCATATTATGCGGCGCTGGAACAGTCCCAAAAAGGAGATGTTGATATAACGACCTGGCTGCTCTGGTTTCTCGGTTGTTTTTCACGGTGTATACAGACATCTGAAAAACTGATGTCCGTAGTCCTTGATAAAGCTGCATTTTGGTATCGTCATGCTCAGACCACCTTGAGCGACAGACAGCGAAAGGTCATAAACAGACTGCTTGATGCAGGGAGTGGAGGGTTTGAAGGCGGGTTAACGAACCGAAAATATGCCTCGATGGCCGGGGTCAGCAGGGCAACAGCAACACGGGAACTGCAATATCTGCTTGAGACTGGCATCCTCAGACAAAATCCCGGCAGAGGACGAAGCGTCAGCTATGATTTAATGTGGCAATAGAACAGAGTTTTTTTTGATTATTTCACTTAATTGTGTTACATTGTCTTACGAGGAGGTGTCCTATGAAGAATACGCTTACAATAAGATTGCCGGAGGATCTTCAGCGGGAACTTGATCTGGAAGTAAAGGCTGAGAAGATATCCAAGAGCGATATAATCAGAGACGCTGTCAGCAGGTATTTGGCAGTCAGGAAGTTCCAACGGTTAAGGAAGAGAGTTCTGCCATTCGCTGAAGCGCAGGGACTGCTTACTGATGAGGATATTTTCAAGGCTATCTCGTGAGGGTTGTCCTCGACACAAATGTAATAATTGCTGCCTTTGCTGCAAGAGGTCTCTGCGCTGAGGTCTTTGAGGTCTGTCTTGAAGGACATACTATCATCCTGAGCAACCATATCCTTACCGAGATAAAGGAAAAGCTTGGCCAAAAAGTTCATCTGCCTAAAAAAGAGATCAGGGAAATTATCGCCTATCTGAAGGCAATGGCAGTGATTGTAGAGCCGTCGCCGCTGCCATCATATATCTGCAGGGATGCCAATGACATAAACATCATCGGCACAGCAGTGAGCGGAGGCGCTGATCTGCTGGTCACCGGTGACAATGACCTGCTGGTTCTTAAAGAATTCAGAGGGATTAATATCGTATCGCCAAGGGGGTTTTGGGAGAGGCTGTCTGCCTGAGTGCCAATCCTTATTTCCCGAACGGACATACAGGGTACTGGCATACCTTGCAGTTCAGGCAGAGCCCTCCGTGGCCTAGCTCCGCAAGGTCCTGCCTTCCTATTGTCTCACCTGCAAGTATCCGCGGCAGTATAAGGTCGAATACGGTTGTCTTATGATACATGCCGCAGGCTGGAATGCCCAGAATGGGAATAGAACAGACGGGGTCAGGGGTTCGAGGGTTCGAAGGTTCGAGGGTATTCAGACTTGAACCCTGGGCCCCTTGAACCATTTGACCCTGCTGTATATATGCCACAAGCACCATTGAGCCCGGAAGGACCGGCGAGCCATAGACCATGTCAGATGCACCCAGGTTCCTTATCGCAAAGCGTGTCACATCGTCAGGGTCGACTGACATGCCACCTGTTGTTATCAGAAGGTCGCAGCCCGAATCAATCAGTTCCCTGAGCCTTGCCTCTATGTATGCCTCATCATCAGGAGCAAAGTATATGCCCCCTATCTCTCCACCGTATTCCTCTATCTTTCTTTTTATCACCGGGCCAAAGGCGTCCACTATCCTGCCGTAGTAGACCTCATTGCCGGTGATGACCACTCCGGCCTTTGGCTTTCGAAGGGGTTTGACCTCAATGACAGAGGGAATGGGTTCAAGGGTTCGGGGGTTCGAGTCCAGCGCAGCGCGGGATTGACCCACTGAACCCCTGATTATTTCTACTGCCTCTTCCACGACTGTCTTTTTAATCACCAGCGGTATTGCCCTCGTGCCTGCAACTATCTGACCCATCCGAACAACAGTATTGTTATGGAGTGTTGCGCAGATCACCTCTCCGAGCATATTGAATTCCTTAAGGACATTCCTGTCTATTTTGAGCAGGCCGTCATGTTCTGCAATGATGTTTATCTTGCCTTCTTTCGGCTCTCCCTGTATCGAAACCCCTTCTCCCATGAGGGCATGAGCAAGTGCATAGGCTGCCTCGTCCTCATGCATCTCGTCTTCCTTTATATCCAGAACAAACAGATGCTCCTTGCCGAGCCTCTGAAGACGGCAGATATCTTCCTGCTTTATAACATGGCCTTTTCTGAATGCACGGCCTTTGAACTGGCCAGGTGTGATCTCTGTTATGTCATGGGCAAGTACTGTGCCTACTGCCTCTGTGACTGATATGGTCTTTGCATTAGATCCCGGATTAATGTTGTCTGTTTCACACATCTTTGCCCCCTTTGAAATGCTTTTTGAATCTCTGGTCAACATACTCGTTTATCCCCTGCTCAAATGCCCTGTATCTTTCGAGAAAATCCCTTGCCTCTTCTGTCAGCGCTGCGCCGCCGCCGTTTTTGCCCCCTGCCTGCCTCTCTACAAGTCTTATATTGAGTCTCTCTTCCATGTTCTTGATATAGCTCCATGCCCTGCGGTAGGAGATACCTATCTCTTTGGCTGCCTGGTTTATGGAACCGCAGCTGTCTATTGCCTCAAGCAGGAATCTCCTCCCCCTGCCGAATACAGGGTCTCCGTCAACCTCAATCCAGAGCTTTGAGCGGATATTAATGTCGTTATGCCTTTTCTGCATAACGATCTCCATGAAAAAACTCATAATATCCACCTGAAGCGCACGGCCTGCATACTGCAGTTCCGTTGATATTGATCTCCCGCATGTCCTGGACATATTCTCCGCATCTGCTGCATTGAACCCGTCCCAGAGGTCTGCCGGGCATGTCCTCAGGCCTGAGTTCAACCCGCACTTCCCTGATATCGAAGAGTTCTTCATCTGACATGATCTTGTATGCCTCAAGCTGTGCAGTGTATTTGTTTTCGATCTCAGGGAAGAGGTTCTTTGCTTTTTCACGGGAATCCTCTTTTGCAATGACCCTTACTGCCCTGCCTGTTTTGAGATTCAGAAAGGTTGCTGCCATTTTGCCGTAGTCCATGAATTTCATTGTCCTGTGGCCGAGGCTGCAGCCTGTGACTGACTGAACAGCATCTGTTGCGCAGCGGTCCATCTCCACAAAGACGATGATGCTCTTCCTGTCCCTGCCCTTCGGGTCTTCGATGCCTGCCTCCCTCAGTCCGAGCATTGACATCTTCACCCCGAGCACCTGCCCCGGACATAAATGCCCGTGTATCTTTACTGACTCATTCAAAAGTGATTCAAAATTCATGGTTTATGCTCCAAAGGGTTCTTTACCCAAAATCTATCACAAAACAGTGTTAAGCGCATGTAAATTTTCAAAAGAATTGTATTATAAATATGGCCTATTGCAAGCCCTCAAAGACAGAACATGAAATGATCTGTCACGGGAACAAGAAAAGATGAAGGGCCAACAGGAGAACTATGTATGAATGGTAGCTCACAAACAAAAAGACGCTCTGCCGGCTTTACCGGACCTGACAGGGCTGCTGAACAGGCAGAGTCAGGGTTCAGTGAAGGTCAGTGCGTTGAGCTCATCATCAGCGGCCGGACAGATATAGGATATAAGGCCATTATCAACAATTCCTGTGAGGGGCTGCTTTACAGGAACGAGATATTCCAGCCCCTGAGAAAGGGCCAGCATATCAGGGGATTCATCAAGAAGGTGAGGGAGGACGGCAAGATAGACCTCTGCCTTCAGATGCCAGGCACAGAGAAGGTAGATGAGACAGCAGAAAAGATACTCAGCGAACTGAAAGCAATGGGTGGATTTATTGCATTGGACGACAAGAGCCCGCCTGATGTCATTTATCGTTATTTTGCTGCAAGCAAGAAGACTTACAAGAAGGCTATAGGCCTGCTCTACAGAAAAAGGCTTATCAATATAGAGACAGAAGGCATAAGGCTTGTGGCGGAGGATTCTGAATAGAAAATGCTGCCCAGGATTAAAGGCTGAGCTGGACAGGAACTTACTGATTCTCCATCAGGGTGCGTACCACTTCTGACATCTTTGTCGCCTCGGGGCAGGCATATATGCCAACCCCGGCAGCTGCAATAGCGACCAGCAGAACAATGAGGAATGGTATGGCGGTGGCCCTGAAGACGCTGCCCATCCAGTCAGGGTTGTCCATGCGTCTGGCGCTCCTGACAAGACTCGATGCAAGTGCAAAGTCGAATGCTGCTTCAGCAAGTATGGCAGGGGCTGCATAGAGCAGATACAGCGCAGCCCCGAAGACTATTGCCAGCAGAATGCCGAG
>Ga0233425_10008829_pt1 | contig 13121 bp, 12 predicted proteins | sample Watercolumn_Towu_2_FD_181712 | JGI IMG/M metagenome (GOLD analysis project Ga0233425, IMG submission 181712) | Freshwater microbial communities from Lake Towuti, South Sulawesi, Indonesia - Watercolumn_Towuti2014_140_MG | ecosystem: Environmental > Aquatic > Freshwater > Lake | place...
CGACCTCGCCGTCCTTGAGCCGGCGGGCGACGTCGGTGCAGAGGTTGCCGTGGATGAGCACGTGCCGCGACCGCACGAGCTTCTGCACGTTCGACCAGCTCGCACCCTCGAGCCGCGCCCGCAGAAAGGCCGCGAGCGTCTGCCCGCGGTCGGCGTCGGTCACGTGATAGACGGCTCCCGCCGGTCGCTTCGCCATCGCGTCCAAGGATGCCACGCAGGGCGCGGAAACACCACGCTTGACCGCATTTTCAGCGGTTCTAGACTCATTCCGGAGGTCGTCTGGCGAAAACCTCCGTCGTTTTCACGTCGCGAGGATTCCTTCACCGTGCCCGGCACCTCCGTCATCGGTCTGCAGTGGGGCGACGAGGCCAAGGGCAAGCTCGTCGATCTGCTCACGGAAGACCACGACATCGTCGTCCGCTATGCGGGCGGGGCCAATGCCGGCCATACGGTCGTCTCCGGCGGCGAGACCTGGAAGCTCTCGATCATCCCCAGCGGCATCCTCCGCGACGGCGTGGCCTGCGTCATCACCGGCGGCGTGGTCCTCGATCCCGCCAAGGTGATCGAGGAGATGGACGGCCTCGAGGCCCGCGGCATCGCCATGGACGGGAAGCTCCGGATCAGCGACCGTGCCCACGTCGTGTTCCCGTGGCACGTGGTCGAAGACAAGCTCTTGGACGGCAGCCTCTCGGGAGGCCGGGCGATCGGCACCACCGGCCGCGGGATCGGCCCCTGCTACCGCGACAAGGTGGGCCGGGCCCTCGCGATCCGGCTCGGTGATCTCCTGCGGCCCGACTTCCGGGCCAAGGTCGAGCACGTCGTCGATTTCAAGAACCGGCTGTTCGCGAGCTGGCCCACGGGCACGGCCGAGCCGCTCGACGCCGCCGCCATCCACGACCAATACGCCCGCTACGCGGCGCGGCTCAAGCCGTTCGTGGGCGACACCACGGCCTACCTCCTCGACGCCGTGGAATCCGGTCGCCGGCTGCTCTTCGAGGGCGCGCAGGGGGCGCTTCTCGACATCGACCACGGCACGTTCCCGTTCGTGACGAGCAGCAACTCGTCGGGCGTGGGCGTGGCGAGCGGTTCGGGCGTGCCCGGCCGGTGGATCGACCGCGTGATCGGCGTCGTGAAGGCCTACTCGACGCGCGTCGGCGGCGGCCCGCTGCCCACCGAGCAGGAGAACGCCGTCGGCATGCACATGCGCGAGCGCGGCCGCGAGTACGGCACCGTCACGAAGCGGCCGCGCCGCTGCGGCTGGTTCGACGCCGTCGCCGCCCGCTACACGGCTCGGCTCTCGGGCGTGGACGAGCTCTCCGTGATGCTCCTCGACGTGCTCGGCGGGCTCGACGAGCTCAAGATCTGCTCGGCCTACGAGATCGACGGCGAACGCGTCACGCAGTTCCCCAGCCAGCTCGCCGACCTCGAGAAGGCCGTGCCCGTGTACGAGACGCTCCCGGGGTGGCGCGAGGAGCTCGGGACCGTGCGCGACGAGCGCGGGCTGCCTGCCAATGCACGCCGCTACGTCGATCGGATCGCCGAACTGCTCGGCCGCCCGGTGACGATCGTGTCGGTCGGGCCCGACCGCGACCAGACCATCTTCCTCGACGCCGAGTCCGCCCGGCGACCACCATGGCGACGAGCCCAGCCCACGCCGACGACCGCCTGACGCCGCCGGCCGCCGCACCGCGGGCCACCGCGTCGGAGGCAGGCGACGGCGACGCCGCGCGGCTGCCGCGGCACATCGCCGTCATCATGGACGGCAACGGACGCTGGGCGCAGGCCCGTGGGCTACCACGGATCGAGGGGCATCGCCGCGGCGTCTCGACGGTGCGACGGATCACGGAGCACTGCGTCCGGCTCGGCATCGAGCAGCTCACGCTCTACTGCCTGTCGAGCGAGAACTGGCGACGGCCCGAGGCCGAGCTGCGATTCCTGATGCAGCTCCTCGCGCAATACATGATCGAGGAACGGTCGCTGCTCATGCGGCAGAACGTGCGGCTCGCGGTGATCGGCCGCCGCGAGGGCATCCCGCCCGAGACGCTCGACGCCCTCGATGGCACGGTCGAGCTGTGTGCCGCGAACACGGGCATGCGGCTGTGCCTGGCGATCAACTACGGCTCGCGCGGCGAGATCGTGGATGCGGCCCGGCGCATCGTGGCCGACGTGGCCGCGGGCCGCCTCGCTCCCGACGCGATCGACGAAGACGCCGTGGCCGCACGGCTCGACACCGCCGGCATGCCCGATCCCGACCTCCTCATCCGCACGGCGGGCGAGATGCGGATCAGCAACTTTCTGCTCTGGCAGATCAGCTACGCCGAGCTCTGGGTGACGCCGGTGGCCTGGCCCGAGTTCGAGGAGCGTCACCTCGACGAGGCCATCGCGGCGTTCGCCGGCCGTGAGCGCCGCTTCGGAGGGCTCGCGACGTCGTGAACGGGGCAGCATCCTCGGCGCCGGCACGCCGGTCGCTCGTGTCGAGGCTCGTGGTGGGCGCGGCCGCGATCGGATGTTTCTCGGGGCTTGCCTGGGCCGACGCGACCGCGCTGGCCGGGGCGCCCATCGCGGCGTGGCTCCTGCCGGTGGCGCTCGTCGCGGCGACGGGCGGCGGCGCGGAGGTGGTGCGGCTCGCGGCCGCTCGCGGGATCGTCCTCGCGGCATGGCTCGTGCCGCTGGGCGCCGCCGCGATCACGTCGGCACCGGCCGTGGCCGTGTGGACCGGCGCGGCCCGTGCAACGGAGCCGCTTGCGCCGATCGGCGGCGCGAGCGTGGCGTGTGCCGCGGTGCTCGGCATCTGCTTCGGGACCGAGGTGCTCCGCTACGCCCCCGCTGGCGCGGCCCTCGTGCGGGCGGGGGCAAGCGCGCTTGCCGCCATCGCGATCGGCCTGCCGCTGGCGTTCATCGTGGCGCTGCGACTGGTGGCGCCGAATACCGGCGGATGGCGGCAACTCGTTCCGCTCGTGAGCCTGATCGCGGTCGTGAAGGCGTCCGACATCGCGGCCTATGCCGTGGGCTCGCTCGTCGGGCGACATCGGATGGCACCGATCGTGAGCCCCGGCAAGACCTGGGAGGGCGCGGCTGCGGCGCTCGTGGCGGCGGTGGCGGTGGCATGGCTCGTGTGCGAACGGCTGGCCGACGGCGGGACACGTCCGGTGGGTGGCTGGCTCGTGTTCGGCGTCGCGGTGGGCCTCGCGGGCATCGCGGGCGATCTGTCGGAGTCGCTCGTGAAGCGCGACCTTCAGGCCAAGGACTCGGGCGGCGCCCTCGGCGGCATGGGCGGCTTCCTCGATCTCGTCGATTCGCTGCTCCTGGCCGCGCCCGTGGCGTGGGTGCTCTGGGCCATCGGCCGCTAGCGGGCGACGGGGCCGGATTTCCGCGGCGGACGGCCATTTCGGCGGCTGCGCGCCGGCGTGGGGTATACTGCGACACGTTGGATTTCGATCCCCCGAAGACCGTCGGCGACGCGAAGTCGCCACGGGTTTCGATGCCCCGCTCCACGATCGCGGTCGTCGACTCAAAGCGACTCGGCGCCATCTTCGGACCGCGCGATCAGCACCTGCGCCGTATCCGCGACGCCCTCGGCGTCGGCGTGTCGGCCCGCGACGACTCGATCCACATCGACGGCGACGAGCCGGCCGTGCGTCGGGCCACCGAGATCTTCGAAGAACTCGACCGCATCGCCCGCGACCATGGCGGCGTCGCGAGCGACGAGGTCGCGCGGCTGCTGGCGGTGGCCACCGGCGAGGTACCCCCGCTCAAGCACGAGCCGATCGAGGTGCACACGCCCGGCCGCGGCGCGGCCCGAGGCCCCGCCCCACGCTCGCCGGGCCAGGCGGCCTATGTGCAGGCGATCCGCGACCACGACATCGTCCTCTGCACGGGGCCGGCCGGCAGCGGCAAGACGTTCCTCGCGGTGGCGATGGCGGTGGCGGCGTTGCGATCGGGCGAGGTGGGGAAGATCGTGCTGGTGCGGCCCGCCGTCGAGGCGGGCGAGAGCCTCGGCTACCTGCCGGGCGACCTCCAGGCCAAGATCAACCCCTACCTGCGGCCGCTCATGGACGCGCTCCGCGAGCTCATGGACTACGAGGAGCTCAAGCGGCTCACCGAGCACGACGTCGTGGAGATGATCCCGCTGGCCTACATGCGGGGCCGCACGCTCAACAGCGCCTTCATCATCCTCGACGAGGCGCAGAACACGACCGTGTCGCAGATGAAGATGTTTCTCACGCGGCTCGGCATGGGCTCGAAGATGGTGATCTCGGGCGACACCACCCAGATCGACCTGCCGGCCGACCGCACGAGCGGCCTCGTCGACGCGATGCGCCGGCTCGAGCGCGTGACCGGCTGCGGCCGCGTTCAGCTCGCCGGCGCCGACATCGTGCGGCACCGTCTCGTGCAGCGGATCGTCGAGGCCTACGACCGCTGAACCCCATGGCCATCACCCCCAATCCCACCCTCCGTCGCCGTGGCCGCCGAGGCGGCTCCGTGGAGGCGCCGCACGGCTTCTGGTCGATGCTCGCCGAGCGGGTGTCGAAGCCGGAGGTGCTCGCGAGGCTGGCGCTGTGCCTCACGGCGTCGCTCGTGCTGCTCGTGCTGCTCCGCGGCTGGGAGGAGCCGTTTCCGTTCCGCATCGGCTGGGTGCCACCGCGCGGCATCGTGTCGCGGGTCGCCTTCGAGACGCCCGATCCCGACGCCACCCGGACCGCCCAGGAACGGACGGCGGCGAAGGTGCGCGTGGTGTACGCCCAGGACAAGGCGCCGGTCGTTCGGCTCCGCGACGGCCTCAAGAACCGCACCGCGGAGATCGCCGCGGCCGAGACGCTCGACGCCGCGATCCGCCCCGCCTGGCTCGAGTTCGCGCCGCTGGCCGGCGACGGGGCCGATGCCCCGGCGACCGAGGCTCCCCCGCCCGCGGGCGAGGAGCGGCGGATCACCGAGGCCGAGCGCGAGTTCCAGAAGTTCCGCGGCCTGATCGACACCAAGGACAAACTCCTGCTGTTCGACAAGGCGATCGATCTCGCCTTCCAGGACCTCGTCAACACGGGCGTGCTCGAGAAGATCCAGCACGCCTACGACGAGGGGAGCCAGAACGAGATCGACGTGCACCCCCTCGGCAACGCCAGCGAGACGACCCGCGTGCAGGTGTCGAACGTGGTGCTCGTCGAGGCCAAGGCGCGGCTCAAGACGAGACTCGAGGACGAGCTCGGTGAGGGGCCGTTCGTGGACCGCGTGTTCGCCTGGATCGAGCCGCGGCTCTCCGGCACGCTCGAGATCGACCGCGAGGGCACCGATCGCGCGAAGCGGGAAGCGATCGAGAAGACACCGCCGCAGTTCGTGCGCTACGCCCAGGGCGACGTGCTCGCCGAGGCCGGCACGCCGCTGGACTCCGACCACACGTCGCTGCTGCGGCGCGAGCACGACGAATACCTCCGCCAGCGCGACACGCGGCAGCGGCTGGCCCGCACGGCCTCGATGCTCGGGCTGTTCGCCGCGATGTTCGCGCTCTCGGGGTTCTACGTCCACCTGCACCATCGCCGGCTGCTCGACGACGTGGGCGACGTGCTCACGCTCGTCGGCCTCGCCGTCGCCACCGTGGTGCTCTGCGTGCTCTCCGCGCACGACGCCTGGCAGGCGGAGATCGTGCCGTTGCTGCTGTTCGCGATGACCGTCGCGATCGCCTACGACGAGGATCTCGCGCTCCTGTTCACGGCGCAGGTGGCGCTCGTGGTGGTGCAGGGCCTGGGCTGGGGACTGGCCCCGTACATCACGCTCACCTCCGCCGCCGCCGCGATGATCTTCTGGATGGGACGCATCCGCAGCCGCAGCAAGCTCATCTACGTGGGCCTGTGGGCCGGCGCGGTGGCCACGCTCACGCAACTCGGCGCCGGGCTGCTCGACGAGCGGCCGCTCGACACGGCAATGCTCTACGAGGCGGGCCGCACCGGGGCCTGGACGCTCCTGGCCGGATTCCTCATGACCGGCCTGCTGCCCTTCATCGAGCGGACGTTCGGCGTGCTCACCGACCTGAGCCTGCTGGAGGTGGGCGACGTGGCCCATCCGCTCCTGCAGGAGCTCGTGCGGCGGGCGCCCGGCACCTACAACCACTCGATCAACGTGGCGAGCCTCGCCGAAAGCGCCGCCGAGGCGATCGGTGCCCGGGGGCTGCTCGTCCGCGTGGGGGCCTACTTCCACGACGTGGGCAAGATGCTCAAGCCCGCCTACTTCGTGGAGAACCAGGGCAAGGAGAACCGCCACGAGTCGCTCGTGCCGGCGATGAGCACGCTGATCATCATCGCCCACGTCAAGGAGGGCGTGGAGCTCGCCCGGCAGTACAACCTCCCGCAGCCGATCATCGACCTCATCGCGGAGCACCACGGCACGACGCTCGTGGAATACTTCTTCCGCCGCGCCGAGGAACGGTCGCAGGCCGACCCCAACGGCGAGGAGGTCGATGAGCAGACCTACCGCTACCCAGGTCCCAAGCCGAGCACCCGCGAGTCGGCCGTGATGATGCTCGCCGACGCCGTGGAGAGCGCGAGCCGCACGCTCACCGAGCCCACGCCGGCGCGGATCGCGAGCCTCGTCCACGAACTGGCGATGAAGCGGCTTCTCGACGGCCAGTTCGAGGAGTGCGGACTCACGCTCGAAGAGCTCGGGCTCGTGGAGCAAAGCCTCGTCAAGACGCTCACCGCCGTCTACCACGGCCGTGTGAAGTATCCCGATCAGCGCACGGCCTGAAGCGGGGCAGCATGCGGCGACGGATCACAGCCCACCACCACCGCGCCCGGCCCACGGCAGCCCCCGCGCCGCCCGCGGCCTCGGCCATCGACGTGGAGGTGACCGACCGCCAGAAGGTCCTCGCGGTCGCCCCGCGCTGGCTCGCCGACGTGGTGCGACGAAGCCTCGCGGCGGCGGACATCGCGAGGGCCACCATCGGCGTCTTGCTGGTGGACGATGCGGGCATCGCCAGGCTTCATGAGCGGTGGTCGGGGATCTCCGGCCCCACCGACGTCCTCACGTTCGACCTCGCCGCCGTGCCGGTGGCCGGCGCGCTCCACGGCGACATCGCCGTGAGCACGGAGACGGCCCGCCGCGTGGCCCGTGAACTCGGCTGGCAGCCGCGGCACGAGGTCGCCTATTACGTCGTGCATGGGCTCCTCCACCTCGCCGGCGAGGATGACCACGACCCCGCCGCACGCCGGAAGATGCGGGCCCGCGAGCGGTCGGTGATGGCGGCCGCCGGGCTGCCGCGGCCGCCGGCGACTCGCCGTCAGGCCCGTCCCGAACGGGGAACACGATGAACGACTCGGGCCTGCTCGGATTCGAGTCGGCGGTGGTGCTGCTCGGGCTGGCGAGCCTGGCCGCCGTGCAGGCCCGCGCGGTCCGCGGCGCCCAGCGCACGACGCTCCAGGGCCTCTGCACGCGCCGCGGCCGCCCCGAGCACTTTCCGGAGATCCTCGCGGCCAGCGAGACGATCGCATTCGTGGCGGCGTCGATCGTCGTCATCGCGGCGGTGGTGGCCACGCTCCTCGCGCTCCGCGGCCTGCTCGCGGCGGGGGATGGATCGTTCGCGCTGGAGGTCTCGGCGGTCGCCACGTGGATCGCGGCGGTGTGGTTCGTGCTCGTCGTGGTGCCGATCGTGCTCGTGCGGTTCGCCGGCCCGTGGATCGTGGTGGCCACGTGGGCGATCTGGCGGCCGATCGTGCGGGCGCTCGCGCCGGTGGTCGCCGGGCTCGGCCGCCTGGCGTCCGCCGCGGGCCGAAACGGCTCCGGCGATGCGCGGCCGCGCGACGAGCTGCGGCTCGTGGTGGACGAGGCCCATCGCGAGGGGCGGCTCGAGGGGACCGCCCGCGACATGATTCGCGGCATCATCGGCCTCGACCAGGTACGCGTGGCCGCGATCATGACGCCGCGCACGCGGATGTCGGCGATCCCGCTCGACTCGCCCTGGGAGAAGGCGGTGCGGCTCGCCGCGGAGAGCGGCCATACGCGGCTGCCGGTCTGGGATCGCTCGCCCGACGACGTCGTCGGCATCCTCCACACCCGCGACGTGCTCACCCGGCTGGCCGACGCCTTCACCGGCCACACGACGCCCGGCCCTGCGCCCGCCCTGCGGCCGCTCCTGCGGCCGCCATGGTTCGTGCCCGAGTCGATGAGCGTTCAGAAGCTGCTGCTCGAGTTCCAGCGGGGCAACACCCACATGGCGGTCGTGACCGACGAGTTCGGCGGCGTGTCCGGGATCGTGACGATCGAGGACGCGCTCGAGGAGATCGTGGGCGAGATCGCCGACGAACACGACGAGGCCTTCACCGACGGCATCCGCATGACGTCGCCCGACGCCTGCGAGGCCCTGGCCCACGTCCGCATCGCCACGCTCAACGAGCGGTTCGGGCTCGACCTGCCCGAGGAGGAGGACTTCGAGACGATCGGCGGCTTCGTGTTCCACCAGTTCGGGAGGATTCCCGAGGTGGGCGAGCGGATCCAGTCGCACGGCGTGCAGCTCGAGGTGCTCGCCGCCACGCGACGGCGGATCGACCTCGTGCGGGTCGAGCGGCTCGCGACGGTGCCGGACGATGGCCGCTGAGAAATCGCGGGCGATCGTCATCCGGGCCACGCCGTTCGGCGAGACCAGCAGCGTCGTCACCCTCTATTGCCGGGAGTTCGGCAAGCTGCGGGCCCTGGCCAAGGGGGCGTGGCGGCCGAAGAGCCACTTCGACGGCGGCCTTGACCTGCTTTCGACCTGTCAGGTACTCGTCCTCCGCAAATCGTCGGGAGGACTCGATCTGCTCACCGAGGCCGGGCTCGAAAGCCGGTTTCGCGTGGGCGCGAGCCTGACCGCGGTGCTCGGCGGTCTGCACGTGGCCGAACTACTCGACGTCCTCACGGCCGACGCCGATCCCCAACCGGAACTGTTCGAGGTGGCGCATGCGACGGTGCGAAGACTCTCGGACTGGCGGGGCGACGAGGCCCCGCTGCCGGCGATTCTCGTCGGCGCCGAGCTGGCCATCCTCCGGCTCGTGGGTCACGCGCCGGTGCTCGTGGGGTGCGCGGAATGCCGGGGACCGCTCCCTGCGGCCGGCCGGATCGCGTTCGGCATGCTCGATGGCGGCACCCTCTGCGAACGCTGTCGGCGCGGCCGCCGCGGCGTCGTCTCGGTGTCGCCCGCCGCGATGGCGGCCCTTCGCCTCCTCGCCGACGGCCGCGTGCCCGCCGACGACGTCCCCCTGCCGCCCGCGGTGCGCGGCGAGGTGCGCGGCATCATGACCACCCTCTTCGCCCATCTCCTCGGCAGGCCGCTGCGCGTGCCCGCGCAGCCGCGGCCCGTGTCCCGAAGGAGCGTCCGCTGAAGACTTCGCACCGGATCGCCACCGCCATGCACCAGGCCCCTCCCGCCGTCCACCGCTCGGTCGTCGCCGCGCTGGCGGCGTGCGCGGTCGTCGCGGCCGGCTGCACCACGCTCCCGAAGCCGGCGTGGCCGTGGGCCAAGAAGGACGTCGCCGACACCGAGAAGGAGATCGACCGCCAACTCGGCGAGGACGCCGACTCGGAGGTCATCTCGTCGGAGTACACCCCCACTTCCCAGGACGTCGGCTGGGACTACTTCAAGGGGGACAACATCAAGAAGCGCTGGAAGAAGATGGTGGGCCGCGGGCCCAACGAGCCTGTCGCCCGCAAGGCGCTCGCCGAAGCCGACGCCCTGTTCCGCGAGGCCAAGTACCACGACGCCATCAAGAAGTACAAGGTGGCGATCGACCGCTGGCCCGACTCCGTGATCGAGGAGGACGCCCTCTGGCAGCTCGCCGAGAGCTATTTCTTCACCGACCAGTATCCGGAGGCGGAGGATCAGTACGACGAGCTGGTGAAAAAGTACGCCAACACCAAGTACCTCGACCGCGTGGCCCAGCGTCAGTTCGTGATCGCCCGCTACTGGATCGCGCTGGACGAGAAGAACCACCTCCCCACGATCGTGCCGAACCTCGTGGACCGCAGCCGGCCGCTGTTCGACACCCGCGGCCGGGCCCTCAAGGCCTACGATCACGTGCGGATCAACGACCCGCGCGGCCCGCTCGCCGACGACAGCATCATGGCCCAGGCCAACGCCCACTTCCTCGACCGGCAGTGGCTCGACGCCGACTACTTCTACGGTCTTCTCCGCACCGAGTATCCCGACAGCGACTTCCTGCTCCAGGCGCATCTCCTCGGGCTGCAGTCGAAACTCCGCGCCTACCAGGGGCCGGGCTACGAGGGGGGCATCCTCGACGAGGCCGAGATCCTCGCCGACCAGGTGGTCGTGCAGTTCCCAGACCAACTCGGCCGCGACGAGGAGGAGCGGGTGCAGAAGGCCCGCGCCGAGATCGCCGCCCAGCAGGCCCAGCGTCACTGGAACCGGGCCGAGTTCTACGCCAAGGGCCGGCACTACTCGTCGGCCCGCGTCTACTACGCGCTCGTCGCCCGCGACTATCCGAAGACCCAACTCGCGGCCCAGGCGCGGGAGAAGTACCTGGCGATCAAGGACAAGGCCGACGTCTCCGACGACCCGTTCCCGATGCTCACCCGCGTGCTCAATCCCGACTCGCTCAAGGAGGCGGAACTCGACGCCATGGCCGAGGCCGAGACGCAGATCGCCCGCCAGGACGAGTCGGGCATCGCCCCGCCCCGCTTCTGACCGGCCCCGGGCAAGGAGGCCAGATGCACCACCGCGCCCTCCGCCGGCTGGCCCGGATGCTCGCGCCGCTCCTGCTGCTGCCCGTCGCGCTCTCGGGCTGCGCCACCTATCGTTTCGGCAACAACACGCTCTACGCGCCGAACGTCCGCACCGTCTACGTGCCGATGGTGCAGTGCGACAGCTTCCGCACCACGCCCGCCGTGGACATCGGCGAGCGGCTCACCGAGGCGCTCTGCAAGGAGATCGAGAAGCGGACGCCGTTCAAGGTCGTGGGCAGTGCCGAGGGAGCCGACAGCGTGCTCACGGCGCGGATCGTGGCCGACACGAAGCGCATGGTGATCGAGAGCCCCACCGACCAGTCGCGGTTCGTGGAGATGAACTACCAGACGATCGTCACCTGGGCCGACCGCGGCGGCACGGTGATCGCCTCGGGCGACGTGCCGCTCCCGGCGGCCACGGTGGACGTCGGTCAGGCCGCGGCCCTCGTCCCAGAGTACGGCCGCTCCGTGGCCAGCACGCAGCAGGAGGCGATCGTGAAGCTCGCGCAGCAGATCGTGGGCCTCATGGAGGAGCCGTGGTGACGCCCCTGGCCAGGGCGTCCTTCACGTCGCTCGTGACACGACAAGCTGAACGCGGTCTGGTCGCCGGCCGGTGATTCGCTCGCTCGCCGGCGGACTTTGCCGTTGCATTCTCAACGTGCATGGTAAGCCGTCGCTATCAGGCAAAGTTCACCGGCTCCTCGCAAACCCCCGGCCAGCTCCTCAGCGTCACATGATGCGACGTCGTAGCATGTCGAGCCGCCCCGAACGAACCTGACTGCGACGCTCGATCGATCGCGCGCACCCATGAGTAAGGTCCCCGATACACGCGATCGCTACGAGGCCCAATGGGTATGGGGTGGCTTCTTCGCGCTGAAGGCGAACGTGACCATGCCGGATGCGGCACAGGCGACCCTGACCCTGGGGCTCCATCCCTACGGCGGGGTCATCTCGACCGCACACGTCACCTACACGGTGACGCATACCCGGATGAAGTCCGCTGATCGCGATGTCGCTCGATACGTCACCGGCGGCATCTACAAGGACATGCCGTCGGTCCATCTCTCGGATTTCGAACGCGGCCGGGAGTATTTCCTGTGCTTCGCTGAACGAACGGGCTGGCTGGAGTCCAGGCTCGTCCTGCTGGAGAACGGAGGCCCGGTGGGCGAGTACACCGTGTCTCCGTCGCGTTGTTCCGCGAGCGTTCGCGATGTTGCAACACCGATGGTGCTACTGAGCCTGCTGATCGCGATGTTCGGCTTCGGCGAGGGAGAGTAGACACGGGTCGCGGTGAGCCGGTCGGGGACGCGCGCAGCCGCCGGTGAACTTTGACTGGACGATAAGACGCTCCATTCCAGTTGAGGCCGCAACGTCAAAGTCCGCCGGCGGCGAGCACGTTCCCCGACCGGCGAACGCCTGACGACGGTGCCTCGAATGCCCCCGCGAGACCTGGCCACCACCGTGCACGACACACGTGCAGTAGCATGACCGCATGACGCCCACGCAATGGCATCTGAAGACCCGCGCGATCGAGCTTCCGCACGCCGGGGGCAGGCTGCGGCGGCCGCTCGTGATGGGGATCGTCAACGTCACGCCCGACAGCTTTTCCGACGGCGGGCGGCACGCGTCGGTGGAGGCGGCGGTCGCGCACGGGCTCGCCCTCGCGGCCGAGGGGGCCGACATCCTCGACGTCGGCGGCGAGAGCACGCGGCCGTTCTCGGAACCCGTCGCTGAGAACGAGGAACTCGCACGCGTGGCCGAGGTCGTGCGGAGGCTGGCCGCGGAGAGCGGCCTGCCCGTGTCGATCGACACGTCGAAGGCCCGCGTCGCCGCCCGAGCGCTCGAACTCGGCGCCGAGATCATCAACGACGTCACGGGTCTCGAGGGGGATGCGGAGATGATCCGCGTGGCGAGAGAGTCGGGCGCCGGGGTGTGTGCCATGCACATGCAGGGCACGCCGAAGACGATGCAGATCGATCCGCGGTACGACGACGTGGTGGCCGACATCCGCCACTATCTCGTCGCCCGCCGCGACGCGCTCCTGGCGGCCGGCATCGCGGCCGAGCGGATCTGCCTCGACCCGGGCATCGGATTCGGCAAGACGCACGAGCACAACCTCGAGCTGATGCGGCGGGCCGATGCGTTTCTCGATCTCGGAGCGCCGATCCTCGTGGGGCACTCGCGCAAGGGATTTCTCGCCAAGCAGGTCGAGCGGTCGCTCGGACGGCCGGCCACGGAGGCCGAACGCGACGCGGCCACCGCGGGCGCCGCGTGCCGGCTGGCGGCGCTCGGCGTGCAGATCGTGCGGGTCCATGCCGTGGGCCTCGTCCGCACGGCCCTCGACCTGTTCGCCGTGACGGGCTCGTGACGACGAGGTACGATCGCTCGTTCGCCCCCAACGGACGCTCGCCATGGCCACG
>Ga0233425_10008830_pt1 | contig 13119 bp, 8 predicted proteins | sample Watercolumn_Towu_2_FD_181712 | JGI IMG/M metagenome (GOLD analysis project Ga0233425, IMG submission 181712) | Freshwater microbial communities from Lake Towuti, South Sulawesi, Indonesia - Watercolumn_Towuti2014_140_MG | ecosystem: Environmental > Aquatic > Freshwater > Lake | place: Indonesia...
TTCACACTTCACACTTCTCTCTTCTCACTTCTCTCTTCTCACTTCTCTGGTGGGCCTCGGAGTACCTCGACCCACCCTACGTAAATTGACCTGTCCAACGACTTATGGCTCCCAGCGTAGCTGGCGGAAGCGTGGCAGATCGCCGGTCCAGTCCGCGCCGACCATGCGAGTAGTGTCGCCGGACTTCAAAGACAACTTGTCGGCGATGATGAATTCGCTCACCGTCGTCCAATCATCGAGCGGCCGGTCGACCGCGTCGTGAAAGTCGCTGCACGCCAAGGTAATGACTTGCCAATCGGAACCCCCGGCCAATTGGCATTCCGCCGCGAATTGGTCGAATGCCAGAACCAATCGGCCGTCGACGGGTGACTGCACCTCCAGCACGAGTTTCGCTCCCGGCGGCGCCGCCCACTTCGGATCCCGAACTCGATTGGTGCGATAGGGCCAGCTGCCATTCTCGTTGAAAACGTACCAGCCACGCTGCCAACCGGCTTCAAACGGCTCGATCACCCGCGACGGCAGATCGCTGGCCATCACGCCGGAATCGCCAAGACGCTCCACGGATGCATTTTGTAACGGACTGGAGAGCGTGAACGCATCGGACGTGTACAGCCCGTAGTAATAGCCGGCTCCGCTGATCGACTGGCCCAGCTCGTACGTGACATTGGCGTAGGCACGAAGCGGGCGGTCGAGCGTCCACAACGGCAACTCCGCCTCCCACCCATTTCCAACCCGACTCGCGGGCACCCAATGCCAGTACGGATTCGTGTTTTTTGGATCACGCGTTTGCTGCGTAAAGTAGACATCCGCCGATCGGATCGGCCGTGACTCGTCCACGGTGATCTTCATCCTCGGGACGCGCCGGGGGGAATCCAGATCGAGGACGACCGCCGGAGTCCGCGGCAGCGCGTCCATTCCCCGCAACTGCGCGTCGAACCAGAGCGGTCCGCAGACAAAATGATCGGGCTTGTCACGGTGATCGAGATTGGGGGCGCAGACGAATCGAAAGGATGAATCTGGAAGTGCGGCCGCGGCTTGATTCAGATCGTCGACTCGACCGTAGAAATCGTTGACGGGAGCCAGGAACAGCACCGGACAGTTCAATCGCCGGCAGTATTTGCTGTTTTCGAAGTGCGGCTCCGAAGGATAGTCGCTGATCCCGCCGCACGAAGGAACAGCCGCTTTGACCCGTTCGTCGACCGCCGCTACCATCACGGTCAGTTTCGCTCCCATCGAATGGCCATAGACGCCCAGCTTTCCCCCATCCACTTGCGGAAGCTGTTCGAGAAACGTAAGCGCGCGGCGTACCGCAATCGCCACCAGCAGCCACGCGCTGTTGCGCGGCGATTCGAAGGCGTCGAGCGTAAATTCATTGGGAGTCAGCACGGCGAAATGATTGACCGGATCACGTTGCGGAGGGTGGGTTGCGTCGACGGCGCCCCAATCGGTGACGGGATTCTCCCAGAGCGGCCGATATTGCCCGTCATTCAATCGGTTGCCACCCCAGTTCAGCGAAAGGCAGGCATAGCCTCGGCGCGAGTTCGTCGTGGCCGCATTCAAATTCGCGCTTTGCCCGCCACCATGCACCTGGACTAATCCCGGGAGCCCGCTGGCGCCGCGCGGAAACGCCAGCAGACCTCCCACCAGCGATTTCTTGCCTTTGAATATGCCAACTCGGAAGCGTACGATTCGGCAGACAATCTCGCCGTCTTCCCACTCCTTGATGGTCTCCGCTTCCAACGGCTCCTTGCGCGGGTCGTACCCGCTCCAGATTTCCTCGATGGTCCAGGGACCGTCGACGGATCGCAGCGGGGGCAATGATTCAGGTTCATGCGGCTGGATGGTGCCGATCACCAGTCCGACGAAAATCAGCCATGGCGTCATTTCCGGTCCTTTCCTTCCGCCAGTGATACGGCGAGCTTTTCGCGACGTGCAAGTTCGCCTGCCAGATTTTTCCAGCGCGTTCGTTGGCGTTGATCGAGCTGCGGCGATTCGCCGATCGACGACGCGGTCTGCTGGTCAGCTCGGATTTCTGCCGGCGCGCGACTGGTGCCGTGCAGCAGCTTGAGAAACTGGGCGGCCCGATCGGGACCACCGTAGCAAGGAGCCAGCCGATCTCGCGAAAACTGCTCGTAGGAGCGGTCGGGATGCCAGCTGAAATACTCCAGGGCAACATAGTTCAATTCATGTGCCGGGCATTGATCCCCGTTCTGACCGGTGATCACAATGCCACCGAGTTGCGCCTGCGCGATCCGTCCACAAACGAACGGCAACAAAGCGGAATAGTCATCGTTCCACGCGCCGGGAGCGGCCCACCAGCGGGCCGGATCGAGCGGCGTTCCCCAAACGCTGCCGTGATGCAGCAGACCAATTCCGTCCCGGAAATTGGAATCGGGCGGTCGAGCGCCGTTCGGCCACGATTCCGGCGTCGTCATGCCGGACAATGTCCATTGACAGATGGCGTTGCCCGGCATCTGCTGCAGGAACTTCGGCGGGTAGGTTGCTGGGCCGACAACACGCACACGCTCTGCCGTGAACCCGACATAACTGGCAAACGTCATCCAACCATCCGGACGCATGCGCTGCGCGACGTCGAGAATCGGCTTTTGCGACGTCATCATATCCCAGAAGCAGTTCGGATCGTTCTCCGGGCGTGCGCGCTCCGCGCGGCACTCGCCACACTGGCACGACATGAAATCGCCGTTTTCCAAGTTGATGCCACCGATATCCGGCAAGTTTGTAAACAGCCATTCTGCCCCCTCGCGCAGCCATTGCTGATTTTCCGGCCGCAGTGGGTTGAGCATCCCGGGGACGAATTCTCCTTGGGCGCTTCTGGCCTGGAGTTCCGGATGCTGCTGGCACCAGACTTCGAGATTGAACCGGTTGGACCGGCTGAAAATGAAGCCGCCATAACCGCCCTGCGAACAGACGCCCGGCAGGATTCGGACATTATTCTGTTTCGCGTAACGGCTGATCTCGCGGCCCATCTCGACGCCGCCATGTTCGTCGCGGAGGAAGCCCCATACGATCAGGCCGTTCAACTTGTGATCGCTGAGATAATCGATCGCGCGCGTGAAGTGTGTGCGGAACCCATCCGGCGTGTAGGGCACCGCCATCGATCCGACGGCCGGATTGCCGTTGACATACAAGGCCATGGTCTCATCCACGGTGGACGCCCAATTGCAGTGGCCGTCCCAGGTCCAGACCAGCCGATACCGTAACGCCGGCTTGTCGACTTCATTCAACGAACCATCGGCGGCGGCACTCCCGTCCGACAGCTTGAGCTTCCAGCTCACCAGTTCGCTGACGGCGTGGTTGGCTCCCGCGAGGGAATTTCCGGCGGCGACCAGAATTTCACGATCGCGCCAGCGAGCTGTTTGCAGCAGATAGCCTTCGTCTCCCAACGCGGCGATCCGCTCGTCTCCGCGCACGATTTCCCGGACGACAAGATTACTTTCCGGGGAACCGATCGTGATCAACGGGACGCTCGCCTGCGGCGGCAGATCGCCGGTATGGACGTCGAGCTTGGCGCCGGTGAGTCGTTCCAGGCGCCGGGCCAGCCTCAACCCCGCCGAGTCATTTTCGCCGGGCGCGTGAATGGTCGCGACAGGCTGGCCTCGCGCCACCAGTATCAGATCTTCCGCCTGGCTCTCGATGGGTCCGCAAGCCAGCGGCAGCCAGCAGGCGACAATCAGCGGAACCAGACGGCGTCGACAATCGGCGATACGGAGATTCATAAATCGTTGGGCTGGTAACATGGCGTGTGAGCCTCGTGTGCGTTTCCACCACCGCGAACGGTGATTGTCTTCCCCGCACTCCAGACGGAATAGGTGGGCTGATAAAAAAGGCGGCGAAATTACAGAATTGTGGCGCTCCCAGGAAAGGCCTGGGAGTTCTGGTGGGCCTCGGAGTACCTCGACCCACCCTACAGACTCGACCCACCCTACAGACTTTTTATCAGCCCACGGGACGGGTGGGACCGCGCTGCGCCGGCCTGCAAGGAGTACTACGGCGCCGAATCCAGTTCATCCTGCAGCCTTGCGATTTCCTTCTGTAACGGGCGATAGCCATACTCGGTGACGACGGCGATAACGCCTTTGAAGCTGGAATCTTCGGCCGCCACCGTGGAGAGTGCGTTGAGGCCGTTGTACAGGCCTTCGGCGGCTGCTTCGAGTTTGGCTAATTGCGTTTTGGAGTCCTTCGCCGCTCGCGCGACGCCGGCGGCACGCACCGCCTGCATGGCGGTCATGTACTCCAGAGCGAATTCATATCGGCGAGCCAGGCTGTACAGCAGTCGCCTGCCAGCCGGGTCGGCACCGTCGTGCGCCCGGTACATTTCGTTCATGGCATTCAAATAGAGATCGGTCACCTCCAGCCACCAGGTCGGCGCTGGCTCCGTAGCGGCGTAATGCTTCATCACCATGTTCGGCACGGGGAACGCAAACCCGATATCGTGTTGATCGATCAGATCGGTCGCCTTTTCGATCTGATTCCAACCGATGATCGACCGTTCCGAGATACCTCCGCCGCCGGCATTCGGCCGCAGCAGGTCCTCGTATGCCTGTTCCGGCGTGATGGACGCATCGAAGGCGACTCGCGAAAGATAATGCACGGTCGGATCGAGATCGCCGGCAATCCAATATCGCGTGGAATAGCCGGCCCATCCCGAGCTGCGCAGGCCCTTCACCAGTTTTTCCAGGTGTCGGGTTGCCAACTGGGGCAGAATGCCGACATTGTCATCCGCCAAGGTGAAAATCAGCGACGGATCGGCCGACTGTTGCCTCGATCGCTTGGTCACCGGCAGTGTGTTCAGCAAGTCCGCGTTGGCAGCCACGCGGCGGGCGGTATAGTCCACCAGATGCACGCTGCCCGCGTCTTTCGGCAGCAACTTGTCCAGATGCGGGTAGAACACCGGATCGACTTCCATGACGTACAGCTCGACCGACTTGCCGTCCGGGCGCTGCAACCGCTTGGGGTCGTTCAGCCAGGTCTGCAAGAAATCAAGTGAGGTCACATTGCCGCGAACCGCCTTCACGCCGCGGTCGCCCGAGATCAAGGTGGATCGCTTCGCCGCCGTTTGTTCCAGGTCGTTCAAGCGGACGGTTTTGCCGAGTCCGGTTCGGGCGGTCAGCCGATCCCAGGCCGATTCGGTATGTTCTTCCCATTCCGGGAATTCGGGCAGCGTAAGGTAGATTGCGTCCAACGTCGGATAGGCGTTCAGATACGACTGCAATTGGGCTGTCGCGAGTTCCGCCAGCCGTGCGTCATCCGGCCGCTGCTTTGCGCCGGGGCCAACGGTGAGATTTGCGAGCTGGTGAATCACCTTGGCTTCCGGGAGCGCGGCGGCAAACTCCTTCGGGAACTCCAATGGCGAAAAGGCCAACCCCACCGTCATTCCCAATCGGTGCGATTCGTCGATGATGCCGCGCACCAGTTGCATCCCGGCCTGCGTCAGTTCTTCATAGTTCTTCTTGCCCGCCAGATCGGGGTTATAAAACTCCTTTGCTCCTTTGAAGATCGATCGGCCCGCGACGTCGCCGTCGATCGGATAGCGGTAGCCGTACCAGAGCATCGCCGTCTGTTTCTTGATGCCGGCGAATTCGTAGTGCGAGAATGGCTGCCAGGGGTAAACCGAAAGCAGCACGCGGTTGAACTTCTGTTTAGCGAGTTGCCGCAACATTCGCTGGTGTTCGGCGATTCCCCACGATTCCGGGCCGATTGGAAAATCGTTGATGGTGCGCCAGCATCGCGAGCGCAGATTTGGTTCCTGCACGAGATCCCAGCCGTCGACGCGGAACTTTGGCGATTCGGCGGGATAGGCATCGCCATGGAGCTGATAACGGATGCCCCACTGGTGCCCCAATTCGTAAACGGCCCACAAAGTCGCCACCGGGCTCCCCCCGCCGACGACGAGTTGTGTGCCGTTCTTGGCGGGAACAGTGCGGACGACAATTCCTTGATCGCTGCGCGCTGGCCAGGCGTCGCCGATTGCCGCTTTCACGGCCGGATTGGTCGCCGGCGACCCGATCAAGATTTCCGCTCCGCCGCTCGCCGACGATTTCGCCGCGATCTTGGCCTGCATTCCCCACAACTTGTCGAGGTGACCTTGCAGCTCTTCCGCCGCAAGCTTCTCCAGCGCCGGCGCATTGTCCGCGATCACTATCGTGACCGGCGAAGCGGGCTGCGCGAGGCAGATCGCGCTGCAGAGCGCGAAATGTGCAAAGACAAGCACCCTGGTGATTTGCAAACTCGATGTCATCGTGTGCCCTCCGGTTCGGCGATGCAGAGGATTTTCTCCTTGGTGCGGAAATAGATCCGGCCGTCGGCGATGGCCGGCGTGGCGATCAGGCTGTCACCCAAGTCATTTTTCGCCAGGATTTCCAGGGTGTGGCCCTGTTTCAGCACGACCACGAACCCGTTCTCGCCGGGCACATAGATCTTTCCATCGCCGGCGACGGGCGACGCAAAATACTCGCCCAGGTTCTGCAATCGCCGCGTCATCCAATGAGTGTCGCCAGTCGCGACATCGAACGAACTGCAGATGCCCCCCTTCTTGACGACGAACAGTTGATCGCCGACGACGATCGGGGAGGACATATTCGACGGTGCCTTGTTGGTGAGATTCCAGTGGAGATGCGACTTGGTCACATCGCCCCGGCCACCCCCTTTGATCGCCTGAACGATACTGCCGCCGGCAGCCATGTTGGTCGGCGACTGGAAGGCATGATCGAGCTCGTCACCTTCCAGGAAGCCGTCTTTGTTCTTGTCGGCCTTGGTGAATTTGTCGCCGAATTCCTTTGGGACCTCGGTACGTGACAGCTTGCCGTCCTGGTTGGTGTCTTTCCACTCCAACAGCGCGAACTTCAAAATGCGTTCCGTGTCGCCGTAACTTTGGGCCGACAAATAGATGACGCCGTCCCGGACGACCGGCGAGGTCATGATCGTCCGCAGCAGCGTATTGCAGGTCCAGAGTTCCTCGCCGGTCGCCGGATCGTAGCCTTTCATCTTGCCGGTACCGGCGACGACGATTTCCGTCCGCTCCGGCGTTTCACAAAGGACCGGTGTGGCGTAACCGCCGAGCATATCCGGACGGGGCGTTTTCCATTTCACGCTTCCGCTGCGCTTGTCAATCGCGATCAGGTAGGAACTCAAATCGTCGTCGCTGCAGTGGATGACGGTGTCCTCGTACAAAACGGGCGAGGCGGCGGCCCCCCAGTCCATCAGGTAATTCGGCACTTCCAGCGGCGCGCGCCAGAGTTCTTTACCGGTGCGCGCGTCGAGGCCGAGGATCCCCAGCGTACTGAGGTAGACGTAGACGCGCTCCGCGTCCGCGGTCGGCGTCGACGACGCTGGGACATTGGGCTGCACGATGGCTGGCAGCGGGCCGGTCGCAAACGACGATTTCCAGATCAGGTTGCCGGTTGCCGCATCGTGGCAGAAAACGGAGAACTCCTGGGGTCCGGTCATGGCGGTATTGATCACTCGGCCCGCCACGACAATCGGCGAACTCACGCCTTCTCCTAACGTCGCTTCCCAGCGAAGCTTGTCGGTTGCGGAGAATTGAACCGGCAATCCCTTGCTGGTCGATACCCCGCTGCAATTCGGGCCGCGAAACTGCGGCCAGTCTTCCGCGTTGGCGATGACTGGCAGCAATAAGAACAGACAGCAGCGCTCGCAAAGTCGCAAAGTCACGCAGACGAAACGCAAAATCGATGACGGCTTCATTCCATTCACCCGGGGAAGGCAGGACCATGCTGTTCAGAAACGACGGCCATTATCCCAGGCGGCCCGCCGCGATCAACTGCGTAGCGGCGGCAAGACCGCCACCGCTGCACGGCCCAGCCCTCAGCTGGGAGAACCGATTTATCAGCCCAGGGTTACGGTGCTCAACTCGTTCGGCACAAAGGCTGGGCAACTTCGTCGACTTCTCAACGGCGGGGGCGAAGACGGTGGACTATTCCTTTGGCAAAGGAGATGCCGGTCTATGAAGTAATACCGGTCGCGCAACCGATACCTGCTAACGGAATCAGGCGTTTGGGGCGAGGCAAGGGGGAATGGGATGGCAAGGCAAGCAAAGCGCGAGTGGGCGGCGGTAATTCGAGGAATCTGGGGAGCATGGACAAAGCGTGAGCGGCGACGCGCGACGCTGCGGCGTAAGGCACTCCGCTTTGAACCGCTGGAAGGCCGTTCGCTGTTGGCAACCGATCTGGCCACGATCTCGGGACGTGTGTTCAAGGACGTTACCGGGAATGGCTACAACGCCGGCGAGGAAGTTGCCGGCGCCGCCGTCGAACTTTTTCTGGACGATGGCGATTCCATTTTCGAGCCCGGAGCAGGGGACAATCTCTTGGCCAACACGACAACCAATGGGCTGGGGAATTATGCGTTCAATCGCTTGACGGCGGGGACTTACTTCGTGAGACAACCGGCGCAAGTCGTGGGAGCGGTGTCGTTGAATTCAACCGCAAGTTCCGCGATCACCATTACACCCTTGGAAGCACAGGGTGTCACGGGGACCAATATCGACGGATTCACGACGATCGGGCCATCGATTACTGCCTCGTTTCCAGCCGGATCGACGGCGCAGGGATCTCAAGTCGCCGCGGAGGCTCTGGGCGGCGAGCGGGATCTGTTCCTTGAACTTACCGCGGCCGCCAATGTGCTGGACGACGCCGATTTTCAGGCGGGCGGCGGTGTGTTGAACTGGAACGCCAATACCGGCGCACGGGGGCGCTATGTCGCCAGCTGGGACGGTGTCGATGGCAATGGCGGCGTTTTGGCGCAGGGTCTGGGCGGTATCGACTTGACGGATGCCGGCCTGAGCCAATTCCTGCGTATGGGAGTCTTCGGCACCGACAAACCGAATGGGACTGCTCAGGTGCGCGTCTATTCGAGTGCGGTTGACTTTTCGCAGTCGGCTTTGACGACGATTCCCCAAGTGCCCGCGGCTGCCGATGAGATCCTGTTTGACTACACGGCATTCACGGTGGGAGGCGGCACCGGCGCGACGTTGACCAATATCAATGCGATCGAACTGGAGATCATCGCCAACGATAACGCGATGCAAGGTCAGGTGACATTTTTCGCCGCGGTCGGCCCCACCGTGGAAACTCAGAATTTCGCCAACTTCACGCCAGCCGACCTGCGAATCGCCAAGACGGTCAACAATTCCACGCCGAACGTCGGCCAGAATGTGACGTTTACGATCACCGTCACCAACGACGGTCCCTTCGCCGCCTCGAACGTCGCCGTGTCCGATCCGTTGCCCGCCGGACTGAGCTTTGTCAGTGCCACGCCATCCCAAGGCAGTTACGTTTCAGCGACAGGAGTCTGGACGGTCGGCTCGGTTGCCAGCGCCGCGGATGCGACGCTGCAGATTGTGGCCACGGTAACAACTTCCGGAGCGAAGACCAACACCGCCGAGGTCAGCGCATCCGACCAATTCGACGTTGATTCCACGCCGGGCAACAACCTGGCGGCGGAGGACGATCAAGCCAGCGTCGTCGTGACACCGGCGATCGCCGACTTGTCGGTTACAAAAACCGTGGACAACAACGCACCGAACGTCGGGCAGAATGTGAACTACACCGTAACGGTATCCAACGCGGGCCCGGCGACGGCGACGAACGTCGCCGTGAGCGACGTCCTGCCTGGCACGCTGACTTTCGTGTCGAGCACACCCAGCCAGGGCGCCTATGTCAACGGCACCGGCGTCTGGACGGTCGGCTCGATCAATTCGGGTGCGAATGCCACGCTGCAGATTACGGCCACCGTCACCGTGGGTGGCACGACCACGAATACGGCGCAAGTCTCCGCCGCCGATCAGTTCGATCCGGACTCCACACCGGCGAACGGCGTCGCCGCGGAGGACGATCAAGCCAGCATTCCGCTGACGACGCCGCGACTTCTGACCAAGCGACTATTCCTGGCGGAGTAGCCGGGAAGTCGCCGATCAGCCAGTTCTTCCCGGACCATTCCCCGTTCCCAGCTTGGGCAGTGCGCCGTAGAATCCAGCGATTCGACGATCCCAAGGGAGTCTATTATGAACGCATCTGCCGCGGCTGTGGCCTCCGGTGCCACGGCGAGGATATTCAATTTTTCTCCCGGCCCTGCCGTGCTCCCGCTGCCTGTGCTGGAAAAGATCCAGCAGGAGATGGTCTGCATGCCAGGCAAAGGACTTTCGATCCTGGAGATGAGCCATCGCGATCAGGCATTTCTGGACATCCTGGCGGCGACACAGGCCAGCTTACGGCAATTGCTCGGCATACCCGCCGGCTACAAGATCCTGTTTTTGCAGGGCGGTTCGCGGATGCAATTTTCCATGGTGCCAATGAACCTGCTGCGTGGCGGCGGCAAAACGGCGGAGTACATCCTGACGGGCTCCTGGGGGAAGAATGCGCTCAAGGAAGCCGTGAAAGAGGGTCCGACGCGTGTTGTCTGGGACGGTAAGGCGGATAACTACAATCGTTTGCCGCGGTCGAGTGAATACCAATGCCGCGACGATGCCGCTTACCTGCACTTCACGTCCAATGAGACCATCGAGGGAGTGCAGTTCCTGGACGAACCGCCGGCGGGCGCGGCGCCGCTGGTCTGCGATGCGTCGAGCGATTTCCTTTGTCGACCGTTGCCGATCGAGCGTTACGGGCTGATCTATGCCTGCGCTCAGAAGAACGCCGGCCCGGCGGGAGTCACCGTCGTGATTATTCGCGACGATCTTCTGGCCCGGTCCCAGGATAGCCTGCCTGGTTACCTAAGTTACCGCGGGCACGCCGACGAAGATTCGTTGTGGAATACGCCCAATACCTTTGGCATTTATGTGGTCGGCCTGGTCGCCCGCTGGCTGCTCGACGAAGTCGGCGGACTCGACAACATGCTGCGACGCAATCGAGACAAGGCGAACCGTATTTATGAACTTCTGGACGAATCGCCCGATTTTTACCAGGGGCATTCCCAGCCTGAATCGCGATCGCTGATGAATGTCACCTTCCGCTTGCCGTCGGCCGAGATTGAAAAGGCGTTTTTGTCGGAAGCCGAGCGCCGCGGCTTGCGCAGTCTGAAGGGACACCGCAGTGTGGGCGGCATCCGGGCTTCGATCTACAACGCGATGCCACTGGAAGGAATCGAAGCATTGCGGACGTTTCTGTGCGAGTTCCGCGACCGTTGCCGCAAGTGACATTCCCTGGAGAGAAAGCGATCGATCATGAGTCGTCCCGCATCGCGAATCATTGTGCTTGATACGATCTCGCCCGAGGGGCTGGCGCTGCTCGACGCAGCCGGCAGCGCCATCCGCTACGAGGTTCGTACGGGGTTGAAGGGGGCGGAATTGCGCGGAGCGCTGGCCGAGTTCGACGGAGCGATCTGTCGCAGCGGCGTGAAAATCACGGCCGAAGCGTTGGAAGGAAATCGCCGCCTGCGCGCGATCGTCCGGGCCGGTGTGGGGACCGACAATATCGACAAAAATGCCGCTACCCGGCTCGGCATCGTAGTGATGAACACGCCGACCGGTAATACGCTCAGCACCGCCGAACATGCATTTGCCTTGATGCTGGCCTTGTCCCGCAACATCGCGGCCGCCCATCAAAGCCTGGCGCAAGGCAAGTGGGAACGCAACGCCTACATGGGTTCGCAGCTGGCCGACAAGACGCTGGGCATCGTCGGCCTGGGACGGATCGGCCAGGAAGTGGCCAAGCGGGCGGTGGCATTTCAGATGCGCGTTATCGGATTCGATCCGTTTCTATCGGCGGAGCAGGCCGCCAAACTGGGAATCGAGCGCGTGGAAACCGTGGCGGAAATGCTGCCACGCATCGATTACCTGACCGTCCACACACCGCTGACCGCCGAAACGAAACATCTTATTTCGATCAAGGAACTGGAGCTGCTGCGGCCGGGCGTGCGATTGATCAATTGCGCGCGGGGTGGCATCTACGATGAGTCGGCGTTGGCGGAAGGATTGCGAAGCGGAAAACTGGCTGGGGTCGCACTGGACGTCTTCGAGACCGAACCATGCACCGACAGCCCGCTGTTCGCCATGAAGAATGTACTCTGCACGCCGCATCTCGGCGCCAGCACCGAGGAAGCGCAGACCCAGGTGGCGGTCGAAGCGGTCCAATTGCTGTTGAATTTTCTCCGCACCGGTGAAGTCCGCCATGCCGTGAATATGGCGTCGATCGATCCCAAGACGCTGGAGACGATGCGCGGGTTCTTGAATGTCGCCTACCGACTCGGTCGTGTCCTGGCTCAATGGCACGACGGCGGAGCGTCAGGCTGCAACCTGCATTACCGCGGCGAGGTCACCCGGAAAGACACACGATTACTCACCGCCGCATTCTGCGCCGGGTTGCTGGAAGGCGCGATGGACGACGAGGTCAACATCGTGAATTCGGAGGTGCTGCTGCGCGAACGGGGAATCCAGCTCCGCGAGGAATCGAGAACCGATCTGGGGGCATTCAGTTCCTCGATTACCGCCGAGCTGCTCTGTAACGGCAAGTCGTTTACGGCCGGAGGAACGCTGTTTGGCCAGGATATGCCCCGACTGATTCGACTGGGCCAGTATCGATTGGAGGCGTATCTCGACGGCTACCTGTTCCTGTTCACGCACCGCGACGTGCCGGGGATCATCGGCAGCGTGGGCACGATCTTCGGCAGACACCAGGTGAACATCGGTCAGATGTCGGTCGGTCGCGCCGGGTCCGCGCCGGGCGGCCAGGCGATCGGCGTCATGAATCTCGACAGCCCTCCACCGCAATCGGCATTGGACGAGTTGACTCGCAATCCCGATATTACTTCCGCACGCGTGATTGCCTTGCCGGCCGCCGATCAGCTTCCGGTCTGGCTGCAGGCGTAGATCGGCTACGGCCGTGAGTAAATTCCAGCCCGACGCGGAGCGACATGACGGGCCGATACCCTCGCCGCAGCCCTCGCCGCCGGCTGAGCGGCCCCTCGAGCGGCTGCTCGAGCAATCGTGCGAAGAATTGCGCGGCGTCGAGCGGCTGCTCTGTAACACGGTGGGACGGGGCCAGTTTGCCAGGGCGTTTGCGCGAGCCAATCCTGGCGCGCAAGTGACCTGTTTTTTGCGGGACCTCTATGACTGGCAACAGTGCATCCCGTTCCGGGCGCCGG
>Ga0233425_10008831_pt1 | contig 13118 bp, 16 predicted proteins | sample Watercolumn_Towu_2_FD_181712 | JGI IMG/M metagenome (GOLD analysis project Ga0233425, IMG submission 181712) | Freshwater microbial communities from Lake Towuti, South Sulawesi, Indonesia - Watercolumn_Towuti2014_140_MG | ecosystem: Environmental > Aquatic > Freshwater > Lake | place...
GCGGCTTCCCGCCGGGCTGGGCCGAGTGGAACGACCGGTTCCGCGACGACGTGCGCGGCTACTGGAAGGGCGATGCCGGACTGCTGCCGGGGCTCGCCTCGCGCATCACGGCCTCGGCGGACAAGTTCAACAAGCGCGGGCGCAAGCCGTGGGCTTCGGTGAACTTCGTCACTGCGCATGACGGCTTCACGCTCAACGACACGGTCTCCTACAACGAGAAGCACAACGAGGCGAACGGCGAGGGCAACCGCGACGGGCACGGCCACAACCTGTCCTACAATTACGGCGTCGAGGGCCCGACCGACGATCCCGAGATCCGGGCGGTGCGCTTGTCGACACCAACCTGCCCGAGAGCCAAGTGGCCGCCTCCATTCAGGCCGGTGCCGATTACGACGTCACCGGGCGCTCGATGTTGGCGCTGGTGCTGCGCCCGGATGCCTGCGCGGCGACCTCCGCCGTCGAGCGCTCCTTCACCCACGTTATGCAAGCCTTTGAGCGCGCGAGCGCCGAGCGCGTCGCCTTCGGGCCGGTCCACGCTACGGCAGCGTGAGGAAGTCCATCCGCGATTGTCCGTCGTCAGATGATGCGAGGCGATTCGGGGCGCTAGGGAACGGAGGCTCGGGCCCATCTGGAGTGAGAGGTTAGGCCGCCTGCGCGTGGTGGCGCAGGCGGCGATTCATAAGGGTCAAGTTCTTGATCCGCGCCACCTCACGCCGGGTGGCCGCGCCACGGGCAAGGTAGACGTCGGCGGGAGGGATCCGCCCAGGATCTCGTGAGCTAGAACATGGTTGTAGTGTTATGCGAAGGCAGCGATCCGCGCCTGCAACTCGCCACCCTTTCTCAAATTACATCCTGACACCACGCGACGGGTATGAGCCCCGTTCACCTGAAGCGGACCTTGATGAGCCTGCGCGGTTGTTCCCTGATGAAAGGGGGAGCCCTCATCTGGGAACCTGGACTTGCAGAGCTGAACGTCTTGGCTGAGTTCAACCCTAACCACCCGCAGCGGCTAGGACCAGGCGTGGCCTCGTAGCGAAGGACCAGCTGCGGTCTTCGGCAGCGCCGTCAATTTGACTTGGTAACGGGCCGGCTACGACTTCGCTGCGAGCAGTTCCTGCAGACTGAGATCAGTTGCGCGAACGATCCGTTGGCGAGTTTGCGCAATGGTGGCGTCGTGCAACATCGCGATGGCGGCCTGCTGCAGCGAGCGAAACTAATGAAGGCGCGCGACCGGGTCGGCCCACGCGCCGTGCGGACCGAACGAGACATTGTACAAGCTCACGCGCTAAACGCTCATCAAGGTCTTGGAAAGCCGGCGACGTTCGAACCTTCGCAGCTTGATCGTGAACACGACTGACGTCTGCTGCGCAAGCAGAGATCTGCGCTTGGCGACGAGGCTTGCTAGGTTGCCTGTTGAATGACCGCGTCATTGCCCTGTTCGTGTTGATGGCGATCAGCGGCACATCTCTGGAGTGGACAGGAGGTAGGCCGGCAGACCGCGATAAGGCAGTGGCCGTACCATTTCTCGGTTCCGAAAGATCCGCCGATTGAACGCGCAAGTTCCTTCGGCGCGCCTCGGAACTGACCTGCGCTTGCTGCGTTACGCGCGTGTGCGGCTCTGGCTCAACGAGCTTGAGGGCGCGCTCCTGAGGCTTGGGGAGACATAGTGGCCAGAGCCGAGTGCTCTGGAGGCTGCCGTTCCGCTGTTGCAGGAGGGCATGAAACATATCGCCGCCCGGACGGAAGGCGAGCGGTATCCTGTGGGTTGCCTGTGTTCGTAGAGGCCGCCGTTGGGGCCTCAGTTATCGGTCCGAGGTTTTTTCCTGATCTTTGCTTCTGGGAAGGAGGGTCAGATGCTGGAAAGAGCAAACCACAATTATAGAACAATCTCGTACTTGGTCACCGGCACGCTTGGCGCGGTGCTGCTCGCTTCGCCTTGGCTGACCGCCTTGGGCGAGTCGACCCAAGTTGCGGCCTGCGCGGCTTCTGGGGGCGCGCTTCTCCTGCGCCTCAGCCTGTCGTCTCTCCTGCATCCGCGTGAGTGGAAGGTAAAAGGGAGGATGGTGGTGGGCGCCATGGTCGCGCTCGCGCCCTGGGCTCTGGGGATGAACGAAGCCTCGCCGTTGTCCTGGCTCTTCCATCTCGTTGGGCTGATCACCTTCTCTCTCGCGGTGGCAGAGTTCTGGCCCACCCTCGCGGCAGAGGTTCGCTCGACACGCGTCGCTCGCTGGACCGAGGCGGCGGCACGCTTCCTGTTCGGGAGAGGGAGGCTGCCATGTTGACTTGGTTCGTGCTGACCAACGTGATGAGCTCGGGTCTCTTGGTCCTGATGGCTCCCGTGCCGTTCCTGTTGCTTCTTCGCTACCCGACACAGCCAGTGGATACCGCTCCGCAGGAGGCACGGGACGGACCATTTCCACTACCGACCTGGGGATCGTTGGCCGCGCGGAGTGCGAGAGCAAGCAGTAAAGTTTCGGGGCATCGCAACACAGCGGGTTGGCAGCCCGGATCGGCAGCCCATAGCCGGAGCGATGCACCGTCTCCCGGAACGAGAAGCCCCAGAGAGGCAGGCAGCCCTCGTCCAGAATTCCGCAGGGAGAATCCCGTTCTCAGTCACGGCGAAGAACGCGCCGTCGCGGGGCTGGGCGGGAACGTCTCGCGATCGCGTGGGGGGCGGACCGACATGCCCAGGAGCAAGCGGAGCGTTGGGCGCCGACCCAAGTGTCGGGACGCTACCTTCGAAAGATTGGATCGCGTGCAGCGATAAGGATGCGGCGCTTGCAGGAAGTAATCGTGCACGGTCGCGACGACCTACCGACCACCGACGTTCGAAGGGGAGGCCGAAGGCTTCACGGCTGCATGTGATCGGCGGCCAGACGAGGAACCAGCAAAGTGGCGAAAAGTTCTAACAATCAAGTATTCAATAATACACGGAGGGCTTAATGAGGCTTCAGCGCTCTAGCTGCAATATTCTCGTGCAAAGCTCAAACGTCGACTTGGGCAGCGTTCTGCCGGATTATGCGCGTGCTGGCATCATGCAGGTTGCAAGTAAGTACATTGGCAACCTCAACATAGCGGCAGTGCATTTCAATAGGGAAGGGGGTGGATATAGATGTACCGTCAACCTCCAGATGGGGGCACTGCCGATGATGAGCGGCGAGGCTGATCACAGGAACGCTTACGCCGCATTCCGGAGGGCTCTCGAGAAGGTCGCGAAGCAGCTACGAAGGGCGAAGCGCGAACTGCGTGAGGACAAGCCCCAGCGCCTCGACAAGGGCATCTTCCTGTACGAGCCGGGAGAGGTCGGACGTCGAGCCAATCGCCAGTCCGATGGAGATGCTCCAGCATTACGGCACCTCCTCGAGGATGCCAGCGGGTGGATGCCGCTGGAGGTTGGCAGCGGAGACGGAGCAGATAGCATTGCGGCACAGTGATCTGACGTATGGATGACCCTCGCTGGTCGGGCAGCAAGGATGCATACCTGTAACACTGGGCATGTGGGCCTTCGCTTCCTGCCGCACTCGGAAGCCACGGTATCGAGTGGCTTGGACCATTGCTCGTGTCCGCTCTCGCGATCTTTCGGGCTCCCTCGATTCGCCTCACCAACCGGTTACCGGTGCGGCCGCTGAGTCCGCCGAAATGTCTGGCCTCGGGCCAGTCCGTCCGAAAGGCAGGCTCCCCAGCGCCTCCGGCCCGCGCAGCCCTAAGATCATGTCATTGGCCGCTTCAATGCCGCGGTCTCTTCCATTCCACGCCGCAACGATGATTTGCGGAGGCAGGATCCTTGAGCGACAATCCTTATGACGTTCTTGCAATCAAACGCGACGCATCGGCCGAGGAAATCCAGCGGGCGTTCCGCAAGCTGGCGAAGAAGCATCATCCCGATCTGAATCCCGGCGATCCAAGGGCTGCCGAGGCGTTCAAACGGATTTCGGGGGCCTACGACATCCTCGGCGATCCGGAGAAGCGAGCGCGCTTCGATCGCGGAGAGATCGACGCGTCGGGCACGGAGAAGCCGCCGCACCGGTTCTACCGCGACTTCGCCGACGCCAGCGACGGACATCCCTATGCCTCGGCGGCAGGTTTCGAGGACATGACCGGCACGGACGACCTCCTCTCGGAGCTCCTACGACGTCGTACCGGAACGAGCTTCCGCATGCGCGGAGCCGACCGCCACCTGCGACTTCCGATCGATTTCCTGGAGGCGGTGAACGGCACTATCAAGCATGTCGTCCTGCCGGACGGCACAGCGCTCGATTTTGTCGTTCCGGCCGGCGTAAGCGACGGGCAGATTTTGGGCTTGGCAGGCAAGGGGGAGCCCGGCCTGGGCGGTGCACCGCCCGGCGATGCTCTGGTCCAGTTGGAGGTGCGTCCTCACCGACGGTTCCGCCGCGAGGGGGACGACATCCGGCTTGATCTACCCATCTCCTTGACGGAAGCCGTGCTCGGCGGTCGCGTCGAGGTCCCGACGCCGACCGGTCGGGTGACCATGTCGATCCCAAAGGGGTCCAACACCGGCAAGGTGCTGCGGCTGCGCGGTAAGGGCATGCCGCGGCCTCAGGGCGGACATGGCGACATGTACGTCACCCTGCAGGTAGTGCTGCCAGAGAACGATCCGGATCTGGAGACGTTCGTCACACACTGGCAGCGCGGGCTTGCTCACAATCCGCGTCGCGACCTGGAGCGCGAAGCATGACGCGCGAAGAATTCTGCAGTCGTCTCGGTATCCGGAGCGCAACGCTCCAGCTCTGGACTTCCGAGGGTTGGCTCTTGCTGGATGACACCGGGTCGTCCAGTGCGAGCCTGTCGGAGATCGACCTGGCGCGAGGGCAGCTGATCCGGCACCTCGGCGACGAGTTCGGAGTCAACGCAGAGGGAATCGGGATCATTCTCGATCTCCTCGATCAGGTGCACGGACTTCGATCCGTGCTCCGGGAAGTGCTGCAGAGCTCTGCTGCCAGGGCGGAACGCTGAAACAGATCGACGTTGGCTGTCCGGATCTCCTAGGAATGCCACCTCTTGGGCACTTTAGAAAGCGAACTGCATTTCCTAGACACCCGCATCTCAGGAGACGTGCATGCCGAACAGGAACCCGGCAGGTTGGATGCTGGCTGAGGCCATCGACGCCCTGACGCGAGCGGAGCGAATGCACCGCGAGTTGTTCCGGCCTCAACGCCCGACTGCGCAGCGCGAACCTGCTTGGGAACCGCCAGTGGACGTTCTCGAGACCGACAGGGCAGTCCTCGTTCTGATCGCCCTGCCGGGAGTGGATCCAAACCAGGTCACTGCGTTGATTGAGGACGGATGTCTTCTCGTGCAGGGGAAGCGCGTGCTGCCACCCGAGTTGAGGAACGCCGTCATCCATCGACTTGAGCTGCCGCAGGGGCGCTTCGAGCGCAGGATCCTACTGCCGACTGGTCGCTACTCCGTCCGACACTTCGCGGCCGACGGCTGCCTCGTCGTGCAGCTCGATAAGATCCGCTGAGGAGGCGCTTCTCTTGGCTCATCTCGACAGCCTCTGTGGAACGTCCAACGGCGACGCGAACGATCCGCATGCTGCGGTTTCAAATCCCACTCTTCCGGAAGACGGCCTCATTCTGGTGCCTGCCAGGAATACCGTGCTGTTCCCTGGCATCATCGGTCCGATGATCCTGGGACGCGCGAAGTCCATTGCAGCGGCCCAGCGCGCCGTGCGCGAGGAGCGTCCTATCGGCATTCTCATGCAGCGGGATGCCAGCATCGAAGATCCTGGCCCGGACGATCTCTACCATTTCGGTACGATCGCCAACATCGTCCGGTACATGACTGCGCCGGATGGAACCCATCACGCCATCTTCCAAGGCACACAGCGATTCCGCGTACTCGACTATCTCCCGGGCACTCCCTTCCCTATCGCGCGGGTGCTTCAAATTTCTGAGCCCGAAATCCAGACACCGGAGGTCGAAGCACGTTTTCGTCACCTGCAGAGCCAGGCCGTCGAGGCTCTGCAACTCCTTCCCCAAGCTCCACAGGAACTCATCACAGCCCTTCAGGCGACGACCTCACCTGCCGCGCTTACCGACCTCGCAGCGGCGTACATGGATATCGGGCCGGAGCAGAAGCAGGAAATCCTGGAGACCGTCGATCTCATACAGCGCATGGATAAGGTCCTGCGGCTCTTGGCCGAGCGGCTGGAGGTTTTGCGCCTCACTAAAGAGATCGGACTTCAGACAAAAGCGGCCATCGATGAGCGCCAGCGGGAGGTTATCCTGCGCGAGCAGATGGCCGCCATCCAGCGCCAGCTCGGCGAGAACGACGGCCGAGCGCAGGAGGTGGCTGAGCTTAGTGACGCGATCACGCGGGCGCAGATGCCCGAGGAGGTGGAGACGCAAGCGCGCAAGGAATTGCGCCGTTACGAGCGGATGCCGGAGGCGGCAGCTGAGGCCGGCATGATCCGCACCTATCTCGATTGGCTGATCGAGCTGCCCTGGGCACTGCCGAAGGAGAAGCCCATCAACATTGCCGAGGCGCGGCAGATCCTAGACGCTGACCACTTCGGTCTCGAGAAGATCAAAGCGCGCATCATTGAGTACCTCGCGGTGCGCAAGCTCGCGCTGAACGGCAAGGCACCGATCCTGTGCTTCGTGGGGCCACCCGGCGTGGGCAAGACCTCGCTCGGCCAGTCGATTGCACGCGCGATGGGACGGAGCTTCGTCCGGGTGAGCCTTGGTGGGGTGCACGACGAGGCCGAGATCCGTGGACATCGGCGCACGTACGTTGGTGCGATGCCGGGCAACATCATCCAAGCTGTCCGGAAGGCAGGATCCCGCGATTGCGTTGTGATGCTCGACGAGATCGACAAGATGGGCCGCGGAATCCAAGGTGATCCCTCCGCCGCCATGCTGGAAGTTCTCGACCCTGAACAGAACGGTACGTTTCGCGACAACTATCTCGGCGTCCCGTTCGATCTGTCCCGCATTGCGTTCATTGCCACCGCCAACATGCTGGACACGATACCAAGCCCGCTGCGCGATCGAATGGAGGTCATCAGCCTGGCCGGCTACACGGAGGACGAGAAGCACGAGATCGCGCGCCGCTACCTCGTCCGCCGCCAGCTTGAGGCGAACGGGCTGACGCCAGAGCAGGTCGAGGTCGAGGATCAGGCTCTCACGGAGATGATCCGTGCATACACCCGCGAGGCGGGCGTTCGAAACCTGGAACGTGAGATCGGGCGGCTCTTCCGCCACGCGGCCGTCCGGATTGCCGAAGGTAGTGCGGATAGAGTCCGCTTCGGGGTTGGTGAGCTTGCTTCCGTCCTCGGGCCACCTCGGTTCGAGAACGAGGTCGCGATGCGCACAAGCGTGCCCGGCGTCGCAACAGGACTAGCTTGGACGCCGGTGGGTGGCGACATCCTGTTCATTGAAGCAACGCGTGCGCCCGGCCAGGGCAATCTGATCCTCACCGGGCAGCTGGGTGATGTCATGCGCGAGAGTGCGCAGGCGGCCCTGAGCCTCGTTAAGAGCCGAGCCGGGGCGCTTGGGATTGATCAGGCTGTCTTCGAGAAGAGTGACATCCACGTTCACGTACCGGCCGGTGCAACGCCCAAGGATGGGCCCAGTGCTGGTGTGGCGATGTTCAGCGCCCTGACATCCTTGCTCACGGATCGCTGTGTGCGCAGCGACACGGCCATGACGGGAGAGATCTCCTTGCGAGGGATGGTCCTACCGGTGGGCGGCATCAAGGAGAAAGTCGTCGCCGCCGCGGCGGCGGGCCTGTCGCGGGTGATGCTCCCGGCGCGCAACCGCCGCGATTACGAAGAGATCCCCCGAAGTGCGCGCGCGGCGGTCGAGTTCGTCTGGCTTGAGAACGTCGAGCAGGCAATCTCCGCTGTGCTAGACGAGCATGAGGCAAGACACAGTCCAGTGACCTAGCCAGAGTAGCGTGGCGAAGATACTGATCCCCTGTGCTTTTGCGTCAAAACGGAAGGTCAGATGCTTTATTAGTCATTATGACCATCGCGCCGAAGCTCTGTGGGCGAGATCACCTTCCGCAGCCGGTTGTTCTTCGGGCTCCGATTGGCCGTGTGCATCAGGTGCCCGTCCGCGATCAGCGCCTGGACGGCCGTCGGAGGACATGGGAGAGTGGCCGCCACGTCGCGGCCCGCTGCCTCGAACTTCGGCGTCATGCCGATCTGGTGCTGGCAAGCGTCAGGGACAGCGTGACAGATCGGACTCCCCAAGCTGACGCTGAGGCCCGCTGAGGGACGTTTTTCTTGACGATCGCCAGCTGATTGCCCTTGTCAGGGACCAGCATCAAGTCAGCCTCAGACGGTCCGGCAGCTGTTTCGGACAACAGATTCCCAGAACGATCTTGTTCTTTCGGCAGTTTGCTCAGGAACCTGACGATTGCGAGGCTTGAGGCGAGTAGGTCCTACGCCCTCCGGCTTCGACGTCGTGAAGTCATGCACCCCCAATCAGGCTGAGGAGCTCTCCTATGGATGTTGTCATGAGCCTGTTCATCGGTCATCTGGCTTTCGCAGGCCGGCTGTAACTGAAAGCCGAGACAAAGATAGGTATAATGGCACGCCCGCCGGTCTGCATGGCGCTAGTTGCCCCGGGCGAGGTGCAACCCAGGCGGGAAGGGAAGCAAGCGTGACGCTGCTGCAGCGGGCACGGCACAAGGGGCACGAGGGCGGATCTGAATGGGCTGGTCACTACCAATTGGCGTCGTGAAGGGCACGGTGATCCGTGTCCACATCACCTTCCTGCTCTTCCTCGCATGGATCGGCGTGGTTGCCTTCGTCCGAGGTGGACAAGGCGCAGCGCTGCAGAGTGTCGTGTACATCGTCCTGCTGTTTCTCTGTGTGCTGCTGCACGAGTTCGGGCATGTCTTTGCCGCCCGACGCTACGGCATCCAGACGCCGGAAATCACGTTGCTGCCCATCGGCGGCGTCGCACACCTAGAGCGAGTTCCCGAGAAGCCGACACAGGAACTCGTGGTTGCACTTGCCGGTCCCGCAGTGAACATCGCCATCGCGGCGTTGCTCTTTCTTGTGCTTGGCGGTTTGGCTTCAGAAGCTGGTACAGAAGTTGCCAACCCCGGGGTTAGCCTCCTGGAACGCCTTCTGTGGGTCAACCTGTTCCTGGTTGCCTTCAACCTGATCCCGGCCTTTCCGATGGATGGCGGGCGCGTGTTGCGCGCCATCCTGGCGCATCGTCTCGGCTACGCACGCGGTACCCAGATCGCTTCCCGCGTCGGACAGGCACTCGCCTTCGTGTTCGGCCTCTGGGGCCTACTTGGCGGTAATCCGCTGCTGATGTTCATCGCGTTCTTCGTCTACATGGGTGCTGCCTCTGAAGCTCATGCTGTGCAGATGCGCCAAGTCTTGCGCGGCTTGCTGGCGGCGGACGTGATGATCACGCGCTTCGAGAGCCTACGGCCGGGTAGTCAGGTCGAGGATGCGGTGCAGTGCCTGATCACTACGACACAACACGAGTTCCCCGTTGTAGATGGGATGGGACACCTGCGAGGCGTGCTCACTCGAGACGACATGATCCGTGCCCTCCGTGACCGAGGTCCTGAAACTTCGGTGATGGAAGTGATGCGTTCCGACATTCCTGTGGTGCGGGACCGCCAGCCGCTCGAAGGTGCTCTTCGTCTGATGCAGGAGAAACGGCTACCGGCAATTGGAGTAACGGACGCGTCTGGCAGGCTCGTGGGCCTGATCACGCCTGAGAACGTCGGCGAGATGATGATGGTTCAGACGGCGCGCCCTCAGCGGCGTCCATCCCCCGTACCGCGGATCCGGCCTTTCCTCTGAGCGAGGCAGAGTGACCTGACCGGTATTTTGGACCGAGCCGAGTGAGAGGCTACTGCATGGCCGCTGCCAAGGGTAGGCGGAAGGCCAGATCGGGAAAGCTGATTGGCGCGGGCGGCCGGTAGCCCAAGGACGAGTGCGGCCGGACGCGGTTGTAGGTGTTCTGCCACCGGGCGATCACGGCCTGGGCTTCCTTAAGTGAGTAAAAGATTTCTTGGCGCAGGCACTCGTCGCGCAGCTTACCGTTGAAGCTCTCACAGTACCCGTTCTCCCACGGCGAGCCCGGCGCGATGTACTGGATCTGCGGGCCTGTCTTGGCGACCCATTTGCGCAGTGCCTTCGAGATCATCTCAGGGCCGTTGTCGCAGCGGATGTGCTCCAGGATGCCATGCAGGCACATGGCGTCGGCCAGCGCCTCGATCGCGCCAAGGCTGTTGATGCGCCGTGCCACCTTCAGCGCCAAGCATGCCCGGCGGTGCTCATCGATCAACGTCAGGATGCGCAGGCTTCGCCCGTCATGGGTTTGCGCCTGAACGAAGTCGAAGCTCCAGACGTGGTTACGGTGAAGCGGACGCAGCCGCACGCACGAGCCGTCGTTCAGCCAGAGGCGGCTTCGGGGTCTATGTCGGCTGGGGACCTTCAGCCCCTCGCGACGCCAGATACGCTGAACCCGGTCCTTGCCTACCTGCCAGCCGTCTGCTTGCAGCAGCGCGGTGACACGGCGGTAGCCATAGCGCCCGTAATCGGACGCCAGGGCAATGATGGCGCGGGTCAGCGCATCCTCGTCGGCCGGCACGGTCGGCACGTAGCGTTGCGTGCCGCGGTGCTGACCGACGATCCGGCAAGCGTGACGCTCCGAGAGGCCGTACTTCTCCCGAATGCCGTCGACCGCCTGCCGGCGTCGCTCGGGGGCTACAAGTTTCCCGAGGCGACGTCCGCCAGCACCTGCTTCTCCAGGGATAGATCGGCCACGAGGCGGCGCAACCGAGCATTCTCGCGCTCAAGATCCTTCATCTTCCGGGCTTGATCGACCTGGAGGCCACCGTACTCCTTGCGCCAGCGGTAGTAGCTTTGCTCCGAGATCTCCGCCTCCTTGCACGCCAAAGCCAAACTCTTGCCCTGGGCGGTCTGCACCTCGATCTGGCGCAGCTTCAGCACGACCTGCTCTGCGCTCGTCTTCTGTCCTCGTCGCATGTCCGACTCCTTCGGTCCTAGCTGATCCTCTCAATCAGCCCGGTCCAAAGCCAGCCGGTCAGGTCAACATCGCAAACCTGCTGCAGTGCAGCACATTCGAGGTTGAGCCCTGCATGAGTGAATATATGGCTGAGACTGCAGCTGCGCGCTGAATCGTGACGTGGTGGCCGTCAGGATCGTGTGTCGGTGAGCCTTCCGATAGTCCGGGATAGGGTGCCTTCAAGACGTGAGCAGGCGGGCTGCCGTGGGGCTGTCGTAAGAAGCCGCCTGCTTAAGCAGGCGGCGTTGTCGGGCTCAAGACGGCAAACAGACCTGCCGGGTCTTCACCACCGATGGTGCCACCCGTGATAGTGCCAGCGCCACGGCCGATCGAATCCGACTCCGTGATAGCCCCAGGGCCGATCCCAGTACGGCCTGTAGAAGCGGGCTCGGTGCCATCCCCAGGGTCGACGCCAAGGCGGACCATAGAAGACCGGACCGTAGAAGTTCGGGCGACAGAAGCCGTAGAAGTTCCGGTGAAAGCCGGGGCCGCATCCATCGCGTGCCTCGGCCGACGAGCCGGTGCCGACCAATATTCCCAGGGCAAGGACGGCAGCACCTGCAAGTTTCCAGAGCATGGTTTGCACCTCCTTCAGGTGGGACAATCATCCACCCCAACCGTGCAACGAAAACGCACTCACCCGGTTCCGCGTTGCAGCGATACTGATTTTTCATAGTCACGCGGTGCGCTCTGCATCCGTTGCATCTTTTGGCGAGAGGCGGATCGCACTAGATCATTGCAAGGAGGAAGATCTGAGCATGGAGGTTGTCATGCGCTCAAGATTCCTTGCTGCGGCGATGCTGGTCTGCGCCGCGAACGTGCCGGACCCTTGTTCGGCCCAGCCTAGTGGCCGAGCAAGCGATATGGAGGGATCACGATCCCCGATCACGGCGCCGAACACCGCGCCGACTGGGCGCGTCGTGCCACGGCCAGGTAGCCTCGATCCAGCCACAGTACGGAACATCGAGAAGCGCACGAAGGAGCAAGAGGAGGATGCGTCAATCACACGGGGAATTTGCGTCGGCTGCACCTGATCCGCGACACTGACATCTATCTCCTTGCGTGTGCACTCTATTGGTTGAGGGCCTTTAGTTCGTTGGCAATGCAGTTAGGTGTTCTGAACGAGCATCCGAGCCGAAGCCTCGGGCCGGCCCACAGGATCGGGGAGGATCGATCGGCAGCCATCTATGGCTAAAGCAGGAGGATACATCAGATGAGCGAAAACGCGCCTTCAGACTGGAAAGGCACGACGCAACAAGGTTCAGGTTGGTCTTCGGTCATTGTCGATTCGCCGGTCCCCCCGGAGCAGGCCAACGAGAATACCACGCTTCAAGCGACGCGGGATTCCTGGAGCGGAGCAGAGCTGGTCGCCGCAATCCAGGCAGCGGGACGCTACGTTCGAGAGACCGATCAACAAACGCGAGCACTGACCAAGCGCTTGCAGGAACTGGTCGCCCAAGTCCGCGAGCAGCTGAGCGCTGCGGTCGGGCGAGCGGAGGCAGCCGAGGCGCGTGAGCGGGAGCTGCGCCGATGGGCCGAGGAAGCCGTCGAAGCTGCAGAAGAACGCACGCGGGCAGCGGAGATGCGGGCGCAACGAGCCGAGGCGTGGCTGGCTCGTGTCGCCGAGGCCGTTCAAGCGGAGTTTCCGGTCCGAGCCGAGGAAATTACTCAGGGGAAAGACCAGATTGCCGCCTGATCGAGCTGCCGTGGCGTCCTCGGCTGTTCGCAGTGCGCGGACTGTGGGCCGTCATCTGAATTCCGAGGTCCGGGTAATCTAGGTGAGCATTCGGAAAGACTCTGTCATCTTCTCGGCTTGGAAGGTGCACAACCGAGGGGAGATCGCTCGTATGGCTCGATGCGACGACTTTCCTCGTGCGGTACGCTGCATTCCCGTTTCCAGTCTGAGCGCCGTCGTGCATCTCCGCGGGGTCTTCCGCCGAACTACACGCCGTGACCCTGACTGACGTCCCCCCATCGCTTTGGTCCGGCGTGAGTGCGAGTTTTCCGGTTGTGTGAGCCCCTGAGGGGAGGAGCAGAGCCGTGAAGAAGAGCAGGTTCACCGAAGAGCAGATCGCCTTCGCGCTGAAG
>Ga0233425_10008832_pt1 | contig 13118 bp, 12 predicted proteins | sample Watercolumn_Towu_2_FD_181712 | JGI IMG/M metagenome (GOLD analysis project Ga0233425, IMG submission 181712) | Freshwater microbial communities from Lake Towuti, South Sulawesi, Indonesia - Watercolumn_Towuti2014_140_MG | ecosystem: Environmental > Aquatic > Freshwater > Lake | place...
GCCGCGGCCGCGCCGGAGGGCGTTGAGCGATCATCCTTGACGAGGATCGTCACGTCATTGGCGCCGCTGTCGGCATAGGCGAGCTTTGCGGCGTTCAAGAGCGACGCGCCGACCGAGGAAGGACCGGAGGGGCCTGTCAGGGGCACGATCAACCCGATCTTCACCGCGCCTGTTCCGATCGTTTCGCCTTCCGCAGGCCCTGTCTGCGTCGAGGCGCTCAACTTCAGGTCGCGCGCGCCCGGCGCCCATGGCCCGGCTGTGGGATTGCAGGCGGCGAGCAGGACCGTGAGGCCGACAGGCGCAGCGTATTTCATCACGCCCCCGCGCCTGGGCGCGCCGGCGCGCGCGTGAGAAAACAGTGTCGGCATGAAATCCCCCTGCGTCCAAGGCTCTCGCCACGGCGCGGCCGTTCTGCGCTAAGGTCCGAGTCCCTAGTGGAAAGTCAATAGATAGGCCATTTGGAAGAATTGCGGCCTCGCGCGGTTGGCGCTTGTCCTGTTTATCGAACATACAGTATCTTAAAAAGAACAAAGATCGGCGACCCCATGAACATCGAGGCTGCTTCCCCGCCTTCCACAAGCTACACCGCCTTCGGACTGCGCGCCGAAGCGGAAAGAATCGAGCCGGGATTGCATCTGGTCGCGACGCCGATCGGCAATTTGAAGGACGTTTCGTTTCGCGCGCTCTCCACCCTCGCCGCGGCGGACGCGGTGATCGCCGAGGACACACGGGTCACCAAGACGCTGCTCGCCCATTACGGGATTTCGACGCCGCTCATCGCCTATCACGAGCACAACGCCAAGGTCATTCGCCCGCACCTTCTGGCGCGGCTCGAGGCCGGCGCGAAGCTCGCGCTCGTTTCCGACGCCGGCACGCCGCTCGTCTCCGATCCCGGTTTCAAGCTCGTCCAGGAGGCGCTTGAGAAAGGCGTGCATGTGACGTCGGTGCCAGGCCCTTCCGCCGTGCTTGCGGCGCTGGTCGTCGCCGGACTGCCCACCGACCGCTTCTTCTTCGAAGGCTTTCTGCCACACAAGAGCGGCCCGCGCCGCGCGCGGCTCGCCGAACTCGCGCACATTCCCGGCACGCTGGTGTTCTTCGAAAGCCCGCGTCGGTTGGTCGAAACGCTCGCCGATTGCGCGGCGGTGCTGGGCGGACGCGACGCGGCGATCGCCCGCGAATTGACCAAAATGTTCGAATCGGTGCGGCGCGGCGCGCTTGATGAACTCGCAGTGGCGCTCGCCGAAGAAGAGCCGCCGAAGGGCGAAATCGTGCTGCTCGTCGCGCCGCCCGGCGCCGGCGCGGCAGAGGCGGCGGCCGCCGATCTCGACGCCAAAATCGAAGAGGCGCTTGCGGCGCATTCGCTGAAGGACGCCGCGAGCGTCGTTTCTGCGGCGACTGGCCAGCCCCGCCGCCAGGTCTATGCGCGAGCGCTGGAGCTTGCGGCGGGGCGTGGGAAATAGCGCGCCAACCCTCTCCCTTTGGGAGAGGGTGGCTGCGAAGCAGCCGGGTGAGGGGTCATCCCTCTGGTTCTTGCGCACTTGGCGACGCCGCGAGATTCTATCCCCTCACCCCGGTCCTTCGGACCGACCCTCTCCCCCTGGGAGAGGGGGGCGCGCCATTCTGGAGAGAATGTTGAGCGACTCCGACGCCCGCCGCGCCGCCTATGTCTACGGCCTTCGCGCCGAGACGGCGGCGACGCTGTGGCTACGAGCGCGGCTCTATCAAATTCTCGCGCGCAATTTTCGCGCGCATGGCGGCGAGATCGACATCGTCGCGCGGCGCGGCCGCACGATCGTCTTCGTCGAAGTGAAGGCGCGCGGCGATCTCGACAATGCGGCCATCGCCATCACGCCGCAAAAGCAACGTCGCTTCTCGCTCGCGGCAGGCCGCTGGCTCGCCGCGAACCACTGGGCGATGACATATACGCTGCGCGCCGACGCCATTTTCGTCGCGCCGGGCCGGCTGCCGCGTCATCTCGAAAACGCCTTCGAACTTCGCGTCGGCTGAAGCGGGCGCCGATCTCACCAGGTCTGGATAAACCGCCGCTCGAAGCCTTCCAGCGCCACCGCCGTCAACACGCCGCTCCTGAACGCCTGCGTGTCGAGGTTGATCCGGTTCGGCAAATCCTCGACATCGCGATGCGGCGTATGCCCATGAACGACCACCTTCCCGAAGGACTTGCTGCAGTCGAGAAACCCCTCGCGAATCCACATCAGATCGTATGGGTCCTGCAGATGCAGAGGCCGGCTTCGACGCACGCCGGCGTGGCAGAAGAAATAGCCGCCATATTCCGCCCAGAGCCGGGTCTCTTCGATAAAGCGGCGATGCTCCTGCGGAAAATGCGCGAGAAATTTCACGCGAACCTGCGACGCGCCGCCAAGCGCGACTTCCGCGCCGACGTCCACGCCATAGGAATGCAACGTCGTCAGCGCGCCGTTGTAGACCCATTCGTCGAGCGTAGAGGCGTCGTCGAGGAAGCGCAGCAGCGCTTCTTCATGATTGCCGCGCAGCGTGACGATCGGCGTCGGAAAATCGCCGGCCGATAAACGCTTCAGAACGCCGTTCGAGCCAAGTCCGCGGTCGATGTAATCGCCCACGAAAATGGTGACGGCCTGTCCGTAGCGGCGCGCCGGGAGATCTTCAGCGATCGCTTCGGCGAGAACGTGAAGAAGATCGGCGCGGCCATGAATATCGCCGATTGCGTAAATGCGCATGCCGGGCGGCGCCTCGGCGGTTCTCAAAGCAGAGCGGAATGAGCGCGTCGTCATGGCCTCTTTTCACTTATCGTCACGACGCGCCTTGACGAGCCGATCAGGAACAGGGTGGCCTCATCGGCGAGAAGGTCTGTGGTCCTTTCCACTCGCCGTCCCGGCACCGACAATGCAGCCAGACGCAAGACGGCGAACGGACGGGCGAGAAAGCATGCCGAATTTGAAAAGAATATTTATTCGCGCGGCTCGCCTTACGCTGATCTTCGCATCTGCCCTGACCTTTGCCCTTTGCGTGCCGGCGTTTGCCGAGACGCCCGACGAAACTTTCAAAGCCCTGGGTCTCGCAAAGACCGCTTCGCCCAAGGAGCTCTATGACGCGCTGACCAAGCGCTACTACGATGAATCGCAAGGCGCCGGCAAAGGCTCGCTCTCGAAATATTGGGAGCCGATTCCGATCTCGAAATATCTCAATCCGCATGATTTCTATAAGCCGCCGCAGACGATCGACGTCGACGCGCAGCGCGCGCAATGCGTCGAATGCCATCAGCAGGCGACGCCCGGCTGGACGCATAGCTGGAAGGGCAGCGTGCATGGCAATCTCGACGCAATCCGCAATCTGCCCGACTCGGATGCGCGCGCCTATAAGAAGGCGATGATCACGGAGGTGGAGAACAACCTCCGCTCGATGGGAACGCTAAAGGCCGGCGAGAACCTGAAAGAGGTCGGCTGCATCGACTGCCACATGGGAGTCGGCAAGGAGCACGTCCAGCACGAGACCGAACTGAAAATGCCGGACGCCGCCGCCTGCGGACAGTGCCATGTGCAGCAGTTCGCCGAACGCGAATCGGAGCGCGACACCTTCACTTGGCCGCAGGATCAATGGAAACCGGGCCATCCGTCGCATGCGCTGTCGATGAAGGCCAATGTCGAGAACGCCGTGTGGGCGGCGATGGAGCAGCGCGAAGTCGCGGAAGGCTGCACCTTCTGCCACACCCCGCAGACGACGTGTAATTCCTGCCATACGCGCCACGAATTCTCGGCCGTGCAGGCGCGTAAGCCGCAAGCCTGCGCCATCTGCCACAATGGCGTCGATCATAATGAATTCGAAGGCTACATGCTCTCGAAGCACGGCACGATCTATCAGACGCGCGGCGACACATGGGACTGGAACGTCCGTCTCGCCGACGCGATGGAAAAGGGCAAGATGAACGCCCCGACTTGCGCCTTCTGCCACATGGAGTATCAGGGCAAGTTCACGCACAACATGGTGCGCAAGGCGCGCTGGGCCTTCGTGCCCATGCCGAAAATCGCCGAAAACCTCAATCACCCGTGGTTCACGCAGCGCAAGGAGTCCTGGGTTTCGACCTGCTCGAACTGCCACTCCGACAGCTTCGCGCGCGCCTATCTCGACGGCATGGATAAGGGCATCATCTCCGGCCTCGACATCACCGAGAAAGCGCGTAGCGTCCTCGTGAAGCTCTATAACGACAGACTGCTGCCGGGTCAGACCACGAACCGTCCGGCGCCGCCGGCGCCTGAAAAGGACGAAGCGGGCGGCTTCTTCCAGCTCTTCTGGCAGAAGGGCAATAATCCGAGCGCCATCGAATATATCTTCGCCGACATGTGGGAGCATCATCAGATCAAGCATTACAAGGGGCTCGCGCATATGAACCCCGGCGGCTACACCTATTCGGAAGGTTGGTCGCAACTGATCGGCGCGGCTGCCAAGATCAACGACGAGGATACGAGGCTGCGCGAAGCCGCGGAAATCCGCGCCGAGCTGAAACGCATCTCAGGACAGAAGCGCGGCGACCTCGATCTCGATTCGCCAGTGCGACGGGCTTGGGCCGGCGGCTTGGGGCTCCTCGCCATGCTGGCCGGCGCCGGCCTGCTGATGCGCCGCGAGCGCAAGGGCGGGTGAGAGACGGCGTCATTGAAACCGTGATGTCATTCCCGACGCGCGAAGCGCGATCGGGAATCCAGAGCCTTCTCCGAAACATTTCGCTGTTGCTCTGGATTCCCGCTTTCGCGGGAATGACATTCGGTGCGGCAACGACCTCTGACAGTGGACTCGCATGAATCCCCGCATTCAGCTCATCGCCGGCGTGGCCCTCATCGTCTTCGGCTTCGCTTTGCTCGGCTGGGCGATTTACGCCGGGCTCAACCCAACCGCTCCGTTTGAAGCGCGGCTTGCGCCGATCTCGGCGGAGGCGGTGAAGGAACTCGAAGGGTTCGGGCTTGGCGCCGATCGACTCCGGCAGATCGAGGTGTCGGCGAAGGACGAGCGTCGTCCGCTCGCGGCCGGCGTCGTCGCGCGCGATGACGAAGGTCGGCTGACGCCCCTCACGTGGCGCAATCAGGCAACGGAGCCAATCCTTTTCTCTGACGTTTCCGCGAGCGACGCGACGAAGGTTCTCGCCGCGATCCGCGAACACATTCCGCAAGACGCCGTCGTGCTCGCCTGGTGGGATCTGTCGCGCGCGATCCGTCTTGTCGCTGGGCGCGCCGCGCCGCTCGACGATGCGCAGGCGCGCGGGCTTCTATTGCCAGGCGCCGCGGCGACTGCGGCGACTGCGGAACGGGCGCGCTGGGGCGCCGGCGCCCCTGCTTCTTCAGTAGACAGCTTCACGCGCTTCACCGACGCGCTGCTCGACTCGGACGAAGCGCGCGCGAGCGAAGCTCTGAAGAAGCTTGCCGGCGGCAAGCCCGCCTATGTCGCGGTGCGCATCTCCGATGTCTGGAGACTCGCCGCCGCGCGCCCGCAAAAACTCTCCATCGCCTATAAGGATTTCGCCTCGACCGGCTTCTCACACGGGCTCATCAAATCCGCGCAACAATGGCTGCGCGACGAAAAGACTGAAGGCGGCTTCGCCGTGGAGCCGATAGGCGGCGCGACGCGGCTGCATTACTTTCAGCGCAAGAGCGACGGCGAAACGCTGATCGCGCGGCTGCTGCCGTTCTCGACCTCCCTGCCCTCGCCGCTGACGCGACTTTCCCTCGTCTATCAACACAAGGGATGGTGGATCTATCGGCTAAATGATTAGCTCGTCAGCAACTGCGGCGGGTGTCGCGCTGTCTCGGCTGCAGCGTTTGCCAAAGCGTCGATGAATGCTCCCCGCTATCAAACCAATTCATCCCCCGCGGCCTTCGCAGCTCCACGTGTAATCGCCATACCTTCACTTCTCTAACGGCAATTTCTGGCGCTCTGCTGAGCCGCCTTTTGGGCGATCCGCCATGCGCCATGGCCCCTTACGCTCACGCGCCACGCCGCGCGGCGAACGCGCCGCTATCGCATCCAAGCGCAACCGCAAAAACCCGATCCGCTTCTCAAACAGCCAATCGAGCGCTCCCTCACAATCGATCGTCCGGACGCGCGTGCGATAGGCGGTTGGTGAACGCTGTCGGTTTAAAAAGTCTTTTTACTCCACAAATGTTTACAGTTGCCAGCAATACCATGTATACATTCAAAATCAAAATTCATTTTACTGTGATAATGTTTACATTCTCTTCAATTTTCGAATGGGCTATCTTATCAAGTGCTCTCGTTGGAGTAACACTAATGTCAAATTGCAATTGCAAAGGAGCTTCTACTATGGCGAATGATCCCTCGACCAATCACGTTGCTGATTTCACGGTGACAGGTTTTGCCCCCGCCGTGGGCGCTTCGGAATTTCAGGCTCAACTGCCAAATATTCAGGCGCTAAACATCAAGTTCTGCGCGACAGGCAGCTACAATTCGCAGACGCATCAGCTTTGCGTTGACGTTCCAGTCATTGGAACGAAGTGCATCTCGGTCTCGCTTCCTATTCCGGGCGGCAATGTAAAGGTCTGCGGCGAAACCTGCGGGACCTTTATCCCAACTGGCGTCAAAGTAACGGTTTATTTCAACAATAATCCCATTTGGTCTGGCGTCATCTGGGGCAGTTGCTGACAATAACTATCTGAAGTTGCTGATAATAACGATCTATTGCACCCGGCGCCTTCATTCTCCGGAGTGGAGGCGCTAGGTCTTCTTAGCTGCGCCATTCATCCGTCGCCCCATTCGGTCCATCTACAAGCCCGTCGCGCTCGGCTTCCCAAGCGTCGCTTAACCCTTACACCTTGTTAACGCCTCCTCACTATGGTTTGTTGTGCGCCGCACCGCAGCCCCAGAAATGGCGAAATTGCGGGCGATAGACCGGGCGTCGCAGCCAAGGCCGCCGCAGAGCGCCTGCCGACTCAAGGACAAATCATGAATCCAGCCGAGATCGCCGCGAGCTCTCTCGCCGCTCCCGCCGCCGACATCACGATTTGGAGCATGTTCTGGGGCGCGCATATCGTCGTCAAAGCCGTCATGCTCGGACTGCTCGCCGCTTCGGTGTGGTGCTGGGCGATCATCATCGACAAGACCCTGCTCTTTTCGCGCATACGCCGCGGCATGGACCGTTTCGAGGAAAACTTCTGGTCGGGCAATTCGCTCGAGGAGCTTTACAGCAAGCTTTCCGAGCGGCCGCAGACCGGCATGGCGACGCTTTTCGTCGCGGCGATGCGGGAATGGAAGCGCTCCTTCCAGTCGGGCGCCAGCGCCTCCTTCATGGGCCTGCAGGCGCGCATCGAAAAGGTGCTCGACGTCTCCATCGCCCGCGAAGTGGAGAAGCTTGAATCCAATCTGCTGGTGCTCGCGACCGTCGCGTCGGCCGGCCCCTTCGTCGGCCTCTTCGGCACGGTGTGGGGCATCATGACGTCATTCCGCTCGATCGCGGCCTCGAAGAACACCTCGCTCGCCGTCGTCGCGCCCGGCATCGCCGAAGCGCTGCTTGCGACCGCCATCGGCCTCTTCGCCGCCATCCCGGCGCTCATCGCCTACAACAAGATGCAAGGCGACGTCGCCAAGGCGCAGGCGCGGATGGAAAGCTTCGCCGACGAGTTCTCAGCGATCCTGTCGCGCCAAATCGACCAGCACGCGGCCTCGTCGAACCGCGACCGCGCGGCGTAAGATCGGTATGAGCCTTCATCCGCAAAGCTATGACGCGCAACCCTCTCCCATTGGGAGAGGGTGGCCGCGGAGCGGCCGGGAGAGGGGTTTCGGGCCTCTCCGGCAAGCGCGGCTCCCCTCACCCCGGTCCTTCGGACCGACCCTCTCCCCCTGGGAGAGGGTGTACGCAACACTACAAAAGGAGCGCTGAGCATGGGCGCTTCGCTCTCAGCCCCGGGACGCAAGGGCGGCAGGCGGCGGCGCGGGGTGCCGCGCTACGGCGCCATGGCCGAAATCAACATGACGCCGTTCATCGACGTCATGCTGGTGCTGCTCATTATCTTCATGGTGGCGGCGCCACTGCTTGCGACTGGCGTCGCCGTCGATCTTCCACAAACGAAGGCCGGCGCGCTCAACATCGACCAGAAGCCGGTGTCGATCGCCATCGACGAGAAGGGACGGGTGTTCCTGATGGATCAGCCGGTCGAAACGACGCAACTGCTCGACCGGCTGAAGGAAATCGCCAAGCAGGGATTTGACGAACGCATCTACATGCGCGGCTCAAAGGCGGTGAACTACGGCCGCGTCGCTGAAGTGATGTCGCTTGTCACAAGCGCCGGTTACAAGAAGGTCGCGCTGGTGACGGAGCAGGAGAAGAAGTGAGCTGAGCGGAAATGAAAATTTCGCGCTCCGAGCCAGGGTTTCCTCTCTCCTCGGCAATCCATGCGGGATTGCTTCTGGCGGCGCTCGTCTTCTATTCCGACGCCAAGAAATTTGATGATGCGGTTGAGATGTTTCCGGTTGAAGTCGTCAGCGACAGCGAACTGACGCAAATCATGAAGGGTGAGAAAACCGCGCGCGAGATCAAGCCCACGCCCCGCGTCGACAAGGTCGCTCCAAACGTCGAGACGAAGCCTGAGCCGCCGCTCGCGGAAGCCAAGAAGGACATTGTCGCGCCGCCCCCGACCGCGCGTCCGCTGCCGGAGCCGAACGCCGACGATGCGCCGACGCCGCCAAAGCGCGTCGCCGCTTTGCCGCCTAAGCCCGAGCCGCCGCCTAAGCCCGAAGAGAAGCAGCCCGAGCCGAGACCGGTTGCAAAGCCTAAAGCGGCAGCGCCTGAGCCGGAAAAAAACGAGCTCGAGAAGAAAGAGCCCAACGAAGCTGAGGTCGTGAAGCCGAAGCCGCCGACCCGGCCTAAGCCGGACGATTCCACAAAGGATGCGGCGGCGCAGGAGAAACCAAAGGAGCGGCTCAAGATCGACGAGGTGGCGAAGCTCCTGGAGAGCAAGAAGCAGCAAGAAAAGGCTAAGCCCGACACGTCCATCGGCGAACTCGCCGAAAAGGCGATCAAGGAGTCGAAGCCGAAGTCGGGCGACGAGAGCGCGCCGAAAACGAAATTCGACGCTGCAAGCATCGAGAAATTATTGAGCCGTGAAGCGCCGCAGCGCAGGTCCGCGACTGGGGCAACGACCCAGACCGCCGCGCTCGGCGCGCCGACGGGATCAGCCCCGAAAATGTCGGCCTCAATGGAGGCGCGCATCGCCGCTTATATCCACGATCACTATTATCCGTGCTGGGCGTCCGCTCTGTCGCTCGGCGCGCAGACCTATACGCCGATCGTGGAGTTCCATCTCTCGCGCGAAGGCGAACTCGAAGGCCGTCCGAAACTGCTGAACGCCTCGGCAAGCCCGACTGAGCATGCGCGCGGCGAACAGGCGATGCAGGCGGTGCGCCGCTGCAGCCCGATGCGCATACCGCCCGAGTTCATGCCCTATTACGAAGAAGCGCTGCGCGAAGTCACGATCCGCTTCCAGGATGCGAATTAGTGATCGCCCTCGTCCACAGTAAAGAGGTCTGCCCCCTCCCCAGCCCTCCCCCGCTCTCGCGGGAGAGGGAGCGAATTCCGCGCTTCATCAGCTTTGCGCAAAAGCCGATCGGGAGCATCCCCTCTCCCGGGAGCGAAGCGATACGGGGGAGGGATAGGGAGGGGGCTGAGACGCCTCGTTCAACAACTCCGTCCATCGCCGCAAAGCGCAATGCTTTCTTCACGCCGAAGCTTGAAAGATTTCGCCCATGACACGCTGCTTCACACGCCGCGCCGCCGCCGGCCTCATCGCCGGCGCTGCGCTCGCTCCGTTTCTTCCCGCATCTTTGGCGCGCGCTGGACGCATCATCGATCTCAAGGGCGGCGGCTTTCAGCCGATCAATATCGCCGTCGCGCCCTTTGTCGGCGACGACGCCGCGGGCGCCGTGACGTCGGTGACGCTCAATAATTTTAAGCGCTCGGTGTTCTTGAATCCGATCGAGCCCGGCGCTCTGCCGGCGAACGCCGCGCCGGCAGACGCCGCGCCCCATCTTGCCGCCTTCAAGGCCGTGAACGCGCAATTCGTTCTGACCGGCCGTTCGCAACGCGCTGGCGACGGCAGGCTCAAGACGGAGTTCCGACTCTTCGACGTGACGACGGGCGAGCAGGTCGCCGGACAGCAATATGTGACAGACGCCGCCAATATGCGGCGGGTCGCGCATCTCCTCTCGGACGCCGTTTTCACCCGCATCACCGGCGAGAAAGGCTTTTTCGACACGCGCGTCGTCTTCGTCGATGAAACAGGCTCCAAGGACAGGCGGCGCAAGCGCCTCGCCATGATGGATCAGGACGGCGCCAATGTGCGCTATCTGACGCGCGGCGACGAACTCGTCGTCACGCCGCGATTTTCGCCGAACTCGCTCGACGTCACTTACATGTCCTTTGGCGCCGACGGCGATCCCAAAGTCCTGTTGATGAATATCGAGAACAGCCAACGCGAAGTCGTCGGCAATTTTCCGGGCATGACCTTCTCGCCGCGATTTTCGCCCGACGGGCAGAAGATCATCATGTCGCTGTCGCAGGGTTCGACGACGAATCTTTATACGATGGATTTGCGTTCGCGCGCGACGACGCGTCTGACCGACACCGCCGCCATCGACACGGCGCCCTGCTACTCCCCGGACGGCTCGCGCATCGTCTTCGAGAGCGATCGCGGCGGCTCCCAGCAGATCTACCTCATGGGCGCGCATGGCGGCGACGCCAAGCGCATCTCCTTCGGCGGCGGACGCTATTCGACGCCGGTCTGGTCGCCAAAGGGCGACTACATCGCCTTCACCAAGCAGAACGGCGGCAATTTCGCGATCGGCGTGATGAAGACCGACGGCTCCGGCGAGCGCATTCTCACCGAGGGCTTTCACAATGAGGGCCCGACCTGGGCGCCGAACGGTCTCTTCCTGATGTTCTTTCGCGACTCGGCTGGCGGCGGCGGGCCGAAAATCTACATGGTCGACGTCTTCGGCCGTTCGGAGACTCAGGTCCCCACGCCCAGCTTTGCGAGCGACCCCGCCTGGGGCCCGCTGCAGGATTGAGGCTCGGCGCGCTTTTCGACTAGACTGCCTGCATGAAACTCGCCGAAGCGATGACGAGACTGCGGGAGCGTGCGCCGGCCATTAAGGCTAGAGGCGCAACGTCACTATTTCTCTTCGGTTCTACCCTGCGCGACCAAGCCGCGGCGGATAGCGACCTTGATCTTTTCATTGACTACGATCCGGCGAGCAGATTCAACGCATTCGATCTCGTCGGCATTAAGCTCTATCTCGAGGATGAGTTGAAAACGTCGGTGGATTTGACCACGCGTGACGGACTTCATCCTCGGCTGCGAGACGCAATCGAAAAATCGGCAATCCGCGTTTTTTGATGGCCCGCGAATTTCTCTAATGACCAAACCCGTCCGCATCGACGAAAGCTGGAAGAAACATCTCGCGCGCGAATTCGAACAGCCCTATTTCGGCGAACTGCGGGAATTTGTCCGCAGCGAATACGCCGCCCGCAGAGTCTATCCGCCGGCGTCGCAGATTTTTCGCGCCTTTGACGAATGTCCCTTCGACAGGGTGAAGGTCGTCATTCTCGGACAAGACCCTTATCACGGCGCCGGACAGGCCTGCGGTCTTTGCTTCGCCGTCGGCACCAATACGCCGCCGCCGCCCTCGCTCCAGAACATCTTCAAGGAGATCGAAGCCGATCTCGGACATCCCGTCTCGCGCGATCCCGATCTATCGCGTTGGGCGCGACAGGGCGTGCTGCTGCTCAACGCCACGCTCACCGTGCGCGAGAACGCCGCCGGCTCGCATCAGAACAAGGGCTGGGAGCGCTTCACCGACGCCGCCATTCACGCGCTGTCGCGCGAACGCGAAGGCGTCGTCTTCATGCTGTGGGGCTCTTACGCCCGGCGCAAGGGCGCAGGAATCGATCGGCGCAAGCATCTCGTGCTCGAATGCGCGCATCCGTCGCCGCTTTCGGCCCACAACGGCTTTTTCGGCTGCAAGCATTTCTCGAAGGCGAACGACTATCTGGCCGCCCACGGCCAGACGCCGATCGAATGGTGAGGCGCAATGTCATTCCCGACGCTTCGCGATCGCGAAGCGATCGGGAATCCAGAAAAATGTCGGTATTCTTGTATCGGCTCTGGATTCCCGGTCAGGCCTTCGGCCTGCCGGGAATGACATACCGCCAAGCGAACTCATCAGTCGCCGTTCGCTTTCGCCGCCGCTTCGTGAACCTTGAGCAGCTCTTCGTCGGTCTGCGCGAACCCTTCTCCCTTTGGGAGAAAGCGACGGATGAGGGGCGTTGAGCACAGGATATATGCGCCCCTCACCCGACCCGGCCAAAAGCCCGTCGTTTACGACGGGCGTCTATACAGACGCCCTTTGGCCGGACCACTCTCTCCCAATGGGAGAGGGAAGATGCCTCATCCTCGCTTCATTGCTCGATCCATGAGAGATTACGGCACGAACAAGAGAAAAACATATGTCGCGAAAACGACAAGGTGAACGAGTCCAGTCAAGAGATTGGTTCGCCCGGCGCCGAAGCTCACCACGCTAAGCAGCAATGTCAGCAGCAGCAATACAATATCGCGCTTCTCGAGACCGAACATGATCTCACGGTCCGTCACAATGCTGAGGAGCGCGACGGCGGGAACCGTCAGCCCGATCGTCGCGACGACAGAGCCGAGCGCGCTATTGAGGCTCGTCTGAAGCGCGTTGCGCGCCGCCGCGCGTATCGAGTTGATGGACTCTGGAAGTAGAACCAGCATCGCCACGGCGGCGCCCGTCACCCTATTCACGTCGTCGAGGCCGATCCAGCGAAGCGTGTCTTCAAGACCGGGAATGACGCGCTCCGCGAGGAGCGAGACGCCGAGCAGACCCGCGCCAAGCCCGACGCCTCCAAATATCGTCATGATGCGCGAGGGTTTCGCCTCGCCCTCGCCAAGGGCGGCGATATGCGCGTCGATGAAATAGGATCGATGCCGCACCGTCTGGATGAACAGAAAGGCGCAGTACAGCAGCACAGACAAGATGCTGACAAAAGCAAGCTGACCGGATGAAAGAGTGGGTCCGTAGCTCGAGGTCGTAAAGTCGGGCAGGATGAG